>FWPU01003055.1_pt1 | contig 43688 bp, 34 predicted proteins | sample 2228361 | NCBI WGS metagenome assembly FWPU01 (sample SAMEA103939777, study PRJEB20133) | metagenome | reverse complement strand
AGAGGGGGACAGGGGGTGAGGGCGTCTAAGGCGTCCCCAAGCCATGGAACGCCGTACCGATCATACGTTCTGTCCGCCCTTAAACCGCTGGGAGAGAGGAGCAGCAGCGGGCGCTGAGGAGCGCTTCCCGCTGACGCGGGGGATTGCTGCGGGCGCTGACGCACCCGCGCACTGACAGGGATCGGGACGGTGCCGCGCGCTCTTGCCCAGGCGGGAGGACGGCGCTGGAACGCAGGAAGCGCCGCGCGCTCGCACGCTGATCCGAACGGTAGCGACATTGTTACGTATTTGGCAGCCACACACACACCGTTATGGTGAGCATGATACGGTGAGCGTGATGGGATATCGGCTGCCTGGTCATAGATTATTGGACACCTAACGTTGGTATGACATTTATTGGTCGCGCGTTTGCGAGGTTGTTACGCCTTCACGGATACGGAGGAACGATCAGAGCGGGGGAGGCACCCGTGATCGAGTATCGCCAGCAGGAAGAATATCGCCTCCATCTCCCTGCTAGCGCATCCGATGAGGCCAATCACCTTAGTGCTTCCAATAAAGGAGAAGCATACTTATATCTTGACAGCATAAGTATAATACGCATGCAACATCATACCAACCGGGGACACTATTCACCTCCTTCTCCCATCCCAAACATTCCAACCCTCACGTTAGCCCCATTCTCTCCTTCCCGGTTTCATTGCGCCAGCGGTTATCGCCTCTTTTTCGCTGCGCGTGGGGAGCTTATCCGTATGCCAGAAACAATTCAGTGGACGATCAGTGTCGCTGTGGCTGGTGGGCCGCGCAAGGTTGAGTCGCACACGTTGCCGGTCGCTATCTATCTGAAAGGACAGGTAGACGTTGCCGCGGCCAGCAATGGCACGCCGGGACAGGCCACAATTGACGCGCCAGCGAGCGGTGGGACGGCGCGTTTTCTCTACATTTCGGCCAGCAGGTACGACGCAACATCACCGATGACGTATACCGTCGATGGCGGCAGTGCGATCACGCTTGATGGTCCGCATCTCCTGATAGGAGCGGGCGCAGTGGCGTTGTTAGGCGGCGCCAATCTGCGCATCGCCTTTTCTAACCCGCTTAACCAGCCGGTAACAGTTGACGTGTTGATCGGGCGTGATGCGGCCTGACTAATGGATCACGTTGAAGTGAGCTAAGGAGCAAAGGTATGCCGGTCAATCTGACCTATCCGGGCGTGTACATCGAGGAGGTGCCGAGCGGCGTGCGCACAATCACCGGCGTGGCAACGTCGATTACTGCATTCGTAGGGCGCGCGCGGCGCGGGCCGGTGAATGATCCGGTGCGGATCCAGAACTTCGGTGACTACGAACGGATCTTCGGCGGGTTGTGGGAAGCGAGCACGATGAGTTATGCCGTGCAGCATTTCTTTCTCAATGGCGGCACTGATGCGCTGATTGTGCGGCTGGTGAACGGGGCGACGCGCGCGCGGTTTAACCTGACGCCGGTGAGCGGGACAGACAACCTCACGCTGGAGGCCAGCAGCGAGGGGGAGTGGGGGAATAATCTCCGGATCGGGATCGATCATGCGACCCGACCACTGAGCAGCGCTGAGGCCAATCAGGTGTTCAACCTGACTGTAGTTGAAATTGTGCCTGGCTCGAACCCGTTGCAGGCGACACGGCGCGAGACGTTTCGCAATGTCTCGGTTGACCCGAACGCGCCGCGCTCTCTGGCGAAGGTGCTGGCGCAGGAGTCGATGTTGTTGCGCGTGCCAGAACCGTATTCAGGCACGTTTCCCGTGGTGCGGCCCGCCGAGATCGGCGCCGACGGCGATCTGAGCGCGTTTGCGCCGCCGAGCGTAGCTGGCAGCGATGGCAATGAGCTGGCCAGCGCCCAGTATGAAGGCAGCTTCGACGACAAGACCGGCATCTACGCGCTGCGCAAGGCCGATCTCTTCAACCTGCTCTGCATTCCGCCCTTTACCCGTGAAACTGATGTGAGTGAGTCGGTTTGGAACCGGGCACTGCGGTTCTGCCGCGATGAACGGGCATTTTTGCTGATTGACGCGCCGGCAAGCTGGCGCAACATTGCGGCAGCGGTGGCCGGGATCGGCACGTTGAGCAGCGCAGTGGCGCGCGATGATCATGCGGCCATCTATTTCCCGCGGGTACAGATTCCCGATCCGCTGCGCGAGAATCGGCTGGAGGAGTTTGCGCCGTGCGGAGCGATTGCGGGTGTGTTTGCCCGCACCGATGCGCAACGCGGAGTGTGGAAGGCGCCTGCCGGGCAGGATGCGACGCTGGTCGGCGCGCGGGCGCTGGCGGTGAACCTGACCGACGGCGAGCACGGCCAGCTCAATCCGCTGGGCGTGAACTGTCTGCGCGCGTTCCCCGTCGCCGGGAATGTGGTCTGGGGCGCGCGCACGTATCGCGGGGCCGACCAACTGGCGTCGGAATGGAAGTACATTCCGGTGCGCCGCCTGGCCCTGTTCATCGAAGAGACGCTCTACCGCAGCCTGCAATGGGTGGTGTTCGAGCCGAATGATGAGCCGCTCTGGGCGCAGATCCGGCTGAATGTGGGCGCATTCATGCAGAACCTGTTTCGGCAAGGCGCGTTCCAGGGGCGGTCGCCCCGCGAAGCCTACCTGGTGAAGTGCGATCGCGAGACCACCACCCAGACCGACATCAATATGGGGGTGGTGAATATTGTGGTCGGGTTTGCGCCGCTCAAACCGGCAGAGTTTGTCGTGATCAAGATTCAGCAGTTGGCCGGCCAGATTGAGGTATAGGTGAACTGATCTGCTTGCGTCTTTCATAGCCAAAAGGAGTTAGCCCATGGCTCAATTCAGCGTCAACGCGCAACGCTTCGATCCCTACAAGAATTTCAAGTTTCGCATCAAGTGGGATGGGCGCTACGTGGCCGGGGTGAGCAAGGTCTCGGCGCTCAAGCGCACCACCGAAGTGGTCGAGCATCGGGAAGGCGGCGATCCCAGCAATGTGCGCAAGTCGCCGGGACGATCGAAGTACGAGCCGATTACGCTCGAACGGGGGGTGACCCACGATACCGAGTTCGAGAAGTGGGCCAACAAGGTCTGGAATTACGGTTCGGGTCTGGGGGCAGAGGTTTCGCTGAAAGATTTCCGCAAGGATATCATCATCGAGGTCTACAACGAGGCCGGTCAACTGGCGATTGCCTACAAGGTGTATCGCTGCTGGGTGTCGGAGTATCAGGCATTGCCGGAACTCGACGCCAATGCCAATGCGGTCGCCATCCAGACGATCAAGCTCGAAAACGAGGGCTGGGAGCGCGATTACGACATCGGCGAGCCGGACGAGCCGAGTTTTACTGAACCGCAATAGCGATGGAGCCGGTTTCCGCAGCAACGTTGCTTGAGGTGTGGGAGAGGGGAACGCATCAGCCGCCGATCCAGCGCGCACTGACCCTGCTAGCGCCGTTCTTTCCCGAACTGACGATGGCCGATCTGGTCGGTTTGCCGGTTGGGATGCGCGACGGGCTGGTGTTGCTGGCGCGAGAATGGCTGTTTGGCCCGCAGATGGAGTGTGTTGCCCGTTGTCCGGCCTGCGCGAGCACGCTGGAGTTTGTGGTTCAGACATCAGAGCTGCGCGCGCTTGCGCCTGCAACCAGCGCGCCGCAGTGTGTCGAGATTGAGGGGCATCAGGTTAGCTTTCGCCTGCCGACAAGCGCCGATGTGCTGGCCCTCGCCGCTGAGACTGGCGGCATCCGGCAACTGGTCGAGCGGTGCCTGCTCGCAGAGTCAGGGCCACTCTCGGATCAGGCAGTGATAGCGGTTGGCGCAGCCATGACGCAGGCCGATCCACTCCTCCATCTAACCGTGACGGTTACATGCCCGGAATGCGGACACGAATGGGCAGCGCCGTTCGACCTTGTGACGTTTGTCTGGCGCGAACTGGATGACTGGGCGCGCCGCTTGCTGACTGAGACGCATGCGCTGGCGCGCGCGTATGGCTGGAGTGAGCGTGAAATCCTGGCGCTCAGCCCGCAACGCCGCTCCTTTTACCTGCGATTGGTGAATGATGAACGATCTGCTGGCTCATCTGTTGGCGCGAAGTTTTAGATCTGAGCTGCGCGATGCGGTGCAGCCGCGGCTTCCAGCGCGGTTTGAGCGCGCGCGCGCATCGCTAACCGAGCCAACGTCGTTCCCAGACACCGCGCGCCAGACACTCTCACCATTAACATGCGCGCCGTTGGTTCCTCCTAACGCGCCAGCGCCGCCGCTCACAACAACATTGCCGCCCAACGCGCCAGCGCCACCGCCCGCGACAACATTGCCGCCCAACGCGCCAGCGCCGCCGCCCACGACAACGCCGCCCGGCGCGTTACCTGCGCTTCCCGCCCGATTGCTACCGCCCGCAGACAGCCAGGCGTCATTACCGGCTCAGTTGCCAGCCGCATCGCCGGCTCAGCCGGCAATGGCTGACGCACCGATAGAACCAGCCCAGAATGGGCCGCGAGCGACTGGGCGAGTGATACCCTCAGCCTCTGATACGCCGGCGGAAGCAGCGCAGCCGGTTACCGACTCTTTGGCGATCTCGCCAACGCCGAAACTGAATAGCGAACGTCACAGCGGAGGCGAATCACCGATTGCGCCGCCGCCGCCAGCGTCAGGGTCAGCGCCAATGAGCGCAACCGCGCCAGGCGCGCTGCCAGTGACGGTGAGCAGCAATAGCCCAACGCCAGTCGTTTCGGCCCGTCAGGAGACGGAGCTGCCGCCGCGCGCGCCTCGGATCACGATCTCGATTGGTCGCATCGAGATTCGCGCCATCCCAGCGCCACCACCATCCGCCCAACCTCGATCACGAACGCCAGCGCCAGCGCTGAGCCTCGATGACTATCTCAGCCGACGCAATGGAGGACGGCGATGAGCAACGCGCTGGCCATTGCCGCAGTCACGGCGGTCTTGCGCGATCTGTTGCAAGACGGTTTGATCGATCATGACATCACCGGAACGCTGGGTGATGTGACGGTGAGTGTGCTGGCGCCGGCTCAGGCGCTGGCCGCGTTTACGCCGGGAAGCGGACAGCTCAATCTTTTTCTTTACCAGGTGACGTTCAATCCGGGCTGGCGCAATCACGGACTGCCATCGCGTTCACAACGCGGCGATCTGATCAGCGATCCGCCGCTGGCGCTCGATCTGCACTACCTGCTCACTGCCTACACCGATCAGGATTATCTGGCGGAGTTGTTGCTCGGCTACGCCATGCAACTGCTGCACGAGACGCCAGTACTGGTCCGCGACGCAATTCGCGCGGCGCTGGCGCCACCCTCGCCGGTGAGCGGCATCTCACTGCCCGGATCGGCGCGCGCCAGTCTGGTTGCCGCCGATCTGGCCGATCAAATCGAGCACATCAAAATCATTCCCGAACCGCTGAGCCTCGAACAGGTGTCACAGATCTGGTCGAGTATGCAATCGCCGTATCGGCCTTCAGTGGCGTATCAGGCATCGGTGGTTTTGATCGAGAGTAGGCGGCCCACGCGCCGGGCATTGCCGGTGCGCTCGCGCAATCTCTACGTGCTGCCGACGCAACAGCCGCGCATCACCCGGCTCGGTTCGCAACGCGCGCCCACCGATCCGATCAGTTTCCAACCACCCATTCTGCCCGGTGATCGACTGGTCATCATTGGCCAGAATCTGCGCGGCGACGATGTTGTCGCGCGCATTGGGGAGGTCGAGATCAGTATTGCGCCTGACCAGAATACGGGTAGTCAGATCATTGTTCCGCTGCCGGCCAGTCTGCGCGCCGGTGTGCAGGCAGTGCAGGTCATGCAACGCTGGCTGCTCGGCACGCCACCAACGCCGCATCGGGGGGTCGAGTCGAACGTGGCAGCGTTTGTATTGCATCCGACGGTCAGCGCCAGCGCTGGCCCGCGCAACAGTAACGGGAATGTCACGATTACGCTGACGATCAACCCGCCGGTAGGCAAGAAGCAGCGTGTCGCGCTATTGCTCGACGAGACTCCGGCGCCGGCCAATCGGCCCCCGCGTTCGTTTGCGCTGACGCTGCCCGCGCGCGCCGATGCGCCGCCGCCCAACGACACCGATACGACCCTCACGATCACGACTGCGGCAGTGCCAGCGGGAACCTATCTGGTGCGAGTGCAGGTTGATGGCGCCGAAAGCCCGCTGAGCGTCAGCGGCGGCGGTTACAGCGGCCCAACGGTGAATATTCCATGAGCGTAGCCACAGCCCACAACTGGATCACTGCTAATCAGCGCTACCTCATGGCGGCGCTAGAAGTGATACGGTGTCGCCTGGCGTCCGAGCCTGATCGCGGGCTGGCGCTGGCCGCAGCCGAACAGACACTGGCTGCGGCGCGTGAAGCAATGCCTGCGCTATCGGCACTCGAACGGTTGCGTATCATCTTCGGACTATCGGATTTCGAGACCGAGGCACTGTTGCTCTGCGCCGGAGTCGAACTCGATAGCGGTATTGCGGCGCTCTGCGCTGCGGCTCAAGGCGTGGCCCGGCCAACGATTGGGTTAGCGCTGGCCCGATTGCCGGCGGCGCACTGGAGCGCATGGACGCCAACCGCGCCATTACGCCACTGGCGGTTGATCGATCTGGTGGAGAGCGAACCACTGACAGGTGCGCCGCTGCGGATCGATGAGCGCGTGCTGCACTACCTGCTTGGGACGACCACACTCGATCGACGCCTGCAACCGCTGGTGCGACTGCTCGAACCAGCGCCGACGCTGCCGCGCGCGCACCAGCGGCTGGCGGAACAGATCGCGGCGCTGTGGGAGGTAGAACGCGATCCGCCTCTCGTCCAGCTCTGCGGTGCCGATCTGTCCAGCCGACAGGCGATTGCGGCTGCCGCTGGCCATCTGGCCGGGCGGGTTGTCTATCGGTTACGCGCCGAGGATGTGCCCGGCGAAGCCGCCGAGCAAGAGCTGCTGGCCCGGCTTTGGGAGCGGGAGGCCGCGCTGAGCGGCGCGCTCCTGGTGATCACGGTCGGCGAGGCAGACATACCGCGTAGCGTGAGCAGCTTTCTTGAGCGGGTGCAGGGCGCGATGATGCTGGCTGCTGCCGACGCAATGCCGCCGGGCGAGCGATTGATGGTGCGATTTGACATTCCGCCAGCCGATCAACGTGAACTCTGGCAGCAGATTCTGGGCAACGACAGCAGCGCACTGAACGGCCACGCGGCAGCTTTGCAAGCGCAGTTTACCCTCGACGCCGCCACGATCCGCGCAGTGAGCCTGATGGCGCCGGATGGCCAGCTCGCCAGTTGGTGGGAAGCATGTCGGAGTCAGTGTCGAGCGCGACTCGATGGTCTGGCGCGACGGATTGCAACCGCTGCCGGTTGGGACGATCTGGTGTTGCCTGCCGAGCACATGGCAACGCTGCGCCAGATCGCCGCCCATGCGCGCCAGCGGTCGCGCGTGTATGACCAGTGGGGATTTGGCGCGCGCGGCGAACGCGGACTGGGCATCAGCGCACTCTTTGCCGGGCCGAGCGGCACCGGCAAGACGCTGGCGGCAGAGGTATTGGCCAGCGAGTTGCAGCTCGATCTCTACCATATCGATCTGAGCGCAGTGGTGAGCAAATACATCGGCGAGACGGAGAAGAATCTGCGCCGCATCTTCGATGCCGCGGAAAGTGGTGGCGCGATCCTGCTGTTCGATGAAGCCGATGCATTGTTTGGTCGGCGCAGCGAGGTCAAAGACAGCCACGATCGCTATGCCAACCTTGAAGTGAGCTATCTCTTGCAGCGGATGGAAGCCTACCGCGGGCTGGCCATCCTCACCACCAATATGAAGCAGGCCATCGATAGCGCCTTTCTGCGCCGGATTCGCTTTATCGTCAACTTTCCGTTTCCCGATGCCACCCAACGGCAGCGAATCTGGCAGCGCATCTTTTCGCCAGCAACCCCGCTCGGCTCACTCGACTGGGGGCGGCTGGCGCAGTTGAACATTGCCGGCGGCAACATTCGCAGCATTGCCCTGAATGCCGCATTTCTGGCCGCCGATGCCGGCGAACCGGTGCAGATGAAGCATATCTTGAGCGCAGCGCGCAGCGAGTACGCCAAACTGGAGAAACCGCTTACCGAGACAGAACTGCGGGGATGGGGATGAATGACGCGGTCATCGAGATCCAGATCGACGAGCTGGTCGTCACCGGCCTGAGCGGGATCGACCGGGCACGCCTCGGCGCAGCGCTGACGGCTGAGCTGGAGCGGTTGATTGCCGAAACGGGTCTGCCGCCAGCCCTGCTGACGCGCGAACCGCATCTGACGCTCGATGGCGGCGCTGTGCGACTACAACCGGGCATGCGAGCAGAACAGATCGGACAGGAGATCGCCCGCGCACTCTACCGGAGCTGGTCGAGATGAAGATAGCAGTGCGAGCGCCAACCCATCGCCACCGCTCAAACCGCTCAGAGACGGCGGCGCGCAGCGATGCGCGCAAGCTGCTGGCGCAGGCTGCATCAGCTCACCCCATCTCGTTGCCGCATCGCGCCACGCTGGAAGCGCGCTTCGGCCAGCGGCTCGATCAGATTGCGGTCTACGCCGGCCCTGACGCGCAGGCAGCGCTGGCTTTGCTCGACGCCGAAGCGGTCACGTATCAGGGCGCCATCTTCCTGCCCGATCCGCATCCCGCTCTTGATCTGATCACCCACGAGGTGGCGCATGCGTTGCAGATGCAAGCCGGCGATCACGGCAACGCCGAGATCGTGACCGACGCCGATCCAGCCGAGCGGGAAGCGGCTGCGCTGGCTGCGCAGGCGAGTCAGCTTGCCGCGCCGGCGCCAGCGCTGGCAGTGCATGAGACGCTGCCGCCGACAGCGCTGGCGCTCCGTCGCGCCGGCGCATCCGGCGCCTCGACTAACGCTGCTGCCGAAGCAGTTTTCGAGCGAACGGTTGAACGTGAACCGTCACCAATCCGATCAGCCGCGCCGAATCCGCCCACGCCGACAACGCCTTCATCGACTGCGCCACTCTCACCCCCGGCAATGGCGCCTGAGCCAGCAGCCTTTGCGTTGCCGCCGGCGCCAGCCCCCGGCATCAGCGCAACGGCGGTTGCTGAGCGCCAGGCCGTTCAGGCCGCAACGGAAGCGGCGCTGGCAACCGCGGCCAGCCCGGAAGCATTGATGGCCACTTTCGCCAACGCGCCGCCGACCGTCAAAGCGCAGCGCGCCGCAGCGTTAGGCGGTGAGATGGATCGCCTGGCTAAAGCGAACCAGGCCGGCTTTGCCGATACCGTACCCGATTTGCGCGCCGAGCTACACTGTCAGGTTGAGCCAGCGCCGTCGCTGGAAGTTGCTACGCCCACTGCGCGCGCGCTCGACCTGGCGGTTGATGAACCGCTGCCCCAACCAGAGCTGCCGCCAACGCCAGACCCAGGGCGCTACACAGCCAATGACGCCATCACTGCCAGCGTTTCGCGCCTGATGAGCGGCGAAGCCGATGAGCGGGCCGCGAATCTGGCCACTCAACTGCGCGACGTGCGCACCAGCGACGACATCGCGACCTCGCCCGGCGCGCCGCCGCCCATTCCGCTCAGCGGCGGCGCCGATCCGGCTCAGATCGATGAGCAGATCGGCGAGGGAGTCACACAGACCCGACAGATGCGCGCGGAAGCGGCGCAGGCGGTGATCAACGGGCCGGGGCCGGAACAGGCTCAACCGATGGCGCTCGACGAAGCCTACCCGGTTGGGGAACTGGCGCAGCCGGAGATAGCAGCGCCGACAATGCCAGCCGAACCGCAGGCGTACCTGGAGATGGGGCTGCCGCCGGAGGTGCAGACTGCCTTCGATCAGCAACAACAGGCAACGATGGAATCCAGTCTGGCTGAGGCGCGCGCGCAGGTAGACGAAGCGAGCGCAGAACGAGACCGGCAGCGCGCTGAAGCGGTAGCCGAGGCGCAGGCGCAGGCGCAAGAACAATCAGCGCAGGCTGACGAACAGCAGCGGGCAGGGGCAAGCGAGGCGCGTCAGCGCATTCAAACCGCCCGTCAGGAGACGCTGGATGCGCAACAGGCGGCGGTCACCGACATCGAGCAACAGGCGTCTGATGAACGCGCAACCCGCCGGCGCGACATCGACGAGCGCGCGCGCGCCGATGAAGCGCAGATCGAGCAGCGCTACGCGAATGCGGAGCGTGAGGCGCAGGCTGAAGTGGCGCAAGGCGAACGAGAGGCCGCCGCCGAACGAGAGCGGGCCGCCCGGGAAGCGCGCGAACAGAGCTGGTGGGATCGGGCGGTCAACGTTGTGCGCGACGCCTTTGCTGCGCTGACCCGCGCGATCGGCGCTATCTTCGACGCGGTGCGCAGCGCGGTCAACGCCGTGCTCGATGCGGCCAAAGCCTTTGCAATGCGCCTGATTGACGCCGCAGTCGCGTTTGTCAATGGCGTCATCGCCGCCTTCGGCGCCCTGCTGAAAGGGTTGATCGACACTCTGATCGGGTCGATCTTCCCCGAACTGGCTGCGCGGCTCAACGCCGCCATCGATGAGGCGGTGGCCTTTGCGCAGCGCGTGGTCACTGCGGCTGCCGAAGGTCTCAAAGCCGGCATTGCCGCGCTGGTCGAAGGGTTGCGCGCCGGTCTCAATGCGATCATCAATGCGTATCAGGCGGCAGTGCAGATAGCGCTGGCCGCCGTGCAGGCGGCGCTCACCGGCGATTGGGCGGCGCTGGCGCGGATGGCGCTGGAGGCGGTGCTGAAGGTGGCCGGGATCGATCCCGAAACCTTCTACCAGTTCATCGGGCGAGCGCAGGAGACCTTCCAGCTCATTCTCGACGATCCGGGCGGGTTTGTTGGTCACCTGATCGATGCCTTCCTCGGCGGGGTGCGCCGGTTTGCCGACAACTTCCTGACCCACCTGCAGGCCGGGATTATCGGCTGGCTGACCGGCGCGATCGGCGGCGCCGGGATCCGGTTGCCGGAACGCTTCGATCTGATGGGCGTCCTCAGTCTCATCCAGCAGATCCTTGGGTTGACATGGGAACGGTTACGCGAACGGGCTGTTCGGCTGATCGGCGAACGCGCCGTGGCCGTGATCGAGTTCGTGGCCGATTACCTGCGCACCCTGATCGAAGGCGGCTGGGATGCGCTCTGGCAGCGGATTCAGGACGACCTGGCCAGTCTGCGCGATATGGTGTTGCAGGGGATCAAAGACTTTCTGCTCGAACGGATCGTGATGGCGGCGATCACCCGCCTGGCCACGATGTTCAACCCGGTGGGCGCGATCGTCAATCTGATTCTGGCCGCTTACAACCTCTTCACCTTCCTGCGCGATCAACTGGCGCGCATCATCGCTGTGGCGCAGACGGTGATCAACGCGATCGGCGACATCGCCCGCGGCATCATTCAGCCGGCGACGCAACGGGTCGAAGAGGTGCTGGCGGGGCTGCTGCCGCTGGCGATCGACCTGCTGGCGCGGCTGCTCGGCCTGGGCAACGTTGGTAACCGGGTGCGCGAGATCATCGAGCGGGTGCGTGGCGTGGTTGATCGCGCCATCGACCGGCTGATCGAGCGAGTGCGCGGGATGTTTAGGGGGGGGGAAGCGAGACCAGGGGAAAGATCGGCTCCCAGTGGTCAATCACCACCAGCGTCAGCGAGAGAACCGGACACTCAAACCGTAACGACTGTCAGGTCACAGGCACTGCGCGCATTTCAACAACGGGTGCATAATCAACATTTCCGGTCATTCGATGCGTTGCAAACGGTTCTATCGGGGATCTATCGTGAATTTCAACCACGGGGGTTACGTTCGATTGCGGTACGAATTGTAAACTCAACAACGATGGAGGCCGAAGTACAGGCAACAGCCAGCCCTCCAGAACGTCTGAGCATTTCCTGGTCAGAACTCTTTGGCACACAAGATAATGCTGTGCAAGTGTTTGCGATTCAACCACGAAATGAAACGAATGCCGCATTATCAATCAATGGTCGTCGTTTTGGCGAAGTTGTAGCCAGTAATAACAGGGGGCATGCAGAGCAAAATCTGCTAACAACCTACTGGGAATCAGCGCTACAACAGGCTCGTGAACTTGTTGCCAGAGGCACACCGACCACGATTACCATTGCCATCAATCGTTCACCTTGTCACAATATCTGCACTCCGGCACTCATAGCGGCAATGAATCGAGTTGAACCGGAACTAAAGCGTCAGGTACGCTTCATTCTGGCGCCAACCGGGATATATGAGCCTACAGAACGACTGACTGACGACGAAATTCAACGTGAAATGACCGAACTGCAACGCCTGGCTCGTCTGCACGGTCGTTCAGTCCAGACCCTGATACGTGAACAATTATCACGAGTACGTTACACCAGTGATACAACAACCTTCAATGATCTTCGGCGTCTAGTCGCTGCTGGATGGGATCTGGCTCAATTACAGGCTCGATCAACACCAACCCAGGCAGGAGAGATTCTTGCTGAAGCATCGCACAAGGTTATGAGAGAGGCACAACGATTGCGGGCAGGATCATAGCAAAGAAAGAAGTAAGGACTTCTATGATACTTTCACGAACCCGACAACATCCATCACAACTCGTTCCCGCGCCACGCCCTGCCGCGCGCGCTGGTCTTCCCCTCGACCCGACCACCCGCGCCCGTTTCGAGCCGCGCTTCGGCTACGATCTGAGCGCGGTGCGGATCTATCACGATCCGCTGGTCACCAGGCTGGGCGCGCTGGCTTATACGGTCGGGCGACAGATCCATGTTGACGCCGGCTCGTATGCGCCGCATACCGTCGCCGGACAACGCCTGCTGGCCCACGAACTGACCCACGTCGTGCAGCAGGCCGAGGGTATCCGGGGCCGGAGCGCCGCCGCGCTTGAGGCTGAAGCCGAACGGCGAGCAACCGGACTCGTGACCGGCGCGACGCCGTTGCGCCGTCCGCGCCCCTTGCCGCCGCCACTGCACCCCATCCTCCAGTGCTACCGTGTTCCCGGCACACTCCGTTGCGGTGAGGTGGTTGACTGGCTGAACGCCAATTCGCCCTACGCGCCGGAATGGGCCGAAACCCGCTGCGCCTACGACTTCAACGGCGGGGTGCAGACCCGCAGCGAGACACTGCGCGATGGTCGGGTGCGGGTAACAGCGCGCGGCATGCCCTCGGCGACGGTGACGGCCGCCTGCCCGATCGATCGCCCGGAGTGGGATCCCTCCGATCGCCCGAACCGTGATGGCGAAATCGCGGCCTGGAATGCCATGCGCGTGACCCTTGACGCCCACGAAGAACAGCATCGCCGCATTGGCCTGCGCTGGCGGGCGACGCTCGAACAGCGCTTTCGCGCAGTGAACTTCACCGTCACCGGCAGTGATGCCGCCGACGCGATGCAGCAGGCGCAGGAGCGCGTTGCTGCGCTCCAGCAGCAGTGGCAGGCCGATGCGCAGGCAGCGCAAGATGCTATCGATCCGTTCCGCGGCGCAGTGTTGCGCTGCCCTTCATCGTCAGAGGAGACGCCATGACCACTTTTCCCGGTTCACCCCGTCTGCTCAAAGGGGCGCTGGTCAGTTTCGATCTGCCCAACCCGAAACCGGCAGTGATCATCTTCCAGTACAACCCGGACACGCTTTCCCGCGCGCTTGAAGCGCAGACCGGCGGTGAGGGCGCCGATGCGCTACGCATCAAAGGCGCGCCGGTCGAGACGATCAAACTGGAGATCGAACTCGACGCCACCGATCAGCTCGAACGCGGCGCTGTGCCGACCGGTCTTCACCCGCACCTGGCAGCGCTTGAAGTCTTGATCTACCCCAAAAGCGCGCTGGTGATTGCCAACTCGGCGTTGTTGCAGGCCGGCACGATCGAGATCATTCCGCCCCAGGCGCCTTTTACCCTCTTCATCTGGGGGCCGAAGCGGGTCTTGCCGGTGCGGCTCACCGAGTTCAGCATTACCGAAGAGGCGCACGACCCGCAACTCAATCCGATTCGGGCCAAGGTCTCGCTCGGCCTGCGCGTGCTCAGTTACAACGACCTGCCGGCAACCAATCCCGGCTACCATCTCTTCCTGGCTCATCAAATCGTCAAAGAGACGATGGCCGCGACGGCGCGCACCGGTTCGCTCGATGCGACCGGCGCCGGATCGATCACTCTCACCTGAGGAGGCGCGTATGTACGATCCCACCAGCCGCTATTACCGCATCGCAACCGCAACTTTCACTACCGCCGATGGTCGCGCCATCGTCTACAGTCGGCGTCGGTTTGTGCCATCTGGCGCTGCCATGCCGCTGCTGGCCGAAGTAGAGGTGACCGGCAGCGACCGCCTCGATCTGATCGCCAGTCGCGCGCTGGGCGATCCCGAACAATTCTGGCGGATCTGTGATGCCAACGATGCGCTGAACCCCTTTGATCTCACTGCTGAGGCTGGCCGGTTGCTACGCATTGCCGTTCCTGCGCTGGAAGGATGATCACAATGAGCCTGCTCGGCGTCCGTTTGACCATGCTGATCGGCCCAACCGTTCCCGTGCCTGTGCCAGCTTCGTTGCTGACGGCGCTGGCGAGTGTCGAAGTTACCCACCACGACGAGGGGCGTTCTGGTTTTCAGATCGTCTTGCAGATCGGGCGAGAGCGCGGCGATCTGCTCGATTATGCGCTGCTCGCCGGCCCACTGTTGCGCGCCGGTAACCGGGTCGTGCTGGTGGTCTGGTTTGGCGCGTTGCCCCAGGTGTTGATGGACGGCCTGATCACCAATCAGCAGTTGCAACCGGGAGAGCAGCCGGGATCGGCGATGTTGACCATCACCGGCGAAGATGTAAGCGTGGCGATGGATCGGGAAGAGAAATCGGTTGAACATCCGGCGCAGCCCGAAGCGATGATTGCGCTCAAAATCATCGCCAGCTATGCCCAGTATGGCCTGATTCCGCTGGTCATCCCGCCCCCAGCTATCGATGTGCCGCTGCCTGTCGAACGCACGCCGGTGCAGCAGGCGACCGATTTGAGCTATCTGCGCCAGATGGCCGAGCGCTTCGCCTACGTGTTCTATATCGCTCCCGGTCCTACCCCACTGACCAATACCGCCTACTGGGGGCCGCCGGCGCGGATCGGAGTGCCGCAACGGGCGCTGACTGTCAATATGGGGCAGGCCACCAACGTGACCTCGATCAACTTTCAGCATGATCCGCTTACGGCTACCACCCTGACCGGACAGGTACAGGATCGCGCGACCGGGCAGCGCATTCCGGTGCGCTCATTCGCCAGTCTGCGCCCGCCGCTGGCCAGTCTGCCGGCGCTCGCTTCCTTCGCCCGTAGCACGATCTTTCGCGGCGCCGGCCTCAATGCGGCGCAGGCGCTGGCCCAGGCCCAGGCCGCAACCGACGCCTCGAGCGATGCGCTGACCGTCGAGGGTGAACTCGATACCGCCCGCTACGGCAGTCTGTTGCAGGCGCGCGGGCTGGTTGGGCTGCGCGGTGCCGGCTTTAGCTACGATGGTTTGTATTACGTCAAGCGAGTCAAGCATCAGATCAGTCGTGATGGGTTCAAGCAAAGTTTCACCCTCACCCGCGAAGGGTTGGGTTCGACAGTGCCGGTGGTGCTGCCATGAGCCAGTTTTTCGGTAAGTATCGCGGAAAAGTTGAAAACAATATCGATCCGCTCCAGCAGGGACGGGTGCAGGTGAGTGTGCCGGCAGTGCTCGGCGAAGGCCGAGCGAGCTGGGCGATGCCATGCGCGCCCTATGCTGGCAGTGGCGTTGGTTTGTTCCTCATTCCGCCAACCGGCGCGAATGTCTGGGTCGAGTTCGAGGGCGGTGATCCTGATTATCCGATCTGGAGCGGGTGTTTCTGGGGGCCGGGTGAGGCGCCCGCCTCGCCGGCAGTCGCCGAACTGAACGTCTGGAAAACCAACACCGGCACCATCACGATCAACGAATTGCCGGGAGTAGGCGGGATCTCGCTTGAGCTGAGCAGTGGCGCCAAAATCACGCTGACCGCGATGGGGATCGAGATCAATAACGGTCAGGGCGCGTCGATCAAACTGACCGGACCGCAAATCTCGCTCAACGACGGCGCCCTGGAGGTGACCTGATGCCAGGTTTTCTGTTGCACGTAGGAGCCACGATCCTCTGCGCTCACGGCGGGCAGGCCCAGGCGACGACACCTAATCTGCGGGTGCGGGTGAGCGGTCAGCCGGTTGTTACCATCAGCGCGCCGCACACTGTGACCGGGTGTCCGTTTACGACCGGCACCAATCCGCTGCCGTGCATCACCGCGCAGTGGACAACCGGCGCGACTCGAGTGCGAGCTGACGGCATGCCGGTGCTGTTGCAAGACAGTCAGGCCACCTGCGTGCCCAACGGCACGCCGGTGAACATCGTGACGACCCAGATGCGAGTCAGGGGGCATTGATGCACATCTCCTTTCCATACGCCATCGATGGCAGCGGCCGCACCGCGCGCGCCGGCGAAGAGGAGCACATTCGCCAGATGATCGAACAACTGCTCTTCACCGCGCCCGGTGAGCGGGTCAACCGACCGACTTTCGGATCCGGATTGCGCCAGTTGCTCTTCGCGCCGAACAGCCCCGAACTGGCGACGGCACTCGAGTTTATGGTGCAGGGCGCGTTGCAAGAGTATCTGGGCGAGTTGATCAGGGTCGAGGGGATCGCGATCGTTGCCGAAGAGACGACTCTGCGCGTCACTGTGCGGTACACAGTTCAGCGTACTCAGCAACGGCGCGTTGTCGAGATTGCGAGTTGAACGATGGGCTACCAGTTTCGCTGTGCCAATCCGCGGCGGGCGCAAGTATTGAGCGCGTCGCCGCTACCGCTCAACGGGATCGACTTCCTTGAGGTGCTGGATCGCGATGCGCCGCCCGGCGCGCCGCCTCAGCGCACGCTGCTGGCGCAGATGATCAAAGATGCGCCGTGGGAATTGCTGGCGGCCAATGTGGCGATCGAGGGCGGAACGCGGGTGACCGGGATCAAAGTGGTATGGGCAATGCGCGCTGCTGATGCCAGTCCGGGTGATGTTGCCGCCGGACTAATGACAGACCAGGAGCGTCTGTTTTACAACAACCTGCCCAACGCCAGCCGCGCGCTGGTGGTGCGGGTCGATCAGGCCGGAGACTTTTCGACCTACACGCTGCGCCTGGTGCGTTCACCAACCGATCCCCAGCCGCCAGCCGGCTTTGATCCGCTGCTCAGCGCTGTGACTTTTTCGTTCAAAGCGGAATGCCCGAGTGAGTTCGATTGCGCAAACGATCCAGACTGTCCGTCAGCGCCGGCGACTGCGCCCCCGATTGATTATCTGGCCCGCGATTATGCCAGTCTGCGCCGGATGCTCTTCGATCGCCTGGCTGTAGTAGCGCCTGAATGGTGTGAGCGCAACCCCGCCGATTTGGGAGTTGTCATCATCGAAGAACTGGCGTACATCGGCGATTACCTGAGCTATTACCAGGATGCCGTGGCCACTGAAGCCTACCTCGGCACGGCCCGCCGTCGCGTCTCGCTCCGCCGCCATGCCCGCCTGCTCGACTACATGCCGCATGACGGCGCCAATGCGCGCGTCTGGGCGCAGATTCAGGTCACGGCACCGCTGACGTTGCCCGCCCACACGCCATTGCTCAGCCGGATCGGCGGCGCGCCGGTGACGCTCCTGCCCGACTCGCCGACCCTGGCCACTGCTCGTCAGCAGCAGCCGATCGTGTTCGAGACGTTGCACGACATTCGTCTGTTTCCCACCCACAACCTGCTCCTGTTCTATACCTGGGGCGACGAGGGCTGTTGTTTACCCGTCGGCAGCACCCGCGCAACCCTGTCCGGCGATCTATCAGCCACCCTGCGCCCCGGCGATGTGCTGGTCTTCCTTGAACAACGCAACCCGCACACCGGCTATCGAGCTGACGCTGATCTGTCTCGCCGCCATGCGGTGCGCCTGACCCGCGTCACTGCGGCCAGCGATCCACTCGGCGGTCAGTTCGCCGATCCGCCTGCAACCGATCCGGTTGCTGTTACCGAGATCGAGTGGGAACGCGCCGATGCGTTGCCTTTCGCGCTCGATCTCAGTATGGTGCAGGCGCCCGCTGATGATCGCGAGCCGGGGGATGCTCCCCGCCAGCCAGCCAGTATCGCGCTCGGCAATATCGTGCTTGCCGATCACGGCGAAACCCTGCCCGCCCATCCTCTCCCGCCGGTGGTCGATCCGCGGCGCTACCGACCTGTTCTGCCTCGCGCCGGCATCACATGCGCTGCGCCCTTTCATCCTACTGCTCCGGCCAGCCAGTGTGTCAGCGACACGCAACCGGCAATGACTCTGCCGGAAGTGACCCTGACCAGCGCGAGCGGAGTATGGACGCCTGTGCCCGATCTGCTCGGCAGCAATCGCTTTCAGACCGAGTTTGTCGGCGAACTCGAACACGATGGTCGGCTGTATCTACGGTTTGGCAATGGTCGGAGCGGACGCGCGCCCCTGGTTGGCGAGCAGTTTACCGCGCGCTATCGAGTTGGCAGCGGGCCAGACGGCAATATCGGCGCTGACGCGCTGGGTCACGTCGTGACCAGCGAGAGCGGTATCGCGCGCGTGCGCAACCCTTTGCCGGCGCGTGGCGGCAGAACGCCTGAAAGCAGCGAGACAATTCGACAGTGCGCGCCGCAGGCCTTTCGCCGCCAGGAGCGGGCAGTCACCGCCGCGGACTATGCTGCGATGGTCGAACGCCATCCTGAAGTGCAACGCGCGGTCGCAACCCGCCGCTGGACGGGAAGCTGGCACACGATCTTTATCACAGTTGATCGGCGCGGCGGTCTGCCGGTTGATGCCGCGTTTGAGGCTGAGCTGATCGCCTTTCTCGAACGCTATCGCATGGCCTGTCAGGATATTGAGATCGATGGACCGATCTACGTGGCCCTCGATCTGGCCTTCGTCATCTGCGTCGAGCCAGGATACTTCGCCAGCAATGTGAAGGCGGCGCTGCTTGAACGGTTTAGCGCTCAACCGGGGAGGTTCTTCGACCCTGACACCTTCACCTTTGGTCAGTCGGTCTATCTCAGTCAGATCGTTGCCGCGGCGATGGCCATTCCCGGTGTGCGCTGGATCGATACGGCGGGCGGGCCAGGCAAACCCACCCGCTTTCAGCGCTGGGGCCAACCGGCGCGCGGCGAGCTGGCGAGCGGCCAGATCGATGTTGACCGGCGCGAGATTGTGCGTTGCGACAACGACCCCAACCAACCCGAACGCGGTCGGCTGGAGTTCATCATGGAGGGCGGCTCATGAGTACGAGTGATCGCGCATCATCGGCGCCATGCGGCTGCGACGAACGCACCACTGCGCCGGTTGATCACCATAATCCCCCCGGACAACCAGCGCTGCGCTACCGGCTTGGCGTCCACAGTGCCTTCCTGCGCCGCATGATCGCCCGTCTTACGCAGCAGGCCACGCCTGCCGGGCAGCGTCCGCTGAGCGCATTGACCACCCGCGCTGCCAGCGATCCCACGCTCGCGCTCCTCGACGCTGCGGCCACGCTGGCCGATGTGCTGACCTTCTACCAGGAGCGAATTGTCAACGAGGGCTTTCTCCGCACCGCGACCGAACGCCGTTCGGTGCTGGAGCTGGCGCGCGCGATCGGTTACGAACTCAAACCCGGTGTTGCCGCCAGTGTCTACCTCGTCTTTACCCTCGACGATAGCCCCCAGTCTCAGGAACAGGCGCTCATTCCTGCCGGAACGCAGATCCAGAGTATTCCGGTCAGACAGGGTGAATTGCCGCAAACCTTCGAGACTGACACCGCGTTCATGGCGCGCCGATCGTGGAATGTGTTGCAGCCGCGCCTGATCCGTCCGCAGGATTTGAGCAAAGGCGCGAGAACACTCTATCTGGCCGGCGTCAATACCCGCCTGCAACCGGGCGACTACCTGCTGCTGGTCGGCGCCGAGCGCGAACGCGATCCCGGCAGCGAACGATGGGATGTGCGCCGCGTGCTGACGGTCACCCCATACCCTGATCCGACCGGCGGCTATACGGTCGTGACCTGGGAACCCGGTCTCGGTTCGACGACTCCGCCGATGGCGCCGGCTGCGCACCCCCAGGTCTTCGCCTTTCGGCGCAGCGCGCGTCGGTTTGGCTTCAACGCGCCCGACTGGCGGCTGATGCCTGCCGATGTCAAGGCCCAGTACGTCAGCCCTCGCGCGCCATTGCCAGACCAATGGCCCGGCTTCGACGTTGATGGCCGTGAGCCGCGCATCGAACTCGATGCCAGCTATCCTGGGATCGTGCCCGGAAGCTGGATCGTTCTGCTGACTCCGGGCTACGCCGAACTGTATCGGGTCACCGCCAGCGAAACGGTCGGCGTCGCCAACTTCGCGCTTTCTGGGCAGATAACGCGCCTGACGGTCGATACAACTGAAAACCTGAACCGTTTTCAACGACGCAGTACACTGGTGCTGGCTGAAAGCGATCTGTTGCCGCTCGCCGGTGAACCGATCCCCGATCCGGTGACCGGCAATCAGATCGACGTAGCCGGGATCGTCAGCGGTCTGGTCAAGGATCAACCCCTGATCATCAGCGGCAAGACCGATCCGTCTGATGATCACCCAACCGCCGTCGTCGTTTTCGTTGCTGAAGTCAAGCCGGAAAACGGCTTCACCACCATCATTCTGCGCGATCAGGGCCTGGGCAACCTGCACCTGATCCGTTCAACCACCGTTATCTATGCCAATGTCGTTGCCGCCACCCACGGCGAAACCCGCGCCGAGCCGCTCGGCAGCGGCGATGGCAGCCAGCCGCACCAGCGCTTCAAACTCAAGCAATCACCGCTGACCTACGTATCAGCGGCCACCGCAACGGGCATTGCCCCTACGCTCACCGTGCGCGTCAATGGCATCGCCTGGACAGAGCTGCCTTCGCTGTACGCTGCCGACGCCGATGATCAATGCTACACGGTGCGGATCGGCGATGATGGCACGGCAACTGTGATCTTCGGTGATGGCGAACGCGGCGCGCGGCTGCCGACCGGAAGCGAGAATGTGGTGGCGACGTATCGCTTCGGTATCGGCCATGTCGGTGAGGTGGACGCTGGCGCGTTAACCCTGCTTAAAACCCGCCCGCCTGGCGCGCGCAGCGTCACCAATCCGCTCCCCGCCCGCGGCGGCGAAGACCCGGAAACGCTGGATAGCGCGCGCGCCAATGCGCCCAAAACCGTGCTGACCCTCGACCGCATCGTGTCAGTGCAGGATTTTACCGACTTTGCCAATGCCTTTGCCGGTATTGGAAAGGCGCAGGCGACCGCCTTCCGCGCCGGTGAGCGCTTGCTGATCCATCTGACCATCGCTGACGCTGCTGGCAAACCGGTGCAGACCACCGATCCTCTCTTCCTCAACCTGCGCAACGCGATCGATGCTGCCCGCGATCCGACCGTGGACGTGGCCCTGGCCGGCTTTGTCTCGCTCACCTTTCGCCTCAAGGCCACAGTGCGCTACGACCAGCGCTATCTCGCCGCAGATGTGCAGGCTGCGCTCGAGCAGGCGCTGCGCGCAGCGTTTTCCTTCGCCAGTCGCGATTTCGCTCAACCGGTCGCTGCGGCTGAGGTGATTGCGGTGATGCAAGCCATTGCTGGCGTCATCGCCATCGATCTCGACGAGCTGGCCTACGCGAGTGGCCGAACTGGCGCCAGCGCCACCCTGCTGCCGGCGTATCCGGCCCGTCAGTCCGGCGCGACTATCATCCCCGCTGAACTGCTTTTGCTCGATCCGGCAGGGATCGATCTGACCCTGCTCAGCATGAAGACAATCTGATCTGCCAGAGGAGGCTCGATGAATACTGCCCCTCGTGACCGTCTGTACGATCTGCTGCCGACGCTCTACCGGCTCCGCGACGCCGGTCAGGGTGAAGCGCTGCGCGCGCTGCTCGCGATCATCGGTGAGGAACTGGCCAGCATCGAAGCCGACATTGGCGATCTGTACGATGACTGGTTTATCGAGACCTGCGCGGAATGGGTCGTGCCCTACATCGGTGATCTGCTTGAGGTGCGGCATCTCAATCAATTGCGCGCAGTGGCTGGTTTTAGCCAGCGCGCCTATGTTGCCAACACCCTGCGCTACCGGCGACGCAAGGGCACGGCGCCCGTGCTCGAACAACTGGCGCGCGATGTCACCGGCTGGCCCTGTCGCGTTGTCGAATACATCTTTCGCCTCGCTACCACCCAGCATCTCAATCATCTTCGCCTCAATAGTCCGGCAACCGCTTCCCTGCGCAACGCCAGCGCCCTTGCGCTGACCGGCACGCCGCTCGCAACAGTCAACCACACCGCCGAAGTGCGCCGCATCGCAATCGGCAGCGGTCGCTACAACATTCCCAACCTTGGCCTGTTCCTGTGGCGAATTCAGCCCTACGTTCTGCAAGGCGTCACCCCGCAACCGGTGACCGATCCGCCTGATGGTCGCTACTGGTTCAGCCCGCTCGGCAACGATCTCCCCCTCTTCAACCGTCCCCGCACCGAAATCGAGATCAGCCAGCTTGCAACCGAACCCGATCTGCCGGCGCCGCTGCGGCGGCGCGCCCTGTACGACGATCTCGAAACACTCCGTCTGGCCATGGCTGCCGCCCGGCCCGCGACCAGCGCCTATCTCGCGCCCAATCGTCCGGTATTCCAGATTCACGTGGATGACGGAACCGGCAACCTGTCCGCCATCCCCGCCGCTGCCATCCTCATCTGCGATCTCAACGACTGGCGTCGCCCGCCGGCGAGTCTGACCTACGCCGGCCAGACTCTGCCGATCCAGGTTGCCGTCGATCCCCAACGCGGTCGCCTCGCCTTCCCGACCGGCGTCGTGCCAGGCGATCTGACAGTCAGTTTCACCTACGGCTTTCCCGCCGATCTCGGCGGCGGACCATATAATCGCCGCGCTACACTGGCGGTCGCCGCGCCGGGCGCCTTTACCGCTACCGTTGCCCGTCGCGGCGGCGATCACGCCATGCTGAACGCAGCGCTGGCCGCGTGGAACAGCGCTACCGCGCCGACCGGCGTCATCACGATTCTCGATAGCGCCACCTATCACGAAACTATCACCATCACCACCGCTCCCGATCGCGCGCTTACCATTCAGGCTGCTAACGCTCAGCGCCCATTGCTGCGTCTCACCGCGCCGCTGCGCGTCACCGGCAACGGCGCGCGCGCCACGCTCACCCTCAATGGCCTCTGGCTCGAAGGCGGGATCGAACTCGCCGCCAACAGCCTCGCCCGGCTCACGATTCAGCATTGCACGCTCGTGCCAGGCTGGCGGCTCGACGCCGGGGGAACGCCGCAATACCCAGACCGGCCCAGCATCCAGGTTGCTGCGCCCAACCCTGATTTCCGCCTCGAACTCGACCATACCATCAGCGGCGCGGTCTTCCTCGCCGGGGACTGTGACGGTATCATCGCCCGCGATTCAATCCTCGACGCCTTCGCGCCGGCCCTGCCAGCCTGCGCTGCCGTCAATGGCGAGAGGTTCGGACCGCCGGCCAGTTTTATTCGCTGCACGGTGCGCGGTGAAGTGCGGGTGCGCCAGTTCGACCTGATCTCGGAAAGCATCATGCTGGGACGCGCATTGGCGGCGCGTCGCCAGATCGGGTGCAGCCGCTTCAGCTTCCTGGCCGACGGCTCGCGCGTGCCGCGTCGCTTCCGCTGTCAGCCTGATCTGGCGCTAGCCGCGTATGCTGCGGAGCGTGGTCGACCAATCGCTGCGCTCACCTCGGCTCAGCGCCGGAGCGTCATCCATTCGCTCATTCCAACGTTTACCGCTTTTCAATTCGGCCATCCGGCCTACATGCAACTGGCCCGCTCGTGCCCCACTGCGATCACGGAGGGCGCCGAAGATGGCGGCGAGATGGGCGCTTTCCATCTGATCCAACAGACGCAACGCCTTGCCAACCTGCGGCTGGCGCTGAACGAATACCTGCGCGTCGGCCTCGAAGCCGGCATCTTCTTTGCAAGTTAGGAGTTTGCGTATGCGCGGTGATTTTACCCGCTGGACATTCAACCGGAATAAACGCTACAGCGGCGTGCTTAACCAGCAAGGGCGCGTGGCTCTCGACGCTGACTGGAATGAACAGATCGCGATCGAACTTGACGATACCCGCACCGGTCGCGCCGACACGATCGGCTTGTGCGGCGGCCCGCGCGACGTGGCCGGCTTCGCTGTTGAGCCTGCCGGCGCTACGCTGAACATCACCGCCGGGCGCTACTACGTCGCCGGGATTCGGGTGGAGCTGGCGCAGGCTGTTGCCATCACCGCCCAGCCCGATCTCCCGGTCACGAGCCTTGCTCAGATAGCCGGCCTGCCCGCCGATGCCACAATGCCAACCGGCGTCTACCTGGCCTACCTTGATGTCTGGGAGCGCCATCTCACCGCGCTCGAAGACCCGGCGCTGCGCGAAGTGGCGCTGGGCGGCCCTGACACTACCACCCGTCTACAGGTGATGGCGCAGGTCAAACTGTTGCGACTCGGTGATGTGGGCACACCCCTCAACTGCGCTACCGCTAACGCCGCGTGGGATGCGCTGCTCGTCGGGAGCAGCGGCCAGCTCGAAGCCCGCGCCGAACCGTCCGATCCGGCCTTATCGCCATGCGTTGTGCCGGCCCAGGCCGGCTATCGCGGGCTGGAAAACCAGCTCTACCGGGTCGAGGTGCATCGGGTTGTTTCGCCCACTCGGATCGCGCTCAAATGGTCACGCGACAACGGCTCAATCGTGGTTGGCTGGAGCGGGCAAGATCTGCTCAATCCCAATCGGCTGATCGTCGCCAGCACCGGACGAGACGATGTGCTGGGCCTGGCGCCGAATCAGTGGGTCGAACTGAGCGATGAGAATCGTGAGCGACGCGGCGAAGCCGGCGTGTTGGTTCGGATCACGCAGGTCGAGGGGGATGTCGTCACGATCGATCCAGATGGCCAAACGATTGCCTACAACGCGTTCGGCCCCAATCCCACCCTGCGGCGCTGGGACACGCCCGCCAGCGTCAGCAACGGTGAACTGATCGTAACAACCGGCGCAACAACGTGGAGCGAACTCGAACACGGGGTTCAGATCCGTCTCAAAGCTGGAAGCTTCCGTCCCGGCGACTACTGGCTGATTCCGGCTCGCACCATCACTAACGACATCGAGTGGCCACGCGACACCGGCGGACAACCCGTGCCGCAACCGCCGCATGGAATCCGGCATCACTACTGCAAGCTCGCGCTGCTCGAATTCGATAATGGTGGCTGGAGCAGGCGCAGCGACTGTCGCCGCCTCTTCCCGCCGCTGACCGAATTGATCCGCGTGTACGGTGTTGGCGGCGATGGGCAAGAGGCCATGCCGGGCGCGCGCCTGAGCCGACCGTTACAGGTTGCCGTCACCAACGGCCAGCATCCGGTCAACAATGCCCGGGTGCGGTTTCAGATTGTGCCGGATACGGCGGCTGGACAACTTTTTGCCGGCAGCGCCGCCGGCAAAAGCGTCGATGTCACCGTGGGCGAACAGGGCGTCTACTCCTGTCAGTGGCAACTCGGCCCGACGATTCAAAGCCAGCGCGTGGCCGCATTTCTGGTTGAGATTGACGGGAAGCCATTGATCGATAGCAGCGGCGAGCCGCTCTTGCCGCGCGTCTTCTTCAACGCCAATCTCAGTCGCGCCAGTCACGTAGCGTATGAACCAGGCGCCTGCCCCGATCTATCCACGGCGCGCACAGTGCAAGAGGCGCTCGATCTTCTTTGCCAGCGACCACGCGGAGGCGGATGCTGTGTCACCATCGGCGAAACCGGCGCTTTTCCCACGCCTGACATTGCCATCAAAGAATTGCTCGGACGCGGCGAGCGGCGCATCTGTCTCTGCCTGCTGCCCGGCGAACACAGATTTGGCGGATTGCGCCTTGATCCATCATCTGCCGATCGCCCGCTCCACATCGAGATTAAGAGCTGCGGCGCAACCGCCACGCTCCAGATCAACGCGCCGGTCTTCTTCCAGGGGGTGAATCGCATTGCCCTGCGCGACCTTGCCATCAACGTCACCTTCATCCCCGATAACGCCGAAGCGGCGCTCGCGTTCACGCAGTGTCCGCAAGTCGTCATCAGCGGCTGCGCGATCAGTGGTATGGCTGCCGCGGGCCGCCGGGAGCGGGAAACATTTCGCCCTGGCGGCGCCCTGATCACGATCAGCGATGGCGATGATGTGCGCATCGCCCAGAACATGATTGCCGCCGCTGCGCCCATGCGCACGTTCGGGCCGATTCGTGACCTCTTTCAGAAAATGGAACTGACAGCGCTGGCCGATCTCTTCCGTGACGAAACCGCGCTGGCTATAGAGTGGCAGCAGGAAGCGCTCCGGGCTGCGGAAAGCCTGGCCCAACTTAACCGCGAACAGCGACAGTCGCTCGCCCGGCGGATCCAGGAAATGATTGCCGAGCAGCCCTTCACTATCGTCGAAATGCTTCAGTTCACCAAACTGACGCTGGCGCTCAACAGTGAAACGCTCTCTGCCGCTACGCTGCTTGCACTGCTGATCGATCTGCGGGCCGCTGCAATCAAATCGCGCCCCGGCACTGCGCTCGTTCTCCACCAACGGCGGGCATTCAGCGAGAACGATCTGGCCTCTTTCGTCGATCTGCTCGATGAAGATGACATGATCGCGCTCGAGCAGAACCGGATCGCCGGTGAAGTCAGTCTGTACGGTATGTCGGCGCCACTTGAGATGAGTGGGCCGCTCGCCAGCGAACTGATCAAATTCAGGCGCCGCGAAACAGGATCGCGCTTAGGGGTCAACACCGCCCTGCTCGGCAGCGTCCACTTCCGCAGCAATCACCTGGCTCGCATCACCATCGGCTTTGCGCTGCTCACCGAACTACAACAACTCGTCAGCGGCGGCGAGATGGTCAACCTCAGCAGCGATATCTGCGCGCGCCTGCTGTTCGATGGCAACATCTTCGAGGGATTTGCCAATCTCACCGTCAGCCGTCACCTGATCATGCACGCCAACGAATTCTCTGCCGTCGCCGTGCCGCAAGGCCGCTCTTCGCCGACTACTGGAGCTGTCGCGCCCATTCTCGGCTGGCACCTGAGCGATGTCGCCGGCTACGTCGGCAATCATGGCGCAAATCAGAGCGCGCGCCTGATCGCCATTTCTCGGCTGCTCGAACAGGTGGCCAACCTGCAATTGCAGCTCTCGTGATCGCTCGGCAGCGCGCTCCGGAATGCTGATCGGGCAACGACATCGCACACCTTGCCGCTGTTTACCGGCGATCGCCGCGCAGCCATGCGCGCCATTGCGCTTCCAGCGTCGCCAGATCGACGCCGTAGACCCCGACATAATCAGCGCTGCCCGGCGCGCCGGCGCCGCTGCGATACAGCGCGTCGAACGACTCGCGGCCATACGTTGTGAGCAGATACTCGACAAAGCTGGCCCATTGATAATAGAGCGTATTCATCTCGGCGACCGAACGCCCCAGGTGATCGGCAACCAATGGCAGCGGCGCCTGACCACCCAGATAGGCGCGAAAACTGGGCTGGGTTCCCAGCCAGTAGTGCCCAGCGCCCCAGGTTGCCCATCCTTCGAGCAGGATCGGATCGGCGCGGAGATGGGAGTCGCCGTAGTAATCGTGCGCCAGTTGATGCGCCAGCTCGTGAGCCAGGATCGCGACTGCCCGCGACGCAGGCAGCGCAGCGCAGGTGAAGACATGCGCCTCCCGCCGCTCGGTATAGGCAAGGCCATGCAACAAGCAATCAGGACTATCGTTCACCGCCACGTTGATCAGTCCGGCGGGTTCGATGCCGGTGCGCGCGCTCACGTAGGCCAGCGCCGTATACAGCTCGGCGGACAGCGCATCAGCGCTCGCTGTGAGCGACGGCGCGACAGTGATGCGCAGACTCCCGGCATGCGCTGACATCGCTGGGCCAGCCAGCGGCGCGCTGACTTCGACCACACTGATCGGCGCGGTGAGCGGCGCAATACGCGGCAGCGGCGCAATGAACCAGCGCATGCTGAGGAAACTGGCCAGGACGACCAGCGCGAGAACGATGCCCAACCAGCGTCGATCGATGTCCCATTGCATACCGTGACGATCCTGCCGTAGCGCACACTGGCGCTCACTCAGTGATCACAACTTCGTACCCGGCACGCTCACTGGTATACGGCGTGACGGCAATCACCACCAGCACCCCGCTTTCCCCGCCTGCCAGGGTAGCAGTGGCCACGCCGTCAGCATCGACAGCGAGGCGTTCTACCGTCACCTGCCCGTTTGCCGCCGCGCGCACCAGGCGCAGCTCCCACAGTTGCGGCAGCTCTCCGCTGACGCGCACAAAGCCCTCAGCTTCCCACCCATTCGCGCCACTCTCTCCATCATCGCGGAACCCAATCTCTGGAATGGCAATATTATCGATCAGGATGCCGGGCGCATGCACACCCTGATCGTTGATTGACCAGAAGCGCAGCAACACCTCTTGTCCGACAAATGGGGTTAGATCCATCTGTTCGGTTACCCACTGCCCCCGCGATCCATCGCCCACGCTGGCATCAGGCAGGCCCGATACGCCGGTAAAGCCGTGACCGTAATTGACCCCCTGCGGATCGTAGTCGGTCGTCCAGCGACCGGGCAGCGTCTCCCAGGTGCGCCCGCCATCAGTAGAAACGGTAACAAAGGCATAATCGTAATCGTCTTCGATTTCAAACCAGGTATCGAACGTGAGCGTCGCCGCGCTAACGCCACGAAGATCAAGCGCGCGCGTGAGCGTAGCGATACTGTCATCGCTGCGGTTGCTCCACCAGGCAAATCGTCCTCGCGGCAATTCAGCCGCGAGACGCACCGTGACATCGCCGCGGAAGGTGACCGCGCGGGTATTGCGCGGCAACGCCAGGTAATCGACGCCAAACTGCGCGACATCGTCACGATGCTGGTTACGGATCGTGGTTGGACGCGCTTTCATCGGCAAGAGATTGCTCAGTTCGGTGCCGGTTTCGTAGCTGTACCGGCCATCAGCCACCGTCGGATCGTTGATCAGGTTCGCCACCGCCCAATCACCCATCATCTGGCTGAACTGCGTCATGTCGGGACGCACGCGGGCGGCCAGGTCAACAAACGCCTCCAGCCGATTGCCGGCGTTGGCCCGAATGAGCGGGCGAAGCTGATCTTTCCCGGCATACTGGGCATAGATATAGCGCATGAAGAGATGCGCGGCGCCGTAGTGCGCTCCTGATTGGCCCGGCGCGAATCCCCAACCGGTCAACTGAAGATCGGGGTTGCGCAGATAGGTAGGAATGAACCCATCGCTCTGAAAACCGTTCAGATCCTCGGCCAGTTGCGACATGCCCTCGTTGAACCAGAGCGCGCTGGTCGGCTGCTCATTCTGGTGGATCATGTGCTGGAACTCATGAACCAACACATCGAGATAAGTCGGACTCTCGAACGGCATGAGATCGATGTTCATAAAGAACATCTCGCGCTCGTTACTGTAGCGATTGATCTGGCGCGGAAGCGAGTCACTCGATGAGTAATAGCCGAGAATTTGGCGGCTGCGTTCACGCGCATTGAGAATGGTGATTCGGTTATCGCCATCAACGCCGGGCTGCGCTTCGCTGCCAAAGATCTCGCGCGTGCGCGGATAGATCTCCTCTTCAAAGAAACGCGCCACTCGTTCGAGCACCCGCTGATTGTACGGCAAACCTTCCTCGACATACATCAACACCACAGGGCCGATATAGCGCAATTCCGCAACGATTTCGTACTGGGTGTTCGTGTCAAAATCGGTCACAAAAAAGGGGCGTCGTTCACCGATCTGGACTGCGAGCGGTTCGGTGCGCGCCACCGTCGGGCATTCCTCCGGCGCAGGCCGACATGCGCCAAGCTGGCGCGCCAGTTCCACCTGATCACGCGGCAACCGGGCGGCAGCCGCAATTGCATCAAGATCGCTTTGCGCATCGATTGGCGGCGGGAGCGCGTCTATATGCGGAGGGGAAGGAGGCGCCTGCGTCGCGCCGGTCGTCCAGGTGGGTGCCGCTGTAGGGAGAGGAGTTGGCAGCGGCGGCGGATCGAACGGCAAACAACCGGTTAACGTCACCAGACCAATGATGAAGATGAAGAGGAGAGACAATCGTTTCATATATCTTTCCGTTGGGCCAGGCCATCATGCGCGTGATAACCGCTGATGTCCTTTCCCCTCGTGGCCGACGAAAACGAAAGTGATGTAAGGAGAGAACCAACCGTAATAGACGACTGATCAGCGTAAACCTGGTGAACTTCAGGCCTTTGTGGCGCGATCATCACCCGATCGCTCGCCGGCAGATGAACGTCTGCCTCTGGTGGCTGATGAAAGAGATATGCTGTGAAGGTATGCCATAAGGTGCCGCATCGTCAAACGTTGGTGATTCCTGACGCCATTGTACCGCAGGAAGGGGCGATCATGCTAACAGGGCGCAACTCATCATTGAGTGACGCCCGTCGGAAGGGGGGGAGAAGTGATCTATGTTAACGCGCTGCGAGCGAGGCGCGGCTCAGGCCATAATTGCCGTGTTGCCGCTGCGATTAGCCATTGCTCGCAAACGCGAGATCCGCTTATGCGTCTCCGGATGGGTGCGGAAGAGGCCTGCCAGCCCTCCGAGCACGGGATTGACGATGTACAGGTGCGCGGTTGCCGGGCGCGCTTCCTCCATTGGCATTCGTCCAGCCGCCCATTCGATCTTCTCCAGCGCGCTGGCCAGCGGCAACGGATTGCCCAGAATTTGTGCGCCGCCAGCATCAGCCATGTACTCGCGCGAGCGCGAGATCGCCATCTGGATGATCAGAGCCATGATGGGTGCCAGGATTGCGGTCAGGATACCGCCCACCATACCGGCCATGCCGCCGCCCTCCTCCTCATCGCTGCCGCCAAGGCCGGCGAAGATCATGCCCCACATCACCATATCGGCCAGCATCCCGATCGCGCCGGCGATGGTTGCCGCAACCGACGAGATCAGCGTATCGCGATGCTTGATGTGCGCCAGCTCATGGGCGATCACGCCTGCCAGTTCCTCGCGATTGAGCAGGCGGGCAATACCGGTGGTGACGGCCACCGCGCCGTGCTCAGGATCGCGCCCGGTCGCGAACGCATTGGGCGCATCGGTCTCAATGATATACACTCGCGGCTTAGGAATACCCGCCCGTCGCGACAGCTCTTCCACCATCGCATGCAGTTCAGGCGCTTCCTCCGGGCTTACCTCCTGCGCGCCGCTCATCTTGAGCGCGAGCTTGTCTGAAAACCACCACGCGCCCATGTTCATCGCTACAGCCAGACCGAGCGCGATCATCATGCCGATCTGACCACCGATGGCGCCACCGATCAGGATGAATAGACCGGTCAAGACCCCAAGCAAACCAACAGTCTTCAGGCTGTTGATGAATATTGTCATGTAGCAACCTCCACTACAGAGATGACGTGCCTTGCATTGCATGACGCTGCAATTGGTACTATATCAGAGCGCAAGACGACCGCCAAGGGGCGGCATCTCCTGTGTTGGAGGGAAGAAGTTCCCAACCGGCGCATCACTGGCAGGCTAGAACCGCATTGGGCGCTGCCGCCAGCAGATCATAGCGGCTTCAAACTAGCTTCGATAACCTGCCGATAGGGAGCGAGAAACGGTGGTAGCGACAATTGTTCGCCAAGCTGATCGAGCGACTCATCGACGGCAAAGCCCGGTTCATCGGTTGCCAGCTCGAACAGAATGCCATTCGGCTCGCGGAAGTAGATGCTCTGGAAATAGTGCCGATCCACAATCCCGCTGTTGGGAATGCCAAGCGCATTGAGGCGTCGCTCCCATGCCTGATGTTCGGCAAATGTCGCAACCCGAAAGGCCACGTGGTGGACGCCGCCGGCGCCAGATTGCGCCGGCGGCAGGTGCGGTTGACCGACCACGTGAACTTCAGCGCCCGGCCCGCCTTCGCCCATCTCATAGACATAGACGGTATCGGTGGGAGCATCAGGGTGGGGGTAGACGCGCGTCTGGCGCATGCCGAGCGCTATGCGCAGCACAGCGTCGGTCAGACCAGGCCGCGTAACGCTGAGCATGACCGGTCCCAGACCGCGGATCTGGCAGGCGGACGGCACCGGGCTGGCTGACCAGGGCACAGCCTCACCCTTCCCGCCATCATCAATCAGCGACAGACGTTGCCCCTCCGGGTCTTCCAGATCGAGGGTCAGCCGGCCATCTCGCTCAACGATGTCGCCGGTCGTAACGCCGGCAGCGCGCAAATGACCGGCCCACCACTCCAGGCTGGCAGCGCCGTTCACGCGCAAACACACGCGCGTAATGCTGTCGGCGCCGCGCCGTTCGGGTGGAAGCGGCCAATCGAAGAAGGTTATATCCGAGCCGGGGGTGCCAGCGCCATCGGCGTAGAAGAGATGGTAGGCGCTGGTGTCGTCCTGATTGACGGTGCGCTTGACCAGCCGCATGCCAAGCACGCGGGTGTAGAAAGCATAGTTCTGCTGGATACGGGCCGAAATGGCCGTGACATGGTGGATTCCGGTCACTCGTGTCATGATCGCTCCTGGCGCAATTCGGGTGGTGGCACCAGCCCGCGCTGGACAGCAACAATAGCCGCCTGCGTGCGGTTGCTCACTCCTAGCTTCTGAAAGATTTCACTCAATCGATTGCCGACGGTCTTTTCGGCCAGACTCAGCTTGAGCGCAATGGCGCGATTGTCGTCGCCCTGGGCGACCAGCGCCAGAATATCCCGTTCGCGCGGCGTCAAGACTTCATTGAGCGCCGGCGCCTGGTCATTCCGCCGCAGCAGATCGAGCACCCGCGCAGCGGCGCTCCCGGCCAGCGCCGCTTCACCGCGATAGACCACGTGAATGGCTTCGATCAATTCGCTGGCATCAGCATCCTTCAACAGATACGCATTGGCCCCGGCGCGCAGCGCTTCCAGCACCGTCTGCTCATCGCGATGCATCGTCAACACCACACAGCGCGTCTCAGGGCTGACCTGCGCGATGTGGCGCGCGGCTTCGATGCCGGTCATCACCGGCATTGAAATATCGAGCAAGGCAATATCGGGTTTCGCGCGCCGAGCCTCTTCGACGGCGGCAGCGCCATCGCGGACTTCAGCCACGACGTGGAAGCCGCCTTTGCGCTCCAGGATTTCACGCAAGCCCTGCCGGAACATGGTGTGATCGTCGGCAATCAAAATCGTGATCGGCCTCGTATTCATTCCTTCCTCCGTCATTGATAACGGTCTCTCATGGCATCTTACCACAGCGCGATCGGCCTGGACAGGAATCGCCGCAACAGCGGTAGATAATGTTGTCAGGCAGGGAAGCGCACAGAGATCATCCCCGGCGCGCCCTCATGTCATTGCGCGCCGCGCGCAGCGCGGCAGGGCAAGCTCCGGCTTGCCCTCACCCCCGGCCCCTCTCCCGCTGGGAGAGGGGAGACAGAAGCGGGCACTGAGGCATGCCACCCGCCGAAGCGGGGGAGTACTGTCAGCGCGGGCGCGCCCCCACAATCACCTGGATGATGACGGCGCGGCTCGCTCACCGCATCAGCGAAGGCCTTTGTGCCTTCGTGCCTTTGTGGTGCATTATCCCACGATCCTCCGTCACGCCCGGCTGGCGGGAGAGGCGGCATCCTGCTTGCCGAAGCAGGGGAGCGCTGCCAGCGCGGGCGCGCCCCCTCATGTCATTGCGAGCCGCGCTGCGCGCGGCGCGGCAATCCCCGGCTCGCCCTCACCCCTGGCTCTCTCCCTCTGGGATTCAAGGGCGGACAGAAATGATGTGCGTTCGATCTGTGGTTCTGCGTCACAATGCCTCAGACGTAGGACTTCGTTCCCCCGCTCCTCATGCGAAAGCGGAGGAGCGAGAGTGAGGGCATGTGAGGCATTCTCAAGCCACGAAACGTTTCAACGAGCATATGTTCTGTCCGCCCTTGAACCCGCTGAGAGAGGGGACGGGGGTGAGGGTCTCCCCTCTCCCAGCGGGAGCAGGGCGGGAGTGAGAGCGCGCAGGAGATGGCCACGCCGCCGCCATACCGGTCATACCAGCGTTCGGCGCGCAATCGGTACTGCCCCAGCAACCGCTCTTCGGAGCGCTCCAGCCGCATCCTGCGCACTGCGGCAGCGTTGACGTGGCTGCCCGATACGTGACAATCTATCTAAAGTCGGTATGACAGGGATGATTGAAGGATCATTCGCGAAGCCCGCTCTCCAGCGCTGCCCAGACGGTCACTGGCGCAAGGGCATAGCCGGGAGGCGAAACATCGTTCGCTTCTCCCGGAGATCACTGCGCAGCAGAGGCGCCATTGTCGCTTCGATGACCGCAGCAACGCTGCGCTGCAACATCGCTGCGGTCGCTGCGCTCACTCGGGCAGATCATTGCCCAGAATACCCTCCAGCCGCGAGGGTTGGGGAGCTGCCTGCGCCTGACGGCCAAAATCGTCACGCCGAAAGATGATCTTGCCGGCAGCCATCGTGAGCATCACCTGCCCTTTCAGGCGCTGGCCGCGCAGAGGCGTGTTGCGGCCTTGCGACGCGAACCGATTCGGATCGACGACCCAACTGCGCTCAGGATCGAAGATCACGACGTCGGCGGTAGCGCCGGGCCGCAGATTGGCCGGCGAGCGGTTGAGCACCTGCGCCGGGCCTTCGGTGAGTTTTGCGATCAGATTGACAATATCCATCTCGCCGCGATGGACGAGGGTCAGCGTCAGCGCGAGCGCTGTCTCGAGGCCGCTGATGCCGGGCGGCGCAATCCCGTACTCGCATTCGTGATCGACCAGCGCATGCGGCGCGTGGTCGGTCGCGATAGCGTCGATCACGCCCTCGCGCAAGCCTTCGACTAGCGCCTCGACGTGCTCAATGCTGCGCAGCGGCGGTTCCACCCGCGTCGCGCTATCGTAGGGCGGGAGCAGGCCGGGATTGAGCCACGAAGGCAGACTGAGATCGGGGTGAGCGCTGGACCGACTCTTATCAATCTCAGATCTGGTTTCAAGCCAGCCGAGCAGCCAGCGATCGGTGAGGGTAAGGTGATGGGGCGTCACTTCCGCAGTGACCCGCGCGCCGCGCTGGCGAGCGGCGCGGATGAGCGCGACGCTCCCGGCAGTGCTGACCCGGCTGATGTGAAGATGGGCGCCGGTCGCTTCGGCGAGCGCAATATCGCGGGCCACGATCGCTTCCTCGGCGACGGCAGGAATCCCCGGCAGGCCCAGCCGCACACTCACCGCCCCTTCGTGAGCCAGCCCGCCGGTTGCCAGTCGCGGTTCCTGACAACTGACCATCACCGGCAACCCGAGCGCCGCAGCATAGGCCAGCGCATGGCGCATCAGGGCAGCATCGGCAATGGTGCGCCCGCCATCGCTGAAGGCAATGCAGCCAGCTTCGGCCAGTTCCCGCATCTCGCTCAAGACGCGACCTTCGTTGCCGAGCGTCAGCGCGCCAATGAGATCGATGCGCACAGCGCCGTGTTGACTGGTCAGTTCGCGCAACTGTTGGATTGCTGCCGCAGTATCGGGAGTTGGTCGCGTGGTCGGGCGGGCGCAGAGCGTCGTGAAACCACCGACCGCAGCCGCAGCGCTGGCGCTGGCAATCGTCTCTTTATACTCGGCGCCGGGTTGGCGCAGATGCGTGTGCAAATCGGTAAATCCCGGCGCCACCACGCAGCCGCGCGCGTTGATCACTTCCACATCGGGCGGCAAAGGCTCGCGCTCGACGTGCAGATCGGCCAGATCGTACAATCGCTCGACTTTGCCATTGGCGACCAGAATGTCACCGATGGTGGCTACCCGGTTTGCCGGATCGATAATGGTGCCATTTTTGATCAGGTAGCGCATGCAATACACCTTTCGTCATCCTGCCATCCGGTAGAGGAGCGCCATCCGCACGGCCACGCCATTGGTGACCTGTTCTTCAATCGCGGCAGACGGCGCTGTAGCTACTTCGGGAAAGATCTCAATACCTTCGTTCATCGGGCCAGGATGCATCACGATAGCATGCGCAGGCAAACGCGCCAGCCGCTCGGCGGTCAGGCCGTACACCCGCGTATATTCGCGGAGATCGGGCAAGAGACCGCTCTGCATGCGCTCTTTCTGCAAGCGCAGCGCCATCACCACATCGGCAGTGGGCAAGAGCGGGTCAAGCTCGTGGCTGATGCGCACCGTCGGCCACGTCGCCGTCCAGAAAGCTGCCGGGCCGATCAGGGTCGGCGGAGCGCAGAGGGTCACGCGCGCCCCAAGACGAGTCAAACCCCACAGGTTTGAGCGCACTACCCGGCTGTGCAACACATCGCCGACAATCACCACGCGCAGATCGCGAATGTTGCCCAACCGACTGCGCATCGTATAGAGATCGAGCAGGGCCTGAGTCGGATGCGCATGCCGACCATCGCCGGCGTTAATCAGCGCGCCGCGGAAATGGCGGGCGACCAGGTATGGCGCGCCCGACTGACTATGCCGCATCACGATGATGTCAGCGCCCAGCGCTTGCAGCGTGCGCACCGTATCGACCAGCGACTCGCCCTTCTCGACGCTGCTGCCGCGCGCGGTGAACGCGATCACGTTGGCCGAGAGCGCGCGCGCCGCCAGTTCAAACGAAATGCGCGTGCGGGTGCTCTCTTCAAAAAACATGTTGACAACCGTCTTGCCGCGCAGCGCGGGCACCTGCTTAATCTCGCGCCCGAGCACTTCGCGCATACTCTCGGCGGTTTCCAGAATCTCCTCGATCTCTTCGGCGCTAAAATCGTCGAGATCGATGGCATGGCGACGTATCTCTGTCATGCGGCAGTTCCTCGCGCAATCACAACTTCATCTTTGCCATCGGTTTCACGCAACCGCACCAGCACTCGCTCGGCGCGAGCAGTGGGCACATTCTTGCCGACAAAATCGGCGCGGATTGGCAGCTCGCGATGCCCGCGGTCGATCAAGACAGCAAGCTGAATCCGGGCCGGACGGCCCAGATCGGCGATGGCGTCGAGCGCCGCGCGTGCGGTGCGCCCGGTGAATAGCACATCATCAACCAGCACTACCGTCTTTTCGGTAACGTCGAACGGTATATCGGTCTTGCGCACCCGCGCCGCAATCCCGCGACTCTTGAGATCATCACGATAGAGCGTAATATCGAGCTGACCGATTGGCACGCGCATGCCATCGAAATCGGCAATCGCCGCCGCCAGCCGCTCGGCAAGCGGCACACCGCGACTGCGAACGCCCACCAGCACCACATCACGCAAACCGCCGTTGCGTTCATCGATTTCGTGGGCGATCCGCACCAGCGCGCGCCGGATGTCATCCGCCGACATGATTTGCTTCTCTTCGCTCATGCCTTCCCTCCACAGCAGACGGGCTGCATAAAACAAAAAGCCCTTGCCCACTGAGCTGGGCAAAGGATGAGCGGCGCAGCAAGCCTGCAATGATCTGTTGTCATACATTCTTTCTCCTTCACAGCCTCGCCGGACTGTATTAAAGGCGTGTGCATAGTACCATGCCGATCGACGCCCGTCAAACAATGCTCCTGTGGTATGATGAAAAACGACGACGCTGCAACGAAGGATGCGCTATGTTTGATCTCGACCTCACCGCTGCCCTCCGCCTGCTGGCCGCCGAAGTGATGCTGGTTGACGCCAGCGAAGAACTGGTCAACGGCGATCAGCGTGCGGTGCGCTGCCGCGGACGACTGCTGCTCGAAGCGCAACAGGCCCACGATACGATTGCGCCGCGCGCGCAGGCGCTCGGTTACACGCCGCTCTTCCAGCACGACCGGGCCGGAGCGGCGATCCTGTTCGTGCCGACGCCGCCGAAAGCGCCACCGTCGCGGCTCTGGCTGGCAGTGTTGCTCTTCGTCTTGACCATTGCCTCAACAATGCTGGTAGGCGGCCAGCAATACATTGAAGAAACCAACCAGGTTGTTTTCAACTGGGGATATGCGCTTAGTTTCAGTGGTTCGTTGCTGGCGATTTTGCTGGCTCACGAGCTGGGCCACTTCTTTGTCGCCCGCCGGGAAAAGGTGGCCGTGAGCTACCCGTTCTTCATTCCGATGCCCTTCTTCTTGCTCGGCACGATGGGCGCCTTCATCGCAATCAAGGATCTGGTGCCCAACCGGCGCGCCTTGCTGGCGATCGGCATCGCCGGGCCGCTGGCCGGGCTGGCAGTCGCCATCCCGGTACTGGCGATCGGTCTCAGCATCTCAGAAGTGAAACAGGTCATCCCTTCGCCGAACACCTTTACCGAAGGCAATTCACTGCTCTACGCGGCGATGAAGATACTGATCTTCGGTCGCTTTTTGCCCAGCGGCGGCGAGGATGTCTTTCTTCACCCGGTCGCGCTGGCCGGGTGGGCTGGCTTGCTGGTCACCGGTCTCAACCTGCTGCCGGCAGGCCAGCTCGATGGCGGTCATATCTTCTTCGCCCTGTTCGGCCCTCGCGCCGCCCGAATTATGAGCATGGTGGTCGCGGTGGCGCTGCTCGGCATGGGCTTCCTCTGGTCGGGATGGTTCCTGTGGGCGGTCATGATTGCCTTCCTCGGCCAACAGCGCAGCCCGTTGCGCAATGAGATTTCACCGTTGACCGGGCCATGGCGCTGGCTGGCCTATCTTGGTCTGATCACATTTATCCTGGTCTTCACCCCTGTTCCGCTAACCGTCATGACGCCATAGTGTTATTGTTGTTGCAGCGGAGGAGCTATGAAACTGATCACCTACCGGCACGAAGGGGTTGAACGGGTTGGCGCTGTGCGTGACGATGAGGTCATCGATCTCTCGTCGATCGCGTCCTCGATGCTCGATCTGATCGATGGCGGCCCTGAGCGCCTAGCGGCAGCGCGCCAGGTCGTGGCCGAGGCCGCGAGCGGCCTGGCGCTGGCAGCCGTTGAGTTGCGCGCGCCGATTCCGCGTCCGCGCAAGAACATCATCTGCCTGGGGATGAACTACGCGGCGCACGCAATCGAGTCGCTGCGCGCCAAGGGATTGCCCGAGAAATTGCCCGAGCATCCGGTCTTCTTCAGCAAAATGCCGACTGCGGTCAATCATCCGAATGCGCCCGTGCCGTTGATGGCCGATGTTTCGGCGCAGCGCGACTGGGAAGTTGAGCTGGCGGTCGTCATCGGTCGGCGCGGGCGTGACATCCCGGCGAGTGAGGCGCTCGACTACGTGTTCGGCTACACGATCATGAATGATGTCAGCGCGCGCGATTTGCAGTCGCGCCATCAGCAATTTTTCTACAGCAAGAGCCTGGACGGCAGCGCGCCGCTCGGCCCCTGGATCGTCACCGCCGATGAGATTCCCGATCCGCACGCGCTCGGCATCCGGCTGCGGCTTAACGGCGAACTGGTGCAAAACTCGGTCACCCGCGATATGATCTTCGACATTCCCACCTGTATCGCCACCTTTAGCCGCGGCGTCACCCTCGAACCGGGTGATATTATCGCTACCGGCACACCATCCGGCGTCGGCATGGGCATGACGCCGCAGCGCTGGCTGCGGGATGGCGATGTGATGGAGGCGGAAATCGACGGGATTGGCGTCTTGCGTAACGTCGTTGTCGCCTGATCTGACGACGCGCAGGCGTAACGAGCGCAGGGGCGCTGGCTGCTCTTTGCGCTCGTTGCATTATTTCGCGGACGTGCCATCGCCAGAAGCGAATATGCTATAATGCGCGCCGATACAAACTGGCGTTGCGATGATCACCAACCATGTATGATGAGGAGTGACCATGGATCGACGGGTGGTTGTAACCGGCATGGGGGCAATTAGCCCACTGGGCCTGAGCGTAGCTGAACTCTGGCACGGCATTGTGGAAGCGCGAAGCGGCGTTGGCCCGATCACCCTGTTCGATCCGACCGGCTTCGATACCCGTTTTGCCGCTGAAGTGAAGGGATTTGATCCCACCAACTACATGGATCGCAAAGAGGCGCGCCGCACCGATCGCTTTGTCCAGTTCGCAGTGGCAGCGACCAGAGAGGCCCTGCGCAGCGCCGAGCTGGAGATCACCCCGGCCAATCGTGATGACATCGGCGTCTTCATCGCCAGCGGCATCGGCGGCATCGCCACCCTCTCTGAGCAACTCGATGTGCTGCGCAGCCGGGGGCCGGGCCGAATCAGCCCGTTCCTCATTCCGGCGATGATCACCAACCTGGCCGCTGGACAGGTCTCGATTGTGACCGGGGCGCGCGGGCCAAGTTACTGCGTCACCTCAGCCTGCGCCAGCTCGGCGCATGCCATCGGTGAAGCCGCCGAAACCATTCGGCGCGGTTGGGCCAAAGCGATGATTGTCGGCGGCAGTGAGGCCAGCATCACACCGATCGGCGTGGCCGGATTCAATGCGATGCGCGCGCTGTCTACCCGCAACGATGACTATGCGCATGCCTCCCGCCCCTTCGACGCGCAGCGCGATGGCTTTGTGATGGGTGAAGGCGCGGCAGTGCTCATTCTCGAAGACCTTGAGTTCGCCCGCGCGCGCGGCGCGCGGATTCTGGCGGAAGTGGTGGGTTACGGCGCCACGTCTGACGCTTACCATATCTCGAACCTGGCCGAAGACGGCGAAGGCGTGGCGCGCGCGATCCGGCTGGCTCTGCAACGCGGCGGCCTGAAACCGAGCGACGTTCATTACATCAACGCCCATGCCACATCGACCCCGGCAGGCGATCCGGTGGAAACCGCAGCGATCAAGCAGGTCTTCGGCGGGCGCGAGCAGTCGCCGCCGGTCAGCGCGAGCAAGTCTCAGTTCGGTCACCTCCTTGGCGCAGCCGGCGCAATCGAGGCCGTGGTGACGGTGCTGGCCATGCACCACAATCTCTTGCCGGCCACCATCAACCTGAGCGAGCCAGATCCAGCCTGCGATCTCGATGTCGTGCCCAATCAGCCGCGACCGGCTCAGATCGACGTCGCGCTGAGCAACTCGTTCGGCTTCGGCGGACACAACGTCTGTCTCGCGTTCCGCAAATATCACGAGTAGCGACTATGAGTGATCGGCTGGCAGCGCTCGAGCAAACGATCGGTTTGACCTTTCGCAACCGCAGGTTGCTGCAAACCGCATTTCTCCACCGATCACTCTTCAACGAGCAACCGCATCTGCACGTCGATCTAACCGATAACGAACGGTTGGAGTTTCTCGGCGACTCGGTGTTGCATTTCATTACTACCACCTGGTTGTTTGCCAGCTTCCCCGACCAGAATGAAGCGGTGTTAACCCGCTGGCGGGCTGCGCTGGTCAGCACGCCGGCGCTGGCCGAATATGCCCGTCAATTGCAGCTTGGCCGGTATGTGTTGCTGTCACGCGGCGAAGACAACCCGCGCGGGCGCAGTCGTCCGGCGCTGCTGGCCGATCTGTTCGAGGCCCTGATCGGCGCTATCTATCTCGATCAAGGACTGGAAACGGCCCAGGCGTTTACGCTGCCGTTTCTCCAGCAACGGCTGGATTCGATCCGCCAGGAAGTGCTCGATCCGACCACGCTCCTGCAAGAAAAGTTGCAGGCCCGCTACAAAATCACCCCGGTCTACCACACCGTCGCAGCCAGCGGCCCCGAACACGAGCGGGAGTATGTGATGGCAGTGGTGGTGGAAGGGCGCGAGTATCTCGGCAAGGGACCGAACAAGAAGGAAGCGAAGCGAGCGGCGGCGCGCGCTGCGCTGGCGGCGCTGGTTGAGTGAGAACGATGATGCAATACCTGATCACCGGCGGCACCGGCTATCTTGGCTCGACGCTGATCCGCCATGCGCGCGCGCGCGGGATTGCGGTGGCGGCAACCTATCATCAACAAACGCCACCCGCTTTCCCCGGCGTCACATGGCACTTCCTCGATCTGCGCGATCCGGCATCCGTTCACGCGCTCATTGCCAAAGTGCGCCCAGCCGTGATCATCCATACGGCGTTTCGCCAGTACGACCCTGATCTGATGGCGATCACCGGCGAGGGCGCCGGTCACATCGCCGCAGCCGCAGCGCAGGCTGGATCCCGCCTCATTCACATGTCGAGCGATGTCATCTTCGATGGCGAAAAACAGGGCAGGTACACCGAAGACGATCCGCCTTCCCCGATCACCGACTATGGCCGGGCCAAGGCGCGCGCTGAAGCGCTCGTGCAGGCGCACTGCGCCAACGCAGCCATTGTGCGCACATCGCTCATCTACGGCTTCAATCCGCTCGACCGCCAGAGCGCCTTTGCGCTGGCAGTGGCGCGCGGAGAACGCGCCGAGAAGCTGTTCCGCGACGAACTGCGCTGCCCGATCTTCGTCGAAGATCTGGCAGCAGCATTGCTCGATCTGGCGCAGCGTGAGTATCGCGGCGTCATCCACTTTGCCGGCGCTGAAACGCTGAGTCGCTACGAGTGGGGGCGGCTGCTGGCCCAGGCGCATGGCCTCGACCCCGATCGCATCGCCAGCGCGCTCAGCGCAGACAGCCCCGTTCGTCGCCCCCGCAACTGCGCCCTTGATATCAGCCGCGCGTTGCAACTTGGGTACCGTCTGCGCGGCGCGCGCGAGGTATTGCAGGCATTGGGCCTGGCAACGTCGCTCAAAACTCCGTAATCACCGTTACTCCCGAACCGCGAAAACTATCGAGATCGACCAGCGCCGCCGGCGCTTCAGCCAGACTGATCGCGCGCCCGATCAGTCGCTGCGGTTGCGCCTTGCCCGATTGAATCAGATCGAGCATCGCATCGTAGCGATGCGCCTGCATCCCATGACTGCCCATGATAGTGAGTTCGCGGGCCACAACAATGTCCATCGGCAACGGCGGCATGCGCTGATCGGCCAGCAGCAAGCCTACCTGAACGTGACGTCCCCGTTTGCGCAGACTGGCAATCGCATTGGCGCAAGTCGTGGGGCTGCCCAGGGCATCGATCGCGAGATGGGCGCCGCCCCGGCTGAGATCGCGCACCGCGCTCACCACGTCTGGTTCAGCGCTGGCATCGATCACGGCCGTCGCGCCTACCTCGCGCGCCCGCTCCAGCCGTTCCGGGTTGATATCGATCCCGATCACCTGCCCGCCCAGCGCGCTTGCCAGCATAATGGCCGACAACCCAACCCCGCCGCAGCCGTAGACCACCACCCATTCACCGGCGCTCACGCGCCCCAGATCAACCACCGCGCGAAAAGCGGTCGCAAAACGACATCCCAGGCTGGCCGCAGTCGCAAAGCTCATGTCGTCGGGCAGTCGCACCAGATTAAGATCGGCGCGATCGATTGCCACATACTCCGCAAACGACCCCCAATGCGTAAATCCCGGCTGAAACTGGTGATCGCAGACCTGCTGGTTGCCGGCCTGACACTGCGGGCAGACGCCACAGGCGCAGACAAATGGCACTGTCACCCGATCACCCACGCGCCAGCGGGAAACCTGAGCGCCAACCGCCACCACCTCGCCGGCCAGCTCGTGCCCCGGCACATGCGGCAGCCGAATATCGGGATCGTGCCCCATCCAGCCATGCCAGTCGCTCCGGCAGAGACCGGTCGCCCGCACCGCCAGCACTACCCCTGTTGGTGAAGGTGTCGGATCAGGCAGACTGGCAATCCACGGCATCTGGCCAAACGCTTCATAATAGACTGCGCGCATCGCAAGCTCCTTTGCCGCTCAGTGACCAACGCCACAGCATTGCGCTGATTTATCGTCGCCATGATACCGCAGGTGGCGCTCTGAGTCGTTTATCGCATCACATCGCGGAAACGGCTTGACCACGCGGCGCACCGCGCGCTTCCACGCCTCATACCAACTTTAGGTGTCCAATCATCTGTAGATCAGCGCGCGGCGCTTCCCGCACTCCTGTGCCATCCTGCTGTCTGGTCAGGAGCGTGTGGCGCCGTCCCGATCCATGTCATTGCGAGGGCGCGTCAGCGCCCGCAGCA
>FWPU01000380.1_pt1 | contig 43695 bp, 45 predicted proteins | sample 2228361 | NCBI WGS metagenome assembly FWPU01 (sample SAMEA103939777, study PRJEB20133) | metagenome | reverse complement strand
ACTTTCATTACATTAATTTATATATTTAAAATTCCTTTTGATTTATTACATTATTTAAGCTGGTTTTATGTTTCTATTTTTACTGTGTATGTCTTTATTTTTTTATTATTCCTTATGCAAATCCAATTATCAAAAAAATTATACTATATAATTATATCGCTTTTATTTATAATATTTATATTACAAAATTTGAAAGTTAAACAAAGAGAAGTTGATAGAAATCCTCTTGAATTACAAATTAAGAAGGAGTTTTTCAATATTTATCAATTTAAAGATTCAATTCAATATAAAATACTCTGGGGTTTTAATAATCAAGATCATGATTTGTGGCCCCTCGGTATCGGATTAGTTTATGAATTATATAAAAGAAAAATCAATGTTTGTGTTGGCGAAAACTGGATTTTTATGGCAGGCAAAGAGTTCAAATGTAATGAGAATCAAATAAAAGAAATTTTAATAACAAAAAATGAAAAAGAAAATTATAAAAAGATTTTTTCAAAAAAAGGAATTTATATATATGAAAATTAGTGTTTTTGGATAATCATTTTTTTCTTTGAAGGGAATTTAGATAATACTTTTGTTTAGTATTGTTTTTTAATTTTTATATTCCGAGTGAGTTCAAAGCTAACTTAACAAAAACTAAGTAGTATTAAGGTTTAAATGAAAAATTTATTAATTTAGTTGGAATAGTTATTCCAAAGAGTATAAAGTTTGATTTAAATCCATCCTCAAAAAAAAAATTAATTCTAAACTGAAAAATACTTGAATGAAATACCATCAAAATTTTATTGATACTGAGAATAAGTCTCAATATTAATAAAAAAAACTTTGGAGGTTAATTATGAAGATAAACTACTATATTTTTTTGATTTTATCAGGGATATGGTTTGTATCCCTGAGTTTTTGTAAAAAAAATCAGAATCAAGATAACACAGCTATAGCTTTATTATTTCTATCAGGTTCGAATCAAAATCAGGCTGTTATCAATAGATATGCAGAGCTTGCCTATAAAATTTATGCTGAAACTTATCAAAAAGTTTTAAATTTAGAAATAGCCGTTGATTCCTTTGTTTCTGACCCCGGCAATCAAGATAAATTAATGGAGGTAAGAAATGCATGGCTTGAAGCGCGTAAAAAATATTTACTTACTCAAACTTTACGTTTTTCTGATGGTCCTATTGATAACCCAGATATTCTTTCAGACGATGTACATTCCTGTTTTAGTGATACAACCAATTATGATTTTTATTATAATCTCCTCGGGATAAAAATTTTTTATACGGGCGATTATAATAGTGAAGATGGTCCTGGAGAGTAATGGTTTCTCAAAAAAGTGGATATGTGCTTTTTTATGTTCATACTGATGAAGGAGTATATATACATAATCCCCGAAATGTGTTAACACCTATGCAATATGATATGATGTCTTATCAGGGAGATCTGATATGTCAGTATGCAATGTATTTACTGAAAAACAATAAGGAATATAAAAAAATTAAATATATCACAATAGAAAGTTATGTTTCCTGGAACAGAAGAAAATCCCGTCCTTATATAGATGATAATCCGGTTGTATCAAAAGAAGATTGTAGAATTAAAGATTATGATTAAAAATTTCTGATAAAATAAAGCTCTACGAAAAATTTTCTATCAGGCTTCAGGTAGTGAAATATTTTTCTGTATCTAAATGTAAATTGACTGATGAAATTAATAAAGAAAAATAGAAATATGTTAATTGATAAACTAAAAAAAGAGACCTTACAGGCAAGAAAGGAAAAAAATGAAATAAAGGCTAATTTACTATCAACTATATTTTCTCAAGTAAAACTGGCTGCAATTGATGATAAACATCGTGAACCCAATGACCAGGATGTGGTAAATATTGTAAAAAAATTTTTAAAAAGCGTTGAGGAAAATATTGCATTGGGAGAGAGAGGAGAAATTCCCCGGCAATCTTATGAACAATCTCTAAAAGAAAAAGAAATTTTACTGGAATATTTACCAGGACAACTCTCAGAAGAAGATATAAGAAAGATTATAAAAGAATCTGGTGCAAAAAATGTAGGAGAAGCAATGCGTTTTCTTAAAGAAAAATATCCAGATCAATATGATGGTAAAATTGCTTCTCAAATTGCTAAGGAAATCCTCGGAAAATGAAACTCGAGCTTTTTATAAAATCCTGTCGCACTATTCTGGATCAACAGGATATTCTCGAATCGAAAGATGAAATTCAGGTTTATTCCGTAGATCGTACCAGAGATTATAAGGGAGATGCATCATTTGTATTATTCCCGAGAAATTCTAAACAAATTCAGGAAGTTATAAAAATTGCAAATGAATATAATGTTTCTCTCGTGCCATCGGGAGGAAGAACGGGATATTCAGGCGGTGCTGTTGCGACTGATAAAGAAGTCATTGTTTCATTATCAAAGATGAATCGAATTTTGAATTTTAATCCTGAGATTCCCTCTGTTGATGTGGAAGCAGGAGTTATTACCAGAAATTTGCAAAATTTTGTTCTGGAAAAAAAATTTTTCTTTCCTCTGGATCTGGCTTCTTCTGGTTCGAGTCAGATTGGTGGAAATATTGCTACCAATGCGGGAGGTATTCGCGTAATCCGATTCGGGCATATTCGAAACTGGGTGTTGGGACTGGAAGTGGTTACAGGAAAAGGAGAAATATTGAATTTTCACGGTAATTTGGTTAAAAATAATACAGGTTATGATCTAAAACAATTATTTATTGGCTCTGAAGGCACACTTGGTATTATTACTCAGGCGAATTTATTGTTAACAGCAATACCGCAAGAAACAGTTGTCTTTTTATTTGCTTTTCGTGATTTTTCCGATGTTCTTGAATGTTTGAAAGTTACACGAAAAAAGATTTCTGACATTCTTGCTTTTGAATGTTTTGATTCATATTGTCTGGACTTAGTTTGTCAGAAACATCAAATTCCTTATCCTTTTAAGGAATTAAAATATCAAAAATTATGGTATGTTCTTGTTGAGGCTGAAATACGAAATCAGGAAGTGATTCCTTATGAAGACTATCTGAATCAAATATGGGAATATAATCCTGTAAATGCAACTTATTCTACTTCAGATTCTGGGAAAAAATCTTTATTCAGGTTTCGCGAAGATATAAGTGAAGCTATTTCTCTAAACGGTAAATTTCATAAAAATGATATTTCTCTTCCAGTTTTTTCACTTAAACAATTTATTAAAGAAATCATTGAATTAGTTGAGAAAAATTATAAAGATTTTAAATTATTTTTATTTGGACACGTTGGAGATGGTAACATACATATAAATTTACTTACAGATTATACGTATCCCGATGATGATTTTCGCAATAAAATAAAAGAATTTGATGAAAAATTATATCAGTTAGTTCATGAATATAAAGGCTCTATAAGTGCTGAACATGGTATAGGTCTTTTAAAAAAAACTTATTTACAATATTCGCGTTCAGAAGAAGAAATTTCTTATATGAAATCAATAAAAAGAATTTTTGATCCCAATTTTATATTAAACAGAGGAAAAATGTTTTCATTTGAATAGGCTTTTGAGAATTTCTATGTCATTTTCTTTATTTTCATAGAATTCCAAAATCTTTTGATTCCAGATTTCAATTTTTTCTTTAAGCTGTTGTTGAAAAAAGTTTTTTATTTTTTCATCCTGGAATTGTGATAAATACTCCAGCATTAGATGATTATCCAAAACTTTACCGCTTAATTCTTGTAGATCTGCTAGTCTATTAATTATATTATTAAATTCCCGGGAATTCAGGTCATTTTTAAATAATTCAAAAACGTATCTCAATCTTTTAATTGCAATTCTTAAAGTATGGAGATTTTCAAAGTTTAGTTCTTTATAGAAATAGGAATTACTAAAAAGTTGATAATATTTGCTTATAAGTATATATAGAATCATTTCAGAATCTGGTTTTTCTTTTAAGCTAATTTCACTTTTGATTTTAAAGAAAATTTTTTTGAATTTTTTTGAGTGAATAAAAGTTAAAAATTTTTTATAATATTTTTTCCTTTCTTTAAGTATTTGTTCTTTTATTTTAAGAAATTCACAGTTTTCTTTTTGTTCGGTATATTCATTCAATAAAAGATACAATACGTCCCGGTCTCTTAGCTTTCGGGTATAGTTGAATATTTCTTTAATATAGAATCTGGCTTTATCAGAATTCTTTATGTAGTTATTAAATTCCTGAATAAGAGAATAAACTCTTCGCATATAGGTTCTAAATTTATGAATATCTTCTTCGTTTTCTTTCTTAAGAATGATCTTTTTTTTTCTTTTTTTAATTTGTTTAAAATAAAGTAGAAGTTTTGCTTTTAAAATTTCCTGAACTCGAATTTCCATAAATTTCTATTCTAATTAAAATCAATATATTCACCTTTTCAATACATTTTCAATTTAATACTTGAAATTGTAGAAAAAAATGAATATTGGATTTTAAGATTTCAACAAAGGAGAGTATTATGACCAAAATCATCCCTACTGTAATTTTAGGAAATGGAGTGCGATTCCATAGACCGGAAGCGGTAGAATTGGAAAATTTACATATTGATGATCCTGCTATTAAAGCAATGACTGACTTAAAGAAAGTTCCTGCAAGAATTATTTATCCTAACGAAAATATTGATGCAGCAAATGAGAAAATGATAGCCAATAATGTTCGGATGCTTTTTGTTGTGAATTACTCAGATCAAATTGTAGGTATTATTACAGCGCAGGATATTCTGGGGGAAAAGCCCCTAAGATATGCTCAGGAAAATAATATAAAAAGAAGTGATATTTTAGTTAGAGACATTATGATACCTGCTAATGAAATTGAAGTAATAGAAATCAAAAGCTTAGCTACTGCCACAGTAAAGGATGTTATAGAAACTTTAAAAACAAAAAAAAGACAGCATTTACTGGTTGTGGACTATAAATTACCTGAGCATATAAAAATGGTGAGGGGAATATTCTCATTAAATCAAATTGCCCGTCAGCTGGGAATTCCTGTTAAGAGTTTTGATGTAGATAATACCTTAGCAGAGATTGCAAAAATTTTACAGGCAAGATAGTCTGGAGGAATTATGGTTCAAAAATATATTATTTCTATAGATCATGGAACGACAGGCTCGAGAGTGTTTTGTTTTAGTGAAAGAGGAGAAGTCATTTCTAGCAGTTATAGAGAATTTACACAACATTTCCCGAGACCAGGCTGGGTTGAACATGATCCAGAAGAAATCTGGGCAGGAATTAAATTTTTAATTCAGGATGCCATCAATAAAGGCGATTTGAATCCCAGTAATGCCATAGGAATAGGAATTACAAATCAACGCGAAACTGTAGTATTGTGGGATAAAAAAACAGGAAAACCAATACATAATGCCATTGTCTGGCAGTGTAGAAGAACTTCTGATAGATGTATGGAATTAAAAAATCAGGGATATGAAAATTTGTTTAAAAATAAAACTGGTTTAGTTCTTGATGCTTATTTTTCTGGAACAAAAATCGAATGGTTACTGGATCATATTTTAGAAGCAAGAGATTTATCAAAAAATAATCGTCTGGCAGCAGGGACTATGGATTCCTGGATTCTTTATAAATTAACAGGAGAACATCGCACAGATTATACCAATGCAAGTCGGACTTTGATTTTTAACATCAAAGATAAAAAGTGGGATGAGGAATTGCTTGAAATGCTTCGTATTCCAGCAAATATTTTACCTGAAGTAGTTCCAAGCAGATATGATTTTGGAAAGACGAAAAATATTCAGGTTTTACCAGATGGTATACCTGTACTAAGTATGATTGGAGATCAACAATCAGCCTTATTTGGTCAACTTTGTGTATACCCTGGGGAAGCAAAAAATACGTATGGAACAGGATGTTTCTTACTTTTTCAGACAGGACAGGATTTCACTCTGAGTAGTTCTGGATTATTAACTACCCTAGCTTGTGATAAAGACGGAAATGTTTCTTATTGTCTCGAGGGCTCTGTATTCATTGGAGGAGCTGTAGTTCAATGGTTAAGAGATTATATGAAATTTTTCGCTAATGCAAAGGAAACTGAAGATTTAATAAAAGATCTTAACACAGATGATGAGGTAGTTCTGGTTCCAGCTTTTGTGGGATTAGGAGCTCCTTATTGGGACATGAAAGCAAGAGGAGCTATATTTGGAATTACTCGCGATACATCTCCCGCACAAATTACAAGAGCAGCTTTAAAATCTATTGCTTTACAAACTTATGATTTAGTTTTAGCAATGGAAAAGGATACGGGAAAAAAACTTCCCTTTTTGAGAGTGGATGGTGGAGCCACCAGCAATAACTTTTTAATGCAGTATCAGGCAGATATTTTAAATCGAAACGTTGAGAGACCAGCGAATATTGATACAACAGCATCTGGTGCTGCTTATCTGGCAGGGATACAGGCCGGTATCTGGAAAGATGCAGAAGAATTATTAACTATTATTAAAAATAAAACTGTATTTGAACCAAAGATGGATCAAAAAGCACGAGAAAGAGAAATTCATTACTGGCAAAAAGCTGTCGAAAGAGCAAAAAACTGGGTTGAATGATTTACAGACTTATTTTTAATGGTGTGAAGAGGTAAATTATGAAGTTTATAAAAAAATTTAAAAAATTAATTGTTTATACTTCAATTTATTCATTGATAATGGTTTTTAATGCCCATTGTTATGGAAATTTTTATTTAACAAAATCTGTTTATCGATGGAATGGAAGCATTGGGAATTCCAGTATGACGGGTAGATTTCTTCGAAGTCTGGTTATGATTGCACTGAGCATTATTCCCGTTTATGGAATTGCAATGCTAGCTGATTTAATAATTTTAAATCTAATTGAATTCTGGACAGGAAAACCCCTTGCCCATAATTCTCTGGATCCAAATATAGCAATTAGTGTTCAGGATGATGTGATGATGATTCATAACAAAGTGAATAATAAATTTTATTATGCCTTTAGAGATAAGCCTGGGAAGATTTTTATAAAAGAAAATCAAAATTTTGTTCCCTTAGATGCAAAGTATGAAAATAAGGAAATCCTTCTGATAAAAGAAGGAAAGATTATAGAAAAAAGAACATTAAATAGAACTGAACTTAAGCTAATAGAAAAAACATTGTAAAATATTTCTAAGACAGGTGAGATTCTTAGATTCTCACCCAGGTTTTTTTTTGAATTCATATTCGAGTTCATCCAGAATTTTTTTAAATTCTTGAAAAAGATCGATTCTAATAGCAATACCCTTTTTTGTAGGAATTAGTTCTCCCTGAGTATTTCTTACGAATACTCTAATATTTACCAGCTTTTGATCTTTATAATTATCTACCGAAACTTTAATGATTTCATTTTTATTTTTCTCAATAATTCTTTCGAAGTTCATATAAAAAATTTTCAAAATAAAAAAAAATTGCATTAATGTAAACTAAAAAAAAATTGTAATAATGAATTCAAAAAACATATTTTTTTATTTAATTTTATTAAGTATTATCTATTTTCCTAATTGTAGAGAAAAAGGCGAGAATATAGAGACCATAGGGAAAGATACAATTACAACATCTGATTTTGAAACTTATTATGAAACCTATATTGAGAAAACATCCCGTCTGGCAAATGCTGAAAAACAGACTCTTTATAAATTGATGTGTCATCCTGAAGAAATACCTCAAGAACCGGCGATACAGGAATTAATTGCAGGTTTGTACCCAGAAAATGCATATCAAAAATTTAGAGAAATGAAAATTATTGAACAGGCGGCTAAATTAGAAAATTTTGATAAAAAAGTTCAAATTAAAAATATTCTTGAGCAGGTTCGATTAGAAACTCTAATAAACTTATATATACAGGAGAAAATTCAGGAAAGAATGAAAATTTCCAGCGAACAGATTGAAAAGAAATGTGAATCTTTGAGAAATCAAGATAAGCGTGTGCAAAATTTACCCATTGAACAATGTTTAAAAATTGCAGAGGCATATATAAAAAATGAATTTATAAGTAAAGAATATCCAAAGATTCTAAGTGAAATAAAAGAATCAATTCAGGTAGTTAAAAATAATCAATTTGATAAAGATAAATATTTAAAAAATGATATTACCCTTTATAAAGAAGCAAGGAAAATTGGTCAGTGTGTGGAGGGAGGGAATGGACCGGAAAAGGAACCTAAGGAGAATTCACAATCTGAAATAAAACAATAATTAAGATATTTTTAAAGATTTATAAATTTTTCTAAATTTTATTTTGAATATTTCTATTTCTTCTTGATTGGTAAATATGCCAGTAGAAAATCTTAAGGCTTTAAGGGATTTCTCTTTTGAATAGCCCATAGATAAGAGTGTACGGGAGGGTGTTCTTGTGCGGGATTTGCAGGAACTTCCTGTTGAACAAACAATCTGGTTCTGGTCAAGGGATATCAATAGAAAATCCATATCTTCAATTTCTGGGAAAATTACATAGGTGGTATGAAAAACTCTTCTGGATTCTTTTGCTATGATAATTCCATTGCATTCCTCTTCAAAGAAAGTTTCCAGAGTATTTTGATATTCCTTTAATTTGATATAGTTATCCTTATGATGAATTTGCCATTCAAAAGCATCAGCTATGTTAAGAATGGCTATCCAGTTTTCAGTTCCAGCGCGAAACTGATTTTCCTGTAAACCTCCTTTAAATATGGATTTAATATTTTCTGGATTGGTAATTACTGCACACGATGAACCAGGACCTGCTCCTATTTTATGACCGTTGATAGCAAAACCATCAACAAATTTAAACGAAAAGGGCATTTTGCCACAAATTTGAATACTATCGCTTATAAAAGGAATTTTTAGTTTTCTGCAAATTTTAGAAAGTTCTGGAATAGGTTGTATCACGCCCGTTTCATTGGAAACTGTAATACAACCCACAAAGGAAATTTGTTCAGATTGAATTTTATTTTTTTTTAGGATTTCGTAAATTTCTTCTGGAAGAATCTTGCCAGTTTTGTTTCCGCTAAACAAAAAAGTTTGTATGCCCAATGCTTCACAAGTAGCATAAAAACAATCATGTTCATATGGTGAAATAATAGCATAAGGTTTTAAAGGATTATAAAATGAATAGATTAGTTGAAAAATTACTTCCGTTCCAGTAGAATTAAAAACAATGGAATTCAAGGAGCCTTCAAAATCATAATATTTTTTTAATAATTCGTAAATTTTTTTTCTACTTTTTTCGATTAATGCAAAATTCTTCTGAGAATAATACGAAATCCCTGAGGGATTGGCCCAGTTTTCAAAGTAAAGTTTATAATTTTTTTCAATAATTTCTTTTAAAGGTGGATGTGTGGAATTATAATCGAGGTAAATCATAGCTTTTAAAATTGTTTTGTAATTTTGTTACATTCGGGACTTCGCAAATACTTTTCTTTAAAACATTCCGCTTCTTCATATCTTTTCAATGAAATTAAGGTTTTATGTATTACAGTATGATAAAAATTTTCCAGAATTAATTTTGAGGGTTTTTCTTTTGCAAATTGTTGTAGAGTAATTAAAGCCTTATCGGGTTGATCCATTGAAAGATATAATTCTGCCATTTCTAAAAAAGCTTCGACTCGGGTTTCAGGATAATCCAGAGCTCCATAATATCGTTCCAGTGCTAATTTCAAATATTTTGTTTGTTCTTCTCTATATTTTTTTGCTAATATGATATAGATTCTTGCTTGGGATAAGAATAAATTTCCAAGGTTTTCTCTCGGAGATACAAATATAAGCTTATTAATATAAAAATTTCCTTCTTCTGGTATCTTGCATATAAATTCTTCTTTACAGTTCTGTATTAGAGAATAAGGAATAATTCCTCCTATGTAGCTTTTGATGGCATAAATATATTTAAAATGATTCTCCATATGCTTTAATAAATCAAGATCAAAATTTCTGGCAAAAGGTAATACGATTTCCTGGTTTTGATTCTTTAGGAATATTTCTTTATATGTCATTTCTTCTAAAAAATCAATATATCTTTTCCAATATTTTTTTGATTCATTTGGTAAACAAATAGAAAAGTAAAGTTGTTCAATTAAGAGAGGTAGAAGTATATTTTTTTGTTTTGAAACTTCTTCTGGAATTTCAAAAGCGTATTTCTGGGCTTCGTTTAATAATCGAATCGATTCTAAGACATAGGGTTTATTTTTCATCCAGTAATCGTAATTTTTAAGAGTAATGTATTGTGCATCGAAACTATAAAAAGTGTATTTTTTTAAAAATGTCCAGTTAGATTCTGAATCGTATAAAATATTGCTTTTTAATTCAGATGGGCATAGTTCCTGCATTGCCTGTAAATTAATTTTATTGTTTTCAATGATTTCAATGGCAGGTTTAACAAAATCATCATATGCTTTTTGGGGGTTGGGTTTTCCCCATTCTGGAAAATTACTGAATAATAAATAGAGTTGAGAAATCAATGTATATCGGTAATTGTAAATCAATAATCCTCCTAGTATCCATATAAGTAAAAGGCTAAAAAAAACATATTTATATTTTTTTATTTGTCTCCAGATAATAGATAGCATATAGTACAATAATAATCATTATAATGATTGGTTTACAATCAAAAAATTTAAGTTTTAGTAAAAAAAAGTAGATTTAGGGAACAAAATTTAAAATTTTGTTATTATGGCAAATTCAAAAAGAATTAATGTAAAAAGGAAACACAGGAAAAGACAAAAAAAATTAAAAGAAAAACTCCGATTACAAAAGATGCAAGCTAAGAAAAAAATTTGAACTTTTTTTAAAAAAATTGGTTTTAAAATATATGAAGTATATTTATGTTTTGTTATTAATATTCCTCACTTTTTCAATCCATGCTCAAAATTTAGATTCTCAGAATTTTGAAGTTATCAATGATATTGAAAATCTAAAAAAAGAAATATTTTCTTATTATTCTTCGCCAGAGTGTTTTTTCCTTGTTTTCAGAACTGATGTAGTTTTTAATTCTTATGGTAAACAAAGTGTAAATGGTACTATGAGAGCTGATAACGTAAAGAATAGACTTCGAATTATTCTAACTGAACCGAATCTGGGAATCATATATAGCTGGATGACGGTGCTGAATAATGATGTATATATGACAAGTCCCAGATTTCAAGGTATTATTAAAAAAAATATTTCAGAAATAGAACTGGGAAGTCTTGCCAATAATCAAATTAAACTTCCTTTTTCTCTTTTCAGGGATATACTATTTGGAAGAATTCCAGAACAAATCCAGACAGCAGGAATATGGGAGCAAAAGGAAGAGTTATCTGTTCGACATTTAGAAAAAGGAAATCAAATTGAAATTTTTTTTGATAGGAAGGAAAAGAAAAGAATTCATCGTATTTTATTTGAAAAACAGGAATTTCAGTATAGAGCTATTGTACATTTTATAGGCAAGTTTTACGATACAAAATATCCTCAGAAGATAAAAATTCAAACCTACCAAAATCAAAAACCACTGGAAGTTATGGATATACTTTTTGAACGATATATTGATAATGCAAGATGTAACGATGAATTTTTCCCGATCAGATAAATCAGATAGGATAACCTATCTGATGCTTCAGTAAATCACTTTTTTAGAAATTGATTCCTTAATCAATCCTGCAGCAATTTCATTTCTTTGAATCTGGCTTGTACCTTCATAAATTTGTAGAATTTTCGCATCTCTAAAATATTTTTCTACAGGATATTCTTTTACATAACCATAACCACCAAAGATTTGGACAGCATTGGTGGCTACTTCCATTGCGGTGTCCGCTGCATAGCACTTTGCCATAGCAGAGTATTTAGCTGTATCTTTATCTCCTGACTGGGCAAGAACAGCTGCTTTATAAGTTAATAATCTAGCTGCTTCAATTTTCATTGCCATATCTGCAAACATATGCTGCAAAGCCTGAAAAGAAATAATCTTAACTCCAAATTGTTCTCTTTCTCTTGCATATTGCATAGCTGCATCAAAAGCTCCCTGAGCAGTTCCTACCCCTGCTGCCGCAACAGCTGGTCTTGATAAATTCAAAGTTTTAAGAGCATGAACAAAGCCATTATTTTCTTTGCCACCTACTAAATTTTCAACAGGAACTTCGCAATCTTCAAAGATTAACTGTCTAGTTTCTGAACATCGAATACCCAGTTTATCTTCTTTTTTTCCGAAAGAAAAACCCGGTGTACCTTTCTCTACGATAAAGCAACTAATTCCTCTCGGACCACGCGATTTATCGGTGATGGCAAAAACTGTATATACATGAGCCTGTCCTGCACCAGAAATCCATTGTTTGGTTCCATTAAGAATATATTTATCACCTTTTCTAACAGCTGTGGTTTGTAAGGCAGGAACATCTGATCCGGCATTAGGTTCTGTAAGACCAAAAGCAGCAATGATTTCGCCAGATGCTAGTCTGGGAAGCCATTTCTGCTTTTGTTCTTCTGTTCCACCTACTTCGATGGGAATAGCCCCTAATTTTGTAGCTAAAAATGCTGTATACGTCCCAAGACATCCATATGCAATTTCTTCAGCAAGAATGATATTGGCCATTAAACCCAACCCCATACCACCATATTTTTCATCAAAGAGAGCTTGAAATAATCCTGCTTCTTTAAATTTTTCAAAAACTTTCCAAGGATACTCTTCTTTTTCGTCTAACTCTTTTCTAACTGGAAAAACTTCATTCCTTACCACTTCTCTTACTAGTTGTTGAAGTTCTCGTAATTCTTCAGTAAATTCTATGGGAATCGAAAATTCTGGCATAACCACCTCTATATATAGTATATTTTACAATTAAATTTACTTCATTGTAGTTTCAATAAAAAAACTTAATTCATTTATTTTTAAGAAAGGAAAATTTTACAATTAAATTTTATAAATATTATTTAGTTTTTTTTATTTTGCTAATATGTTTGAATTCATAGAAGTTCAGAAATTAGGCTGGATTACCTGGAATAAGATTTCAGATTTAAAGCGTTATGATTTTTAAAAACATTGCAAAAAAGATTTTGAAATAAAACAAATTTAAAAATTCCCTTCAAAATATAGTTGACATTAAAAGCAAAAAGTTTTAATTAATATCAAATTATTTAATATCAAATTTTGGAGGGGTGTAATGCGAAAAATTTTAAGTTTATTAATTGGGTTAATTCCCATAGTATTAAACACACAGAGTGTTAGTCAGATGTTTCAAAAGCCTGGCGTTATAGGTGATTCTCTTTCACAAGGATTTTATGGAGTTATTGTGGAAAAGAAAACTCAGGATTGGGCATATCCTGTTATGGTAACGAAACAAGTAAATGCAAATCTTTACTATAATGAATTGAAAGGACCATTTGCCAATCTGGAAGATGTATTAAAGTTAAGGTGTGGTCCCATTTGTCTTGCTTCTTCTATTATTGGTGGGAATAAGAAAACTTATGGTCTCCCCACCCATGCTGGAATTACCGGTGCAGATTATACAGATGTATTAAAAAAAAGTGGTGAATGTGAAGATATAACGGCAACGAAATGGGTAAAAAAATGGTACTGGAAAAACTGGTATACTTTTACCTATCGGTGGGTTCAGGTTCCTGATTGTCAAAAACCAGATAAATTTCATCGATTTGGTCTAAGAAATGCAGGAACTCAGATCCAGATTATGGAAAAAGTAAAACCTACTTTTATTTTTGCTACGGTGGCACCCAATCATGTTTTATGTACAGCCTTACATACCAGTTTATCCTGTCTCAATGAAGCACGATTTAAAAGAGATTTTAATGAAGTTTTAAATCGATTGGCTCGAATAGGAACTATTCGTGGTGGAGTTATTTTTACAGTTCCCAATGTAACAGCCATTGCTTATCTCGAAGAATATAGAGATCCTCAGGGTAGAGCTCAATATTCTGGATTAAAACCTTTCTATAGAACTTCAGTATCCAATCCCAATCAGGTCCTCGATGCAAATGAAGTAGCTGCAATTCGTAATTTCCTTACGATGGTAAATAATGAATTAAGAAATAAAGCCGCTGCATATAATTTTGCTCTGGCAGATGCAGAACTAATTTTTGATGATATAAAAGAAAATGGTAGGCCTATTCGTGCTCCTAATGGTTGGTCTCCTGGAAATGCTGGTGCAAATTGGCCATTACCTGGAAAGCCTGGTGTATTTAGTCTTGATGGAGTTCATCCCAATCGATATGGACATACTGTTATGGCAAATGAACTAATTAAAGCCATCAACAGAAAATATGGTTTTCAAATACCTCTAATTGATGAATATGCGGCATGGTATTTTGATAGTTTGAACAGAAATCCTATAGATCTAAAAAGATTTCTTACAGAAAATATTATAGGACAGGCAATATCCTGGATTATCAATATTTTTTCATAAATCATTCCAGATCATAGTTATGCTTTCCTGGCATAATTATGATTTTTTTTAGAATGGAGATAAGATGCTATGACAAATAGAAACATTTTTATTACCTTGTTGCTAATTTTATTTATAATTTTGATTTTCTATTTTTGGTTTATTCGAAAAGAAACTCAGGAAAGTCAAGAATCCCCAGATCAAGAATTATCTAAAAAAGAAATCTATAAGGATTATGATTCGGATGTACCAAAACCATATCTGGATCCTGATGAAGTTTTAAGATTATGGCCTGATCTTTCTCAAAAGGTTACTGATAATTCAGAGCAGGTAAAAGAAGAATGGAAAGAATTTGCAAAATTATATCCCAATAATTTCTATATTCCCGCTGATTTTCTGAATCTTTCTTCGCAGGATTTAGAAAAGCGATTGGAAACAATGGAAAAATTTGTAGATTTAGAATCCCGATTTGCGGGAATTCGAAGTCGATATGAAAATGAAATTCTTTCTCCAGACGAAGAAAAAGAAATTCTTATGGATAAAGAGGTTACGAAAGAAGATCAAAAATTATATTTCGATTATAAAGTTAGAGAATTGGAATCTCGAATTCAGCTGGTAGAATTCTGGTTAAGTAAAGGAAATATAGATGAACAACAATTACAGATTGCACAGGATGATTTAGATCAATGGAACAAAGAATTACAAAATTATAAAAAAATTCTTGAAGAAATCCAATGAAAAGATATTTATTTTTTTTAATTTTGCTTTTCTGTGGACCACCAAAACCTGATTCTATGCCGGAACCATTAAATATTTATACTCAATATACAAAAGAAGAAATTCAATCTATGTTAAAATCCGATAACTGGCAGGATCGTTCTTCGGCGGTTTTACATATACAACAGAACCGTTACATTGAATTTTCAAATCAGTTATTGGAATTATTAAAAAATGATCCTTCACCCAATGTTAGGCAGATTGCAGCTCTCACTCTTTCTGATTTTCAAAATCTTTCAGCAATACCTTATTTAATCTCATTATTAAAAAATCCTGTGGTTTCGGGACAACCCATAGAAAAAAAAATTATTATAGAAAGTCTTGGAAAGTATAAACAGTTCACTACAATAAAAGAAATTCTTCCCTATTTGGAAGAAGACGATTTAACAATTCGACTTACAGTTGTAAAATCTATAGAAACTGCAGAACCACTATTAAAGGATTTCCAAAAAAAAGAAGCCGGAAAGATGATTCTTCATTTAGCTTTAAAGAATCAGAATCAGGATAAAGCAAGAACCTATGTAATGGCACTGGGAAGAATTCGATATAAAGCCGCCGAAAATTATTTAATTTCTCTTATTGAAAATAAAGATTCTCTGGAAAATACAAAAGCAGCTGCTATACTTGCTCTGGGAAAAATTCAAAGCAAGAAATCCGTACCTATTCTAATACGATATTTAGTTAAATATCCTGAGAAAACTTCAGAAAATGCTTTTTATGCTTTAAAAGAGATTAAAGATCCTACTTCCATCAGTATGCTTTTTAATCTCATCGATGAATATCATAATGAAGTTCGATATCTCGCAGTTGATATATTATCAGAAATACCTTCTGAAAATGTAGGCGTTCTTGCTTTAAAAAAGCTGGAAGAGAAAAAAAATAATACAATTGCACCTTTAAGTTTATTGCTGGGAAAAATTAAATATAACAAAGCATCAAAATTGATTCGCGAAATTTTAAGAGAAAAAACTTCTCCTGAAAGAGAAATTATCGCTCAATCTCTTGGATGGATGGGGGACAGAGAAAATGTTCCCCATCTAATTGAAGTTTTACAGGAAAATGAGGGAGAAGGAAGATACGGAGCAGCCTGGTCACTTGGAATATTAGAAGCCAGTGAATCTCTACCCTATCTTATCAAAACATCTCAAAGTAAAGATAAGAAGTTGGCTATATTATCCATTCAGGCATTGGGACATTTAAAAAGTAAAGAAAGTATTACGGTTTTACGGGAACTGGCCAATAGGAGTGATTTACAGATTTATGCAATGGATTCCTTATCAGAAATTGATGATCCTAAGGTTTTACAGATATTAAAAGAATTTGCTCTAAGTTCTAATGCTGAAAAATCAAAATATGCCATTGAACTCATAGGAAAAATCAAAAAACAGGAATCAGTAGATGCTTTAATTGATATTTTGCGAAAAACCAGTACTGAAGATTTAAAAATTAAACTAATTTATAGCAGTTTACAACAGCTAACAACAAAAGATTTTCGAACTAAAAATCAATGGCTTCAATGGTATGAGCTTGAAAATAAACCTAAGTGATCATTATTTTTAAAGCTTTCAGTTTTTGTTTGAGAGGATGTGGGATGATATTCTGTGATAAAGCTTTTTCTATATATTTATCAGCATAAAATTTTTCGTTTAACTCAATATGTATTTTTGCAGCCAAGTATAAATACCATGGATAGGTAGGGTTTCTCAGTAATAACTGTTCTATTCTGTTTTTTGCTTCTTCCAGTTTTTTTAGCTTAAAACAAACAATAGATAATAAAAAACTCATTTTATTATCAAGAGGGATATTTCTTACATATTGTTTTGCTAATTCATATGTGTTTTCATAATCTTTATTTTTGTATGAATTGTAAATTTTTATTTTGAGTTCTTTATATTTTTTATAATTTTTTTCAAGAAAATTTTCTTTAAGACATCGTATTGAAAGTAAAGAAATATCATCTTTTAATTTAGCATTCTTAATAATATGATTAAAAGTCCTGTGAATATCAAATTCATTAATTTCCAGGAATTTTCCAAAAAGCTTTTCATCTGTATTAAGTTGATTATTATAAATAATATCATCTTTTCCATCAGACCCTACAACAAAAATATCATTTTTTTGTAAATAAATTGTATGAATATATATATTCCCTTCATATATAGTAGTTCCAATTTTCCTTAAGAAAAACTTTTCCTGTATAAACCTTATTTTCTTATTTCTGATAAGAACAGGAGCAGGATGTTCTGCATTAATAAAATAAAGAGAATTGGTAATGGGATCAGCAAGACCAAAAACTATGGAAATCATCATTGCACCTTCAAAGGATTCAAAAATTCTTTGCATTTCAATGAATAGATCTTTTAACCAGATTTCTGGGAATTTTTTTTCGTTTTTGTGTAAATGATTTCTTTCGATCGCAGATTTAATAATGGAATTCAGAATTAATAAACCTCCAGCACCCTGAATGGATTTCCCCATTGCATCTGCGTTTACAAAGAATAAATAAGGTGTTTCGTTTAAATATATCGTATTGAGAAAACAAAAATCTCCTCCAATTTCTTTGGATTTGTTTTTGAATTCAAACTCCTTTTTTTGTTTTATTACATAATCAGAGGAGAAGCTTAATTTTATAATATCTTCTTTAATGTTTTTTTCAAGAAAGGGCTCTATAAGCAGTGAAATTAGATAATAATCTCCATCTTGTTGATATTTAAGTTTTTGAACTTCTTCAAGGGTTTTTTTAATTTCGAGAGTTCGAATTTCTACCAGTTGTTCTAAATTTTCATTTAAGGTTTTAATTGATTCATAGCTGTTTTTAAGTTTTTCAATAATTTGATTTGTAAATTGAGCCAATAAGCCCAGTTCATCGTAAGTAAGAATATTGGTTTTAACATTAAAATTTTCCTCTGAAAGGGCACTCAGGGAATATCGAATTTGATAAATTCCTTCGTTTAGATTTTTTGCCAGGTAATAAGCAGTCTGGAAAATAGGATACAAAGTAATTAAAGTTATGATAATGAGATGTAAAATGGGATTAATATTAGAAGGCTGAAAATAGTAAGTTAAACTCATTAAAGAAATTAAAAAGACTACAGGTAGACCCACCAGTGATAATATAAAAAATAAAATTTTTATAAAATAATTGATTTTTAAATTTTCGTTATGTAATTCTATTTCTTTGAGATCTGTATTTTTAATAAAATTTCTTATTATATTTTCAGTGATTAAAAAGTGTCCACTCATTTCAAGGGGAATAATAGACAGGAATAAAGGAATTCCTAAAAAAGGTACAAGTAATAAAATAAAATCGAGGGGGAAAGGATGAATGCCAAACCAGCTAGCAATAATGATAAATATATATGCCAGGATAATTCCTATAGCCCATCGCATGGCAATTAAGAGACTTTCAAATTGAGGTAGCTTTAATAATGCATATTTTAGTTCCTTTTGATTATTTAATAAAAAAATTTTTTTAAGATTTTTTTTTCGAATAGCAATTCCTAAAATAAGCATAAGTATTGCAGCTATAATTGTAGATATGATAGTTACAACTATCAGAAAAAGGGAAAATTTTTCGCTAAAAATATGCATTGCAATAGAGGCATAATAGCCCACAGCGGGGACGGGAACAATATGTGTAAATAATTCCAGTTTTTTGTTTAATTTCATAAAAAGTTCTTTGCCTGAATACAACTTCCAGAACATAAAAGCCATTATAAAAATGACAACTAAGTTGTCAATATTTAACAGAGGGAAAAAAATTTAATAAATTGACTTTAAAGTCATTTTTTTTCTAACGGATTCTATGAAGCCCAAAAGATTAGGTAAAAGTCCTATTTTTGTATCTGAGCTTTGTCTGGGAACAATGACGTTCGGTTCTTTTACTGATGAGCAGGAAAGCATAAAAATTATGGATATTTGTTATGATAAAGGAATTAATTTTTTGGATACTGCGGAGATTTATCCTGTTCCTCCCGATTTAAAATATGTGTATCTAACAGAAGAAATTGTAGGAAAATGGTTAAAAACAAAACCACGTGATTCAGTAATTATCGCAACGAAAGTGTCGGGTCCTTTTCATGGATGGTTTGTGCCTCCTGTAAGAAATGGTATGACAGTTTTAGATAGACATCACATAAGAAAAGCCATTGAAGGAAGTTTAAAAAGATTACAGACAGATTATATAGATTTGTATCAAATTCATTGGACTGATGCAAAAGCGGATGATGAAGTTTATTATATAGAAATACTTGAGACTTTAACAGAACTAAAAAAGGAAGGGAAAATTCGTATAGCAGGATGTTCCAATGAAACTTCCTGGGGATTAATGAAAGCTCTATGTGTAAGTGAAAAATATAACTTGATTCGATATGAGACCATTCAAAATAATTACAGCATTTTAAATCGTCGTTTTGAAGATTCATTAATGGAAATTTCTTTAAAAGAGAAAGTAAGTCTGCTACCTTATTCACCTTTGGGGGGTGGGGTGGCAACCGGAAAATATAATCAGGAGAATCCTCCTCAAAATGCGCGATTTATGTATTATAAACAGTTAGGAGAAAGACAAAAAAAACAAGTACAAAAATACCTGAACGAAAAAACATTAGCTACAGTTGACAAACTTAAAGAAATTGCTAATGAACTTAATATTTCTACAACGACTTTATCTATTGCCTGGTGTCTTGAAAAAAATTTTATTGCTTCTACTATTTTTGGCGTTACACATCACAGTCAACTGGATGATATATTTAAGGCCATAGATGTAAAATTTGATAAGGAAGTTTTAAAAAAAATTGATAAAATTACTCAAGAAATTCTATATCCGATGGGTTAAAAGGAATTTTTTAGTGTTTTTCCTTTGATTCCATTGCCTTTATAAGAAAATCAAATGCCTTCTCTTTTTCGCCTGAAAATAAATATAATAAACTTAAATCCAGATATGATTTTTTATCTTTTTTATTTTCAGCTTCTTTGGTTTTTTTTATTAGTTTTTGATTTACCTCGCTAAAGAATTGTTGAGTTTCTTCATTTCGGGAATCCTTAATTTTCTGTAGATAATCGTCAAAATTTTTAAACCTTTCATCTCTTTGTGATAATTCTTTAATTTCCCTTATAAATTCTCTAGTTTGTCCTAACTGAAATAAAATTCCCGAATAAAGATTTTTTAATTTCAGATCATCGGGAAAAAGTTTTAAATAGGACTCACATTCTTTTTTTGCAATTTCCCATTGTTTTAGTTGAACTAATCCAAAAATTACTCCCATTATAGCAATTTTATTCTTGGGATCTTTTTGTAAAACAAATCGAAAAAGTCGAATAGAATTTTCAAAATTGTCCAGTCTTTCATAAATATAACCAAGAACAAGATAGGATCGTAAAAAATTGGGGTTTAATTCTAAGGATTTTCTTAATGCAAGAATGGATTTTTCATATTCTTTCAGATGAAAATATTCTATCCCGAGGTTATGGTATGCGTATTCATCATTTCTAAATTTTTTTAGATATTCCAGATAATTCTGTATTGCTTTTTTATGATCTTGAATTTGGGAATATAAGTAACCCATTTTATATAAAAGTTTTTTGTTTTCGGTTTTCTGATAAAGTTCTTCGTAGAATTTTAATGCACTTTCCCATTGTTTTTGATTTTCGTAATTTTGAGCTTTTAATAACAATTCTTTAAGGGGTTTCATCAATAATTTCCATGCTAATATCGAGGAATTTTGCATTGTGAGTAATAAATCCCATACTGATTCCTACATTTTTGATTTGTTTTTCTTTTAATTTCAGTAAATCTTCTGCTTTCCAACCTCCCGAAATTTCAATTTTAGGAACAGGTAATTGGTTTTGCTGACAATAATTATATATAAAATCCATTGATTTCTGTATTTCTTCTATGGAGAAATTATCGAGCATAATCACATCTGGTGTATTATTGAGAGCTTCTGGTAATAATTTGGTATCATCAACTTCAATTTCAATGGGAATTTCGGGATTTCGACTTCTGATGCGGGAGACAGCTTCTGTAAGATTTTTTGATTTTGCTATATGATTATCTTTAATCATCGCCATATCTGAAAGATGAATTCTATGATTAGTTCCCTGTCCTTTATATACAGCATATTTTGATAATTTTCTAAAACCTGGTATTGTTTTTCGTGTATCCAGAATCAAAATAGTTTCATCTATTTCTTTTGCCTTCTGAACAGTTTGAAAAGTTAAAGTACTGATTCCCGACAAATATTGAATAAAATTTAAAAGAATTCTTTCCAGACGTAAAAGTCCAATCAATTCACCTTTTAATTCCATTAATCTCTGATGTTTTTGAAATGCTTCACCATCTTCAATAGAAGATAAGATTTCTATATGAAAATCCAGTTTTACATTAAAAATTTGTATTAAATATTCTGAAATTAATTTTCCACAAAATATACCTTCTGTTTTCGCTTTTAAATAAGCTTTTACAAACTGGTTTCTATCAAAAATAGTTTCAGATGTGATATCTCCTTCAGGTGCATCTTCTTCAATAGCCAGTAAAATAAGTTTTTCTACATCCTGTCTTTGTATGTGGGTAATGGGTTGAGTATAATGGCTCATTAATAAGAATTTCCTTTATATATATTTTTATATTTCTCTGGTATAGGTTCAAGAATAGCTTCGACATAAGTTTTGCTTCCGTTGATTTTTTCAATTTCTAATTTTACTTTTGTGCCAGGTTTTAGAGAAAAGATTCTTTCTTTTAAAGTATAGGTTCCTACAATTGGATATCCATTTGCAGATAATATAATATCTCCTCTTTCCAGGTTGGCTTTTTCAGCAGGACTATCAGGGAATACCTCTGCTATCTGGATCCCATAAGAGCTTTCTATATAAAGAATTCCCAAATAAGCTTGCTCATCAGGAGGATTACTTTTTTTTATATTTTCCCTATCTGACTGACAGAACAGGATATAAAGAAAAAACAAATACAATAATATAATTTTCCCTTTCATTTATAAGACAGAGAACTCTCCCAAAGCAAAAAAATCAATCTTTTTTTCAAATCGGTTCTTTTTAAGGTATAAAAAATTTTTATTTTTTTGCTTTTTTAGCTGTTTTTTTTGTTTTTTTAGATGCTTTTTTAGCTGTTGTTTTTTTGCTTTTTATATTTGGCGATTTCCAACCTTTTCTATATGCTTGATCCGATATTTGTTTCGATTTTAAACCATATTGTTTGGCTAGTTCAGAAGGCGGAATCCCCGATTCGTATTTTCTCTTAATTTCGTTTTGTTCTTGTTGTGATAAATCGCTCCATTTTTTATTCATATACTACCTCGCTTAACTTTAAAAAATCATATTATATTTATAAAATAAAATAAATAGTTTTTTTTGTCAATTTTTTTAATCGTTTTTGTATGCGAATTTCAAAAAAAAATTGAAATTTTTTAAGTGTTTCGAAAAGCTTTAAATTATTCGCATAAATTATAATTTTTTTATCTTGCAATGATATAAAATAACCTAAATTTAGTTAATCAAAGGAGGTTATAGTGGTTCATAGAAAGACTAAGGAAACCTGGGCAACTACCTTAGGTGTAATATTAGCAGTGATGGGTAGTGCTATTGGTTTAGGTAATTTTTTACGATTCCCGGGGCTTGCTGCAAAATACGGCGGAGGAACCTTTATGATACCTTATTTCGTGGCAATTCTTTTGCTCGGAATTCCTATCGCATGGATGGAATGGACTCTAGGAAGAATAGGAGGGCAAAAGGGATTTCATTCTACGCCTGGAATTTTTTTTATTTTATGGAGGAAGTCATATTCTTCATATCTTGGATTTCTGGGACTACTTGTACCTGTGGGTATTTTTATGTATTATATTGTGATTGAATCTTGGTGTCTTTATTACGCTTATTTATATTTAATAGGTTTTCCAGAAAATATTTCCACCGGAGAACTTTTTGTTCAGACAGCAGGAATTCATCAGGATGGAGCGATTTTAAGTTTTCATAATACTCCTATTCTGATTTTTATTATTTTAAGTTTTCTTTTAAATATTATAATTATTTATCGTGGATTGGTTAAAGGAATTGAAGCCATCAGCAAAATTGGAATTCCCCTTCTATTTCTCTTTGCTCTGATAATTCTAATTCGCGTACTAACTTTGGGAACTCCTGATCCTGAATTCCCGGAAAGAAATATTATTAATGGATTGGGCTATATGTGGAATCCTGTGAAAACTCATCAAACCTTCTGGAATTCTTTATTAAATGCGGATATGTGGCTTGCAGCAGCAGGTCAGATATTTTTTTCTTTATCCGTTGGATTTGGAGTAATTATTACTTATGCTAGTTATTTAAAGAAAAAGGATGATGTGATTTTATCAGCTACCACCTCTGCTTCAGGAAATATTTTTGCTGAAGTAGTCCTAGGAGGATTAATTACTATACCTGCAGCGGTAGTATTTTTAGGAGTTCAGGGAATTCCTGATAGTACATTTCAGCTTGGGTTTATCACTTTGCCCAATGTTTTTGAAAAAATGCCCATTGGTAATTTTTTTGGTTTTATCTGGTTTTTTTTATTCTTTATTGCCGCTTTAACGAGCTCAATTTCTATGCTCCAGCCAGCAATTGCATTTTTTGAAGAAGGACTAAATACAACCCGGCGTGTAAGTGTTGCTATTTTGAGTTTTATTGCTGTAATAGGTGTAATGATAGTTATTTATTTTACCAAGGATTTAGTAGCTTTGGATATTATGGATTTCTGGATAGGAACATTTGGAATTTTTTTATTAGCTTCTATACAGGTATATGTAATTGGGTGGGTGTTGGGGCCTGAACAATTATTCGAAGATGCTAATAAAAGTTCTATTATTCAGTTACCTCATTTCTATCAGTTTATCATTAAATATATTACGCCGCTTTATTTGTTAGTGATCTTCCTAAGCTGGCTATATCAGAATTTGCCTTCTTATGTGGATGTATTACATAAAAATTTAAATGCCAGATTTACTTTTTTATTTATTATTCTTTTTAGTGCTTTTTTGATATTTTTAGTATCCCTTGCTAAAAAAAATTGGGAAAAATAAACATAAAAGGAGTTATTATGACACTTGCAGGTTGGATTATCATGATTGTTTCCATTAGTTTAGTTTCTTTATTTTTTTTCTGGAGTTTATTTCTTGTATTTACTCATAAAAAATCTCTTGAATATTTACATTCCACTCTTGATGAACCCCCCGATATTAAAGAAAATGAATAAGGAGGCAGAATGGCATTTGTAGAATTAGAATCCCTGAATTCTCATATTAAAATTTTGTATTTTAATAATCCAGAAACAAAAAATTCTATGAATTATGAAATGGGAGTTGAATTTCAAAAAACACTTATTGATTTAAATCAGGATCAGAACTTAAGAGTATTGATCATAACTGGCAGAAATGGAGTTTTTTCCAGCGGAGGGGATTTAAACCTTTTAAAAAGTTTTTCGAAAAAATCTTATGAAGAAAATAAAGAGTTTATGAAAAATTTTTACAAATTATTTCTCTCTGTAAGAGAAGTAGAATATCCTGTAATTGCATGTGTTAATGGTCACGCTATTGGAGCATCTCTGGCCTTAGCTTTAGCCTGTGATTTACGTTATTTCGTTAAAGATGCAAAATATGCATTTAATTTTGTGAAAATTGGATTTCATCCTGGTATGGGTTCTTCCTATCTGGTAAAAGAAATTGTAGGAATTTCTCGTGCGGTTGAACTTTTATTTACCGGTAGAGTCATCTCTGGCGAAGAAGCTTTTCGACTGGGGCTTTGTCATAATATTTTTTCTGAAGAAGAAATTTTAGAAAAAACAATTCAAATTGCTTCTGAAGTCTCGCAAAATGCTCCTCTTGCCATTCGATTGTTAAAAAAGAATATCTATCGAGTAAATTCACTTGAATCAGCCATAGAAGTAGAATCGAGAAGTCAGTCAGAGAATTTTCAAACTCGCGATTTTCTTGAAGCTATTGCTTCTCTTGAAGAAAAGAGAAAACCTTTATTTAAGGGAAATTGAATGGAAAAAATAAGCGTTACAATCATTACATTTAATGAAGAAAAAAATATAAAAGAATGTATTGAATCCTGTTATGAAATTGCTGATGAAATTATAGTTCTTGATTCCTACAGTACAGATAATACAGAAAAAATAGCGAAAAGTTTTCCAACAGTAAAATTCTTTCAGCATCCTTTTGAGGGGCATGTAGAGCAAAAAAATCGTGCACTGGCTTATAGTAAAAATGAATGGATCTTATCTCTTGATGCGGATGAACGGGTTTCGGAGAATCTAAAAAAAGAGATTCTGTATTTAATCCATAATCCGGATTATATGAATCAATTTCAGGGATTTAAAATTCCGAGACTTACTTATCATATGGGAAAATTTATTTACCATTGTGGTTGGTATCCTCAAAAAAAATATCGATTATTTAAAAAACAATATGCGAAATGGGTAGGTGAAAATCCCCATGATTATATAGAAATTACAGGAAAAGGCCATTCTCTTAAAGGAAGTATTATTCATTATAGTTTTAAAGATCTTTCTCATCAAATAGATACCATCAATAAATTTTCCAGTATCGTAGCTTTTAATCGATTTTATCAGGATAAAGATTTTTCAATTCTTAAATCTATTTATAAACCAATTATAAAATTTCTTGAAATTTATATATTCAAATTCGGATTTCTTGATGGTTTTCCCGGATTTACTATTGCTATTACTTCTGCATTTTCATCTTTTTTAAAGGTTGCTAAAATGTATGAATTGAAAAATCAGGTTATAGATAGACCATCCAATCTTAGAAACGATTATCAACCTCAAAAAAAGAAAAGTATATGAATCCTTTTTTTCTATATGTAATTCTGATTTTGTTATTATCCTGTAAATCCGTAGAATCCTATGAAAAAATACTATTTACGGTACCGCAGGGAAAAGGTGTTAGTTATATAGCTGAAAAATTAAAAGAAAAAAATTTAATTTTTAGTTCAACATATTTCAAAATTCTGGCTATTATCTTTCTTAAAGATAAAAATATTAAAGCAGGGGTGTATGAACTGGATACTTCGATGAGTTCATATGAAATTCTTATACATTTGGCTAAGGGAAAAGTAAAGATGATACAGTTTACTATCCCCGAGGGGTGGACAAATTTACAAATTGCAAAATATTTTGTTCAGCAGAGTTACATAAACGATGAAGAGGAATTTTTAAAATTAACGAAAGAGGGAAAAATATTAAAAAAATATAATATTTATGGACCAACTACTGAAGGTTTTTTATTTCCTGAAACTTATACCATAGATCCTCAATTAAAAATTGAGAAAATACATGAGATTATGCTGGAACAATTTTTCAGGTCTCTTTCGCGAATTCCAGAATCCCAGAAGATTTCTCCAGAAGAACTATATAAAAAAGTCATTCTTGCTTCTATTATTCAGAGAGAAGCAATTTTTGATGATGAACTTCCTCTTATGGCAAGTGTCTATTTGAATCGGATAAAAAAAAATATGAGATTACAGGCTGATCCTACAATTCAATACATTTTACAAAATCCAAAAAAGAAATTAACTCTTAAGGATCTCGAAATTGATTCTCCATATAATACTTATAGAAAAAAAGGGCTTCCTCCAACACCGATATCCAATCCTGGACTAGCAGCTTTAAAAGCTGTATTTTATCCAGCAGAAACTGATTATTATTTTTTTGTTTTAAAACCTGATGGTAGACATTATTTTTCAAAGACTTATGAAGAGCATTTGAACGCAAAAAAGAAATATTTAGATAATCCTTTAAGGTAATTTATGAATACAGAACATCAAAAAAAAATAAAAAAGATTATTGAACAAATAAAAATCCTCGAGAAAGAAAAAAAGAAAATAATTAAAGAGCTGGAACAAAAGAATAAAGAAAGGAATTCTTTGAATCAACAATTAACTGAAAGTCAAAAGAAAAAGACTTTGCAACTTGAAGAGATTCAAAAAAAAATTGAATATTCTCGCAGGCTTTTATCTGAAATTAAAGAATTAATAGAAAAACTGAAAATTGTTCAGAAAAATCAGGAGGAATTATTGAACCACATACAGGAAGAAATGGAAATCCAATCTTCTGAAAACAAAAAAGAAAATGAAGATATTCTGAGAATTATATTTCAACTAAAAGAAGATATGGACTGGTTTAAGAAAAAAAGACAGGAACTAGAAAATAAAATTGACGAATTGTCTAAATTATAATTTTTGGTCAAATCAATCATAATATTTTAGGAAAGAATATGAGTAGCCATCTTTTACCTGTACAGAGAACAAAATACTTAATAGATGAAGAAATTAAACAGGACTGGTATGTAATCGATGCAAAGGATCAAATACTTGGTCGTCTTGCTGCTTTTATTGCTTATCGTTTACAAGGCAAACATAAAGTAACATTTTCACCACATCAAAGAGTAGGAGATTATATTGTAGTGATTAATGCCGATAAAGTAAAAGTAACAGGTAATAAGTATCATACAAAGATTTATTACCGGTATAGTGGATATCCGGGAGGTTTAAAAGCAGCAACTTTTAAAGAAAAAATGCAAAAAGATCCCACATATATCTTAGAAAAAGCAGTAAAAAGAATGCTTCCTGGTGGAAGAAGGGGAAGGGCTATTCTAAAACAGTTAAAGATATATTCAGGAGAATCTCATCCCCATATAGCTCAAAAACCTATTCCTATAACAGTGAATTATAAAAAAATTTAGAGGAATTATGATGGAAAAAGTTAGAAATGTATTCGTAGGTAGAAGAAAAACTGCTGTTGCAAGAGTTTATTTTAAAGATGGTAATGGAAAAATAGTTGTAAATAATAAGCCTTTTGAAGAATATTTTAAAGTTTTAAGACTGCAGAAATTAATTACAGAGCCCCTCGAGTTAGCTGATATTCGAAATAAATACGATGTCTATGTAAACGTCAGTGGTGGTGGCATCACTGGGCAGGCAGGAGCCATTCGATTAGGAATTGCAAGAACTATTGTACAGAGATTTTCAGATGAACACAAAAAGTTGAAAGATGCCGGAATGTTAACAAGAGATCCACGAATGGTAGAAAGAAAAAAATACGGAAAACACAAAGCAAGAAGAAGTACGCAATTTTCCAAACGTTGATTCCTGTTACAGATGTTTTGAAACAGATTAAAACATCTGTAGTTATTGAGATTAAATCTCAAATTTTCTTGACATTTCCTACCTTAAATTTTTCTTGTATTAAGAAATTAATAACTTTAAAATATAAAATTTGGAGTATATATGTCTCACATCCTTGAAAACCAGAAAGAAAATTTTTTAATAAAAAAATTATCTGATTTAGATCCAGATCAAGAGGGTGTTATCATGCATTTGAATGAGAAATCTTCGAATATAGAGACTCTTATGGAAATGGGAATTATCCCGGGCGAGACCGTAAAACTTGTTAGAACAGCTCCTCTGGGTGATCCCCTGGAGATTCAGTTAATGGGATATAAATTATGTATTAGAAAAAGCGAAGCTGAAAATATTGAGGTTAAATATGAAACTAAAAACAGATGATTTAAAAATTGTTCTTATAGGTAATCCTAATACGGGTAAGACGACATTGTTCAATGGATTATGCGGAACACGACAAAAAATTGGAAATTATCCCGGAGTTACAGTAGAAAAGAAAGAAGGAATTTTTAAAACCAATAAAATCAATGCTACGATTTTTGATCTGCCCGGACTTTATAGCTTACGAATTAGTTCTGATGATGAAAAAATTGCTTTTGAAGTTTTAACTGGAAAGTTCAATAAAGAAAAAAAACCAGATTTAATTTTTTATATTATCGATGCATCGAATATCAAAAGAAATCTTTATTTATTATTACAAATTCTCGGATTAGAAATTCCTGTAGTTGGTATCATTACAATGATGGATGTTCTGGAAAAAAAAGGATATGAACTAGATGTACCGAAACTACAAAAAAAATTAAAAATTCCTCTTTTCAGTGTTAATGCAAAGAAAATGCAGGATATCGAAAAACTTAAATCAGATTTAGAAAATTTATTATTGAATTATCAAGATATTCATAAACCTGAATTTGAATTCCCAGAAAATTATCAATCTGCAATTGCTTACTTTCATAAAAATATCTCTAATTTTTTAGAAAAAAATCAAGTTGATTTTCAATGTACAAAATCGGATACATTACTCTGTCTTACGAATTCTCGTGATTTTCTGGAACTGGTTAAGAATTATGCAAGTATGGACAATGGTATTTTAGATGATTTAAAAAATTATATAAATTTAATTTATAAAGATTTAAAACAATTTCAAATTTTCAGTCCTTCCCAGATTATATCTATGAGGTACAAATTAATTGATGAAATTTTACATGATATCCTAATTTATAAAGGATCCCGAAAAAATATAAGCGAAAAAATAGATAATGTTTTAACTCATAGATTCTGGGGATTTCTAATTTTTGTAGCTATAATGGCTTTTATGTTTATAGCTCTATATAGCTGGTCTACCCCTTTGATGGGGTTCATTGAGTCTTTTTTTAGTTTAGCAGGTAATTCTTTAGAAGAAATAGAATCATTACCTCCCATCATAAAATCTTTTTTGATTGATGGAATCATAAGTGGAATTGGTTCTGTTATTGTTTTTGTTCCCCAGATTGCAATTCTATTTTTATTTATAGCTTTGCTGGAAGATTCTGGTTATCTAGCACGAGCAGCTTTTTTGATGGATAAAATTTTTTCCTGGTGCGGCTTAAATGGGAGATCTTTTATACCTTTAATTTCCGGTTTTGCTTGTTCTGTTCCTTCTATAATGTCAACACGGGTGATTACTGATCCCAGTGTGAAGAAAACTACAATTTTTGTAATCCCTTTAATTTCCTGTTCAGCAAGACTTCCTATCTATATTCTTTTTATAGGAACTTTCATCGAACCGCGGTATGGTCCTATTATAGCTGGAATTACTCTTTTTGGAATGCATTCACTAGGAGCCATCTTAGCATTCTTTGTTTCACTGATTATTAATAAAAGAATTTATAAATTTTCAAATATACCTTTCATAATGGAATTGCCTGAATATCATATTCCAACTATAAGAAATATATATTTTAGAGTTTATGAAGCAGTAAAGAGTTTTCTGACAAGAGCAGGCACAATTATTTTTATAATGTCAATTATCATCTGGTTTTTAAGTTATTTTCCAAGAGATGAAGAAAAAGCTCATCAATATGGGGAATTAGTGAAACATGAAATATTGATACAAAATGAGGATAGTTTATCAGAATCAGATTTAGAAGAATTACTTGAAAAGTATAAAAATTCTTATTATCTGGAAAATAGTTTTTTAGGAAGAACTGGAAAATTGATTGAACCTATTTTTCGTCCCTTGGGTTTTGACTGGAAATTGAGTGTGGGAATAGTAAGTGCATTTCCCGCTCGAGAAACGATTATTTCCACACTCGGGATTTTATATAATGTGGGAAGTGAAGCTACAGAAGATTCAGAAAATCTTAGAACAAAAATTAAAAATGAAAAAAAAGCAGATGGGAGTCCATTATATAATTTGCTAAACAGCTTAAGTTTAATGGTTTTCTTTTCTTTAAGTGCTCAGTGTATGAGTACACTGGCAATCATCAAGAAAGAATTAAATTCATGGAAATATCCCATATATGTTTTTATCTATATGACTCTTTTAGCATATTTTCTTGCTTTGGTGATTTATCAAACAGGAAGCTTTTTAATAAAAATTCTATGAAGTTATATTTTCAAAGTTTTATTAATGAAGTCTACCGAAAGAAAATGATTATATTGCATGGGCTTTTTGGATCTTCAAAAAATTGGTTTAGTATAGCTAAGGAGTTTTCGAGATTTTTTAGTGTTTATGCTTTAGATCTTAGGAATCATGGAAATTCTCCTCATTCTGAAGTTCATAGCTTAACTGCTATGATCGAAGATGTTTATGAATTTATAAATGATCGGGATATTGATAATACTATATTGCTTGGTCACTCAATGGGAGGGCTTGTTTCTATGGGATTTTCTCTTATGTATCCTGAAAAGATTACGGAACTAATTGTAGTGGATATTGCACCTAAGATTTATGATCCTCATCATCAACGTGAATTTGAAGTTTTTAAAATTGATATTTCTCATTGCAAAAGTCGGGAACAAATAGATGAACTTTTATCAAAAGTTCATCCAATAAAAGAAATTCGGAATTTCTTAATGATGAATTTGTATAATGAGAATCAACAGTATCGATGGAAAATTAACTGGAAAGTTCTTGAAAAATCTGATTATTTGCAGGACTTTTCTTTATTCGAAAATAAAAAACTTAATAAACCTGTTCTATTTATTAGAGCGCTTGATTCTTTTTATATCAAAGATGAAGATTATAAAAAAATATATGAAATTTTTCCTGCAGCAATCATAAAAGAGTTAAAAGGAAATCATTGGATTCATTATTCAAATCAAAAAGATTTTATAAATTCTATATATGAATTCTTATACATTCATAAATAAAGGAAGGCTCTCCCTTTATCTGGGTATTGAAATCTGGCCCATCCTTGCTGCATCAATAGGCAATCCGAGAACTCTAGCGGATTCCTGTGGTGCAGAAAAACCTGTGGAATTTTCAGCTTCAATAAAATCAAAATAAAACTGAGCTTTCCTTTCATATTCAAGAGCTTGTTTTAGTTCTAAATCTGATATACCCTTTTTCTTCGCTCCTTCAATATCTTTAATTAAATCAATTACAGCTTGAAATGCAACTTCTCTTAATTTGTAGTGCCTGTCCTGAATTTCTTCGATTCGTTTTTTTAATTCTTCTTCGGATAAATTATGGCAGGTTCCACAGCTTGATCATACATCCAGGTAGGGGCTTTTTACATTATGATTACTGAATTTTACGTTACCTTCCCTTTTATAGGGCATATGGCAATTTTGACAGCTTAATTTTTGAGTATGTTGATTTGAAACAGGTTAAAAAAAAATTTCAGAATGACATCGAATACAGGATTCTTCAGCTATAATTTTTGTTCATAGATTTGCCTTAATATGACAATTTACACAGGAGATGGGATTATCTGTAAAATAAGAATAACCTTTTGCAAAGAAGAATGTATAAACCTTTTATAATAAAACTGGTGACTAAATAAGCAATAAAGATATATTTTTTCATGAATTTCCCCCTTAATATGATGAATATTTTTGTTTTAGTTGTTTTCAACATATATTCGAAAAAAAATTGTTAAAAATTTAAAATTCGTTTTTATTTGTCTATATGAGATTATGTGTTGTCTCCGGATCATCGAGAGAAAATAGTTCCACGATTCGAGTTGCAAAATATTTAAAAAAAAATTTTGAAAAAATTACTGAAATTCAAAAAGTAGAGTTGATAGATTTTGTAGAAAATGATTTTCCTTCAGTAGGGAGAAAAGATATAACAGAAGACAATTTATCTCCCTTTCAGTATCAGCTTGTTCATTCTATGAAAAATTCTTATCTTATTATTTTTTGTTTACCTGAGTATAACTGGAGTACGAATCCTGAAGTTATAAATGTAATTCATCAGCTTGGTAAAAAAGGATTTCTGGAATGCTTTGATAATAAAGTTTTTGCTACAGTGGGGGTTTCTATAGGAAGAGGAGGGAGAATACCCTGTATTAATTTTCATACTCTGTTAAATAAAGTTATAAGTTTTTTACCGGCAATGGGAATAGTTTCTCCTTTGATTTTTGAATCTCAAGAGACAGATTTAATTCTGGATAAAAATGGTGATTTGATTCAATCAAATGAAAGATTCATAAAGGGAATCAATAGTTTTATTGAATATTCATATAGAATGACTAAAAAGTTTTGTGGAATTTAAAAATTGCATAGATTTAAACGAATATAATTTATATTATAATAGAAACTTCATAATAAGGTGATTTGATGATTTTTCAGATGAGGCAGTGTATTTATTTCAATGGGTTTCCATAAATTGGATTGGATTTCAAAAATTGAAAGGGATGTATTTTTTATTTTTTTTAATAGTTCTAGTGATTCCTGATCTGTATAATTTAATATTTTACCGATTAATAAAGCGATAGGTGTAGATGAACTAATTACAAGAACATTTTTAAAGGAATGCTTTTTATAAAGATCTTCTAAAATGGGAATAAAATTAAGAACATAGTTTTTATAATTGTGGAAAGAATTATTAAAATAAGGTTTTTCAATCCATATGGATAAAACTTTTTCGAAAAGACGTAAATACCTGGTGCGAATTTCCGAATCAAAAGTTATAAAATTTTTATAAAGTTTTTTTATTTCATTTTCATTTTTTAGAGAATATACGAGAATCTTTTTAAGTTTCTGTTCTGAAATTTCATCTAAATTAGAAAAATTATATATATTGTGATGATAATCATTAAGATTTTCTAGTAAAATTTCGAGGGTTTCTTTATGACGATTTAGTGTTCCAGTAATAAAACAGTCAAAATTAATCTTTTGATGATTAAAATATTGTGCAAGATTATAGGATTGTTTTTTCCCTAGATCAGATAGTGTATCGTAATTTTCTTTTATGTTGCCTCCCTGTGCATGTCTAATTAAAAAAAGTTTCATTTTTCAAAATATCTCGGATTACTTATAGAAAGATTACTTTTCAGTAATTCCTTTGAAAATTTCCAGTAAGGATGTTTTGGAGATGAAATTTTTTTTTCTTTAATTTCCTTTACGAGTATTTTCAGTAATTCTATCAATCTTTCCCTTTTTTGTTTTAATGATACAGGAATTTCAATAGTTAAATTTAATAATTCAGATAATTTACGAATTTCATTTATCAAAATTTGTTCTTCCTGTTCGATTTCTCTCATTAAAATATTAATCATATTCCAGCTTACCAGAGTTTTATACGAAAGTTTTTCGTCGCTTTTTATATAATTTAAAATATCTTTTCTTAAAAATTCTGAAATAGCTTCCAGTATTTCGTAGGAATTAGGTTTATATTGCATTTTCAATTAACCTCATCATTTCGTATTCCATTTCAGCAGTTCGCCTGCCAATTGCAGCTAGCTCAATTCCTTTTGTTTTACCTTTAAGATGTCTTTCTGCCTGGGCCACTGTACCTACTGCCCATCGTAAATTTCCCATAACTTCCCAGAATAAAATGGAATGTGGATCAATATTTCTACCACTGTATTTTTCATAAAGTTTGTAGAAAGTTTTTCTTTCTATAAGGCCACCAGCTTCTTTCTTATACTGTCCGAAACGCCAATCTTTTAAACAAAACCAGCTTAAATCTTCATCAGGATTTCCCAGATGAGCAAATTCCCAATCCAGAATTCCTTCCAGTCCTTCTTCAGATACCATAAAGTTTCCTGTGCGAAAATCTCCATGAACTAAACAGATTTTTTCATTTTGAGGAAGATTTTCTTCTAACCAGTTCAACACTAAATACATTGCTGGATGTGGTTCATCTAAATTTTCAACTTCTCTTTTCATTTCTTCCAGAGCCCATTGTGAAGGATGAAAAGGATATTTTTGATTATTTATTTTTAGCAAAAAGTCAAGGTCTTCATTATCAAATGATATGGAGTGTATCTTTGCTAAATTTTCTGCCAGTTGTTCTACCAAGCGGGGTCTTATAGAATTTAAAGAAGGATCTTTTGTTATATATCTTACATCTGATTTACCAGGAATAGCTTCCATTAAAAAGAACTTTTTATTTTCGTCAAGAAAATAGGATCGTGGTGTTTTTATTCCTCTTTTATGAACAATTTCCAGAATAGAAAATTCAATATCTCTGGGAAGACTTGCATATAATGTGCTGCCAGCATCTGATCGATATACCAGCTTTAGACGCTCCTGATTATCTTGAAATTCGATTTCCATTAAAATATTCTCAAGACAAGCACCACCGGATAAATAATTTAAATTTACTATTTTACATTGTCTTTTGAACTTTTCAGATAGCCAGTTTTCGAGAGAATTTTTAAATTTATCTTTCATAAGTCTACTCACTATTTTTTAATTTTGTGATTTTTTTTCAATCTTTTTCTAAACCGTAAAGAATAATCCTCGCAATTACCATTTTGTGTAGCTCACTCGATCCGTCTGCATATCTTGCCGCGCGAGCATCCCTGTAGAACCATTCCAGTGGTAAATCTCTACTGTAGCCATAAGAGCCACAGATTTGCATACTTCTGTCTATAACGCGATTTAACATTTCTGCTGTATAATATTTTGCAATTGAAACTTCTTTCCTTGCATCTTTGCCCTCAGTTATTTTTTTTGCTGCATTCATCGTTAATGTATAGGCAGCTTCAATTTCTACCACTGATTCTGAAAACATCCATTGTATTCCCTGGTGCTCTGCTAATTTCTTACTAAAAAGATTTCTCTTGAATGCATAATCTCGGGCTATTTCCACAGCTCTTCTTGCCAGTCCAATCCACCTCATACAATGGGTGAGTCTTGCCGGACCTAATCTTACCTGGGTTAATCGAAAGCCCTGTCCAATTTTTCCAAGAACATTTTCTGGTGGTACTTTTACGTTTTTAAATAGTAATTCACAGTGTCCTCCAGGTCCGTGAGAACCCATTACATCTATTTCTCTTAACATTTCATATCCTTCTACATCTGTAGGAACTATAAATAAAGAACTTTTGCGAAAGCTATTTTCAAATTTTGAAAATATAATTACAAAAGAAGCTCCATTAGCACCAGTACAAAACCATTTATGTCCATTGATAATATAATTCTGCCCATCAAAAATTGCATTTGTTTGTAAACTTGATGGATCAGAGCCCGCGCCAGGGACTGGTTCAGTCATAGCAAATGCGGATCGTATTTTCCCTTCAATTAAAGGGTATAAATATTTTTCTTTTTGTGATTCTGTAGCTGATTCTATTAGAAGATGCATATTCCCTTCATCCGGAGCATCGCAGTTAAACATATAAGGAGCTATAGGACTACGTCCCATTTCACTAAAAATAAGGCAGGTATCAATTAAATCAAGCCCCAATCCTCCATATTCTTTGGGCAAATGAGGAACCCATAGTTTTTGATCTTTAATATAATTTCTTATTTTATTTACTGTAGTTTCTGGCATTCTTCCTGTTTGAAAATCAAATTCCTTCTCAGCTGGAATAATAATCTTATCTACAATTTCCTTTATCTGTTTTTGTAATCTTAATATATCATAGTCTTTCATAAAAAGAAAATTATAAGAAATTGATTTTATAGTCAATAAATTTATCAGAAATGAATAAGATTTCTATTATAGTTTTATATTGTTCTTAAACAATTTTATATTAAATAATTTATGATTGCATGAATTTATAGTTCAAAAAAATAGAATAAATTATGATTTTTAAAACGGATTATGTGAATTTATATTGGATTATTTTTATAGGGTTTTGGGTTCAATCTATTGCAGGATTCGGAAGTGTGTTAATTATTTTATCATTAAGTACGCTTTTTTATAATCTATCTGAGGTCTTTCCTATTGTAGTATTACTCGATGTAATTTTTTGTTTTTTTCTCTTAATTCAAAATTATAAAACTGTTGATCTTGATTTTCTTATTTATAAAATTTTTTTTCTTTTAGTGTCTGGATTTTTAACAGGATTTTTTTTTCTAAAAAGAATTATAATTTACTCAGATCATTTAACTAAGATTTTTGGAATTATTTTATTTTTTTTATCAATTTTTGAAATCATTCAAATCCTAAGAAAGTCAAATTTTTTTTCTAAAAGAAAGATATATTCACAAATATGGATTTTTTTTGCGGGAATTATTCATAGTTTATTTGCTATTGGAGGACCATTTTTAGTATATGGATTAGCAAGATATAATCTGGATAAATCTAAATTCCGTTCCATGCTAGTCTTCATTTGGTATATTTTTAATTCCTTTCTAGTAATGAATCATAATTATTCCAATAAAGAATTGGCTACAGTGATAACTCTTTTACTGGTTATGCCCTTTTCTTTTTTAGCAGGGAAAGTTATATATCAGAAATTATCTTTAAATCGATTTCACTTTAATATTCGTATTCTTTTATTTATTTTATCCATTTTAATTTTAACAAAATAAATTAAGGAGTGTTTATGCCAGAAAGACTATCAGGTGGTGAACTAATTGCCAGAATGTTAGCAATAGAAAATGTGGATAAGGTTTTTGGGATTATTGATGGTACCTATTTTGGATTTTATTCTGCTCTAAGAAAATTCAATATTGAACTTATCAGTCCAAGGCATGAAACCTCTGCTGCTCATCTTGCAGGAGCCTATTATCGATTTTCAGGAAAATTGGGAGTTTGCATGGCAAGTAATGGACCGGGAGTTGCAAATTTATTACCAGGATTAGTTGTAGAACAGGCAGAGGGGAATCGAATTTTAGCAATCACCTCTTTTAGGAGAAAAGGAATTGTAAATCCTGTTAGAAAAGGAACTTATCAGTACTTTGATCAGACTAAGACAATTGAGGTAATCACTAAAGCAAGTTTTCTCATAATGGATTATGAGAGAATAGAAGAAATTATGAGAATGGCATTTAGAAAATGTTATGAAGGAAGGCCTGGTGTTGTTCATATTGATGTTCCAGAAGATATCATGAATGGCAAATTTACATTTTCAATTTCATTATATAAACCTCATCAGTACAGATTAATGAGTAATATTTACCCGGATCCTAAATCACTGGAAGCTGTTATACATTTATTAAAAAATTCTCAATATCCTATGATTCATTTTGGAAGTGGTATTGTACACGCACAGGCATTTGAAGAATTAAGTAATTTTATAAATACTTTAAAAATTCCTGCAACATATAGTTGGGGAGCAATAAGTTCACAATTACATAATGAATTTGTTATTCCTATGACCAACATTGAACTCAATCATTTTGTTCATCAGAATGCTGATTTTGCACTTGTTCTGTCATCGCGATTAGGAGAAACTGATTGGTGGGGCAAAAAACCGTATTGGGATCAAACTAGATTAAAAATAGTACAGGTTGATATTGATCCAGAAATTATAGGTGCCAGCAGAAATATTGAATTAGGAATTATTAGCGATATTAAAGTTTTTTTGCAAATTCTTTTAAAATTGATTAATGAAAAAAATTTAAGTTTTAATGTAAAGTGGAATTCCAAAAAAAAGAAAATGGATTCGTTGAGGAATAAATATCAAAATCATCTACAAAAAATTTTAAAGGAGAAAATAAAAGGAATACATCCTGCAAAATTTATTGAAATTTTAAATCGCCTTTCTCCGGAAGATTCTGTATATGTTATTGATGGGGGCAATACTGCTGTTTGGGCGTTTTTCTTTTTAAAAATAAAAAGTATCCACAGCTTTATTTCAACCTATAAATTTGGTATGTTGGGTGCAGGTGTGGCACAGGCTATTGGAGCATCTTTTGCTAGAAATAAACAAACTATAATTTGTTTAATTGGTGATGGAGCTATGGGATTTCATCCACAGGAGGTTGAAACAGCAGTAAGAACAAAACGAAAAATAATTTATATTGTATTTTGTGATAAACAATGGGGAATGGTGAAAATCAATCAATCATTTTCATTAAAACCTCTAAAAACTTTAATTTTTAAGCATTTAAAACCTGAAGAAAATATAAATACAGATTTTATTGAAATTGATTTTGCAAAACTAGCAGAGAGTATGGGTGCAAAAGGAGTTCGAATTTCAAATGAAAATGAGATAGAACCTAAACTAAAGGAATGTCTCGGATATCCTTTTTGTTCTGTAATTCATCTGGATGTTGATCCAATAAAACATATGTGGGCTCCTGGACTTCTTCATTTTAAAAAAATGCATTTAGAACCTCAGGGGTAATTTTGAATGTGGAGTGATGACTATGTCTGATGTAGATTTAATTCGGTTAAATTTTAATCCAGCTTCTTTGTTTGTTTTGAATATAGTTCTGGGATTTATTATGTTTGGAATCTCCCTTTCCCTTAAAATCCAGGACTTTCGATATATTCTTAAAGTACCAAAAGCTTTCTTTATAGGTATTATATCTCAATTTTTTCTTTTGCCTTTATTTTCCTATTTTTTAATATTAATAATTAGACCCCATCCCAGTTTTGCACTTGGTATGATGTTAGTAGCAAGTTGTCCGGGAGGTAATATCTCGAATTTTCTTACTTTTTTTGCCAGAGGTAATGTAGCATTAAGTGTTAGTATGACAGCTTTTTCAACAATTTTAGCTATTTTTCTTACACCTTTAAATTTTCATTTTTGGAGTTCTTTAATTCCCGAATTAATACCATTACTTAAACAATTAAGTATTAATCCTATTGAAATGATTCTCAATATTTTTTTGCTATTGGGAATACCTTTGATTTCCGGTCTATGGATTTCTCATAGATTTCCAGGTTTTTCCAATCAATTTACTAGCTTTATTAAATATTTTTCTTTAATATTTTTTGCTTTATTTGTCTTAGGAGCACTGACAGTCAATTTTAAGTACTTTATAAAATATATTCGACATATTTTTGCATTGGTATTATTACAAAATTTCCTGGCATTTTTATCAGGATATCTTGCTTCCAGAATATTTAAGATAACAGATAAAGAAAAAAGAGCCATAACTATTGAAGTGGGAATCCAAAATTCAGGTTTGGGGCTGATTTTAATTTTTAATTTCTTCGAAGGAATTGGGGGTATGGCTCTTATTGCTGCATGGTGGGGGATCTGGCATATTATTGCAGGACTTTCCTTAGCTTATTACTGGAATAAAAAGGGTTAATTGAAAATTTTTTCTGGAGGTTTTATGAATGTATTGGTTACAGGTGCAGGTGGTTATATTGGTTCATTGTTAGTTGAGAAATTGGTTTCTAATCCCAAAATTAAGAAAATTATTGCAATAGATATAAAGCCTTTAAACTTTACGAGTGCCAAAATTCACTCTTATTTAGAAGATATTTGTGATCCGGGAATTTATGAAATTCTTAAAAAAGAAAAAGTGCAGGTAGTAATACATTTAGCTGCAATTGTTAATCCGCAGAGAGAACTCAGTAGAAAAACAATTTATTCAATGGAAGTAGAAGGGACTGAGAATTTAGTCAAGTGCTGTATAAAATCAAATGTATCGCGATTTATTTATACTTCCAGTGGAGCAGCTTATGGTTATCATCCGGATAATCCTATACCTTTGAAAGAAACAAATTTATTAAGAGGAAACCAAGAATTTATCTATTCTTATCATAAAATGTTAATTGAAAAAAAATTAAATCAATATAAGAAAAAATATCCAAAACTAAAACAATTCATTTTTCGGGTAAGTACAGTGTTAGGAGAAAGAACACAAAATCAAATTACAAAGATTTTTCAAAATCGGTTTTTAATTGCAATAAAAGGATCTTTATCTCCTTTTTGTTTTGTTTGGGATGAAGACGTGGTAAATTGTTTAATTCAGTCTATTTTTATTCCTTCCGCTAAAGCTGATATTTATAACTTAACTGGAGATGGCTATTTAACTATTGAAGATATCGGCCATTTATTAAGGAAAAAAATAATTTATTTTTCACCAGCAGTACTGAAAACTTTAATTACGATTTTGAGAAAACTTAAATTAACGGACTATACACCTGAACAGATCATTTTTTTACAGTATAGACCAGTTCTTGACAATACCAAGCTAAAGAAGAAGTTTGGTTTTATTCCAGAAAAAAATTCAAGAGAAACTTTTTTGTATTATATTTCAAAAAATGGTTTATGATTTAGATGAGATTTGTATTAAAATTTTAATTTTATTTTGTTTAGGATAACCATTCGTTATTTTGAATTTCATTTTTCTTAAATCAATATCCATTATCTGTAAATTATGAAGGATATTGGGAGGAACTGAAATTTTGATGATACTTTGAGTAGTATACCAGCCAATTCCATTACAAAAGCTACAGTCTAAACTTGATCCCATACAATCTCTACACAGTTTTTTGATTAAAATGGGTAGATTAAAAATTAAGATTTTTGAAGTTTCATCGGGATGTAAATTCAATATATAGTCATAATTTATTTTTAATAAAAAAAATTTATCAAGTTTATTTAATTTTGATAAACGAATACCTTTTTCCAGAATCATTTTCAGGGTTGTACTGCTTTTAAATCTATGGGGAGGTATGTTTTTTATATTTTCTATATATTTTGATTTTTCTAAATATTTTTTATAAACTTCATTATATTTTTTTCTTTTTTCTGGATCTAATAAAAACTTATAGGAAATATAGATTTGATGAAAAGTATAAGGATTACCATTTTTATCGGGATGGTAAATTTTTGCTAATTTCCAGAAGGCTTTTTTTATTTCTTCTTCTGTAGCATCGAAATTCAAATTTAAAACTGCATAATGATCTATAAAATAATGCATTTTTTCCGATTAAAAGAAAAACTTTTGAAAAATCAAATTTTTTTTATTTGTTTGCTAGCTTCTTTAAACTGAGGAAAATATGTCTTGAAGTAGCAGAATTTAATATTGAATGAAATTAATTTTTGATTTTTGTATAGAGATTTAATAAAATTTTCTTATTCTATATTATTTATCTCTAATCGAGTAAAGCTTTTTATATTTGTTACTTTTACCAAAGGTTTAAAAGAACTGAAGAAGTTTTTGAAGATTTTTTTGTTTAGTATAGATAATTCTCGATATTTTCTATCGTAATCAAAATTCCACTATAAATAAAAACTTTAATGTTTTAGATCAAGTTTTCTTTCCCTGTAAATAAATTTAGTCAAAAATAAGCTATATAGAAGAAAAGGTGGTGTTTAGTAGAATCCACCCTTTTTAGAAAAGTCGTATGTGATATTTTGGTTTCTAAGTTTATAAATATTTGTATTTGCTGTTCTTTAAACAAAAAGCAATCAAAAGCATTTTATTATTTTTTGAATTCCTCTGGTTGTTTAAGTTCTGGATCTTCCTTATCGATGTTTCCCCTGGAGAGATATTTTTCGGTTTCTTTTACAATATAATTTGTTAATAAAATCAAAGTAATTAAATTCGGAATTGCCATTAATCCATTTGCAATATCTGAAAAATCCCACACAATTTTAAGAGATGTGATAGATCCAATAAAAATAAATATAACCCAGATAACTCTAAACCAGAAAACAGAATTTACTCCAAAGAGATATTCAAAAGCTTTTTCGCCGTAATAAGACCATCCTAAAATCGTAGAGAAAACAAATAGAAATAAAGATAAAGTTAAAATCCAGTTTCCTATTCCTCCCAGCATAGAAAAAGCTTGATTTGTAATTTGAACACCTTTAAGGCCCATTGTCCAGGAGTTTGTATTTATAATTACAAGTCCTGTTAAAAGACAGACAATTACAGTATCCCAAAACGTTCCTGTTGATGATACAAGGGCTTGACGAACTGCATTTTTAGTTTTTGCTGCTGCCGCAACAATGGGAGCACTACCTAATCCAGATTCATTTGAGAAAAGACCTCGAGATACGCCTGCTCTTACAGCAACAATGAAAGTTGAACCGGCAAATCCTCCCAGTGCTGATTGGCCGGTAAAAGCAGTATTCAGGATTAACAAAATTGTTTCTCCTAGCTTATCAATAGTTAAAAATAAAATGATCACTGAACCTAAAATATATAAAATTACCATAAATGGAACTAGCATTTCGCTTACCCTGGCAATAATTTGAATTCCTCCTAAGATTACCAGACCTACAAGAAAAGCTAGCAGTAGTCCCGAATATATATTATTCCATTCCAGTTGCTCATTCAATAAATGTGTAATTGAATTAGCCTGAACCATATTCCCAATACCAAAAGAAGCAATTACAGTAAGGGCAGCAAAAAGTATACCCAACCATTTTAAATTGAGAGCTTTTTCCATAACAAACATTGGACCTCCAACAATATTTCCGTTTTTATCGATTTCTCTGTATTTGATTGATAACAATGATTCTGCGTACTTAGTAGCAATACCAAAAATACCTGTAAGCCACATCCAGAATAAAGCTCCCGGACCGCCAATGGAGATTGCAGTTGCCACACCCACAATATTACCAGTACCAACAGTGGCTGCCAATGCGGTTGTTAAAGCTCCAAATTGAGAGATATCTCCTTTACCTTCTTCTTTTGCAATTGACAATTTGATCCCTAATCCAATAAATCTCTGAATGAATTTTAATCTTATGGTTAAATAAATATGTGTTCCTACTAATAAAATAAGTAAAATAGGACCCCAAACCCAATTGCTAATTTCTGAAAGTAAGTTTTCCAGAACTACCATAAAATTCACCTAATATTTGAACTAAAAATTTCATCAACCTTTTTTTCAAACACATAAATAGAGAACGGTATGAAATCCTGTATTTAAAAATATTTATAAAAAATTAATAAAAGAGTACGAAAAATTTAAGTTATTTTTATTTGAGAATTAAAGCTAATAAATAAATCTATGTTGAATTAGAAAAGAATTAGTAGGGTGATGGATGAGGAGGGAGAACTCAATTCCAGATATAATTATTCCTCCCATCAATCTCCTCATCCACCCCTCCCACACCCAAAACC
>FWPU01002156.1_pt1 | contig 43704 bp, 35 predicted proteins | sample 2228361 | NCBI WGS metagenome assembly FWPU01 (sample SAMEA103939777, study PRJEB20133) | metagenome | reverse complement strand
GGCGCGTTTCGCCTGCCCGACGACGCTGAGCGCCCCAGGACCTTCGCATACGGCGGCAACGCCATGACCTTCCGCCCGAACGGCGATCCCACCGGACCCTCCGACGGCTTCCCTGGCTCCCTCTTCATCACCGGCCACGACCGCCTGCCTTACGGCGAGCTGCCCGACGGCAGCCAGGTCGCTGAAGTGAACATCCCCGCGCCGGTCAGATCTCGTGATGTGGCCGACCTGCCTTCGGCGACTTTTTTGCAGGGCTTCCACGACGTGGCGGCCGGCCACTTTGTGCAGATGGAGGAGATCGTCCGCATCGGCATGCAGTATCTCGACCATCCGGCCACCGGCCCCAAGATCCACCTGGCCTGGGGGCAACACCTCGCGCCCGACCCGCCAGCCGCCACCCACGCCTGGTTCTCGCCAGATCTCGCATCCCCCGACTTCCGGGGCGAATGGTTCATGGGCGACCAATCCTTCTACGCCGTCAACGACTACCTGTTCGACATCCCCGCCGCCTGGGCCGACGCCCATGCCCAGGGCCGCTACCTGGCGACCGGCCGCTTCCGGGATGGCGGCTGGTCGGGGATGGGGCGGGCGCTCTTCGCCTACCGCCCCTGGCAGGGCGACGGCTCGCCTCCGCCTGCGGGCGCGCGCTTGCAGGAGACGACCCTCCTGCGCTATGAGATCTCGTTGAGCACGGGGAATATCGAGCGTTGCCTCGACGGCTACCAGCATCCCGATGAGTGGGCGGGCGGGGCCTGGCTGACGACGGACAGCGGCAAGAGCGCTGTGCTATTCGCTGGCGCCAAGAGCAACGGGACGAAATACTGGTACGGCTACGCCAATCCCCTCGGCCCACAATATCCGTGTGTGGCCCAGGAGCTTGTCGGCCTGTTTCCGGTGTGCCGTCTAGCCGATGGCGCCCCCTGTCCGGCCGAGGACTTGATCGAATGCGCAGGGCACAACGATCAACGCGGCTGGTGGACCACCCGCTGGGAAGCCTGGTTCCTCTTCTACGACCCAGCCGACCTGGCGCGGGTGGCCGCGGGTCAGATGGCGCCCTGGGAGCCGCAACCGTACGCCCACCTGAACATAGACGAGTTCTTGTTCCACAACCCGGCTGGCGTCGAGCTGGAGATGCTGGGCGTGGGGGAGCAGCGCCGCTATCGCATCGGCAGCGTGGCATACGATCGGGACCATGGGCTGCTGTACGTGCTGGAGTGGTACGCCGATGAGGCCAAGCCCGTGGTGGAGGTAGGGCAAGTGCAGTGAAGGACGGGAACGCTCATCGAGTGGTCTTCGGCGAGGCGCGCTGGCGCAGCGCGCCGGTGACGCCCGCCGACCTGCACGCGCTGATGGAGAAGGGCCTGCTGTGGCTACGGGGAGATACCGCCCGCTGGGACGTCCACTACGCCTTCTTCGCCCGCAACGCCGGCCAGGTGGAGGGGGCCGACCTGGCCGCAGAGAACGTACATCTGTTCACACCGGACGATGTCACAGACGTAGATCCTTGAGAGGACTCGATGGCGGTACGCGCCTGGCCCCGCGACAGGCGTCGCCCGGACGGCGAGCAGGCTCGCCGACTCAGGCTACCACAGGTCACGGGGCCTCTTCGATATGCGCCCGGCGCCATCACAGCGCGCCGGCCAGGGACAGATCACGCCATCTTTCTTTTGGGGCCGCGGCTCGCCTCCGATCGCTGACCGGACACGTAGCATTGCTGGCCGAAGGACGCGCGATGTGGGAAACCACCCGAAACCCGATGTTGTTGTTCGAGTTGTTCGGATTGTTCCTGTTGCGGTTCGCACAGCGGGCGTTGTCTTGATTGTTGTTCCACGAGCCCCCACGCAACACACGGTCTCCTGTTGATCTGCCCCTACGTTCAGGGCGTTGCCGCCCGTTACGCCGTATGGATGGAATGACGCCAGCCGCCTAGCAGCCGCCCGACCTCAGTCAACAAGCCAGCGACGTGCTGATACTGGCGCGGCGAGAGAATCTCCAGATCTTTGCACAGGCGTAGATAGAAGCGCAGCTTGGTCAGGCTCACATCAGCCTGCGCCAGCGCTCGCTGACGTGCCTTGTCGCGCGCTAGGCCCGCCTCGATCAAGTCCTCTTGAAAACGCAGCGCGGTTTCTTGGATAGCCTTCGCCAGTACGAAGCGATGCTCCCGCGGGAACTTGACCGTCGTTGGCAACAGCCAGAGCAACAGATCGTACGTCTTTGTAAAGATCGGCGATTCCAGCACTGGTCACCTCTGCCAGATCGTTCGAACATTCTACCTACAGGTTGATGTTCCCGAGGACCGCTCGTCGTAGCCCCCAGGTATCGCCGTAGCGCGCGTGGTTGACCCACGCTGCAATCGAGGCGTTCAGGTCATCAAATGAGATCGCACCGTCGCGATAAGCTGCTGCCAGCTTGCGCAACCGCCGCCGGAAATAGACCACCTTGCGTCCCTTCAGGCGCCGGTGAGTGGGGAAGACGACGAAGCCCAGGAAGGGAAACCCCTCACTCACTGGCCGCGCCTGGGCGCCAGGGTGGATCGTTAGCCGCAGCTCGGCCAGCTTCGCCACGATCGCCGCTCGCCACCTCTGTAACACCCATTTGTCATCGCCAAAGAGCAGGAAGTCGTCCACATAGCGGACATATGCCGGGCACTTGAGATCGCGCTTGACGAAATGATCGAACGGATTCAGATAGCAATTCGCCCAGAACTGGCTGGTGAGGTTGCCGATGGGCAGGCCGCGCGGGCGATTGACTGCGAACAATTCGTCGCCCGGAAACCACTGCATCTCATACTCCTCTGAGAGCACACCCATGCCGCTGTCGAGGATCTGGCCGATCAGCCACATCACCCGGTCGTCGGCGATCTTGTGGGCCAGCGTAGCGCGCAAGATCGCAAGGTCAATACTGGGGAAAAATTGCCGGACATCGCATTGCAGGAGATAACGATAGCGCTGCGCATACTGTTGGGCGCGATCGAGGGCGCGATGCGTGCCCTTCCCCACCCGATTGGCGTACGAGTCGTAGATGAAACAACGCTCGAAGATCGGCTCGATGATGTTACATAGCGCATGGTGGACAACGCGATCCCGAAAGGGTGCCGCCGAGATCAGTCGCCGTTTCGGCTCGTGGATGTAAAAGCAATAGTAAGGACCGGGCCGATAAGTCTGCTCCACCAGATCGCGCTGCAGGGCGATCAGATTGGCCTCCTGATCATATTCAAAGGTCGCCGCTGGCGGGCGGCCGCGTTTGCCCTTGCGCGCCCGGCGATAGGCCAGGTACAAGTTGTCCCAGTCGCATACTTGCTCATACAGATGGCGATAGGTCTTCAAACAACCCCTCCTTGCCTCAAGAAGCACGTCCGCGGGCGCGACGACCGCCTGCGGCGGCTTGGGGGGCTACGCCCCCCAAACCCCCCGGCTTCAGGATCCAGAAAACCAGCGATCAGGGCCCAGGAACAATGGGGGAAACCACCCGAAACCCGACGAGGTTGTTCGAGAGGTCCGGACAGCCCCCGTGGCGGAACGCACAGCGGGCGACGTGTTGATTGAAGTGCCACGAGCCCCCACGCAACACACAGCCACCCCCCTCCCGACCATACCAGGAGTCCGTCCACTCCCATACGTTGCCCGCCAGGTCCATCAGGCCGAAGGGCTGGCTCGCTCCCTGCGGGTACATCGCTACCGGCGATGTGCCGTTGAGCCCGGCCTCCGTAGTGTTTGCGCGCGCCAGGATCGCCGCGCTGTCGCGCGTCGCCGGGCCGCGGGGATCATCCCAGGGATAGCGCTCCTGGTCCCGGCCCACGCCTCCGGCCACGCGCTCCCACTCCTCCGCCGTGGGCAGCCGTACTTCATCGGCCCCCGCGGCCAACAGGTCGGCCACCAGCGCCCGGTTCTCCGCCGCCAGGTCGGGATCCCCCGCCCGCGCCCGGCGCAGCACCTCGCTCAGCCACGCCGCATAGGCCGCCGCCTCATACCAGGACACCCCCACCACCGGATACCCCCGGCGCTCATGGCCGAAGCGGGCAGAGCGCCAGTACTCCGGCTCATGGACTGGCCCGCTGCCCCGATAAGACGGGTAATCAATCACGCGCCAGCGCCACCCTGCGCCCTGCTTTCCTCCCCAATAGCCCGGCTCCTCATAGCCGCGAGCCAGGATGAACCGCTCGAACTGGACGTTAGTCACAGGATACTTCATCACCAGCAGGTCCCGTCCGTCGTCGGCGCAGCCAGGGCAGCGCACCCAGGCGTTCAGGTCGTCCGGCAGCCAGCCTAACTCGTCCAGTACTTCTCCAGCCGCGTAGCGCGTGTGCAGCGGGAAACGGGCCGCGTCGTTGAATTGCCCAGTCTCCGGATTGCGGTCCTCCATCGTCTGGCGCAGTGCTTCCATCACCCACCGTCGCGTCTGGTTGGTCACGCTGCGCGCCCCAATGTCGGCCAGAGCGCGGCCGGCCAACACCGCTTGTCGTCCCATGTTAGCCGGGTCGGCCGGCTCCATGCTGAGCAGATCCTCCAGGAAATCGCTGACGTCGTCGCGCCTGGTGTCGGCGATCCCTAGTTGCCCCGCCGCCAACAGGATCACCTCCTGCCAGCGCGCATCCTCCCAATGCGCCCGCAACATCTCGCGGCGCTTCTCGGCGCGCTGCCACGCGATCTCGCGCGCCGCCAGATACTCCTCGAAGGTCAGATGGAAGAAGCCGAACCGCCCCAACCCACGTTCCGCCAGGAGCCCGGCCTCCTGGCGCGCAAAATGGAGGAAGCGATTCGCGATCTCCGCCGCCTCTCGCTCGTATCCCTCCTCGCGCAGGATTGCCGTCAGCCGCGCCCGCCATTCCTCGTAGGCGGCCGTTCCCCCCGGCCGCTCCTCGTGCAGCCAGTAGGCCAGCGGCGCCATCACTCTGATCACCTTCTCCTCGCCCATTTCCTCCAGCAGCGCGCTCGGCATCCCCACCTGCGCTTGTCGCCATGACTCGATCAACGTCTGCGCACAGAACTCATACAGCTTAATACGACGGTTGGGCAGCTTGCCCACATTCTCATGGATCAAGGCCAGGATCGTCAGCAACAGTGGATTGGTCGCCAGTCGAAGCACGCCCGGCGCCCCGACGATGCGGGGAAGCAGCTCGGCCACCCGCTGACGCGCCCGTCCTTCGGCCTGCTCGACCGACAAGTCTTTGTCATGCGCCTGCTCGTGCGCCGTGTACCAGCGCAACAGGAACTCTTCGATCTCCTCCGGCGGCCGCAGCGGGCTGATCTGGACGTGATCGAAGTCGCGCAGAGGCTCGCCCCAATATCCTTCAATGCGGCTGGTCACGACCAGGCGATTGCAGCGGTCGTCGGCGCACCACTGGTCAGCTAATTTCTGCACGCGCTGGACCACGCGCGTGCGCAACGGTTGGCCGTGCAGGGGATCGTCGCCGACTTCGTCTAAGCCGTCGAGCAGGATCATGCAGCCGCCCTTCTCCAGCGCCAGCCGTATCAGATCGCCCAGGCGGCGATCGCTGCTGTGCGCCTGTTGCACCACTTCGATCAGGAAGTTGTCAAGGGAGAGGGCTGGCTTTTGCTCCAGCGCACGCGCGAAGTCCGCCAGCCGGACCAGGATCGGCAAGTAGGGCGCTTCCAGACCCAGGCGGTTGGCGCCGTACCCATATGCCAGCATCAGGGCTATAAAGTGCAGCGAGATCGTCTTCCCTGCCCCCGGCTCGCCCAGGATTACCAGCCGCTGCGACTTCGCCAGGGCGTCGGTCACCCGATCTTGCAGGCGCCGTTCCTCCGCCGCCAGGCGCTCGATCTCACGCAACGCTGTCATTTCCTCCTGGCCATGACGCCGCTTCTCATCGTCGCCCAGGGGGAGGAGGCCCAACTCCAGGTAGATGTCAGCCAGCGGCAGCCGCACATCTTGCTTGACCTGTGTGATCCCCCGAAAATCATGCCATCGCAGATTGCGCACCAGCTCGTCGCGATATTTCTCCTCGATCTGCGCTGCGGCATCCTCGCTCAATCCTTGCTCGACGATGACCGCGCGCAGCGCCTCGCCCGCCTCAGTCTGCACGAACAGCGCGTCGAGCCGCGCCAGCCGTCTGGCGATCTCCTCCCATGCCCCTTGTGCCAGCGCCTGGTTCGCGTAGGCCACGGGCGCCTGCCACTCCTCCAGATCGAACAGCCTGGCGCGCAGCGCGACCAGAAACTGCGCCAGGCGTCGTCGCTGTCGGCGTGGCCACCCCAGCGCGATCATCAGCTCCTCTGGCGGATCGGCCTCAGCGTTGGTAAACGTCAACACGGCGCGCGCCGCCTGGCGGCGCAGCGCGCTGTTCTGCGGCGCGGTCAGGCGCGCCAGGCCCGTATCACGCAGCCAGCGATCGATGGCATCATCGTCCTCAGCCTCGGCGCCGGCCTCGACGGCTGCTGCGCGCACAGCATCCAGCAGCGCCTGATCGCGCCTGCCTGGTTGGGCGCGGCGCTCCACAAAGTGCTGCAGGCTGCGTCTGATCGGGTCCTTGACCAGGTCAGCGGGGACATCCGTCAGTAGCTTCTTGCCGACAGCGAACAGTCCCTGTCCCAGAGCTGCAGCGACGCCGACGGCGATCGGGTCCATCGTTCGACCTCCGGTTTTTCGTCTTACGCCATCCACCGCCGCTCTTGATAACGGCTGATCAGGAAATTGATCGCCATGACCGCGATCAAGATGATCCCCCACAGGGCCATCGCCAGGAAAGCGCTGGCCCCCAACAGGTTCAGGCCGCTCGACACGAACTGGAGGATGACCAGCGCGAGCACCAATCCCGAAACCCGGCCAAAGCCGCCGGAAGCCGCCACGCCGCCGAGGACCGACGCCAACATGGTCGTCAGGAGAAGCCTCAGCCGATCACTGCCAGCTCGATCTCCATCAGTCGCGCCAGCTTGCGGATTTTGCCCAGTTGATGCCCTACGCCCAGCGCGCAGTGATGGGTAGGCCCCTGCTCCGACCAACGGTTCATGAATTCGGCAGGATCGAGGCTGAATCGCAAGCGCGAATTGGTGTTGCCGATCTGTAAACGAGGGCCGGGGATCGATTCCCCTTCGGCTGCCAGCAGCTTGAGCCGGCCTTCGGCCGTTTGGGTCATGCCGAGGATCGTGACAGGGCCGGTCTTGACATTGAATTCTACGGAGATGCCATAGCCGCGCTTGCCGTGATAGAGGCCCAACCCACGCAACACCGGCTTGCCGTCGCTGATCGCGATGTGGCCCGGGCCATCATGGCCCATCAGGATAAAGTCGTCGACGAAGTCCATCGCATAGAATTCAGTGTACGAGCCGCCCGCGCCCAGCCGATCCATCATCAGCATCGCGACACATGTCTTCAGGTCGCCTTCGCCAGAGGCGGGGATGCCGCGACCAGTCAGCAGCGAGTTGCCAACGATCAGGCTGGCGCCAAGCTCCTCGTTGGCGTTGCCATCCAGCCCCCGATAGTAGTAAGTGAGGCCATCCAGGTCAAAGTCAGCCACCAGCCGATCGAGGCCAACCGCCACGCGCGCCGACCACTCCAGGCCCTCTTCGGTCACAGGCATCGAGATCCTGTCGCGGCCGGGCTGAGCGATCTCGAACACACGATGAATCTCAGCGATCTTGGCCGCGATCTCAGCGTCGGTCGCCTGGCCGACCCGCTTGTGCAGATCGTCGATCTCTAACACCTCGATGTGCACACCGAGTTGGGCGTGATGCATGGTGAAATCGGAGTACATATCGAGCATGCCAGGGTAAGTGTGCCCCAAGAAGCCGATGCGCGCTGAGTTCACCGCCCGTTTGACTCGCGCGGCAGCGATCCAGTCGGCGATCTCGTTCCAGGCGCGCTCGAAATAGAGGCCGGCATGGCCTTCGGCCGGGCCGAGCAGGCCGCTGACCACGTTGAAGGGGATGCGGCTGCGCGCGAAAGCGTTGGAGATCTCCGGCACGCAGCACGCCGAGCAGTTTGCCAGCCATTCTCCGGTGTCCGTGCTGGGGTAATCCAGAGCAGGCGTAGGTTGCAGATTGAGGATGAGCACGGGGGCCTTGCCGCGCTGCACCGCGGGCAGCACCTGCGAGGACGTAGCGTAGGTGCCGACGTAGCAGACGATCAAGTCGACGCGCTCTCTGGCAAACAGATCACCCGCAGCCGCCGCTGCAGGCGCCGTATCGACCAGCCCGGCGGAGACGATCTCAGCGCCCATCGCGCGCAGTCGCGCCTCTACCTGGGCCTGGTACCCCTCCAGCCGCTCTTTCAACTCTGCGAACTGCGGCCAGTAAGCTGCGAGGCCAATGCCGAACACCCCCACTTTCGCCAACAGACTGCCTGACATCGTGGTCCTCCTCCCAGCGCGATCCCTCAATGGAGCTACCTATTGAAAAATGCACATAAAAAACCCCCTCATGGTCCGCTGTGACCACAAGGGGGAACGCACTTCCAGGAAAGCTTGACCGTACCTGTCGCGGCAGTGGCGACGACTGGACTCGAACCAGTGACCCAGCGATTATGAGCCGCTTGCTCTGCCAACTGAGCTACGTCGCCTGGCTGGATAACGAAAGGCTGACAGCCTATGCTATCAGCCCCAGGTAGCGGGGGCAGGATTCGAACCTGCGACCTTTGGGTTATGAGCCCAACGAGCTGCCTCTGCTCCACCCCGCATCGCACCGAAAATTATACACGCAGACGGTCCCTTGTCAAATTAAGGGCCAAAAAAGAATTCCCACCACGCCTGCCACGGCTGTTTGGCCCGCGTGGGCTGCCCGGCCGACTGCGCCGCCGCCGCTGGCGGCTCCTGGATGATCACCTCAACTGGCGTCTCGCCTGGCCGCACCCACCCGAAAATGGCGCGCGCCTGCCGATCGATATAATCGTCGGTCTGGACGTAGGCCAGCTCCTTCTCCAGGCGCTCACGCTGCGCCCTGGCCTCTTGAACGCGCGCTTCCCACTGTTCCAGTTCGGCCTGGGCTGCCAGTTGCTCCGTCGTCCGCTCGATATAGCCGAAGCCCAACAGCCCCAGCAACACGATCGCGACCAGGATCATCCATTGTCCTGAACTGAGCGCCAGCCGCAGGTTCCGCATAGACGTCACCCCTCACCGACCGCAATCGCAAAGCGCGAAGAGACCTCAGGAGGATGATAGACAAAATCCCAGCCAACAGGTGGGGCTGGGATTCGTCCTGGTGCCGAAGGTGGGATTTGAACCCACACAGGCGTTTCGCCCACTACGCCCTGAACGTAGCGCGTCTGCCAATTCCGCCACTTCGGCTCGTTCGGATAGCCTAAGTCTAACACGGCTATCTCAATTTGTCAAAAGTTCCAACCGGCCAATCGGCCTCGGCGCCTCGGCTTTGACTCGCTATATCCCATTAGATGATGTAAAATTGTGCACAATAGTATGGAAGGAGGTGAATTGACATGAGCATAGGTGGAGAAACTTTGACCAGGATCCAATCGCTCGAGCGCTTATACCGGCAAGGATACCGCAGCCACACAGTTGACGCCACGATTGACAAGCTCATCGCCCTGGAGCAAGATCGTGCGCGCCGCGAGTTGGCTCAGATCGAACAGCACCTTCGTGCCTTTGAAGCACAATATCAACTCTCATCGGAGGAGTTCTATCGCCAATTCCAAGCTGGCGCTCTCGGCGATTCTGCAGACATGTTCGAATGGAGCGCCTTCTATCAGATGTGGCTATCGGTGAAAGAACAACTGGCTGCTCTAAGTGGTGAGACCACCGAATGAACGCACAATCTCATATAGAAAGAATTAAGGCTGCCCTGGCGAGCAACTCCACAGTCACTGAGATTGCCATTGTTCAAGAATATGCTCTCCAGGATCGCGGCTTCCTTCGCGTCCGACTCGCCTTAACCAATGGCGACTTTGTTGAAGTGTCAGAATTCTTTGTCATCATCGACGATCGAGTAAGGTTAGTAGAGTATCGCCATCAATGGATGGATTCAACTCGACAATCCCTACGGAAGCGTTGGGACAACGCGCCGCACTATCCAGGCCTCCCCAATTATCCTCACCATATCCATGTCGGCGAAGAGACCCATGTTAAGCCTGGAGATCCCCTAAGCATCCTGGATGTGGTGGATATCATCGCCAAAAAGATCGCCACGTGAGGCAATTGATAGTATCACCTCGGTTCTACATGCACGAGCACCTCAGCGATCTCCGGCCGGCGCTCCATCAGCGCCGCCTCCAGCTCAGACGCCAGCCGATGCGCCTCCACTACCGATAGCCCCGCGTCCGCTCGACACGTCAGCGACAGGAACAGCCGCCCCTCCACCCGCTGCACGCGAATCTCATGAAAATCGCGCAGGCCAGGCAACGCCTCCGCCGCGCCGATGATCTCCTGCTCGATCTGCTGTTGCAGATCGTCGGCGACCGCCTCTCCTGCGGTCACTTCCCGCGTGGCCGGCTCGATGTGCGTCCGGATGCGCCTCATCTGCGGCAGCCGGGCCAGCGCCTCCCGCTCCAACTGGTCAGCCAGGGCATGCGCCTCCGCCACCGTGCGCTGCGGCGCCACGCCGACGTGCACCTCCGCCTCGACCGCGCCGTCCACTAAGTGCGCCCGACATTCATGCACGCGCAGATCCAGCCCATCCGCCGCCTGCTTGATGACCGCGAAGAGCTCCCCTGCCGCCGGATCAGGGCCGCGCTGCCCCTCGACGTGGATCGTCACGTCGCTCACGCCATCCAGCGCCAACAGCCGACTCCGCACCTCGTCCGCGATCGCTTCCGCCTCCTCGACCGGCCGCCGCGGCCCCACCCGCAGGTGCAGGTCGATGGCGGCGTGGCCAGGCGCCCCACGGCTGCGGATCCGATGGTACGACTCCACCCCCGATACCGATTCCAACACCTGCGCCACCGTCTCCTCGGCGACCACCGCCCTGTCCACCAGCGCGGGCACGTTCTCGCGCACGATGTCGAAGGCGATCTTGGCAATGTACAGGGCGATGCCCGCCCCCAGGATCGGATCGACGAACGCGTAGCCCAGCCGGACCACCCCCATGCCCACCAACACCGACGCTGAGATCAACGTGTTGGCGCGCGTGTGCAGCGCGTCGGCCACCAGCACTTCCGAACGCAACCGACGCCCCTCGCGCAGCTCGTACCAACTGGTGGCCCCCTGCAACACGATGCCGAAGACGATCGCCGCGAAGGTCCATGGCTCGAGCTGGGGCGTCGGCGGAGCGCTCAGGCGGCCCACCGCGCTCCGCAGCAGCTCCCAGCTCGTCAAGATCAACAGCAGCGCGATGCCCAGCGCCGCGATCGTCTCGAACTTGCGATGGCCATAGGGATGCTCGGCGTCCGGCGGATGAGCCGACAGGGAAAGCCCCACCAGGCCCACCACATTCGACGCCGCGTCGAAGAGGGTATCCAGCGCGTCCGCCACCAGCCCCAACGAGCCGGACGCCACGCCAGCGATCAGCTTCGCCGCCGTCGCCAGGGCGTTGATCAACATCGTGATAATCAACACGCGCCGGATGGCGCGCACATCGCGGCCTGCCTCAACCGCCATAGCTACTTCCTCATCTGAGCGCTTCGCTGCTTCGGGCGAGGTTCATTCTCCCAAAGCCGCCAACGCCTCCTCCAACGTCGGCTGCCCCGCGGTCCCCCCCGCCGCGCGCGTCGATAATGAGCCGCAGACGGTCCCCATGCGCAACGCGCGCGCCAGCGGCCATCCTTGCCGGAAGCCGTACAGGAAACCAGCGTTGAACGAGTCGCCAGCGCCCGTGGTATCGATCACCGTCACGGGGACGATCGACGCCTGGACCGCCTCTCTCCCTCGCCGGGCGATCGCGCCGCGCGCCCCCAGTTTGACGGCGACCACGCCAGCGCCGCCCGCGACGTGCGCCGCCAGACGCGCGCAGGCTGCCGTTTCATCCTCCAGCCCAGAGATGTGAGCGGCCTCGGTCTCGTTGGGCAGGAACACGTCGGTCTGCGCCAGCGTGTCCCACAGGCCCCCGTCCCAACGGCCATGAATATCCCAGCCGACGTCGAGCGAGGTGGTGGCCCCCTGCGCGCGCGCCCGCGCGAAGAGGCTCGCCAGCCCCGGCTGCAGCCGCGTCTGCAGGAAGAAGCTGCCCACATGGATGTGATGCGCCCGGCTCAGAAGGTCGCCGGGGACATCCTCTGCGCTCATGCCGTCGATCGTTCCTCCCAGATAGGTGAGCATGGCGCGATCGCGCGGCGTCGAGAGGCTGACGGTGATGCCAGTCTTCACCGCGGGGTCGACGATCACGGGTGAGACGTCCACGCCCCGCGCTGCCATCTCGTTGAGCATGAAACGGCCGAACTGGTCGTCGCCCACACGCCCGCAGAACGCAACGCGCAACCCGAGCCGGGCCATGCCGCAGGCCGTGATCACGGAGGAACTGCCCATCGTCAGCTCGCAGTCCTCGACCAGTTTCTCCGCCCCGAAGGTGGGGACGATCTCCTGCGCGCGCAGGATCAGATCGACGTTGATCTCGCCGATCACGAGCACATCGAATCGTCGCGCGTCCGTCATGCCAGCGCTCGCTCCCGCGCCGCCAGCAAGGCATCGATGGCGGCGATCTCCTCCGCCGACAGGTCCCAATCGCTGGCCGCCACCGTCTCCTCGATCTGCGAGGGCCGGCGCGCGCCGACGATCGCCGCCGTCACCTCTGGACGACGCAACACCCACGCCAGCGCCAGTTGCGCCACGGTCTTCCCCGCGCGCTCGGCGATCGGCCGCAGCCCCTCGACGAGGGCCAGGTTGGCGCTCAGCTCGGGATCGCGAAAGCGCGGGTTGCGCTTGCGCCAGTCATCTTCGGGAAGCTGCTCCACCCATTCGCGCGTGACCTTGCCGGTGAGCAGGCCCGCCTGCATCGGGCTGTAGACGATGACGCCGATCTGATGCGCAGCGCAGTAGCTCAGCAGCTCCTCCTCGACGCCGCGCGCCAGCATGCTGTAAGGCGGCTGCAGCGAGGCGACCGGATGGATCGGCTGGATGCGTTGGAGCTGAGCGACGTTGAAATTGGACACCCCGGCGTAGCGGACCTTCCCCTCCTTCACCAGGTCGGCGATGGTCGCCCACGCTTCCTCGATCTGCGGCTCCGGATTGGGCCAGTGGATCTGGTAGAGGTCGATCTGCTCGATATTCAGGCGGCGCAGGCTGGCCTCGGCCTCGCGGCGGACGCTGTCAGCCGTGAGGCGGCCGTAGGGGGTGGTGCTCCCCTCATCCCACACGCGCCCGCACTTGGTAGCGATGAACACTTCATGGCGTCGTCCGGCGATGGCGCGGCCCACGATCTCCTCCGCATGGCCCAGGCCATAGACGGCTGCCGTGTCGATCCAGTTGATGCCCAGGTCCAGGGCGCGGCGGATCGTCGCGATCGAATCCGCATCGTCCTGTGCGCCCCAGGCGAACGCCCAGCCGCCTCCGCCGATGGCCCAGGTGCCCAGGCCGATCGTGGTCAGCGGCGCCCCCGTATATCCCAGAATTCGAGTGCGCATTGTCCTCTCCCTGATTAGGTCTGAGATGAACATCAGCCGCCATCCTGCTCAGACGCGCCGACGCAAGGCCCAGCCTGCTCCCCCCGCCGCTCCGCGGCCGACGCAGGAGCGTCGGCGCGAGACCCATTCCGCCGCTCCGCGGCCAACACAGGAGCATCGGCGCGAGACCCACCTTTCTCTGCCTCACCGCGCATCGATCACGTCGCCGAGGCTGTCCCCCAACAGGTTGACCGCCAGGATCGTGAGGGTCAACACGATCCCTGGCGCGGCGGCGATCCACGGCGCCTGCCGCAGATAGAGCCGTCCCTCGTTCAACATGCTGCCCCACTCCGGCGCGCCGGGCGCTGGCCCCAGCCCTAAAAAGCTGAGCGCCGAAGCGCTGAGCATGGCCCAGCCCACCTGCAGCGTAGCGATCACGACCACGGTGCCCGCCACGTTGGGCAGGACATGGCGAGCCACAATCCTGGCCTCCGAACACCCTACGGCGCGCGCCGCCATCACATAACGCATCCGCCGCACGCGCACGACCGCGCTGCGCACCACGCGGATGGTGCTGGGCAGCCCGGCCAGCCCCACCCCCCACGCCGCCGCAACCAGACCAGGCCCCAACACGGCGACGATCAGCAGCGCCAGGAGCAGCGAAGGGATCGCCAGGATCGTGTCCGTGCTGCGACTGATGACCGCGTCGACCACGCCGCCGAAGTAGCCAGCCAGCAGCCCCAGCAACGTCCCCGGCAGGGTGGCGACCAGGGCGGCCGCCAGGGCTGCCCCCAGCGTCAGCCGCCCGCCATACAAGAGCCGGCTGACCATATCGCGCCCAAATTGGTCCGTCCCCAGCCAATACGATCGGCCAGGCGGCTGCAAGGCGCGCTCAGGATGGACAGCCAGCGGATCGGCGGGCGCTAGAAAGGGGGCAACCAGGGTGGCCGTTACGACCAGCGCCAGCAAGCCCAGCGCCAACAGCGCCGCCCGGTTGCGACGCACAGGCCGACGCGCCGGAGCGAGGCCCGGCCAGGGCCGCCGCAATGGCCGGCGCGTCGGGATCGGGTACGGTCGTTGGGAGCGTAGCAAGTCAGCGCGTCCGTGGATCCAGCCCCCACTGGGCCAGATCCGCCAACAGATTGACCACCGTGTATGTCGCCGCGCCCAACAGCACCACCCCCTGGACGACGGGCAAGTCCTGGGCCAGGATCGCCTCGACCGCCAGACGCCCGATTCCAGGCCGCGCGAAGAGCGCTTCCGTCACTGCCGCGCCGCCGAGCAGAAAGCCGAACTGCAAGGCGATCATGGCGATCACGGGCGGCGCCGCTGCTGGCAAGGTATGGCGCAACAACAGGGCCGACAGCGGCAGCCCCCTGGCGCGCGCGGCGACGACGAACGGCTCCCCCAACGTCTGGATGAATCCGTTGCGCACGAGCCGCGCGATCGGGCCGGCCGCCGTCAACCCCAACACAAGGGACGGCAACGCCAGCGCCTGCCAACCATCGCGCCCCCCCGGCGGCAGCCATCCCAATTCCACGCTGAACAGCCAGATCGCCAACAGCCCCGACCAGGCGATCGGCGTCGAAAGGCCGAGCAACGCCACGCTCATGCCCACGCGATCCGCCCATGTCCCTCGCCGCACGCCGGCCAGGATGCCCACCCCCACGCCGCCAGCGACGGCGACCAGCATGGCGGCCAGCGTCAGCTCCAGGGTGTACGGCCACTGCGCCGCCAACAGGCGCGCCACCGGCTGGCCATTGACCCACGATCGCCCCAGATCGCCGCGCGCGAGGCCGATCGCATAGGTCACGTACTGGGTCAGCCATGGCTGATCCCAGCCGATCTGCGCGCGCCGCGCGGCGATCGCTTCCGCCGAGGCCCCCGAACGGATCAGGAGGAGCGTAGCAGGGTCGCCAGGCAGCAGATGCACCGCCAGGAACGCCAGCGTGGCCGCCCCCCACAGGACGGGAACAGCGCCGAGCAACCGCCGCAGGAAGAAGAGAAGCATGAACTACCGCTCGCCCAGGTTCACATCCACGAGCCAGGGGAACCACCCGCGCGCGTCGTAGCGCAGGCCCTGTACCCGCGCGCTGGCGACGTTCAGGTTCACGTAGTCGCGGATGGGCAAGATCAGCGCCTGCTCCATAATCCGCCGCTGAACCTGGCTGTAAAGCTGATCACGCTCGGCAGCCTGAGAGGCGCGCGCGGCCGCGTTCAGCCAGGCGTCCAGCTCCGGATCGGCGACATGCGACCAGTTGAACGCCGCGCCCGTGTGAAAGTAGCTGCGCAGCAGGTCAGGATCGGTCCCCGATGTGAAGAAGGGGATCAGATGCACGGCGCCGCTGCGGCCGGCCTCGAGGACTGCGCCATAAGGGGCCTGCTGCGCGTTCAGTTCGATCCCGATCGCGCGCCATTGGGCCTGCAGAAGCTGCGTCACCTCCGGCACAAAGCCGTAGCCCATGATCACAGCATCGAGTTGCAGGGGCTGGCCATCCTTCTCACGCCGCTCGCCCACCAGGCGCCAGCCGGCCGCGTCGAGCAACTCACCAGCGCGGGCTGGATCATAGGGATAGAGCGCTTCCACGGCCGGGTCGTAGCCACGCGTCGCCCGTGTGAGCGGCCCGTTCGCGACCGGCGACAGCCCGCCGAAGACCGTCTGCACGATCGCCGCGCGGTCGGTCGCCAGCAGCAGCGCCTGGCGCACGCGCGCATCGTCGGTCGGAGGGCGCTGGCTGTTGAGGAAGAACTGCAGCGGCTGGCCGGGAATGGGGATCGCATACAGGCGAAACCGCGAGTCCTGGCTGAGGCGCTGCGCGTCGAGCGGCGGCACCTCCCCCATCACATCCACCTGCCCGGCTTCCAGGGCGGCGGCTCGCGTCGCCGGATCGGTGTAGAAGCGGAAGATGATCTCATCGAGGTAGGCTGGCCCCTGATGGGCGAACAGGCGCGGCCCCCAGGTGTACTCCGGATTGCGCGCCAGCGTCAAATGGTCGTTGGGCGCATACTCGACGAAACGGAACGGCCCCGTGCCCACCTGATGCAGTTGGTAGTCGGCGCCCCACTGACGTAAGGCCGCCGGCGAAGCCATCCCCAGATACACCTGGCTCAGGCTGTCCAACAAGGGGGCGAACGGCTCTTTCAGGTGGATCGCCACCGTATGTGTATCCACGACTTCCGCCCCCGCATAAGGTCCCAACATAAAGACCGCCTTCTGCGACTGCGTCTGCGGGTCCGCGATGCGATCGAGATTGGCTTTCACCGCAGAAGCGTCGAAGGGAGCGCCATCGTGGAATTTGACATCGCGCCGCAGGACAAACGTGTACGTCAGCCCATCCGCCGAGACCGTCCACGACTCGGCCAGGCCCGGCGCGAACTCGTGCGTCGTCGGATCCTGATAGACCAGGGTGTCGTACACGCTCGTGAGCGGGATCCCCAGCTCCGACGAGGCGTTGATGTGCGGATCGATGCCTGACGGCGCCAGCGTCAGCCCATAGACCAGCCGGCGCGGCGCTGGCGTGACCGGCGCACAGGCCGCCGCCCAAAGGGCCAGCCCCACTCCACCCAGAATCAGGAACATGGCCTTCCACCAGCGATTGGTCGCCCTCATGAAGATTGCTCCTTCCGGTGGTATAATTCCCGCATTCGGACCCGAAGCCGCTCAGCGCCTATCCGAACGGCTCCGTGGCGTGCAGCCCCCAACTGTCAAGAGCTGCGCGCTCCTCCTTCGACGCGACGGCGCGCTTCGTCCTCACAATCCCCCAGAACATAGTTGGGAGTTATATGATCACCTATGACCAGGCGCTCGCCTATCTCGACCGGTACGCCAACTACGAGATCGACCGCTCGGCGCGCTATGCGCCGGAGACGTTCGACCTTCAACGCATGGATGACTTGCTGGCCCGCCTTGGCAACCCCCATCAAGCTTATGCGTCCGTCCACATCGCCGGCTCCAAAGGCAAAGGCTCGACGGCGGCCATGGTCGACGCCGTGCTGCGCGCCGCTGGCTACCGTAGCGGCCTCTACACGTCGCCGCCGCTCCACACCTTCGGCGAGCGCATGCGCGTCGCGGGGGAGCCGATCGCCGAGGCAGAGGTGGCCGCCCTCATCGCGGAGATCGCCCCCCATGCCGAAGCGGTCCCCGGCATCACCTGGTTCGAGATCGTCACGGCGCTCGCTTTCCTGTACTTCGCCCGCCGCGCCGTCGACATCGCCGTCATCGAAGTCGGCCTGGGAGGCAGGCTCGACGCCACGAACGTGATTATACCACTGGTGAGCGTCATCACCTCTCTCAGCTATGAACACACGGCCTGGCTGGGCGATACGCTGGCGCAGATCGCCTTCGAGAAGGCGGGCATCATCAAGCCGGGGACGCCCGTCGTCAGCGCGCCGCAGACGGGAGAGGCGCTGGCGGTGATCGAGCGCGTCTGCGCGGAGCGCGGCGCGCCTCTGACGGTGGTCGGCCGCGATTGGCAATATCGCGCTGGCCCTTTGCGCGCCGATGGTCAGGCCTTCGATGTGCGCCCGCCGACAGCAGGGGTTCTCCCCGCGCGCTGGACGCGCTTCAAGCTGCCGTTGCTGGGGCGCCACCAGGTCATCAACGCGGCCTGCGCCGTAGCGGCCCTGGCGCACCTGCCCCCCGATCGGTTCCCCCTGACGGCGGCGGACCTCGCGCGCGGGCTGGCGACCGTCGAATGGCCCGGCCGCGCCGAAGTCCTCTCGCGACGGCCGCTCGTCCTCGTCGACGGCGCGCACAACGGCGACTCCGCGCGTTGCCTGGCTCAAACGCTGAGCGATTGGTTCCCGGGTCAGCGGTGGTCGATCGTGGTCGGCACGCTCACCGATAAAGACCATGCCGCCATCTTGCGCGCGCTGGCGCCCGTCGCTGCCCATCTGATCATCACCCGCTCGCGCTCACCGCGCGCGACCGATCCCGCCCTCCTGGCGCAACTGGCCGCCGACCTGGGCATCCCGGCGAGCGTCGCGCCCGATGTGCCGGCGGCCCTGGACGCGGCTCTGGCGCGCGGCGACGCGATCTGCTTCGCCGGGTCGCTCTCGATCGCGGCGGAAGGGCGCCTGGCCTGGAGCCGTCGCCAGCAGGACGCTGCAAGGAGCTTGTCCTGACCATGCAAACCATCTTCATCGAGATCGATATCCCTCGCGTCGTCGCCACGCGCGCCTTGGGCAAGGTGTGGCCCGGCGCGTACTTCAGCCCCATCAGCCCCCTCCACTTCGTGACCTGGCCCGATCCGCCGCTGCCTGGGCCGCACAGCGTGCGCGTGCGCAATCGGCTCTCGCTGATCTGCGGCTCTGACCTTCACCTGGCCTACGCCGACGGCGACCCGCGCGTGGCCCCCGCTGTCCTCCCCGGCAACAAACGCACTTATCTGGGCCACGAGATCTGCGGCGAGGTCGTGGAGGTCGGCCCCTCCGTGACGCGCGTGCGGGTCGGCGAGCGTGTGGCGCTGCGCTATTTCGCGCCGACCTGTCACACGCAGGGGATCGAGCCTGTCTGCATCCACTGCGCGCGCGGCGACTATTTCCTGTGCGAGAATCAGTCGCTTGGCCGGGGCGCGCCCACGATCGGCGGCGGCTGGAGCGACCTCTTCATCGCCCACGAGCATCAACTCTATGCGCCTCCCTCCACCTTGAGCGATGAGGAAGTGGCCCTGCTCGAGCCGGCGGCCGTCGGGGTCCACGCGGCGCTGATGGCGCTGCCCGAGCCAGGCGCGCGCGTCCTGGTCCTGGGCTGCGGCATCATCGGGCTGATGGTCATCCAGGCCCTGCGCGCGCTGGCGCCCCAGGCGCACATCACCGCCCTGGCGCGCTACGGGTTCCAGGCCGAGGCCGCGCGGCGCCTGGGAGCGACGGAGGCGCGCGTGCGCGAGGATGGCTATGCCGTCGCCGTGGAGGTAACCGGCGCGCGCGCCTACCGGGGCATGTTGGGCAGCACAATGCTCCTGGGAGGATTCGACATCGTCTTCGATTGCGTGGGCACGGGCAGGACCTTAACCGACACGCTGCGCTGGACGCGCGCGGGCGGCCGCGTCGTCCTCGTCGGTGTGCAATTTCAACCGCTTACGGTGGACCTGACGCCAGTCTGGTACCAGGAGGTGCAGTTGCTGGGGGCGATGGTGCATGGCCACGAGGTATGGCAGGGAGAAGAGATCGGGACCTTCGAGCTGACGGCTCGTTTGTTCGAGGAGCGCAGGTTGACCGCAGAGGGGCTAATCACCCACCGTTTCCCTCTGGCGCAGTGGCGCGAGGCGATCGCTGCCGCCTCGTCCAAACGCACGCGTCAGGTGATCAAGGTGGCGTTCACATTCGAATCCCCGTAAATGTAAAACGGGAGGCCCCGCAAGCGGCGACCTCCCGTTTTCCCTCAGCGCCCAGCGAGTGGGCAGGACAGCATCATCCAACCTTGAAGCAAGACCCGTTGCGATGGTAAGGGGTCTTCACGCGCTTGGCGATGCGCCCATGCTCGCCGAAGATCGTGGTTGTGACCATCAACAACTCGACCTTCTTGATCGGCTTGTGGCAGGTGGCGCACAGGTGGCCGGTCAACTGGTTGCGATTGGCCTCGCGGGTGGCGACATCAGCGCCCATCTTTGCAGCTCGCGCCATTTGGACACTCCTTCTTTCTTCATCCTAAGAATCGGGGCTGTCGCTGCGCGGGCCGGAAGACCGGCCTCCTGCACGCAGAGGCCCGACAGTCATATCGTAGAGATCGGCAATCACATATACCCTAAGTCGCATGGCATGTCAAATCTTCGGCTTGCAGGGGGCGCACTTCAGTGTGGCGGCGAGTGATAGGCTTGCCGCCAGCGTTCATCAAAGTCGTGGGGGTGCGCCAGAGAACGCGCCCGTATCACAATCCTCTGGATTGTGGAGCGCGACGCAGCGCAATCCAGAGGATTGCGCTACGGCCGCGCACACAGGCAGTGGCGAATGAGCAACGAACGAAACGCGACCCGGCGCTCCCAGCAAAAAACGCGGCGACCTGCAGGAGGCCGCCGCGTCCGGTTCACGAGGGGCGATCGCGTCCAGTGCGGGCTAGTTGACGGTGAAGGTCACCGGGCCGACCGAGTTCTGCGGATCGAACGTCGCTCCCGGCGCCGTGACGTTGCTCAGACGAACCTCGTATGTCCCCTGATACGCCGTGCGCGCAAGCTGATATTGGGCGATCGCGATGCCAGTCGCGTCGGCGACGGCGCGCAGGGCTGCCATCCTGCCGCCGGGATCATAGACCGTGAATTGAACGGTCGCCCCGGCCACAGCGGCGCCGCCCTGGACGACCCGCGCTAGGATCGCCACTTTCTCGCCGCGTCGGAACGTGGAGCTGGGGATGAACGCCTGCTCCGTAGCCCGCTTGGCCCGGCCGGTCTCCAGACGGTCGACGATCACGAACGACGGCGCCGGGACAGGGGTAGGCGTCGGCGGCATGGGCGTTGGCGTGGGCGTGTTCGTTGGCATGGGCGTCGGCGTCGGCGTGGGCGTATCCGTCGGGTCGGGCGTCGGCGCCGATGACGAATTGGTCAGAGATCGGTACGCGTTGAGCCGCCCCCAACCGAAGTAGGGATCGAAGCCCGGCGCCCCCAGGTCGTCGGCGTTGTTCTGGAGCAGCGCGCGCAGATCGGCGGCGGTGTACGCCGGGTTCTGGCTGAGCAGCAGGCCAGCGACGGCCGCCACGTGCGGCGCCGCCATGGAGGTGCCCGACATGTAGGTGTACGACGAGTTGGAATAGAGCGAGTAGACGCCGACCGCTGGCGCGGCGATGTCCACCCAGTCGCCGTAGTTCGAATTGGCATAGCGAGCGTCGGCGCCATCCGTGCCAGCGACGGCGATCACCTGAGTATAGGCGGCCGGATAGAAGAGAGTGCTGCTGTTGTTGTTGCCGGCCGCCCCGACCAACAGGACCCCGCGGTTGGCGGCGTAGGCGATGGCGCTGGCCAGCGTGGTTGAGTTCGTCATGCCGCCGAAGCTCATGTTGACCACCCTGGCGCCGTGGTCGGTGGCATAGATCAGGCCAGCCGCGAAGTCGCTGTACGATCCGTAGCAGCTCACGCCCACCTGATAGCGCTCCATCACTTTCACAGGCAGGATCTGGGCCTCCGGCGCGACGCCCGCGATGCCTATCCCGTTGTCGGTATTGGCGGCAACGATGCCGGTGACGTGGGTGCCGTGGCCACAATTGTCGGCGACGTTCGTCGTATCGTCAGTGAAGCTGAACCCCGGCAACAACCGCCCCTGCAGCTCCGGATGGTTCACGTCGACCCCGGTATCCAGGACCGCGATCACAGCGCCCTGGCCGCGGGCGAGGTCCCAGGCCAGAGGCATCTGGATCTTGCCCAACGCCCATTGCTGGCCGCCCGTGTAGCTCGGATCATTGGGCGCCCACGTCGGATAGCCAATGTAATCAGGCTCGACATACTCGACGTCGGCGCGCGCCTGGAAACGACGCAACACTCGCTCGAAATTCGCCTCGTCCGTGCGAACCACCACCGTGTCGAGCTGAGGGATCTCGCCAATCACAGCCGAGTCCGCTTCCATCCACGTCTGAACGGCCGTCAACATCTCCTTGTGCGATCGAAACTTGACGATCAGGCGGCCTGGCACATAGTCGCCTGGATTTCCCTTCGCGCGCACGGGCAACGGTTCAGGCAACAAGCTAAGCAGCAGCGCTGTGAACAGGATGGCTGCGATCCCCCCTATCCATAGCTGTCGGAACCCATGCTTCATTGTCGGCCTCCCAGAGGTCGAGCCTCAGTAGCTCGTTTCTGGGGCCATTTTCGGTCTGCGCGCCGCGCGCGCCCAGCTTACCCTGGTCCCAATCGTCAATCAAAGCCGTCAGACCAAAGTACCGTTCACGGGCGCGAGGAGAGAGCAAAACGGGAAGCATCCTTGCTGGAGTCGCAGCGGCCACGCGCGAGGATAACCGCGCATATTTCACCAGGAGGGAATCAGATGACAACGCCAACCGTCGTCAGCGACAGCACGTTCCAGGCCGAGGTCCTGGAGTCCAGGATCCCCGTGCTCAACGATTTCTGGGCCGAATGGTGCGGACCGTGCAAGATGATCGCCCCCATCTTGGAGGAGATCGCCCGCGAATATGCGGGCCGGCTCAAGATCACCAAGCTCGACGTCGACGACAACCCGAACACCATGATGGCCTATAGGGTCATGAGCATCCCGACGCTGATCCTGTTCAAGGACGGCCGGGAAGTGTTACGCCTGGTAGGGGCCATGCCCAAGGCGCGCTTGCTCAGCCAGATCGAGCCGCATCTGCAGGAGGCGGCGGCCTGAAACGCACGCCTCATTTGGAACCTATCCGAAAAGTTTTGGCACGGTCTCCTGACCGTGCCCCTGGCTGGTCAGGAGACCAGCCAGAACCGTTCTTCGGATAGGTTCTTAACCGGACGCAAGCGCCAGATTGCCAGATCCGGCTGCTGGCCTGATGCGACGCTTTGTGGTATCCTTTCGTATCCATCCAGCCCAACGGACGCGCTGGATCAGATCATGCAACGGCTGTGAAGGAAAGAGTACGAGGCTACCCTGGAGTCCAGAGAGCGGCCGTTGGTGCGAATGTCGCCTCCAGCCCCTCGGAAAGACGCTCCGGAGCCGCCAGGTCGAAGCGGTTTGCCCGCCGTTGTAGGCCTGCGCCGGAACCTCCCGTTAGCGAGGCGTCGCTCACCATGCCCGCAAGGGCCGGGGGGCGAGTGAGATCGCATGGAAAGGCCCATCTTGGAGGATGAGGAACGCGGCAAGGCGCCCACAGGCGCCGCGCTTTCCCGCCTCTGGTGGGCCTTCCGGGCGGCGTCAGAAGGGTCCCCTTCTGACGCGCGCTGAGCGATGAACCAAGGTGGCACCACGAGCCGGGCTTCTCGTCCTTGGACGGGAGGCCCGGCTTTTTATATATGCTCAACGATAAGGGGGAATGACCGTGAACAGGATCCTGAGCAGAGAGCTGGCCGCCCACGTTGGCGAGCGCGTAGAGGTCATGGGATGGCTGCATCAACTGCGCCGCCTGGGCGGCGTCAACTTCCTGATCGTGCGCGATCGCGCGGGCATGACGCAGGTGGTGCTCGAGGACACGCGCGCGCTGGCCCATGCTTTGCCCGAGAGCGTGCTGCGCGTCGAGGGTCGAGTCGTCGCCGAGCCGCAGGCGCCCAGCGGCTACGAGCTGCATGACGCTCAGGTCGAGGTCCTCGTCGCCGTCAATGAGGCGCTCCCCTTCCCGATCAACAAGCCGGTCCTCAACGTCAGCCTCGACACCTTCCTCGATCACGCGATCGTCGGCCTGCGCCATCCTCAGCGGCGCGCGCTCTTCCGACTCTCGGCGGGCGTCATGGCTGGCTTCCGCGCGACCCTCACGGAGCTGGGGTTCACGGAGATCCAAACCCCCAAGCTGGTCAGCGCGGCGACGGAAGGGGGCGCCAATGTCTTCCGCGTCGATTATTTCGGGCGCCCGGCCTATCTGGCGCAAAGCCCCCAGTTCTACAAGCAGATGATGGTGACGGTCTTCGAGCGCGTGTTCGAGGTCGGCCCCGTCTTTCGCGCCGAGCCGCACGATACGACGCGGCACATCAACGAGTACGTCAGCCTCGACGTGGAGATGGGCTTCATCCGCGACCATCACGATGTGATGGCGGTCGTCGAGCGGGTCGTGCACGGCATCCTGGACCATCTGCAGACGCACGAGGCCGAGGCCTGGGCGCAGTGGAACATCGTCCGTCCGTTGGCTCCGCCCACCTTCCCGACGATCTACTTCCCCGACGCGCAGCAGTTGATCTTCGAACGTTGGGGCGAGGACTGTCGGGGGGATCCGGACCTGGCGCCGCAACACGAGCGCTGGCTGGGAGAATGGGCGCGCGCAACCTACAACAGCGATTTTCTGTTCGTCACCGGCTACCCTATGGAGAAACGACCTTTTTATACTCACCCCAACCCCAACGACGCGCGCTTCTCCAATTCTTTTGATCTGCTGTTTCGGGGGACGGAGCTGATCACCGGAGGACAGCGCCTGCACCGCTATCAGGATTATCTGCAGGCAGCTCACGCGCGCGGCATCGCCCTGGAAGCGATCGCAGGGTACCTGGAGGCGTTCCGGTACGGCGCTCCCCCCCACGGCGGATTCGCCATCGGCCTGGAACGATTCCTGATGCAACTGCTCAGCCTGTCCAACATCCGCGAGGCGACCCTCTTCCCGCGCGATCTGACGCGGCTGACGCCGTAGGGGATAAGTAACGATTGACGAGTAACGATTGACGAGTAACGACTGATGAGCAAGGGGGGGAGGATGCATACTGCCTTACAGGGGCGTGTGGTCGTCGTCACGACGGGCGGCACGATCGCGATGCGCCATGATCCCGCGGCGGGCGGCGGCGTGCCAGCGTTGGAAGCCAGCGATCTCCTCGCCTTTCTCCCCGATTTGGGGATCGCCCTGGAAGGGGTGGCTGTCTGCAATCTGCCCGGCCCTCACATGACGCCGCAGACGATGTGGGCCGTGCGCGAGGCAGTAGCGCAGGCGTTGGCGCGCCCGGAGGTGAGCGGCGTCGTCGTGACGCACGGCACGGACACGATCGAGGAGACGGCGATCCTGCTCGACCTGACGCTGGACAGCCCCAAGCCCGTGGTCGTCACCGGCGCTATGCGCCATTCCTCTCAACTTTCGTATGATGGCCCCGCCAATCTGGCCGCAGCCATCCGTGTGGCCGCCGATCCCGCCGCGCGCGGGCTGGGCACGCTCGTCGTCCTCGACGACACGATCCATGCGGCGCGCTATGTGACCAAGACGCATACCCAGGCGCTGTGGACGTTCCAATCCGGCCAGTTCGGCCCGTTGGGCGTCGTCGACGCGATGGGCGTCCACATCGCGCAGCGGGTGATCCCGCGGCCGGTCGCCTGCGAGCGGCTGGAGACGAACGTCGGATTGCTGATGCTGGCCGCTGGCAGCGAGCCAGATCTGTTCGAATACCTGGTCGCGCGTGGGGCCGCGGGGATCGTACTGGCCGCGCTGGGCGGCGGGCGCGTGCCGGTCTCCTGGTTGGAACCGATCACGGCGGCCAGCGCGGCGGGCGTGCTGGTTGTGATCGCGACGCGCGTGCCGCAGGGGCGCGTGGGCGACCCCTACGGCTTCCCGGGCAGCCACCGTGACCTGCGAGCGCGCGGCTGCCTCTTCGCCGGCGACCTGAATGCGCCCAAGGCGCGCATCGCGCTGATGGTCGCATTGGGAGCGGCCGCAGGCGACCGTGCGCGCGCCCGTGCGCTATGGCCCGGCCTGGTCGGCTGGGCCTCCTCTTAGAACTTATCCGAAGAGCCCCCGTGGGTAGGCGAGAGCGATGCCTTCGCCTACCCACGAATGTCTCACGCGTGGGTTTCCAGGCAGGCCCTTAGCTCGTTAATCTCGTTTCCACAAGAGGAGGCTGATCACGCCGAGCACAGCCGCCCCTACCACGCCGATCACGCCAAACGCCAGCAGCCGCAGGATGTCCTGACGGCCGCCGGCCACTGGGGGGACGGAGCGCGGCGTGGGGCGCGGCCGACGTCCTTCGCCCTCGGGCAGGGCGGCCGGCGGCGCCTCGACGGGCGGCGGCGCCAGTTGGCTGAGGTCCGGCGTCGGCGTGGCGATCACAGGAAGGGGAGTGGCCTGCTCAAGCGCTGGCGGCGTGGGCGAAGGGAACGGCAACGGCGTGGGCCACGGCGTCGGCGAGGGATTAAAGGAAGGCGGAGGGAATGCATCGCCGGGACGGGTCGGCGTCCAGGTCGGCGTGCGCAGCGGCGTCGGGCTGGGGGTCGGTGTGCGCAGCGGCGTCAAGCTGGGGGTCAGCGTGCGCGTTGGCGTTGGGCTGAGCGCGCGCGGGAGCACGCGTACCTGGACCAGAGCTTCCTGAGCGCCGCCCGGGAAGATGGCCTGCAGGCTGTAGGTGGTGGTCTGCGCAGGACAGATCTGCCGGGTGCCGCTCAAGGCGACCTGGAGGCCATCCAGATAGACGGCCTGGACCTGCGCTCCGGACACCGACCAGCGCAAGTACGTGCAGGCGCCATACTCGATCGTCGAGGCGTCGACCGTGAAGCGGATCGTCAGGGGAACTGGGGTATTGGTAGGGACCGGTGTGAATGTCGGCGTGTCTGTCGGTGAGGATGTTGGCGTCTCGGTCGGTGTCTCGGTCGCAGTCTCCTGGACAAAGGGTACAGCGAACTGATCCCCTGCGCGGCTGGCGGCAATCGCGCTGCCGAAGCTGCTGATGGAGATCAGCAACAGGCTGATCAGCAGCCACCCAAGCGGTCGGCTCATGCTCTCCTCGGATCGGTATCTGGCTCGCACAAAAAAGCTCCCACACCGTCAACCGGCGAGGAGCTTGCCTCTGGTGATGCCTGCGCCCTGCCAGCGCAAGCCGGCGGCTGGCGGAGGGCCGGTTCGATCAACTCAGGTCGCGGTTCAGGGTCGCCAGGAATTCCTGGTTGTCGCGCGTGCGCGCCATGCGCTCGATCACGGGGATGATCGGGTCTTCGTCGCCGGTCTGGCGCAGGGCATCGAGCATACGGCGCAGGGTGTAGACGCGGCTGAGGGTCTCCTGGTCGAGCAGCAGTTCTTCGCGTCGCGTGCTCGATCGCTCGATGTCGATGGCGGGGAAAATGCGGCGCTCCGCGAGGCGTCGGCTGAGGTGCAGCTCCATATTGCCGGTGCCTTTGAACTCTTCGTAGATGACATCATCCATGCGGCTGCCGGTGTCGACCAGGCAGGTGGCGACGATGGTGAGGCTGCCGCCTTCTTCCAGGTTGCGGGCGGCGCCGAAGAAGCGCTTGGGCGGGAAGATCGCCGCCGGATCGATGCCGCCGGAGAGGGTGCGCCCGCTGGGGGGTTCGACCAGATTGTAGGCGCGCGCCAGGCGCGTCACCGAGTCCATCAGGATGACGACGTCGCGCTTGCCTTCGACCAGGCGCTTCGCCCGTTCCAGAGCCATCTCGGCCACGCGCACATGATTTTGCACCGGCTCGTCGAAGGTGGAGCTGATCACCTCGGCCTCGACCGAGCGGTCCATGTCCGTCACTTCCTCAGGGCGCTCACCGATCAGGACCACCATCAAATGGATATCCGAATAGTTGGCGGTGATGCCGTTGGCGATGCGTTTGAGGATCGTGGTCTTGCCGGCTTTGGGCGGTGACACGATCAGGCCGCGTTGGCCGCGCCCAATCGGGGCGATGAGATCGATCAGGCGCGTCGCCAGGATATTGGGCTTGGTCTCCAGCTTGATCTGGCGATTGGGGAAGATGGGGGTCAAGCGTTCGAAGACCGGACGCTGTTTGGCCACTTCCGGGTCCAGACCATTGACGGCCTCGACCTTGAGGAGGCCATAGTATTTCTCGGTATCCTTCGGCGGACGCACCTGCCCGATCACATAGTCGCCGGTCCGCAAGCCAAAACGTCGAATCTGGGATTGGGAGACGTACACATCCTCTGGGCCGGGCAGCAGATGATCCGAACGCAAGAAGCCGATGCCATCGGTGACGATCTCCAGCACGCCGCCGCCGAACGTCAACCCCTGCCGCTCAGCATTGGCCCGCAGCAAGCGGATGATGAGATCGTACTTCTTCAAGCGCGAGAGGCCGGTCAGCCCCATCTCGCGCGCCATCTCTTGCAGTTCGTCTAACGTCTTGGACTCTAACTCAGCGATCTCCACGGAAGTCCTCTCCACACGTGATGAAAGAAGGGAAACGGTCCCTTCACGGAATGCGAACGGCAGCTCGCTCGCCGCGCCGCGCAGGACGAACAGGCCCTGCTCAGCCTTCCCAGAAGGCTACGCAGCAGCGAGGATCCACGCAAGATATGCCCCATTTCCTGGCGATGAGCTTTGCCAATCGTTCAACGGCGCGACCATGTATGATCAGTGGGAGGTGAAGAGTCAATTGATGTTGTGGTTCTCTTCAAAATATTGAAATGGTCAAAGAAGATGGCTGCCTGGCCAGACCCCGATCAGCGAACGCCAAAGCCACGAGGACCGACAGTAGCTTCACAAGATGAAGGAGGTCTGGTTAGGAGAAGCGTGGGATGATCGTGTCAATAATGGTTGTACCAAATCGTGTGGGATCAGCCAGCGAGCCTGACTACAGAATCGCCAAGGCGAGCTCGCCCTCTTGCAGGCGTTCCTCCGTCCTAAGACGCAGATCTCCTCCCTTGGCTTCAGCTCAGGAGACCCGCTCCCCTAGCGGGAAACTAAGCAAATTATAGCACCGATAAGCGATCGCGTCAAACGCGATCAGGCTGCGCAGGACCTCAGGGCCTCGGGAACATTGTTTATTCCCACCACATGCGCTAGAATGGCGTTGCTGATGTGCGCCGGAGGCGATGGCTGAACCGGAGCACGATGCATCTGATGCAAAGGGGCCTTCTTAGGAGGGGAAGCAACCTATGACAGCAACCGTGACTTTGGAGCTGCCTGAAGACGTATTGGTGCAGGCGCTGAAGCGTCTTCCGTCTGCGCGACGCCAGCAGCTTTTGCGTCAGGTAGAAGCTGAAGCGTTGCCCGTCGTACGTGTTGTGCCAGCAGCCGAACTGGACAAATGGACAGGACTGATTTCGGTCGGCGGAGATGCTTTAGAAGATAGCGAGCGCGCCTGTTGAAGCGTCACAACGCATCAGCGGTATAACGGCCCTTGTTGGCACAAGTTCACAAGTTCCCCATCGTTGACTTCCCGGCGCACGTGTGGTAAAGTCTAAAATAGACAATCGCATACGGCTGGTTGATCAGTGTGAGAGAGCATCCTCTGCAGAAGAGGATCGCCGAAGGGGCATGGCCGCTGCAAGTTGGCCTGGCGGCGGCGAAACTCTCAGGCTCAAGGATCACACTGGGACAGCACTCTGGAGAGTCGCCAGCGCTGGCTTGCTGGCGCACCGATGGGGCAACCCGCGAGAGCGGGCAATCTCTCAGGTACAGGACAGAGGGGGACGCGGGCTGGCTGTTGATCGCGTCCCCTTTCTTGTTTCCAAGGAGGATCTGCGATGCCCCTGCAACGGACTCCGCTCTACGACTGGCACGTGCGCGCCGGCGCTCGCCTGATCGAATTCGCGGGCTGGGAGATGCCTGTGCACTATCCTAGCGGCCCGCTCGCCGAACACCAGCGCGTGCGCGCAGCCGCCGGCCTCTTCGACATCAGCCACATGGGACAACTGCAGGCGCGTGGCCCTGCTGTCGAGCCTTTCCTGCAAACCATCCAGACCTGGGACGTGCGTCGCACCGCCGTCGGCCAGGCCCACTACGCGCTGCTCTGCTACGCCGACGGCGGCGTCGTCGACGACATCTTCCTCTATCATCTCCCCGACGCCTGGCTGATCGTGGTCAACGCCGCCAATCGCGCCAAAGACCTGGCCTGGCTACGCGCCCACCTCCCGAGCGACGGCGTCGTCCTGGAGGACCTCTCGCCAACGCGGGCGATGCTGGCGATCCAGGGGCCGCAGGCGCAGACGATCCTGCAACGGGCGACCGATGTGGACCTGGCGGCGCTGCCCTACCACAGCGTGCGCCAGGGCTACGTCGCGGGCGCTCCCGCGCTGATCAGCGCCACAGGCTACACCGGCGAGTACGGCTACGAGCTGTCCCTGCCTGCCGAACGCGCAGAGGAGGTGTGGACGGCGCTGTTGGAGATGGGCGCGCCGGAAGGGCTGAGCCCCTGCGGGCTGGCGGCGCGCGATACCCTGCGCGCCGAGGCGGCCCTGCCCCTCTACGGCCACGAACTGCACGCCGAGGTCGATCCGATCAGCGCCGGGCTGGGATTCGCTGTCCGCTTCGACAAGGGGCCGTTCCTGGGACGCGAGGCGCTGCTCAAGACGCGGTTGGAGGGGCCGCGGCGACTCCTGATCGGCTTCGAGATGCTGGAGCGCAGCGTGCCGCGCCACGGCTACGCGGTGACCATCGGCGGCGCAACGGCGGGCCAGGTGACGAGCGGCCTCTACAGCCCAACCACCGGGCGCTACGTGGGCATGGCGTACGTCCCAGCAGAGTACGCGACGGCAGGGACGGAGTTGGCGATCATCATTCGCGACAAAGCGCGCCCTGCGCAGGTCGTCCCCCTTCCCTTTTACACGCCCGCTTATCGTCGGCAGCCGCCTCGCCAGGCAACGGCGGGGCCACTTTCTTGATCAGGAGGCCAGCATGGAATACCAGTTCAATCCGAACGTTCGCTACGCCAAATCGCACGAGTGGGTTCGCGTCGAGGGCGCTGAGGCCGTCGTCGGCATCAGTGACTACGCGCAGCACAGCCTCTCCGACGTCGTCTTCATCGAATTGCCCGAGATCGGCCGCAAGGTGCAACAAGGCCAGCCCTGCGCCGTCATCGAATCTGTGAAAGCAGCCGAGGATATCTACGCGCCCCTCTCCGGAGAGGTGATCGCCGTCAATGTCGCGCTGGAACGCACCCCTGAGACAGTGAATCAAGACCCCTTCGGAGAAGGCTGGCTGTTTCGCCTGCGCATCGACAACCCCGCTGAGCTGGATCATCTGCTGGATGTAGAGGCCTACCAGGCGCTGGTAGAAAGCGAGGACACATGAACTATATCCCGAACACAGACGCCGATCGCGCGGCGATGTTGCAGGCGATCGGCGTGGGAAGCGTCGATGAGCTGTTTCATGATGTGCCAGCGGAGCTGCGCTACCCGACGCTTGATCTGCCGCCCGCCTGGTCTGAGCTGCAGGCGCAGCGCGAGATGCAGGCGCTCAGCGATCGCAACCTCGACCTCAACCACGCTTCCTGCTTTCTGGGCGCTGGCGCCTACCGCCATTTCATCCCCAGCGTCGTCGATTTCGTCCTCGCGCGCTCCGAGTTCTACACTTCATATACACCCTACCAGCCCGAGATCAGCCAGGGCACGTTGCAGGCCATCTTCGAATATCAGTCGATGATCTGCGCCTTCACCGGCATGGAGGTCGCCAACGCCTCTCACTACGACGGGGCGACGGCGACGGCCGAGGCGGTCATCATGGCCCTCCACGTGCAGCGCGGCGATCGCCGCAAGGTGATCCTCGCGCCGACCCTGCACCCGCAGTACCGCGAGGTCGTGCGCACCTACACGCAGGGGATGCGGTTGTCCATCGTGGGCGATGAGACGCCTGGCGACGGGCCAGGAGGACTGGCCGGGCCGGAAGAGCTGGCGGCGCTGTGCGACGATGACACGGCCGCGATCGTCGTCCAGGTCCCCGACTTTCTAGGCAGCATCGTGTCGCCGGAGCGGTTGCACGCGTTGGCCGCGCACGTCCACCGCTGCGGCGCGCTGCTGATCGCAGTCGCCAATCCCATCGCCCTGGGGCTGCTGCAGCCGCCGGGGGCCTGGGGCGCCGATATCGTCGTCGGCGAGGGCCAGGCGCTGGGCAATCCCCTCAGCTTCGGCGGGCCTTATCTGGGGTTCTTCGCCTGCCGGGCTGAACACGTGCGCCGTTCGAGCGGGCGCATCGTCGGCCAGACGGTCGACCTCGACGGCCAGCGCGGCTTCGTCCTGACCCTGAACACGCGCGAACAGCACATCCGCCGCGGCAAGGCGACGTCCAACATCTGCACCAATCAGTCGCTCAATGCCCTGGCCGCAGCCGTCTATCTGGCGGCGCTGGGGCGCCAGGGGTTGCGCCAGGTGGCTGAGCAATGTTATCACAAGGCCCACTACGCGGCGGCGCAGATCGCGCGGCTGCCCGGCTACACGGTACTGGCCGGCGACTTCTTCCACGAGTTCGTCGTGCGCTGCCCGCGGCCGGTCGCCGACATCAACCGCGATCTCCTCCGCGAATGGGGGATCGTCGGCGGCTACGATCTGGGGCGAGACTATCCTCAGTTGGCCGGGCGCATGTTGCTGTGCGTCACCGAAGTGAACTCGCGACAAGAGATCGACCGATTGGCGGCGGCGCTGAGCCAATTGAGCAGCCCGCCCGCGCGCGTCGGTCAGGAGGCGCAGCGATGAACGAACCGTTGCTCTACGAGATCTCCGCGCCAGGCCGTCGGGGCGCCTCCTTGCCAGCGCTCGACGTGCCCGAGACAGCGATCCCAGCGGCATGGCAACGCGACGACCTGCCGCTGCCTGAAGTGGCTGAGGTCGATCTCGTCCGCCATTACGTGCGTCTGTCGCAGAAGAACTTCAGCGTGGACACGGGCTTCTATCCGCTCGGCTCGTGCACGATGAAGTACAATCCCAAGATCAACGAGGTTGCGGCGCGTCTGCCCGGGCTGGCCCAGATCCATCCCCTCCAGGATGAGGAGACCGTCCAGGGCGCGCTGCGCCTCATGTACGAGCTGCAACAGATGCTGTCCGAGATCGGCGGCTTCGCGGCGACGACGTTGCAACCATCGGCGGGCGCCCATGGCGAGCTGACCGGCGTCCTCATGATGCGCAAGTATCTGTACGAACGCGGCGAGACGCAGCGCGTCAAGATCCTCGTCCCCGACTCAGCCCACGGCACCAATCCGGCGTCGACGACGATGTCCGGCCTGGAAGTGGTCGAGATCCCCTCCGACCGGCGCGGCAACGTCGATCTGGACGCGCTGCAGGCCAACCTGGATCAGACGGTCGTGGGGCTGATGCTGACCAACCCCAACACGTTGGGGCTATTCGACGAACACGTGCTGGAGGTGACGCGTCGGGTGCACGCCGCGGGCGGGCTGGTCTACGGCGACGGCGCCAACTTCAACGCGCTCGTCGGCGTCTGCCAGCCTGGGGCGCTGGGGTTCGACGTGATGCATTACAACCTGCACAAGACGTTCTCCACCCCTCACGGCGGCGGCGGCCCAGGGGCTGGCGCGGTGGGGGCCAGCGCTGACCTGGCGCCCTACCTGCCTGGACCGATCGTCGCGCGTGGGGAAGGACCAGATGGCCCCCGCTATGGATGGCGAATGCCCGAACGCAGCATCGGGCGGGTCAAGAGCTTCTGGGGCAACTTCGGCGTGCTGGTGCGGGCGTACGTCTACATTCGCATGCTCGGCGCCGAGGGGCTGCGCGCCGTCGCCGAGAACGCGGTGCTCAACGCCAATTACCTGCAGGCTCGCCTGCGCGGGACATACCCGATCCCCTATGGCGACCGAACCTGCATGCACGAGTTCGTGGCGCAGGGCAAACTGGAGGGCGCGCCCAACGTGCGCGCGCTCGATATCGCCAAACGTCTGATCGACCTGGGGCACGCGCACCCGCCGACGATCTACTTCCCGCTGATCGTCCCCGAGGCGCTGATGATCGAGCCGACGGAGACGGAAAGTCGCGAGACGCTCGACCAGTTCGTGGCCGACATGCTTCAGATCGCCGAGGAGGCGCGCACGCAGCCGGATCTATTGCGCCAGGCGCCGCATGTTGCGCCGACGCGACGCCTCGACGAGGTACGCGCCGCCCGCGAGCCGGTGTTGTGCTATCGGCCGTAAGGCTCCACGACCTCGACCACGGCCGTCGCAACCGTCTCGGCGCCAGCCGTATCCCACACGCTCAGCCGCAACGTATAGGCCCCCGGCGCCAGCCCTTCACAGCGCCAGACCCCCAATAGCCCGCCCGATTCGCGCGCAGGCGATGAGGGGACGGCCTGGACCGGCTCCACAGGCAGCCAGGCCTCGCCCGCCGGCGCATCGCCCGGCGCGAACTGCAACTGGTAGCTCTGGAAGGCTGCGCCGTCGGCCACGCCCGTGATCAGGACCGGGCAGGAGACGCGCGCGCCCGTCGCGGGCTGAACGATCGCGGCCTGGATGGGCGGCGCGGGCGCAGGGGTGGGCGATGGTTCGGCGGGGGGCGGCGTATCCACAGGAGGAATCTCAGTGGGAGTAGCGGTCTCCGTGACCGTTGGCTCCAGAGGAGGTTCCGAGATGGGCGAGGGGGTCGCCAGCTCGATCGGCGTCGGGGACGCGAGGGCAGTCGGCGTCGCCAGCTCGATCGGCGTCGGGGACGCAAGGGCAGTCGGCGTCGCCAGCTCGATCGGCGTAGGAGATGGGGTCGCTGGGGCAGGGGTGGGCGAGGCGGGCAAATCGACGGAGACATAGACGACGTTGGAAGCTGCCGCCGGATAATCGAAGTTGGCCCGGTCGTACGCAGCCAGACGCAGCGAGAAGTCGCGCACGTCATGGCGGGCGACGGCCGCGGCGGCGTCCCACTGCGCCAACACGCCATCGCCATCGCCAGGCGTCGGGCCAGCGACGATGCCCCAGCCGATGGGATTGGGGCCTACGCCATATTCGACGCGCCAGACGAGCGGGTCGGGCAGATGCACGCGCCCGACGATGGCGACCATGCCGGCGACGCGCTCTCCTGCGGTTGGGCTGCGTAACTCAAGCTCGGGTGTGAAGGCATAGACGGGCAGCTCGATCTCGATCTGGGGGAAGCCGTGCGCCTCGGCCCAGGCGCGGTAGCGCGGCGGGAACAGGACAAAGTCGCGTTCCTCGATGCGGTCGGAGGGAGTGAATTCGGTGGCGGGCCTGCCCGTCACCCGATCGATCGCCACTCGCTGGTGAAGGTCGAAGCGCGCGGGCAACGGCCCGCGATTGGCCGCGAACAGCTCCACGCGGCGCGCTGGACAGGCCGGGCTGGGCAACGTCCCCGAATCGGCGCAGACCTCGATGCGCTGAATTCCTGGCGGCGCCACGAAAGGCTGGGGAGGCGTCCCCTCCAGGGCGCGTCGCATGACGTTATGCCAGATCGGGCCAGCGCCCAGGGCGCCCGCCAGCTCACGCATGGGGCGATAATCGGCGTTGCCGACCCAGACGCCGACGGCGAGATCGGGGGTGTAGCCCAGCGTCCAGGCGTCGCGATAGTCGTTGGTGGTGCCGGTCTTGGCCGCGGCCGGACGATCAGGCAGGCTGAGCAGCTCGGCGGAACGGCCGAAGGCCGGGCGGCGCGCCTCGAGATCGGAGAGGATCGAGGTGATCAGGAAGACGAGCTGCGGATCAACGACCGGCTGCGGTTCGGCCGGGGCGATGAGAAGGGCGACGCCGCTGCGCGCGGCCGTTTCAGCGCAGGCGGGAACTGTCTCCGCGCCAGCGCTGCGCCAGATCTGCACGCCGTCAGCGGTGATGATGCAGGCGATGGAAGTCAGGGGGGCGCGCACGCCGCCGTTGGCCAGGGTCGCGTACGCGCCAACCATCTCCAGCAACGTCACCTCGCCGCCGCCCAACGTCAGCGCAAGCCCGTAATCGGGGCGCGTCAGCGTCGTGATGCCCAGGCGCGCCGCCATCGCGCGCAGGCGATCGATGCCGATGTGCTGCAGGGCCTTGACCGCCGGGATGTTGTACGAGTTGGCCAATGCCGCGCGCACGCTGACGATGCCATGTTCCTTGCCGTCGTAGTTAGACGGCACATAGGGCGGGTTGGCGCCGTCGGGGAACTCGGTGCGAATGTCGAGAATGGCGGTAGCAGGGGTCCAGTAGCCAGGCGGCTCCAATGCGCTGATCTCATCGGAAGGCCGGGTATAATCGTCGATGAGGGGCGGCTCCATCTCGAAAGCGGCCAGGTAGGTCAGCGGCTTGATGGCGGAGCCAGGCTGGCGCGGCGCGGTCGCCATGTTGATCTGGCCAGCGATCGCCGCGTTGTAGAAATCGGCGCTGCCGACCATGGCCAGGACCTCGCCAGTGGTCGGGCGCACGGCGACGAGGGCGCCATTGGTCGCGTCCTGGTCGGCGAGCTGCGCCACGCGCGCGGCGACCTCTTCCTCGGCGATGGCTTGCAAGCGTGGGTCAAGGGTGGTGTGGATCTCCAGGCCGCCCCTGGCCAGGAACTCCGGCCCCAGCGTGCGTTCGACCTCTCCCCGGACATGGAAGACGAAATGAGGCGCCTTGAGCGCGTACGTCTGCTGGAGCGGCCTCAAGGCCAACGGCGCCCGCCAGGCAGCCTCGGCCTCGGACGGCGTCACATAGCCGTATTGAGCCATCAGGCGCAATACGATCCTTTGGCGTTCTTTGGTCGGGCCAGGGGTGACGCCATCGGCCTGCCAGAGGTTGGTGTAGGGATCGTAATACGCGGGCGCCTGCGGCAGGCCAGCCAGCAGCGCGGCTTCGGGCAGCGTCAGCTCGCGCGCTGGCTTGCCGAAGTAGGTCTGCGCCGCCGCCTCAATGCCATACGCCAGGTTGCCGTAATAGATCTCGTTCAGGTAGATCTGCAGGATGGTCTCTTTGGAATAGCGGCGCGTGATCTCCGCTGCCAGGATCGCCTCTTTGATCTTGCGCGCGGCCGTGCGCTCCGAGGACAAGAAGGCGAGCTTGACCAGTTGTTGGGTGATCGTGCTTCCTCCTGGCCCACTGAGGCTCCCCTCTCTGAGGGCGTAGTAGATGGCGCGCGCGACGCCCACGGGGTCGACGCCAGGATGCTCGAAGAAGTTGGGATCTTCCGTCGCGAGGGTGGCGTTGATCAGATGAGGCGAGATCTGGTCGAGCGGGATCGCCGTGCGGCGGCCATGTTCGGGGTCAGCCACCTCGTACAGGAGGGCGCCTGTCCGGTCGTAAATGCGGGTGGAAGCGAAGGTGTTCACGCGCGCTCGCAACTCTTCGGGAGCCGGCAAGGACGCAGCGACGTATACGTACGCGAAGAGGGCGCCGCTTACAGCCAGCAGGCCAAGGGCGAGCAAGAACATCAACGTGACGAAAAAGCCGCGCAAGCCGCGCCGCGCGACGGGGCGCTGAAGCGGAGGATGAGCGCGATCTGATGACGGACGAGGTGGATCAGACCTCATACAGGAATGCGTCTCCTCGATGACAAGATGCCCCTTCCCAGGAGCATGGTGTGCAGGAGTCCGGCGAGAAACTCGTTATCTCGCCGGGGGCGGACCAGCCACCGGGAAGGCTTCCCTCGTCCCCAGGGACAGAGATGGGGCGCGTTCGCCAGGGTCTCGCGACAACTAGAAGACGCCGCCAGAGGCGATTTGGTTGCACCGCGGTTGCCCGGTCTGGCAAGAGGTTGATAGCCGCAATCGCATCGGCCTTGGGGGAAGCGGCGCTTACGCATGGCAAGCGAATCTACTCGTTGCGTGGATTCGTTGACAGGCGAGAAGCATAAAGGGCGTGCTGGGCGGGATTATGATCCGCGATGAGCGAGAGCAATCGTTCGAGTTGACGCTGGCGCACGCAGTAGTCGAGCAAGCGCTGAATCTTCTGTCCCTTGCCCATGCCAGCGCCGAAGTCGTCGTAGACCGGGCGAAAATGGTCAAAGCAGAGGGAGGTCAGCTCCTCGTCGCTGAAGGCGGCGGCGAGCAGCTCGCGCACGACAGCAGTGTCCCAGACAGGCTCGCTCACCGCGCCGGGCGCGTCGGCAGGCGCTGGCGGGCTGCCCGACACGACGGCGACGTCGGCGGGAGGGCTGCTCGCCGCGCGGCCCAGGTAGGCAGGCCCCTCCACCACCCCCAATGGATCCTCGTCCAGGATGACGATCCCACGCTCGCGCCAGGCGCGCGCCTCGTCGGCGGGCAATCCTGGCCATACGGCGTAGGCCAGACGCGCGAAGCGGCTCTCCGCCACCTGATCGAACAGGAATCGGAAATCGGGGTCAGCCAGGTTGTAGCCCAGGAAGAGCAGGGTGGTGCGCCGAAAGGCGCGGCGCGCCTCGTCGAGGAGCGGCTCGCGCGCGCGGTCGCGCAGCAGCTCCAGGTGATCACGATCAGTGACGACCAACGTATCGGGCTGGGCGATATCGCCGTAGAGATGGATCAGGGTCGGGCGGCCAGGGGTGAGGAACGCGAGATCGTCGCCGCGCACGACGCGGTCGCAGGGGAAGCCGGCCTGCTGAAACGCGCGCGCGAGCAGATCATCGTATGCTGTGGTCAGGATCGTCTCGATGCGCAAGCGCCGCACGGCGTCGACGATGCGGGCGTGGAAGGGACGGGGAGGCGCGCCCGTCGCCAACATCTCGCGCAGCAAAGCGGTGAAGGCGAAGCGATTGCCGGCCTGGCTCACGCGTTGCGCCGCCTCACTCAGCGGCAGCGACTCGTTCAGGCCGTAGCGACGGGCGAGCGCGCGGGCAAGATCGGCGCGCGAGGGAAGCCCCGTCACAGCCGCAGGGAGGTCGGCGCCCAGGAAAAGGGTCCACGGGCCATCAGCTTGCAGGTCGGGCAGCGCCACCGTCGGCCCCTACACTGTCAGCTTGGCGTGCGCGATCTTGAGCTTCTGGGCGATGGGCAAGCCATAGGGGCAGCGCGCTTCGACCTCCGTCATCGCCGCGAAGTCATCGGGATTCGGCGCCAGCTCACGATAACGGGCTTTGGCCACATCCTGGAGGCCGAACCAGAAGGCCAGCTTGGCCCCCAACGGCTCAGCGTTGTGACCGGTGATGCCGAAATCCTCCATTTGCCGATCGTACATCCCTTCCAGTTGGAAGATCTGGGGGATGGGGACGTCGCGCGAGTTGGGCAGGCACTGATAGCACTGGCGACACACCCAACGTCCCAACTCCGGCGCGTCGCGATAAAGGATCTGCTTCTCCTGATCGCTCATCGGCCAGAAATGGCGCGCGGCGGCGAGGTCAGTCTCCAGGTAGTCGAGCGAATTCATGCCTGAGACCATCGTCGAGACCGGCAGCGTGAAGGCATAACGGAAGGCAGCCTGCGGAGAGCGATGGAGATAGCCGTCGCCAACCGGCTTCATCCCCACGACAGCCAACCCCTTCTCGAGGGCCAGAGGCAGCAGCCTGGACTCGCTCTCGGGGAAATTGAAACGATCGAGGTAGTTGAAGGTGTGCATCACCGCGTCGAACGGATAGGCCTCCAGGGCAGCGATCAGGACATCGGGCCAGCCATGGCCCGAGATGCCGATCCAACGCACCTTGCCAGCCTGGCGCGCCTGCTCGGCGGCGCGCAGCGCCCCTTCAGCGGCCTGGATCTGCTCCAGTTCGCTGAAGCGCTGCACGGCGTGCATGAAGAGCACGTCGACGTAGTCGGTTCCCAGGTTGCGCAGCGACTGGTCGATGATGCGGGCGGCGCCGCGCGCATCGCGGGCGGCCACCTTGGTCGCCAGGATCACCTCCTGGCGCCGCGCGCCGAGGGCGGCGCCCACTTTGCGTTCCGAATCGCCGTTGCCGTACGCGTACGCCGTCTCAACATAGTTGCCGCCCGCGTCCAGGTAGCGTCCGACGATCTCCGTCACCTCCTGCTGGCTGATCTCCAGGAAATGGTACCCGCCCAGGCCAAGCATCGACACCTTCAGGCCGGTGCGGCCGAAGGGACGATACTCCATCTCGCCGACGCGCTCGACGCCCAGGCGGAACCAGGCAGGAGGCGTGCAGGCGGTGACGAGGAGGGCGCCCACAGCGGCGCCCGCGCGCTGCAGGAACGCGCGCCGATCTAAGCGGGTCGGCCGCGCGCCGTGATGCGAACTATTCTCAACACAAGACATCGCAGCACCTCCGTGGCTTCCACACTCTACCGAATCCCAGGATAGCCTCAGGATACCACAAAACCGTGCGTTCAACCACTGGCCCCCGCCCTGGGAACCCGTCACCGTTTCTCGAAGGGCGCCATCGAGTTGATCAAAGGCGGCCATCAGCCCAAGCGGGCAGCGAGTGAGGTCGGGACGGCCCTGCCCAATCGGCGCTCGCCTGTCTGTTGCTGATCGAGCAGGAACGCCGGTCTACTGAGTGTAGCAAGCCTTACCTTCCCTCGCCAGCGTACGTCGTATAGTAAGAATCCCAGAGAAGATGGGGGAGGAGAGGTGCATGGAGCGTAATGGCCTTTGCCCGGTGACGGAGACGGCGCGCATCATCGGACGCAAATGGACCCTACTCATCATCTACCACTTACTCGAAAGCCCGCGCCGGTTTTGTGAGTTGCAGGAGATGCTGGGGGGCGTCAATCCCACGACCCTCTCGCAGCGGCTGAAAATGATGGAGAGCAGCGGCCTGTTGCGCCGCCACGAGCGTCCCACGGTGCCGCCGTGGGTCCAGTACGAGTTGACCGAGAAGGGGGCCGCGTTGCGCCCGATCATCGAAAGCATGGCGGTCTGGGGTCGCACCTGGTTGTCCGGCGAACGCGAACAGGCTCCTCACCCAGGCGCGCTGGAGGCAGAGTACGCATGATCTTCGAGCGGCTGGTGGTGGGACCGCTCCAGGTGAACTGTTACATCCTGGGCTGCCGCGCCTCGCGTGAGGCGATCGTCATCGATCCGGGCGGCAACGTCAGCGAGATCGTCGCCGTTCTGCGCGGACACGGCCTGCGCCTGGTCCAGATCGTCAACACCCACGCCCACTTCGATCACGTCCTGGGGGTGCGCGAGCTGCAGGAGATCACGGGGGCGCCTTTCGCGCTTCACGCCGACGAGGCCCCGGTCCTGGAAGCGTTGCCCAAGATGGCGCAGGCCTGGCTCGGCTACGATCCCGGGCCGCCGCCTCACATCGATCGAACTGTGGCCGCGGGCGATCTCATCCGCTTCGGTCAGCATGCGCTGGAGACGCGCGCCACCCCTGGGCACTCTCCAGGCGGCATCAGCCTGGTCGATCATGGGGGGCGTCGCGTGTTCACGGGAGACGCCCTGTTCGCCGGCTCTGTCGGCCGCACCGATCTGCCAGGCGCCGACGCCAGTCTGCTGATCCGCAGCATCCGCGAGCAACTCATGACCCTGCCGGAGGAATACATCGTCCTCCCTGGCCACGGCCCGGCGACCACGATCGCCGAAGAGCATCGCCATAATCCATTCCTGCAATCGGAGACCATGGCGGCATGGTTGAGTTGATCCTCCCACGCGCCCTGCACGCCGAGATCATTGCCCACGCGCGCGAGGGCGCGCCTGAGGAAGTGTGCGGCCTCCTCGCTGGCCGCGGATCGCTTGCCACCGCGTTGGTGCGCGCCCGCAACGTGGCGCCCAGCCGCCTCATCGATTACATCGTCGACGACCAGACCCTGTTGCAGCAGTTCGCCTTCGAAGAGCGCGGCGAAGAGATGATCGCCATCTATCACTCCCATCCGGCGTCGCCCGCCTTCCCTTCCGCCACCGACGCGCTGCGCGCCTATTATCCTGACGCCGCGTATATCATCTGTTCGCTGGAGCAGCCGCAGCGTCCTGTGCTGCGCGCCTTTCATCTCCAGCAGGCCGCGCCGACGCCAGTGGAAGCCGCGCCCGCCTCGGCTTTGCCCGTGCGCAACAACCATTCCTTGCGCGCGCGCTACAGCGGCGGCTCGCACGCGGGCCGCTATGATCTGTACGAGATCGCCGCGCACGCCTGCACCTGGACCGCCTGCGCGCTGCAAGAGATCGCCCTCGTGATCGTGTAAGTAAGGGAGAACATGCTCACCACACGCGCGTGCATCTGTCCCGAGCGGAAGTCGACGCCAGCCCCTGGCCTGATCCAGGAGTTGGCGCTGGCTTCCGCGCGTCACGCCCTGCGGTGAGCCACGCCGGCCGACCCTGATTCGACCGATCAGCCGATTTGCGAACAGGCGGCGCAGAAGCGCCAGCCCAACCCACTGTTTCGACCAGCAGGCTCATCGCTGCCATCCCGGCCGCGCGATGAGCCTTTTTCATGATAACGTAAGGAGTGCAACCGATGTCACGCATCGCCAACAACATCACCGAACTGGTGGGCAACACCCCTCTGGTGCGCATCAATCGCCTGGCAGCGGGCGCGAGCGCGACCATAGTCGCCAAGCTCGAGTTTTATAACCCCGCCTCCAGCGTCAAAGACCGCATTGGCCTGAGCATGATCGAGGCCGCTGAACGCGCTGGTGTGCTCACCCCCGACAGGATCATCCTGGAGCCAACCAGCGGCAACACCGGCATCGGCCTCGCCTTCGTGGCCGCGGCCAAAGGCTATCGGTGCGTTCTGGTCATGCCCGACACGATGAGCATGGAGCGGCGCATCTTGCTGCGCGCGTATGGCGCCGAACTGGTCCTCACCCCTGGCGCCGAGGGGATGCGCGGCGCGATCCGCAAGGCTGAGGAGATGGCCGCCGCCGATCCTCGTTACTTTATCCCGCAACAGTTCGAAAACCCCGCCAATCCGGAGATCCATCGTCGCACCACCGCCGAGGAGATTTGGCGCGATACGGATGGCCAGGCCGACATCCTGGTCGCGGGGGTGGGCACCGGCGGCACGATCACGGGCGTGGCTGAGGTCATCAAGGCGCGCAAGCCCTCCTTCCGCGCCATCGCCGTGGAGCCGGACGCGTCGCCGGTGCTCTCCGGCGGGCAGCCGGGGCCGCACAAGATTCAGGGGATCGGCGCGGGCTTCGTGCCCGCCGTCCTCAATCGCGATATCATCGATGAGGTGATCCGCGTCAAGAACGAGGAGGCGTTCGCCATGGCGCGCCGCGCCGCCCGCGAGGAGGGGCTGCTCGTCGGCATCTCCTCTGGCGCCGCCCTCCATGCCGCCATCCAGGTGGCGCAACGACCCGAGAACGCCGGCAAGCTGATCGTCACCATCATCCCCTCGTGCGGGGAGCGCTACCTGAGCACCGCCTTGTTCGAGGACTTGCGGGCGTGAGCGAGGGAGTTCGGGAGATGCGCGAGGTACTTGCTCTCCTCCGACGCGACATCCAGGCCGTCTTCGAGCGCGATCCTGCCGCGCGCAGCACGCTCGAGGTCCTGCTTTGCTATCCCGGGCTGCACGCCATCTGGATGCATCGCATCGCGCACTGGCTATGGCGGCGGCGCCTCTACCTGCTCGGCCGCCTCGTGTCCCATGTGGCGCGCTGGCTCACCGGCATCGAGATCCATCCCGGCGCCGTCATCGGCCCCGGCTTCTTCATCGACCACGGGATGGGGGTCGTCATCGGCGAGACCGCCGAGATCGGCGCCAACGTCACCCTCTACCATGGCGTGACGCTGGGCGGCGTGAGCTGGAAGCGCGAGAAGCGCCACCCCACGATCGGCGACCACGTCGTCATCGGCGCGGGCGCCAAAGTGCTCGGCCCCATCACGATCGGCGCGCACTCGCGCATCGGCGCCAATTCGGTGATCGTCAAAGACGTGCCGCCCGAATCGGTGGCGGTGGGGGTGCCCGGGCGCGTGCGCCCGCGCAACGGCGTCGCGCCCGCCGATCCTCAGCACGAGGACTTGCAGCACAACGTGTTGCATGACACCACCATGGAGATGCTACGACAGGTGACGGCGCGCGTGGAGACGCTGGAGCTGGAGCTGGCGCGGCTCAAGGAGCGCTACGACGACGAGGAACAGGTCCTGGCGGAAGCCTACCAGGGACCGTGGGGCATTTAGAGCCTATCCGAAAAAACGGTTCTGGCTGGTCTCCTGACCAGCCAGGGGCGCAGTCAGGAGACCGTGCATGAGGCGTCGTAAGGCTTGCCGTCCACGAATTCTGGCCACGAATCCGCGAATGACCATGATCAC
>FWPU01003052.1_pt1 | contig 43721 bp, 47 predicted proteins | sample 2228361 | NCBI WGS metagenome assembly FWPU01 (sample SAMEA103939777, study PRJEB20133) | metagenome | reverse complement strand
AAAAGTCATTTGCGCAGGCTAAAGCCAGCGACTACCTGATAAATACCAAATATGTGACATTTTTAAGTAGTAATAACAGGAGATTTTATGAGGACGCCCCCATATTATATCCCGATTTACATGAATCCCATATAACTGTTCTTATAAGTATAGAGATAGAATTTTTTTGACTATCTTCAATTTTGATTATAAAATCTAAATATGCAATTTCCTGGAACAACTGGATTTAATTTCAATGAGCCCCTGATCTTTGAGAAATCAAAGAAAGGCAGGACTGCCTGCACCCTACCTGAGAATGATGTCCCTGAGGTCAAACCAGAAAGCGCGATTCCACAGGAATACCTTAGGGAGGGAGAGACAAATCTGCCTGAGGTGAGCGAACCAGACCTCGTCAGACACTATGTCCGATTGAGCCAGTGGAACTACTCTGTGGATACTGGATTCTATCCACTTGGCTCATGCACCATGAAATACAATCCAAAGGTAAATGAAATGATTGCAAGCAACAAGAATTTTACTCAATTGCATCCATTAGTTCCTGAGGAATTTTCCCAGGGTGCGCTGAAAATTATCTACGAACTGGGGGAACTCCTAAAGGAAATCAGCGGGATGGATGATATTACACTCCTGCCATTTGCAGGGGCTCATGGTGAACTTACTGGAATGCTGACTATAAAGGCATACTTCAGGAAAAAGGGCAAAGAGAGGAAAAAGATTCTGATTCCGGACTCTGCTCACGGCACAAATCCTGCTTCCTCTGCAATGTGCGGTTTTGAGGTGGTAAAGGTGAGCACAGGTGATAAGGGAATCCTGACCTCTGAGGAAATTGTAAAAGTTATGAATGAAGATGTGGCTGCAATAATGATAACCAATCCAAATACCCTCGGGCTTTTTGAAAGAAATATAAAAGAGATCTCGGATATTGTTCATTCAAATGGCGGGCTTGTATATTGCGATGGAGCAAACCTCAATGCAATAATGGGGATTGTCAAGCCCGGAAAACTCGGCATTGATGTACTCCAGTTCAACCTTCATAAGACATTTTCAACTCCCCATGGCGGTGGCGGACCCGGCGGTGGTGGGGTTGCTGTAAGCAGGAAACTCTCTGATTTTCTTCCTGTTCCAGCGGTGGTAAGAAAGGGAAGAAAATATGTCCTTGATTATTCAAAAAAAAATTCAATCGGGAGAGTCAGTACCTTCTGGGGTAATTTTCTCGTAATGTTGAGGGCTTATGCCTATATCAGGGTTATGGGAGCAGATGGATTGAAACGTGCAAGTGAGCTTGCTGTTCTGAATGCAAATTATATCCGCGTAAAATTGAAAAATTATTATGATATCCCTTACGATGAAATATGCATGCATGAGGTTGTTCTTTCTGATAAAAAGCAGAAGAATAGATCCGTAACAACCATGGATATTGCAAAAAGGCTAATGGATTATGGATTCCATCCACCTACAATCTATTTCCCACTGATTGTTTCAGGCGCAATGATGATTGAACCAACCGAGACGGAATCAAAGGAAACGCTTGATGAATTCATTGCGGCAATGCTCTTTATTGCAAAAGAGGCAGAAGAAAATCCGGATATTGTTAAATCCGCCCCCTACAATACTCGCCTCAAGCGGCTTGATGAGGTCAAGGCAGCAAGGGAACCAGTGCTGAAATATCTTAAATTGTAGAGGCACTGAACTTGAACCAAAGGGTGGGGAAAAAGGATGAATATCTGTTTCAACAAGATACTGTCTTATCAGTAGCTTTTTCTTAAGCAGGTCATTGACTGTAATATCAGTAACATCGTAACCAAACGATTTGAGGGCTCTCAGAGTCCTCTCAGCATTTGTCCTGCTTTTTTCAATAAATATATCAATATCCAGTGTGGCTCTCGCGTATCAGTGGATAGGAAAGGCAAAGGCACCGATTATTACAAACCTTACCCTATTTTTGTTTAATGATTTTAAAAGGCTCTCTATATCCATTCTCTATAAGTGCCTTCGCGATCTCCTGAGACCTCTTGAACATCATCTCAAATCGCTCTTCTGTTGTGAGTGATAACTGAAAATCAATCTCAAAATCAAGTTCTTTTTCTTCATCATCCTTATCGCATTTTAATATTGGCGACATATTTTGATTATGTCACAAATAGATATTTCTACAAGGGGGGACCTCGCACCTACAGTTTAATAAATTCAGACATTCCTACCCTTATCATCATTATTCCTATGGCTGCAAGAAAGAGGGAGATAACCTTAGCGAAAGCCCTTGTTCCACCATTTCCGAGAATCTTAAAAATCCTCTCAGAATAAGTGAGTACAAGATATACAACAAAAAGATTGGCAAGGAGAGATATTGCTGTCAGAGAGTAACCATAAATGTCCACCATTAAGATCAAGGTTGTAAGCACTGCTGGTCCAACTATAAGTGGTGTCCCAATTGGCACAATTCCTACCTCTGAAGAGAAGGTCAGACGGGATTTTCCCGGAAAAAGAAGATCTGTGATAGCAAGAACAAGGAGAATGAGTCCTCCTGCAATCTTAAAGTCCGCCTCGGTTATGCCGAGAAAATCAAAAAGTAATCTGCCAAGAAACAAGAAGACTATTCCAACAACAAGCGCGGTAAGTATGGATTGTCTGACAACCTTTTTTTTGCTCTCCTTTCTTACATTCTCCATAATGGAAAGATAAAGTGGAAGAATTCCTATAACATCAATTGCAACAAAGATAGGAATAAAAACAAGGAGCATTTTGTACCCCCACTCATGGATTGCCATCTAAACCTCCTTCCCTTTTTCCGAAAATCCATACAAGAATCACGCTTATTTCATAAAGCAGCCACAATGGAACTACAAGAAGTAGCATTGTGACAGCATCCGGAGTCGGTGTAATAATTGCCGATGCAGCCGCAATAATAACTATTGCAAACTTCCTGTATTTTGTTAATGTCCTGTGGGTAATTATTCCAATTTTCCCCAAAATTAGCATAACAAAGGGCAACTGGAATGTTACGCCAAAGGCAAAGATAAGCATAAGTGTAAGGGATAATGCCTCCCTCATCGTGGGCATTGCCTTAATTGTTTGAGTTGAATACCCCTTTAGAAGAAATGTGACTGCAGGGGGCAGGACAAGAAAGTAGCAGAAGCCCGCGCCTCCAGCAAAGGCAATAATAGCACTGAGCATAAAAGGCAGGATATACTTTTTCTCATGGGCATAAAGTGCAGGTGCAACAAACATCCAGACCTCATAGAGAATTACAGGAAGGGCAATGACAATTCCTACAACGAGAGACATCTTCAAATATGACATGAATGCCTCCGTCACCCCGATAAAAATTAATGTAGCCCCCTCTGGAAGGGACTTATATATTGGTGCTATAATTATATTGAATATCTCCTGAGAGAAGATATAGGCTATGATAAAACCAATACCTACTGCTATTACACAGACAATCAATCGCTTCCGGAGTTCATCAAGATGCTCAAGGAAGGGCATCGCTTTTTCATCATCCGGACTTTTCTTTTCCTTCATTGTTATTGTTTTTCTCTATCTCGTCAGTTATCCTCCCCAGTTCATCTTTTGCATTAATAATTTCTCTGGTGAATTCGGATTTTATATCATCAGCAGAGCGCTTGAGGTCACCGATGAGCCGTCCCAGGGAGCGTGTAAAATCAGGGATACGCTTGGGACCCAGAACAATCAAAATGATAGCAAAAATTACGATGAGTTCCGGTAAGCCAATATTGAACATAGTAGATATAATATCAAAAATAAACTGTCCTGGCAATATAAATCCGCTATCTATATATATTCACATTCCATTCTGCAGAAGCAAATGCACCTATTGTGATTTTAATTCCTACGCAATAGAACCATCAGAAGAATATTTTAGAGGGATCAGGAATGACATCGCTCTATTAAGTGAGGTTGTAAAGAGAGAGATCAATACCCTTTACATAGGTGGCGGTACTCCATCAATTGTCCCTCCTGAATTTATTGAAACCACCTTAAATCAGATTTACAGTACATTCAGGATTACCAGAAATGCAGAAATCACCATAGAAGTCAATCCTGAATCGCTCACTTTAGAGAAGGCAAGAATTTACAGGGGGTGGGGAATTAACAGGATTAGCGCTGGCATTCAATCCTTTAATGAAAAATTTTTAAGGGCCCTCGGAAGGGCAGGAGGAGTGAAGGATAACATAAAGTTATTCAAAACTCTGGAGGGTGTTGGCTTTGAAAACATAAGCGCTGATTTAATGTATGGACTTAAAGGGCAGAACCTTGGTGAGTGGCTGGAGGATTTAAAAACACTAATACAATTCAACCCTGACCACATCTCAACCTATATGTTAACACCCCCGGAGTGGATGAAGAAGGTCCGTCTGCCCTCTGAAGAGAGGTGCAGGAGAATGCTCCTCGCCTCCATTGATGTTCTTGAAGCAAATGGTTGGAAGCAATACGAGATCTCAAACTACTCTAAAAAGGGCGCAGAATGCAGACATAATCTCAATTACTGGAACCGGGGGGAATATATAGGATTTGGTGCTGGGGCACATTCGTTTTTGAAAGGCGATTTCGGGAACAGTTTCAGTGGCATCCGATGGTGGAACACAAGTGTTCCACTCAAATTTTATTCTGAAACATTGGCAAACAGGATTGACGGCTATGAATACATAAACGAAGAAATGGCACTTGAAGAGTTCATCATGCTCGGCTTGAGAAAAAGGGAGGGCATAGAACTTTCCGATTTAAAACACTTTACATCAATTGTGGTAAATGAATTAATCAGTCGTCTCAATCCATTAATCTCAACGGGCTTCCTTCTATATGAAGACAACAGGCTCAAACTTACAGTCAAAGGAATTGCTGTGAGCAATGCAGTTATTGCAGAGGTATGGAAAGCGGTGAAGGGTTCGGCAATGTCCTGAAGCGACATAGTTTGCCTTTTATGCCTCTCTCTTTACAATTCCTCTAACCTTTGCTACACTATCACTCATGGGCGTAAAAGAGGACATGGAGCAATTCAAGGAGAAGATGGAGGCACTCAAGAAGGCATACGACCAGTATTTCCTTGGCAATACAAGATTTCCTCCGACAAAATTGCGGGACGAACTTGAAAGATTTGTGAGGACATACTCACTGAGAAAGTCACCAAAGAGTGTTGACAATTTTATAATAAACTCTACATTTGCAACATACTCCACCTACAGAAACTACTGGGATAAGATTATGACGATGATTGAAAATGGTGAATTCAAACGTGGCGAGGAGGCGAGACCCCAGCTCGCCTTTGCAGGGGTCAGAAAGCCATCAACCCTTATCCTTGATGCACCGGAGCCCGGCAAGATTAAACAACTCTACGATATGTATATCAATGCGAAGAAAAAATGCGGCGAGGATACAAGCAAACTGACCTTTGAAAAGGTATTTGCTTCAATAAAATCCCAGATCCCGCAACTCAAAAGCAAATTCAATTGCCATCGGGTGGAGTTTAAGGTTGTGATTGAAGACGGCAAGGCAAAATTAAAGGCAGTGCCCAAGTAGGGGCAAAGCCCCGTCAGACAATTTTTTAGAAAGAGGCAGAGTTATAAAATTAGCCAATCCAAACGCGATTAAAAGGTCTGGCCAAAAAGTAAGAAGGAAAGTATGACGCGATTTTTTAGACCCATTTGTTGGTAGTGGTACTACTAGAGTTTCTTTTTGTTTGGGCTCAGACACAGGGATTCGCCCCTGCTCTACAATCTATCATAAGATTGTGTTCTATTTCTTCTCCTTGCCATCTCGCTATGGTATCTGATGCCAAGAGTATTCGCATTGTCCCTTATCCAGTCCGTAAGTTTTGTCTTACCCACCGGTGGTGTATTAACATAAAGTAAATCAGCCATTAATCCAGAAATTTCATCTTTCGTAATTGTTACATCTCCAAGAATTTTACCAAGTATGACTCCGAAGAGATAACCAATTGACGGTGGCACAGAGATAATTGGTATTGTAGAGCACCGAGGCACCGCGCAGTGATTCAACAAGTTTTTCTGAATTATCAAAATTATACGGAAATGCCTGGACCCTGCCACCGAAGGGATTCTCACGATTCACAGAATTCGTTAATGTGCGAACCTCATACCCCTTTTGGAGGAGGCGAGTCGCAATATACTTTCCGGAAAAGCCAAAGGCGCCGGCGACGATGTGGAGTTCTGATAATTGTATTTTATTCACCACTCAGTAGCACATATTCTCGTGAGGATGGTGTTTGTGAATCAGGTTCATTATGGAGTTCCTTGCTTCCGGAGTAAAATATGGTTCCGGACAGATTCCTTTACCATTTTTGTATAATGAGAAATGCACATGAGCACCTGAACCTGCCCCCTTTTTAAGCCCTGTGCCAGGTATGCCTTGTATCCTGATCCTTTTTGAATAGATTAAACATAACTTACTCTTTTGAAAATTTCACATATCCCGCTTACAAGGAACAAAAACCTGAATTTCATCATGTCCCACCTTTGAAATCCTCAACAAAGATTTCAATTTCTCCTGCTTCATTACATTTAATTATATTTATCAAAAAAATCAGTCAATCAAAAAATCTCTGGTGAAACATTTCTCAGACGAATTTTATGCAAATCATATACCGGGAGCCCTTCAGATAATTTGAATAAAGCCATATCAATTAATGATTTATAATTTTTAGGTAATTTTTTATAATCCTTTGCAGCCCCGCTGGAAAACTCTATCTTAAATCTTCCCACTTAATGATGGTTTTTCCTTTCCGAAACTCATCCTTGGCCTTTCTAATATCTTTTTTTTCGGCCCTCTTTAACGGAGAAATATCACTTTTTACCAGTGTTTTCCAGAATAGATTTAACAGAATATTTTCTGGCAGCATCTTTAACATACTTACCAAACTATCCTCAGGTATTGATAATCTTTTAACAGGCATAATTCAACCTTTATTTTTAAATTAACATAGAAACAAAGCAAAATCAGGCAATTTTTTCAAATTTGAAGCGTTGGGCAATGTAAAAAACCCTCACACCTCCATCGCCAGTACTGCCCTTGGATGCTCTAAATAATTCTTTGTAACCAGATAGTACTTTTTAATTTTCAATTTTTCTGCTGTTCTTGCAAGTTTTTTAATATCCCCTGAATCTCCATGTGTCTTTACCTCAATAGCAATCTTTCCATTAATTATGAAGTCAATTTCAGGTCCCTTGTATTTCTCGTAATAATTTATCTTTCCGTAATTTTTAATATTCTGAAAAACCGCGTTCTCAAAAATCACACCCTCGCCTGCCTTTCCCAGATAATTTAAAAGTCCCACATCACAGAAATATACCTTTTTAGCACCCCTCACCTCTCCGTTTAAACTCCTGGAAAACGGTGTAATTAAGGAAATAAAATATGTCTTCTCAAGAAAATCCAAATAAGAGTAAACCGTTTCCCTCGAAATTCCCAATTCGCTCGCTATTTTGCTAACTTCAATCTTGGAACTCACCCTATTTGCAATAAGCAAAATCAAATCCCTTAACTTTGAAATTTCTCTGAAATCAGCAAGGGTTCGGACATCCTTCTCAAAATATGACTTAAAAATATCTTCAGTAACCTTGACCTTATTTTCTCTTTCCACAACTACACCCGGAAAGCCCCCAAACTTTAAATACTCATCGTATAATTTCTTGTATATTTCATAAGTAATCTTGTTTTTGTTCCTCGCCTTCATGGAAAAGTCCATAAAAAATTTTTTCTCTTTTTCTTTAAAAATTAAAAACTCTTCAAATATAAGAGGAAAAAGTTCATAGATTACCTTTCTCCCAGCCAGGGATTCGTGGAAAAGATTCTTTAAGTAAAAACTGCTTGAACCGGTAAGAAAGAATTTAATCTGATAATGGTCGTATAGATATTTAATCACGCGTGCAATATTAGGCACGATTTGAATCTCGTCCAGAAAAATATATGCTTTCTTCCCCCTAACAATCCCAACTTCTTTTAGATTTATCAAGACATTATCATAATTCTTTTCTTCAAAAATACTCTGGTTTAACGGATTCTCCATATCCAGAAAAGTTTTGTTATCACTCTTAACTGAGTCAAAAATCTGTCGCATGAGCGTCGTCTTCCCGGTCTGTCTCATGCCTGTCAAAACCACAATTCTTGGCGATGCAATCTCCTTAATTAATACAGGGGTTAATTTTCGCGGATAGACCATAGTTATTATAAATTATAAATGGTATTCCAGAAATGTCAAGTTAAACCCCACAAAATTGGTATAAATTTGTCGGGTAGCACCCGACATGCTATCCAGCCAATAATTGGACAGGCGACCTGACGTCGGGGTACCTTTTAATTACTTCTCCAGGAATTCCTTCAATGCTACTGCATTATTGTACTTTTCATCCTTTGCTGAATAAAGAAGCGTCACCCTGCCCTTTTTTATGTAGTCCCTCAACAAATTTATTGCTGAGTTATTTTGCAGTTCTCTAAAATATCGTTTTTTAAACTCTCCACACTTGTCTGGTTCATGTCCGAACCATATATTAGGCAAGATGCTCGGTGCAATATCCTTCAACCATAAGTCAATCCTTGCCTTATTCTTATTAATGCCCCTGGGCCAGAGCCGGTCAACAAGGATGCAGAACCCATCATCATCCGAAGGCAGTTCGTATATGCGCCTAAGACTAATCATTGATGAAACCTTGTGTCTTTTAAGATGAAATCCCACCACCTCCTCCTTCGTTGGTTTTTCCGCTTTTCCAACCAGTCCGTCCTTCTATTGAAATACTGTTCGGAGCATTTAGCATTTTTCTTGCAATCTGGCAAATATCACTGAAAATACAATAGTTATCTTTTCTGAAAATCAATTTATCTTGTGGAATTAGACTTTCAAATTTTTTCTTGTCAATCTCTTTTTCAGGTGGACAAAAGCGCTTATGGGGTCGACAGGATATCTTCCCCACTCTAAAGATTAAGTAATCCATTGATGCTGGTGTTGGGGGTCTATGATTACCAGATATTTTGCCCCATTCTTCCCATACCTTTCTCCATGCTTCACGGTTTAATCTATCTACCATAGAATACTGAAAACAAAAAACATCCAAGAAACTTGCAAGTAAAGGGATGCGAAACTGAAGAATTCCGGTTCTTAAAGCCACTCTCATTGTGTTCTTGTCACTCATCACATCTAATTTCTCAATGTTCGTTTTGTATTTCCAGACCCCTAAATCAGCCATATCTCTTAAGAACATGTGAGCCTTCTTGATAGAATAGCCATATCGTTCCTCGGCAGTAAGAGCATTAACAATCTCAACCACATTTCCATCATGAACCTTGTTAATGTTGTATGCCGATGAATCATATTTTTCTACCAGTAGTCTCGCAGAATTCAACATCCATGGCTTTCGTTTATCTCTCTGTGATTGTGCTCCGAGAAAATTGAGAAGTTCATCTATCAATAAATCATTATTTTTTTACTTTTTCAGGTTTGAAACAATCTGGGTGCCTTTTATAAAACTCAAAAGGATTACTTCTTGCATGAACATCAATATTAAAATCCTGAATGGCAGTAAAAAATCTTACATTGGCAATTTCCTCCTTGGTTAAATCAAGGGTATCTAATTGAACTTTAATAGTATTACTTTTATATATGTCCTCCATTACATTAGCTACCGACATACATTCCCCAGTGGGATTGACTTTTGGAGACAATATCTTTTCATGGTGTTCCTCCCAGTATTTGTGAAATTCTGAGATGTATTCAGAAGGTAAAGTGGCTTTTTTCTGGTAGAGAAACTTATTAATTTCACTCAGTATATTTGCTGCTAATTCATATTCATCTTCACCTTTGAATTTCTCGGCATAGAACCTTATCCCACAATGCTCTGCAAGTTTTTCGAGAAACTTAAAAAAGCCAGACATTATTATATTATCTCCCTTCAGTGAAAAATTTTGTTTTTCCGGTTCTTAGATTTAACTCTATTATGCCCATCACCTCACCTGCTTCACTGTAAGCGGCCTGTGCAGTATTATAGATATCAATCACTATAACATCCTTTTCCTCAAATGTAATATGCAAGGTTCTATCCAGTTGGGTATCAACATAGAATCCATCAAGTTCACCTATTTCAAAAATCCTTGGCCTTTTCTTCTCTCCTCTTTTATATGTTGCTACAGGGAACAAAGTGGATTTTTCGGGGATATACTTATTAACTTTATGCTGCATCATAGTTTTACTCCGTTCTTAATTAAGTTTTTCATAAACAAGCAGATATTGATGGGTTATTGTTAAATAGTCATTATTTGAATCTTTATTCTGTTCCTGAGCAGTTCCATTTTGCGTAACAATCACAATTTCTTTCAATCTTAACTCGTCATATTTTATAGTATCTATTATTCTTTTAGCAACAGGAATTATATATCCATTTTCCCTTATATCCTTACAAAAAATTACAACAGCCCCACCCTTGTTTAAATTTGGCTGCTCGCCGTCTATTATTCTCGGTATTTCTTTTAAGTATCTTTCCATATTAAAAGAGGAAGAAAAATTATTATTCAAAACAGGTAATCTTATAAAGAGCAGACTGTTTCTCTTTTTTTTCCTTTGTTGGACTAAGGGTTCAACATTATTTGTTGTAGAAGTCAAGGTTATAATCAAGTATCCATCTCCCCGCCAGTATCTTTCCACAACATTTTTATTCAGTCGCTGTTCAAATTCTTCCGGTGGAAAAATCCAGACCGTTGTTGTTTCAAGTTCCCTAAGTTTGCTCTTTAACGATAATCTATCTAATTTTGGGGTTATTGTCATGTATTCACCAAGTTCTTCCCTTATCTTTTGAATTTCTGAATGCTGGGGTTTTTCAAATATTGGTAAATATTCATGCGCCAGAAGAAGAAAATTATACTTTATGCTATTTGCATACCAGAAGCCAGTGGTCTTACAATTATGCTGTCGTTTAATGACAAGTTCGCGTAATTTAAAGCCAGCATTCAGAAAAATATCTATAAGTTTAAATCCCAATGGTATTACATGTTTCTTTCTCCTCATGTCACCAATCAAAATTGCGCATTGTCTTCCTGGTTTTAGAACCCTGAAACTCTCTTTAGCGACTCTGGACATCTGTTCTAAGAATTCGTGAATATCCAAAAACGATAAATCACCCTCTTTATGATCTGTGTACTGAATTATATTTGCATAAGGAGGATGTGAACAGATTAAATCAACAGAATTATCTTCTAAGAACGACAGGTCTCTTGCGTCACCTATCATCAGTTCAGATTCATACACTTTGGAATGATTTTTTTTCTTTTAAAAATGTTAATTGCTTTGACTCAACGGTAAAATCAATATTTTTCTTCGCCAATTCAATTGCTTTATCATTGATATCCATGGCAATACATTTTCGCCCGAGCAATTTTGCCTCAACTGCTGTTGTGCCTGCACCACAGAAATAGTCCAGAACTAATTCATCTGGCTTTGAGTATTTTAAAATTACATTCCTTGGAATATAAGGAGACCAGTTGCCTCTGTATTCCCCGCTGTGACTTGCCCAGTTCCCCCTCTGTTTAAAACTCCAGACAGTGGTGTGCTCCTCTCTAAAATTTTTGGGATAGAGTGTTTTTATTTCTTTGGATGATTTTAAGGAACTTATATTTAAGCCCTTTGATTTTGTAATAACCCGTTCAATATATCTGTAGGTAACACCATATTTTTGCCCTATTTCTATATCCGGTGTGCCCTTTGCTTTTTCCTGTAAAATTGCCTCCTGTAGTTCCTTGTCGGACATGAAATTGTTTTTTTGATTGACCATCAAAAATAATTTTATCATATTTTACCGAAAATTTTTGCATTTAATCCAACGCAATAGATGGACTGTCACTCCATGTCATTTGAATTTCTCTTATACCTTCTTTATATATCTTTCGTATGCCTGGAGGCGTGCGAGGGATTTTCTGTAGGCAAGTTCAAGGTTGAAAAACTCCTGACTATCCATGGAGAGCCCCTTCATATTCTCCGCTATTCTTTCTTTTGTCTTCAATTCCTCATCATAATTTATTGTGTCAACTAATTCTACTGATGACACAACTACCTTCACAATGTCATCATCAAGGACTGCATAACCGGAATCAATCACAACGCCCTTCCATTCATCTCCCTTTCTGTAACTCAATACACCGATCTTTAGAAGCACAAAGTATGGTGTGTGTGATGGAAGCAATCCAAAGGCACCATTGAATCCAGGTCCCTCAATCTCATCCACATCCTCGCTGAGAATGAGCCCCTCAGGTGTATAAATTTCAAGATGCAATCTCTCCATTAATCCTCTCCCAGGAGTTTCTTTGCCTTCTCCAGCACCTCTTCAATTGTACCAACCATATAGAATGCCTGTTCAGGAATATCGTCGTGCTTGCCCTCAATGATTTCCTTAAATCCCCTGATGGTATCATGGAGTTTTACATATTTGCCCGGTGTCCCTGTAAATTGTTCTGCAACAAAGAAGGGCTGTGAAAGGAATCTCTGAATCTTTCTCGCTCTTGCAACTGTAAGTTTGTCTTCATCTGAGAGTTCATCCATTCCGAGTATTGCAATAATATCCTGTAAGTCCTTATATCTCTGGAGAATCCTCTGAACCTCACGGGCAACTGCATAGTGTTCCTCACCAACAACCTGTGGATCAAGAATCCTTGATGTAGAATCAAGAGGGTCAACTGCAGGATATATTCCTAATTCTGCAATCTGTCTTGAGAGAACTGTTGTCGCATCAAGATGGGAGAATGTAGTTGCAGGCGCAGGGTCTGTCAAATCATCTGCAGGCACATAGATTGCCTGCACTGAGGTTATGGACCCCTTCTTCGTGGAGGTAATTCTCTCTTCAAGTTCTCCCAGGTCTGTTGATAGCGTTGGCTGATAACCAACTGCTGAAGGGATTCTGCCGAGCAAGGCAGAGACCTCAGAGTTTGCCTGAACAAATCTGAATATGTTATCAATGAAGAGCAATACATCCTGCCCCTCTTCATCACGAAAATATTCCGCTGCTGTTAATGCAGTAAGTCCCACACGTGCCCTTGCGCCAGGTGGTTCATTCATCTGACCATAAATCAATGCTGCCTTGTCAATGACTCCTGATTCCTTCATCTCCAGCCAGAGGTCATTCCCCTCCCTTGTTCTCTCTCCAACTCCACCGAATACAGAAAATCCACCATGCTCCATTGCTACATTATGAATCAACTCCATAATTATCACTGTCTTGCCAACACCAGCACCACCGAAGAGCCCGATCTTCCCGCCCTTTGGATATGGCGCGAGAAGGTCAATGACCTTAATGCCCGTCTCAAACATCTCTACCTCTGTTCTCTGTTCCACAAGTTCCGGAGATGGTCTGTGAATTGGATACATCTTTTTCGCCTTAACGGGTGGACCCTCATCAACCGGCTCTCCAATAACATTCAGGATTCTTCCTAGGGTCTCCCTGCCAACTGGCACAGTAATTGGTGCGCCAGTATTGAGGACCGGAAGTCCTCTGCTTAAGCCCTCTGTAGAATCCATTGCAATACACCTGACTGTATTCTCACCAAGATGCTGGGCAACCTCAACTGTAAGGTTCCATTCCCTGTCGCTTATAGCAGGATTAGTAATTTTTAACGCGGTATAAATCTCCGGAAGTTCTCCATCCGGAAATTCAACATCAATAACCGGACCCACAACCTGTTTTATAATTCCATTTGCCACTGCCTTCCTCCTTTATAAATATCACTTCATTGATTCAACGCCATTTATAATATCCATCAATTCCTTTGTAATTGAGGCCTGACGGGAACGGTTCATCTGCAATGTGAGAATATCAATCATCTCTGTCGCATTATTTGTTGCTGAATCCATTGCAGTCATCCTCGCCCCAAATTCACTCGCTGATGCTTCAAGCAAACCACGGTGAATCTGAGAAAAAATATATTGGTGTAATAGAACATCAATGACATTATTAATGTCTGGTTCATAAATATAATCAATACCTTTTCTTAACTCCAGATTTTCTAATTTTACTGGGAGAAGCTGTTTCACTGTTGGCTTCTGCGAAAGAGCGCTCACAAATCTGCTGAAGAGCAGATATACTTCTGATGTCTCTCCTGAAAGGAATCTCTTCGTAATAAGTTCTTTGATCTCATTGGAAATTTCTGTTGTGAAAAATCCGCCAAGCATCACATATTCTTTTATAATATTGTAATTTTTCTTCTTTACATAATCCCTGCTTCGCCTGCCAATTGTTATAAATTCGTAATCCTTATCTCCCTTATCTGCCTTAAATTTTTCAAATTCCTTGAAAATATTTACATTATAACTACCGCAGAGTCCCCTATCGCCTGCAACCTGAATTACGATAGTATTCCCATCATGTTTCCGTTCCTCTAAAAATGGATGCTGCGGCGACTCAGCCCTGCTTAAAAGTAAATGAAGGGCTGATTCACAGGCCTCAGAATAAGCACGAAAGGAGGTTAATTTTGCCTGCGCCCGCCTCAGTTTTGCTGCAGAGACCATCTTCATAGCCCTGGTTATTTTTTGCGTATTTCTGACGCTTCTGATCCTTTTTCTTATGTCCCTGATTGTTTTCATTTATGGAACGAAGACCTCCTTAAACTCTTTGAGCGCCTGGATTAACTTCTCTCTTATTTCATCACTTATTGTTTTCTTCTCCCTTATATCTTTCAATATATCCGGATGCTGTGTCTTCAGGAATACAAGTAATTCTCGCTCATATTTCCTGAGTGATTCCACCTTATACTCATCTACAAATCCATTTGTCCCGGCAAAAATGACAACAATCTGCTCCTCCACAGGCATTGGTTGGTACTGCGGCTGTTTCAGTAACTCAGTTAAACGAAGGCCGCGATGGAGTTGCATCTGCGTAGCCTTATCCAGATCTGATGCAAACTGTGCAAATGCAGCCATCTCCCTGTACTGGGCAAGTTCAAGGCGCAGGCGACCTGCGACCTGTTTCATTGCCTTGATCTGTGCAGAGCCACCGACCCTGGAGACAGAAAGTCCCACATTGATTGCAGGCCTGATGCCTGAATAAAAGAGGTCCGACTCAAGGTATATCTGACCATCCGTTATGGAAATAACATTTGTGGGGATGTATGCAGAAACATCTCCTGCTTGCGTCTCAATGATGGGAATGGCTGTTAGAGAGCCACCGCCCTCTTTATCGCTCAGCTTCGCAGCCCTCTCAAGAAGTCGGGAATGAAGGTAAAAGACATCTCCCGGATATGCCTCTCTGCCCGGCGGTCTTCTCAGAAGAAGTGACAATTGCCTGTAAGCAACTGCATGCTTTGAAAGGTCATCGTAAAATATTACTGCGTGTTTTTTATTATCACGGAAATATTCGCCCATAGCACAGCCGGAGTATGGAGCAATGAACTGTAATGGCGATGGATCGCTCGCTGTTGCAGAGACAACAATAGTATATTTTAATGCATCGTGTTTCTTTAATTTATCCACCACCTGAGCAACTGTTGAACGCTTCTGCCCGATTGCTACATAAATGCAAATCACCCCGGTGTCCTTCTGATTAATAATTGTATCAAGCACAATTGCGGTCTTGCCGGTCTGTCTGTCACCAATAATTAATTCCCTCTGACCCCTTCCAATGGGAATCATGGCATCAATTGCCTTGATCCCTGTCTGGAGTGGTTCCTTCACCGGTTGTCGCTTCACAATCCCAGGTGCCTTAACCTCAATTCTCCTGTATTCATTTGCTTTTATTGGTCCCAGGCCATCAATTGGCTGACCGAGGGCATTCACCACCCTTCCGCACATTGCCTCACCAACTGGCACCTCTGCAATTTTCCCGGTCCTCTTTACGATTGCACCCTCCTTGATGTGAATATCCTCTCCCATAATCACAACACCAACGCTATCCTCTTCAAGATTAAGTGCAATACCGTAAATTTTGTTTGGAAATTCTATCAATTCTCCGGCAACCACATTCGTAAGCCCGTAAATTCTTGCGATTCCATCACCAACTGATAAAACCATTCCGGTCTCTGCAAGTTCAAAGGTCTCCTCAAATCCCTCAATCTGCTGTTTTAGAATCTTACTTATTTCATCAGCCCGTAACTCCATTTCCTTCCTCCTTTAACTTTTCCTTCAATCGGTTCAATCGAGTAATTAATGAACCATCAAAAACTGTTCCCTTTATTTTTAGAGTTGTGCCACCAATTATTCTCTTGTCTATTTTTGGTTTGAGAATTATTTCTTTCCCGAGTTTTTCCTCAAGCACCCTTTTTACTGTATCAAGGGTCTCCTGTTTGATATCACCCGCTGTAATAAACTCAGCACGAACCCTATTCTGCATCTCGTCTGACAACTCCCTCGCTATCTGTATTATCTCTGGTAAAAGATTCAATCGGTTTTTTAATGCAAGAAGACGGAAAAAATTCTTCATTGTAGTGGAGAATTCAATATTTTTTATAATATTTTCTATCTTCGTTGTTCGTTCATGTTTCTTTATTGCCGGGTTTAAAAACCATGCCCGGACAACAGGGTTCTGTGCCCACAATTCCTCTGCAAGCGATATGTCTTTATCAAGTGTCTGTATACTTCTCACACCAACGGATTCAATAAGTGCTTTTGCATATCTGCGTGCAATTCTTCGTTCAAACATCAAACTATTCTCCTCTTTTTAATCTCGGAAATAAATTCCTTCTCAATCCGTTCCTGATCTGCATCAGAGAATTTCTCTTTTATCAATTCAATTGCCTTCTTTGTAGCAAGTTCAATAATTTCCTCACGAATCTCCTTGCGCATTTTTGCTATCTCAGCTTCTGTAATCGTCTCTGCTTCTTTCTTGATTCGCTCAGCCATCGTCCTTGCGTTATCTTCTATTGTTTTTCTCTGCACTTCTATCTGAGACATTGCCTGATTCTTAAGTGCTATGATCTCCTTCTCAAGATTCTCTTTTTTCTCCTTAAGTTCCCGGTAACGACGCTCTGCTTCCTCTCTTTCCTTTGTTGCCTCATCCACCTCCTTTTCAAATTTTGCTCTCCTGTTCTTTATAAAGTCACCGATGTGGAGTGATTTTTTATTAAAGTAATATAAGATATAGAGAAGAAGTGCGAAATTAATTAAAGACCATAGAAAATTTAAACTGAAGAAAGAAGCCCCACCTTCTGCAGCATTTGCATTCGTTATAATAATATTTATTAGAATAAATATAATCAGTCCGATCTTCATTGAGATTTTATAAACTTACCTCTCTTCCAATAACTTTTGATACCATCTTAACAGCAATTGATGGAACCTCCTTCTCAAGGTCTTCCCTGACTCTTTTTGCCTCCTCCTTGATTCTCTTCCTTGCCTCATCAAGTTCACGCCCTGCGTCCTCTCGTGCTGACTGAATATGCCTTCTCTGCGCTGCCTCTGATTCTGCAAGCATTTTTTCAATGGTCTTCTTAATTTCTGCCTTTTCTGTACTGATTCTCAATTCATACTCTTTCGCAATCTCTTCAGATTGGAGGCGGAGGGTTTGGGACCTCTTTCTCTGACCATCAACCATTTCTCTTCGCTTCTCAAAGGTATTACTGAATGTAGAAAAAAGTGAACCCGCAAGAACTCGCCAGACAACTATAAAAACTGAAAGATTTATAATAAAACTTATTAATATTTCGTTTTTAAGAATTTCCTGAGAGTCAGACATTTCTCATTCACTTTCCCCAGTGGTCTTCTCCTTACCCTGACGATGCATCTCGCAGGTTCCGTCAAAGGTGCCACCCTCCTCTATCACAAGAACCGACGTCTTCAGTGTCCCAAAGAGCTTGCCGGTCCGTGTAATTTCAACACGCTCTTGAGCAAGGACATCTCCATGATACTCGCCATTCAGCACAAGGGAACCGACCTCGCTCTTTCCCTCAACCAGTGCACTCTCTCCCACAACCAGTTTCCCCCGCGTATGAATCTCTCCATTGAATCTTCCATCAATCCGAACGATTCCCTCAAATACAAGTTTCCCCTCAAATTTTGACTCCTTCCCAAGAAGGGTGTGCATTTCCTCTACCGTTGATGTCTCTCTTTTCTCAAACATAATATCTTTCCTCCTGCCAAACATAAAACATTTTTTTTACCATCTAAACTAAAAATTGTCAAACTTTTTCACCACTTTTTAATCGTGCTGCTATATCCTCAAGGTCATCAATATCTGTAAAAAAGATCCTCAACCAGCCACTCCCTTTTTTCTGCATGTGAATTGTAATCTTTCTCTGAATACTTCTCTGCAGGTCCTCAATAAAATTCCTGATGTGAATATTCTCTTTCTTTGATGATGCTGACTCTTTGCCTGATTTCATACGCCTCGCAAGGGATTCTGTTTCCCTTACTGATAGGTTTTTCTTGATAATTGCTTCAAGGGCGGAAATTATTCTATGAGTACCATCAATCGTAAGGAGTGCCCTTGCGTGTCCCTCTGTAATTGAACCGTTCCTTATTGCCTCTTTCACCCTGTCAGGAAGTTTTAAGAGCCGCAGTTTGTTCGCTACAGTTGCCCTGTCCTTGCTCACCTTCTCTGCAATTTGTTCCTGAGTGAAGCCAAATTTATCAATCAATGATTGATAACCCTCTGCCTCCTCCACAGGATTAAGGTCTCTTCTCTGGAGATTCTCAATAAGTGCGAGTTCAAGACATTCTTTATCAGATGCCTCCTTTACAATAACCGGCAAATTCCTCAAGCCAGCCTTCTGCGCAGCCCTCCATCGCCTCTCCCCGGATATTAACTGAAAGAGCCCCTCTTTCCTTCGCACTATCAGTGGCTCTATTATCCCATTTAATTTTATGTTTCGGGCAAGTTCCTCAATATCATCTGAAAAATTTTTTCGCGGCTGAAAAGGATTTGGCACAATCTGTTCTATACTTATAGTTAGGAAGCCCTCCTTCTTTGCAACGGGGATCAGTGCTGAGAGACCTCTGCCTAAAACCTTTTTCTTCTCCACATCTGCCTCCTTAATTTTATTTTAATCTTAGATATCCATTATTATTAAGTATCTCTTTTGTCAGTTCAATATAACTGTTTGCCCCACGCGAATGAGCATCGTAAATAATTACCGGCTTGCCAAAACTCGGTGCCTCTGAAATCTTGACATTTCTTGGAACCACTGTCTTTAAGACCTTGTTCCCCATGAACTTCCTCACCTCCTCAGCAACCTGATGGCACAGATTATTCCTGCTATCAAACATTGTGAGCAAAACCCCCTCTATTAAAAGATGTGGATTCAGATTATCAACAACCCTCTGCATCGTATCCAGAAGAAGCGAAAGTCCCTCAAGGGCGTAATATTCACACTGAAGTGGAATTAGCAATGAGTCCGCTGCTGTAAGGGCATTTATTGTAAGGATGCCAAGGGATGGCGGACAATCAATAATTATAAATAAAAAATCCTTCTCAATTTCCTTCAAACTATTTTTCAAGAGGAATTCACGCTCCTCAATTTCAAGCAATTCTACCTCAGCACCAATCAGGTCAATCTTTGAAGGAATGATGCTCAAAAGTGGTATATCAGTGGGCTTGATTAGATCTGTTATGGAACATTCACCTATAAGGGCGTTATAAATAGTCCTTTCGTTGCTGTTTTTATCAATCCCAAGTCCACTTGTAGCATTTGCTTGTGGGTCAATGTCAACAAGAAGCACCCTTGCTTCTGCCATAGCAAGCCCTGCAGCAAGATTTATGGCAGTCGTCGTCTTGCCCACCCCACCCTTCTGATTTGCTATTGCAATTATTTTTGTCATAAAATTACTCTAAAATAACATACAAATTTTCTTTTGTAAAGAATATTCCAAAATAGATCTGGTGATGGGGTGGCGTCCATCGGTTGCCAGCAAAACCCAGACCTTCAAAAGTTGAAGAGCAGGATTTTTAGAAGTCCTACGAGCACAGATGCCTGTGAAACCGAAGCAATCATTCTGGTCCCGTTGCTGGCTGACTTAGGAACGCCACCCATCCTTATTCAAACTGCAATGAATCAATATGGGTTTAATCATATGTTAAAAATGTTTCACGTGAAACATTAGCCCTTTGCAAGCACAACTATTGCCCTTGAGCCCATATTTCTTGGAAGTTCAAAGCACTCCGTTTTTTTAATAACAAAGCCATTCGTTCTGATGAGCGCTTCTGCCTCTTTCAGTGCTGATTCCCATTCCCTGCCAAGCATACCGATAACAGACCCTCCGCGATTTACATATAATCTTGCCACATCAAAAAAGTCCCTGAAATTAGTAAAGGCACGGGAGATAACCACATCAAGCGTCTCTTTCATTATGCTCCTGAATCCCTTATCCTCAGCCCTCTGGTTAATTGGTGTGATGTGTTTGAGACCAAGTGTTCTAATAATGTGCTTTAAAAATATGAGTTTTTTCTCAGATGTCTCAAGAAGAAGGACCTTTATATCCGGTCTATAAATCTTTAATGGAATCCCGGGAAAACCGCCACCTGTGCCTATGTCCATAAGAAATGCCCCGTTCTTTATGAATTTAGCAGGAAAAAGTGAATCAATAAAGTGTTTTATTGCCACTTCCTCCATGGAAGTAATAGAGGTAAGGTCTATCTTTTTATTCCACTCTAACAATTCTGCGGTATAGTTATAGAAACTTTCTAATATATTATCATCCATATTAATGGATAATTCCTTAAGTCCATCCCTCAATACCTGAACAAAGTCCTCTTTCCTGTTTCCCATCTCTCACTTCCCACTTCCTATTTTCATCCCTTTTATTGCATACATTAGAATACATAATGCAGAAGGGGTCATGCCTGGAATCCTTGATGCCTGCCCGAGGGAGTGGGGTCTGATCCTCTCCAATTTCTCCCTCAACTCCTTTGAAAGCCCCGATATACTGGAATAGTTGATATTCGCCGGTATAACCTCTGACTCTGCCTTCTGAAATCTTTTAACTTCTTCAATCTCTCTCTTAATATACCCCTCAAGTTTAATCTCGGTCTCTATTTCGGGAATAAATCTCTTTTCAATATTGTTCCCGCCAAAATACCTCTTTATCATCTCGTAGGTAATCCCGGTTCTTCTGAGCAGTTCATTAAGGGTAATCGGCTTTTTGATTGTTTCTGTTCCCATCTCTCTGAGTATGCACTGCGTCTTCTCATCAGGGTAAATGATCCGCTGTGAAAGATAGGTTATCTCATCTTCAATTATCTTTTTCTTCTCCTTAAACCGCCTGTAATCGTCCTCTCCCACAAGTCCAAGCATATAACCCTTTTCGCGGAGGCGCATATCTGCATTATCCTCTCTCAAAAGAAGGCGAAACTCCACCCTGGATGTGAACATCCGGTAGGGTTCTGTGACACCCCTTGTCACAAGGTCATCAATTAAGACGCCGATATATGCCTCGTTTCTTTGTAATACGAACTCTTTTTTCTCCTTTATCTTTAGAACTGCATTTATTCCCGCAATCAAGCCCTGTGCTCCTGCCTCTTCATAGCCGGATGTGCCATTAATCTGGCCTGCAAGAAATAGGTTATTAATAATCTTGCTCTCCAGGGTATGCTTTAATTGGGTTGGGTCAACAAAGTCGTATTCAACAGCATAGCCAAATCTTGTGACTTCCACATCCTCAAGACCCTTAATGGTTCTTAAAAACTCTATTTGAACCTCCGGGGGCAAACTGGAAGAGAGCCCATTTGGGTAGATTTCATCCGATTCTATGCCCTCTGGTTCCAGAAATACCTGGTGTCTGTTCCTTTCTCTGAATTTTACACACTTATCCTCAAAGGAAGGACAGTAACGGGGACCTATTCCAACAATAACACCCGAATACAAGGGGGACTTATCAAGATTCCTTAGCACCACCTCCTTTGTCCTCTCATTTGTATAGGTTATATAACATGGAACCTGCTCTCTATTTATCTCCCTTGTTGAGAATGATAGTGGGACAGGGGGAATGTCTCCATTCTGGACATCAAGGGCTGAAAAATCTATAGTATCCTTTTTTAATCTTGCTGGAGTTCCTGTTTTTAAACGGCCTGTCCTGAAGCCATATCTTTTAAGTTCCTCCGTTAATCCTGAGCATGCTGGTTCACCATGCCTTCCGCCGATTTTCTGAACAAGCCCAAAATGCATCAAGCCATTAAGAAATGTGCCGGTGGTAAGGATAACTGCTCGGGCGAGGTATTTCTCTCCAGAGGTAGTTCCCACCCCAGCAATAGAATTTCCTTTTATAATCAGGTGGTTAACAATTCCTTCTTCTATTCTTATCCCCCTTTCTTTTGTAACTGCCCTTACCATTCTGAGATTGTAAAGATTTCTATCGCACTGGACCCTTGAAGAAACCACTGCCTGACCCCGGCTCATATTTAACCGGTGGAACATAATACCGGTCTCATCCGCTGCCTTTGCCATCTCACCGCCAAGGGCATCAATCTCTTTCACAATCTGACCCTTGCCAATACCTCCAATTGCAGGATTGCATGACATGAGTCCAATCTTCTGCCTGTCCATTGTGATTAATAACACAGAACATCCCATTCTTGCACCTGCCAGGGCTGCCTCACAGCCAGCGTGACCGCCGCCAACGACAATTATGTCAAAATTCTCAGACATACGATAAAATAATAACAGAGCATAAGATAAAACTCAATACTTTAACAGAGAAAAATAGCACCCAAAGATTTGGCTTAATTGCAAGGCATGCCCTGAAGCGACATACCTGCCCGCCGAAGGTGGGGCGGGAGCAAATAACAACAGGCGGGGATGGTGTCCCGAATGCAGAGGGCAATGGGACCCAAATGATTGCTTCGGTCTCTAAAGCATCTATGCTCGTAGGCATTCCCATAATCCTGCTCTTCAACTTCTGAAGGTCTGGGTTGCTCTTAAATGAGGGATGCCACCCTCACCCTCCCCTGTATCCCCTCCCATCAAGGGAGGAGAGATTAGAAGAGTGGAGGGGAGATAAAATAAGAGTGGAATTGTGGGCTGCGAAGGGCAGGACCTCCTTATGGAGATGCCAGTAGAAGGGGTATGAATTCCCCGGTTACGAGTGACTGGATTTGGTCGCTGATGGGTCTTGCTGAACATAATTATTTCACGGAGAATAGATTATTTGCCTATACAGAATTGGCTGAAAATACGGTCAAGGACCTCCTCGTTAAGCTCCTCCCCTGTAAGTTCACCAAGATATCTGAGTGCCATCCTTATTTCATCGGAACAGGAGACAATGTCTCCGGAACTTTTCAGTATGTTTACTGCACTCTTTATTCCATCCAGGGATTTCCTCAGGCACTCATAGTGCCTTGCCTGTGTTATGATACCTCGCTCAAATCCGGGGGTCAACTCCTGAGAGAGGCGGATAATCTCGGACTTCAGTTCATCAATCCCGATGCCGGTCTTTGCAGAGGTGCAAATAATTCTCCATTCCGGAATTAATTGAGATATTGCCTCTCTTTCTATTGATATCTTCAGGTCAGTTTTGTTTAGTGCAACTATTCCCCGTCTTCCCAGGAGTTTATCAATCAGCGTTCTGTCAATTGCATCTATCTGCCCAGAAGAATCAATTACAAAGATGAATGCATCTGCCTCCTTGAATATTTCCATTGTTTTCATAATCCCTGCCTCTTCAATCTCGCCCTTTGGATCCCAGATGCCGGCTGAATCTACGAGCCGTAAAAGATGCCCATTCAGTACTATTTCCTCCTCAATATAATCCCTTGTTGTTCCCGGGCTTGGGTGAACAATCGCTCTGTCCCTCCCAAGAATTGCATTGAATATACTGCTCTTCCCTGCATTCGGTTTTCCAACCATCTGAAAGAGGAGACCCTCTCTTAACACTCTACCTGTTCTATAGGAAGAAAGGAGACCGAGGATCTCCATTTTAATCCCATTCAATGTATTCTCTGTATCTTTTAATAATAAGTCCATTTCCTCATCAACGCTCTCCGGAAAGTCAATGATTGCATCAAGATTTGAAAGAACCCGGATAACCTCCTTCTTCAACTTCTCAATCCTTCCTGAAAGGTCGCCCTTCAACTGGGAGAAGGCAATCATGGAAGCATTTTCACAATTTGCATTTATGAGGTCCAGGACTGCCTCTGCCTGGAGGATGTCAATTTTACCATTTAAAAAAGCCCGTCGCGTAAATTCACCTGGTTCAGCATTTCTTACCCCGATTTCATTTAGACACAGAATTATCTTTGCCAGAACAGCCGGGCTTCCGTGACAATGGAATTCAACTGTATCTTCCCCGGTATAGGAGCAGGGGGCTCTCATAAAGACAGCATACCCGCTATCTATTATATTTGACTTTAAGTCAAAAATGTAGCCGTAATAGAGTTTATTCGGCTCCGGAGACGCATACTTATTTTTGCTTCTGAACAATTTTTGCATCGCCTCAAGAGCTCTTGTGCCAGAAACCCTGATTATTCCAATCCCTCCTCTACCAGGTGGAGTGGCAATTGCAGTAATGGTATCTGAAATGTCCATAATAGGATTATATCATAATTTAAACGCATTGAGCCAGCCCTATACAGGTGCTCCTGGACTGGGTTGTTTTTGAGAAAATATCATCCAGTGCTTAAAGACAATTTTAATCGCATTTTCCATGGAAGTATGTATAATTTTTGTGGAGGATAAACAGTGCTTGATAATAGTAAAATCAAAGAATAGCATTTTGATAAGATTGCGGGATGGAAGAGGGGACCATATTATAAGGAGACTAACCTGAAGTGGAAAACCAGACGGAAAAGGTACTGAGAGAATTGAGAGAAGCAGAAAATGGGCGTGTTCTTACAGCATATTCTACGACAAAATTTTCTGATAGGACAAAGGTGATATGGAAGCAATGATGTAAATTAGATTTATAGTCCCCAACCATCCTGGTATAGTGTACTCTTACCTCAGTGTATCTATAACTTTAAGTTGTGATGGGTCAATGACAGAGATGCTGCCGGTGCCAAAATTGGAAATATAAATTAAATTTGAAGAATCAACAGCAACACCATAAGGTAAACCCTCAAGTCTTATTCGTTCACTCATTGTGCTCAAATAAAATGTATCCCCCTCTGTGGCTGGCTTTTCTTTAGGAATTATCTTAAACCCTATTGCACCCCTGTCGCTAATATAGGGCTCATTCTCATAAGCCCGTTTTCTCTGAATGCCTGAAATACTTCCCTTGACGAGATAGGGGATGCCCTTGATGTTGTACATGATAGAGTCCATATCTGAACTGAAAGTTCTGTCAACTCTGAGTCTATTCTCATCTATCACTTCAAGTATGGCATATTCGCCTGCAATAGCAGAGGTCATCACTGAGAGTATATCACCTGGATTAATCTGAAGGTCAATAAAATTTACTGTATTGTCCACGAAAAGATCCTGGAAACTGTATGTTTCCCCTGTATTTTTGTCGGTCTCAAATATTTTCCCATGATAACTTATTGTCCAGTCCTCCGTTTTTGTATTACAGGAAGAGAGCAATACCTCCTCTAGAGAGGGATTTGATGCATCACCTGTATCAGTAAATCCCCTGTAAGTATATGAAATGTTTACAACGGGGCATCCTGTTGATGCATCAAGAAGGTCAAGGTAGCCCGTACCATCTGGAATTATTACCATCTCAGGATAATTAGAAGTAGCGGGAAGAGAGGCAATATTCATGGGAACTCCATCAAGGGACCTTGGAAGTTCTGATATGCCAGGAGATTCTGCCTGAATAATTTCAGTTCCGGTATCCCTTTCGTATTTTGAAATCGTTGAATCCTCAAATATTACATAAAAGGCGCTGCCATCGCTCACTAATGCAGCATATTCAGGCCTCTTTAGTAGCGGGAGTTCCGCGACAAAACCACTATCAGGCGTGGAATAATTACAGGCTTTTATTGATGGTGGATCTTTAAAGAGGAGATAGAGTAGGGGAGGGAAGAATTGTAGTGTTACTGAATTTAATATAACTTTAAGTGGTAACATATCAGGAAAGGTTATCTGCTTTGAATCAACAGAGAGTTCACCTGATTCATTGATATTTACTTTAAGTTTATATAGACCTCCGTCCCTTCCATCCCAGGAGGTCACAAACACCGCGCCGGGGTCTGATGGGTCACTCCTGATGGATGTAACCCAGCCAGTAATTGAGAACGATGCAGGCGATTCCGGGTGAAGCATATCATATACCTTTATAATTGCGCCTCCTCCCGCGAAAAGGAATCTTCCATCAGAACTTACCGCGATATCATCTATCAAAGAGAAATTATCTATCTTATTCCCATCAGCGCTACCATTGATGTCAAAGGGATAAAAATCTATAAGATTAACCCCGTAGAGCCAGTGGCTCATTATACCACCGACAAAGAGAATCTCTCCATCTCCATTGATTACATTCGGTGCAATGGCAACCGGTCCAGGCCCCTCAAAAACACTCACTGGCCTCCCGTTGTTCCCGGAACAGGAGATTATCACACCTGCAAAAAATATAATTATTATTCTGGAAATTCTTTTGCTTCCCACGTTCCTAAATCAATCCTTGTAACTGTGTTACTCCTGTAATTTGCTGTAAATAAATACCTACCATCTGATGTAATGAGCACCCTCGATGGACCATCGCCAACGGGTATTTCGCTTATAACCCTTCCTGTATTTATATCAATCTTGAGAAGGAGATTATCCTTATATTCACTGACGAAGAGGAGCCCCATATTAGATGAAACTCCAATTCCATAGGGCTGGCTTTTTAAGGGGATAAAACTGATAAGTTCATTTGATAATAAATTGATGATGCCAATTGCAGGTGGTGCCCTCATTACAACATAGAGGGTAGAGTCAGTGGAGTATATTTCCCTGCTATCAAGCCCGCTCATTGTTGTTTCCAGATTTATATAATCCGATTTAAGCGAAAGCGAATTCATGTCTACTTCAAGAATGCGGGGATAGAACCGCCCGCTTACATAGGCAGTTGTCCTGTCCTGAGAAAGGACAACCGCAGAGGGCCTGTAGCCATTTATTCCCCCGGGGAGAAAAATTCTTAGCACCTCCGAAGGTCCCTCTTCTGATCCAAGTTGAATTACCGACAGACTGTCATCCCGCAGATTTGTCACCAGGGCAAGATCCCTCGTTTCGTCAACAGCAATTCCTGCAGGATCATCTCCAACACTGATTCTCCAGAGCATCCTATCTTCATTTAGATTATAGGCAATCAAACTGTCATTCCCTCGTTCTGATAAAAGTAGGATATCCGCATCCGGCGATTTCCATAGAGCACCCCGTCCCAGGAAGGCAGTATCTCTATATCCAATATCATATCTTTTTATAATCTCTCCTGTCTCTATCTTCATCTCGCTCACATATCCGCTGCAAAACTTTACAGAAGAATCAGTATTAACTATAAGTATATTGCCGTTATATTCAATAAGATCCGATGGATTTGAGAGTTCATCATCTGCGGGACTGTTGCATTCAGGGATGTAAGAACAACCAAGGGTAATAAAAAGGAGAAATAACTTTAAGAAGAAACAGGGTGTGTATCGCAGGAAGTTCATATGATGACTCCTACGCCTACTTCGCCATAACGCAGAGAGGGGCAGAATATTTTATCCCCAACACAGTGTGAGAAAAGCCCGCCCCGAAACCCAAATAGTGTGTTTATGAACTTCCGAGAAACGCAACCCTGTTTCCATGACGAGATCAACATTACTATCTCATGGAAATTTGGTAGGCTCACCCTCATACTTTAACCTTCCGGCTGATATACAATTGCTGAATTATAGATAACAAATTACTGACTGTCCAGTAGAGTGTAAGTCCCGATGGCAGACCGTAGAGCATAACTGTAAGTATAGCAGGCATCCACATCAAGATTTTAATCTGCTGTGGGTCTCCTGCCATAGGTGTAATTTTCTGCTGGATATACATCGTAACCCCCATCAGAACTGGTAATACCCTGAAGGGAAATTGATAACCAAACAAAGGTATGATAAACAGAAGGTCCGGAGCAGAGAGATCCTTCATCCAGAGCATAAACGGTGCATGCCGGAGTTCAATGGCGTTCATCAATGCCTGGTATAGCGCAATGAAGACCGGGATCTGAATCAGGATGGGAAGACATCCACCGAGGGGATTGACTTTATGTCTTCTGTATAGTTCCCATGTCTCTCTGCTTAATTTCTCCCTGTCATTTGCGTATTTCTTCTGAATCTCCTTCATCTCCGGCTGGATAATTTGCATCTTCTTCATACTTCTGTAACTTGCTATTGAAAGGGGGAAAAACACAATTCTGACGAGTATTGTAAGAATTATAATTGCTACTCCGTAATTGGGAATAACACCGTAGAGCCATCTCATTAGGATCAGCAACGGATAACCAATTGCGTGAAACCAGCCGAGATTGATTGCCTTGTTGAGTTTATAACCGACAGATTCAAGAACCGAAATCTCCTTTGGACCTATGAATAATCTGAATTTATATTCCACGCTTTCACCGGGGGGAATAACAATCGGTTGATAGTTGCCTACAACATAATATCCCGTATCCTTTAACTTTACCTGTACCCATAATCCCTCTTTACTTTCAGGGATAATTACAGATAAAAAGTAGTGCATATCAATTCCAAACCAGTCAATATCACCCCGGAACTCTTTCTCCTGTCCCTCTTTTAAGGTCTCACGTTTTACTGAATCCTTCAGTAAAATTAGTGGACCTGCCTGTTGATAACTGGAACCATTTTTCTCCTGTATCCAGTTCCAGAGAATGGAGATTTTTTCTTCCAGTGGCTTTTCCTGCCTGTTTATAATTCTGGTGTTCAGTTCTATCTGATAGGAATCCTTAAAAAATCTGAACTGCTTCTCCACACGAAAGCCACCCTTTACCTCAAAGGAGAAGGTCAATGTATCATCGCCGTTGATATTCAGAAAGTCCTTATCTACATCATAAACAATATGTCCAGGCAAAGAAAAATTGCTCACAATCATAGTTGAAAGCGGATTATCATGATTGTTGCTATTCACAAGTTCAACCAGTGGAGAGTCATCCTTCAGGTGCTGTCTGTATTTTTTTAGTTTAAATGATTTTAAGGATGCATCCTCTGTAGTGAAAATCGCTGTATAAAGCGGATGCTCAATCCGAATATCCCTCCGCTCTTTATCCTTATCCTGCCTCTCCTCTAAAACTGCAGGTGGCTTTGTTTCCTCCATAGCAATTGTGGGCTTCTCAACTGGTTCCGGCTGTGTCACCATTTTCTTCCTAACCACCCATGACTGGTAGAGGAAGATTAAAAGAAAAGAAAGCACCATTGCAAGCCAGAGTCGCTTCTCCATAATTCATCTCACAGGGTCATATCCACCAGGATTAAATGGATGACATCGCAGAATCCTCTTAAGCCCCATGATGGAACCCTTTAAAAATCCGTATTTATAAATTGCCTCCTCTGCATAATGGGAGCAGGAGGGATGAAATCTACACTGCCCGCCCAACAGAGGGGATAGTAATATTCTGTACAATCTGATAAATTTAATCGCAATCACTGCCATACCATTAACCTTCATTAATGAGCGGTGCAAGCTCATCATTGACCGCTCTGTAATCAAGTCCATGGGCACCCTTCCTTGCAATTATTACAATATCCATGCTACTCTTGTATTCATGCTGGTGCAGACGGAAGTATTCCCTTATGAGTCGCTTTATTCTGTTCCTTGTATGTGCCTTACCAATTCTCTTTGAAACAGTGACGCCGAGCCGGGGATGGGACAAGCCATTCGGAAGCAAAAAGACAATAAAGTTTGAAAAGACCCTTTTTTTACCCTTTTCTATTACCATCTTGAATTCTTCTGATTTTCTCAATCTTAACTTTGAAGGAAATGTATAACGCCTCTTTTCCGCTCTACTGGCATCATTTTTCATAGGCGGTCACTGTTAAGCGATGTCTACCTTTTGCCCGCCTTCGTTTTAATACCTTCTGTCCTCCTCGGGTCTCCATGCGCGATAGAAATCCATGCGTCCGTTTCCTTCTCAAATTATGCGGCTGAAATGTCCTCTTCATAATCTGATTATTATAATTATAATAATTCAGGTGTCAAGAATAACAGAAACTAAAAATACCTCGCAAGGTCACCGAGCACGCTCCTCTGGTATTCAATTATCTGGCTTATTCCTATTCCAGCAAGTTTAATCAAGGCATCAAACTGGGCTTTATCAAAGGGGTTCTGCTCTGCTGTTCCCTGAATCTCCACAAATCTGCCAGAGCCGGTCTTCACTACATTTATATCAACCTCTGCACGCGAGTCCTCCTCATAATTCAGATCAAGAAGTAGTTCGCCATCAACTATTCCAACACTCACAGCAGCAACAATGTCCTTTATCGGCATCTGATTGATTAATTGATATTTCATCAAATAATCAATTGCCTCTGCCAGTGCAACAAAACTACCGGTGATTGAAGCAGTCCTTGTTCCTCCATCTGCCTGAATAACATCACAATCAATCCAGATTGTACGTTCACCAATAACGCTCAGGTCAACCACTGACCTTAAAGCCCTACCTATAATTCGCTGAATCTCCTGAGTCCTCCCATCTATCTTACCCCGTGAGGCATCTCGCACCTTTCTTGTTGGTGTAGCCCGCGGAAGCATTGAATATTCAGCAGTGAGCCACCCCTTGCCAGTGTTCTTCAAAAACTCAGGAACGCCATCAATTATTGAGGCGGTACAGATTATTCTTGTGTCACCCATATCAATGAGAACAGAGCCCTCAGCATGCTTTATAAAGCCCCTTTGGATGTTAATCTGTCTGATTTCATCCGCTCTTCTATTCCCCTTTCTCTGCATACAATGAACCTCCCTTCATCTCTACAAATCTCTTTATTCCATTGAATATTATTCTTGCAATTTCATCGCGATACCGCAGTTCCTCAAGCAACGCTCCCTCTTCTTTATTAGAGAGAAAGCCAATTTCCACCAGAACGCCCGGCATCTTTATGCCGGAGAGAATATAGAAGGGCGCCTGTTTTACGCCCCTCGCTGTGTCCAGAGAATGCTCTGCTGATAAGTAAATCTGCTCAGCCATTTCTTTCCCCATTAGAATCAACTTTGTATGTCCGAGGTCCTTCATAATATTGCTAACAACAGGGTCTCCTGCTTCCACTTTATATCCTGCATTCTCCCGCATTGCAAGTTCATTCGTCTCCTCATCACTGCTTGTGGAATTGAGGAAAAAGACCTCAAAGCCCCTTGCATTTTCATTTTTTGAACTATTTACATGAATGCTAATCAGAAGGTCGCCATCAGAACTATTTGCAATTGCAATCCTGTGGGGAAGGGGCAGTGTCACATCATCATTCCGCGTGTAAATCACATCAAATCCTGCCTCTTCAAGAAATTCGCCAAGAGCAAGGGCAACATCCAGGGTAATATCCTTCTCCATAATTCCAGATTCATTCTTTGTTCCAGGATCTTCACCCCCGTGTCCCGCATCCACTATAATTCTGACCTTATAATGATTCTTCTTCTGAGGAATATTTGTGAGCCCGTAAAACTCTACTGCTCTATCTTCTATTATTAAAATATCTGGTTCTGTATCATAAAAAAACTTAAGGAGTTTTATAACTCCATCATAGGGGATACAATTAGCACTTTCTGTAATTATAAATGGTTTATCCATGGAATAGGTTCTGTCCGTCACAATCTTTCTGGAGTTTTTAAAAAGGTAGGCGCTCCTTTCATTCATTACAATTCTAAAGAACCTTTCTTCCTTCAGAACCTTCATACTCCCATTGAATGAATCAGAGATCTCTTCAAGATTCAGATATGCCTCATTGTTACACTGGATTTCATTTATTATCACCGGTTCCATCTGCGGAGTCCTTATTATCACCGATGCCTGCGGCAGGGCAAAGAACAAGATTGAGAAGATCTGAAAAAGGGTCATTTCTATATTTTAACACCAAGAGATTTTTTTTCAATTCTGTGTTATAATTATATTATGACAATTGAAAGATTCCGACTTGCAAATCTCTTCTGTCTATCACTAATTATACACCTCCTTGTGTTAATGTTCTGGAATATTGAACTGCCCGAAAGGGTAGTTCAAGAACCAATTGTTGTTGAGTTGAGACCAAAGGCCCCTGAGCCATCTCAAGGTCTGCCAAGATTCTCTGATGAGACCAACAGGGTGGAAAAGGAGACAAAAACCCCAAAAAAACCCTCAAGTCCCGATGGTGTTGTTAACAGGCAACTCGCCTATGTAACTCCTGAAATGCCCGGGAAAATGCAAACACCCGAGAAGGAGGTTGATGAAAGGGCAGGCACTTATAAAAAGAATCCACCAGTGAGGCAATTTTTGCCATCTCATGAACTTATTAAAGAATTGGCAAAGAATTTCCAACCAGGGACCGATGCGGATGTGGAAACATCAAAGGTAATCAACCTTGACACAACCGAACTAAAGTACATCTCTTACATGACAAAGATTAAGAGGCAGATTGATCTTGTCTGGACTTACCCGACCCTTGCAATTGAGAGGGGAGAGCAGGGGACTCTCATCCTTCAGTTTACCATTGTCTCAACAGGGCAATTAAAGAGTGTAAGAATCATCAGGGGTTCTGGGTCAGAAATCCTTGATAATGCCGCTGTTGAGGCAATCAGAACTGCAGCGCCCTATCCTGTTTTCCCAAAGGAATGGAAGGAGGAGGAAATCACAATAGCCGCGAGAATGGAATACGTGCTTGGTTACACAATTGTGCAGTAGGGGTTGAGAGGGAGTGAATGGTGTATTTAAAAAGAAGGGAAAACAGGCATAACGAATTAGAATTATACCTCTTAGCGCTGGATAATTTAGAGCAGGGAATTGCGATATGTGATGAGAATTTCAAGCTATTAATTTACAATGCCCAAATGCTTTATCTTTGCAAGAAATTCAGGAGAGCCTCCTCAAAAGCAAGAAAGAGAAGAAAACTGCTTCTTCCGAGAGAACTTGTGAAAAAACTCGCAGAGTATAAAGAAGGCCTCTCAATGGAGCCACCAAACAAGAAGGTATTTAAACTTGTTTCGGGTAGAAATGAGTTCTTTCTTATTATCAAGAGCATCTTCTATCACGGCTCAATCTACTTTCTGATACTCTTTAATGAAAAAAGAATGAGAGAGGAAGACCTCTGGATGCGAGTGCGTAGAGAATATAAAGTCACTGAGCGGGAGTTAGAGATAATTAATCTGGTTCGTCGTGGACTCACTAATCGGGATATCAGTAATATGCTAAAAATAGCCCCTGCAACCGTCAAAACCCATCTCAGAAATATTTTTAAAAAGACCTCATCCTCCAACAGGACAGAGTTAATTGGCTTTATTGATGACCTGAAGGAGTAATTCCTATGGGGTATAATTTTAATCCTTTTGGTTTAGGTATATAACCCAAAAGGTGTATCAAACTATCCACCGGTTGAGGTATTGTATCAGGGATAAAAATCTGGTAGCATTTTTATATAAAAGAGTGCCTTAATAAATAATAAGGGGGTGTAGGATGAAGACACCGAAGAGAAAGAGAACGGGGGTTAAATACTGGGTAGCAGGCGTGCTATTGGGGGGTGGAATTGCAGTCCCGGTGCTTTTGGGCTGCGCACCCTTTGTGTGGATGGGCGTCAATACAGAGCCGATTCTATTTACCACGGATTCACCAGATACCCTTTTACCACCTGCGTATGGAGAGAGGTGGCATGGTGCAGTCATTCCAGGGGAGGTAATTAAGTTTTATTCGGACCTCCTTAATGATACAAATGAATTATTTGTATATGACCGTTCAGCCACAAGCCCTGATTGTTATATCAGCATTCGTGGTGCCACCTCCCAGCGTTCTGCGGAGGTCGTGAGGGATCTTCTGGTTGACTGGGATCCAGCAGTGAGCGTGGCAGTGAAGAGAACCATACAGGTACAGTGGAGTTTTGCTGATACCCGTTACCCTGTGTATGAGATAAGAGTGCCTTCGCCAGCTCCTCCAGCATGGAGTCCAGGAACCCTCCATCGGCTTCACCTATACGGGACAGTCCCAGCAACAACGGTAAGATGCGTCCCAACAGGATACGACCCCGATGCAATTCCAACGATGATAGTTAGGGATAACACAGGTGCAACCATCTGGCACACAGAGGGCACGGGGAGGGTGGTGTATATACGTCAGGGAGGGGTTGACCCAGAACCACCTTATATTGTGGATGTCCAGGGCATGTCAAGGGAGAGAGTTGGTCCACTTCCAAAGGTTACTCCGCCAATTACGCTTACTATTCATTCTACAGAACTTGAAAATGATGGACTTGGATATGTTTTTGTAGCACTTGTCCCTGCACTTGAGGAGTCACCAGAGGTTCCATCGGTATGGTGTTATGACCTTGACCATATAATCAAAATGAGAACAACAAGGGTAGAGAGAGAGATGATTCCACCACCTGAGATACCCACGAGGTGTCCTGAAGGCTTGACCTGGTGTGAGGAGTGGCGATACACATTTGAGCCCATTGAGCCGCTTGTTGCAAACTGGAACTATGCCTTTATAGTGGGATTAGAGGATTTGCGATACTTTGGCTCCCTTCCCACTCAAATAATTAGAGAACAAAGGATGACCCAGGACATGAACTGGAATCTGATTACTGATCCACTATATATAGCGGGACCAATGGATATGGGGTGGATTGCTTGTCCTACCCAAGACCGAGATACCGTCGTTTATGCCTATTTCTTCACCGACCCAAATGGAGGGCGTGTAGCACAGTGGCCTCCCTTACCGCCAGGGGCAAGTGTGCGGGCTGAGTTGACCATAAAGCCAGAAGTATTCGATAACAATACGGGCGTATTTACTGCCCTTGTATCCTTCCCCATGGGCGAGGATGCCAGTGAGATAACCGAAGCATACTGTAATGGCGCAAAGGCCTTCAAGCATATCTACAAGTGCGCTGATAACGATGCAGAGGAGGAAGGAGAGGAATGCTGTGATGATTATAATGAAAAGGGAGAAACCCATAGGGGATGTGATATGGTAAATCCAGTATCATATAGTAATGAGAAGGGATGCTGCCATAACAACTATATTACCCAGCCCAACTGTTCCAAGATAGGGGTATTCAAGTTCCGCAGGAATGAGATGACCTACAATTTAAGGATATACTTTGGTTGCTGGGGATACTTCAGGAATGGTCAGATGTGGTTCGGTTATGACACAATCAAGAGGTACATGGATTGATTGTATTGAGACCTTTCCTAATGCTTCCCATAAGTAAGAGAAGAGTATGAAGAAAATTTTGCTCATTGCTCTCCTCACAATGGTGGGGGGAGCAACTCTATATTATTTTATCCTGCTGGGTTCTAAGAGGGTTGAGCAGTCCTCTCTTGAAGTAAGGGATGTGCGTTCAATTATTTCCCGCTATGATATAAAGCAGGAGGATGAAAGGGATAAAATGATAATCGCCCTGGAAGAATATGCAGGAGAGATACAGGATGAGGTAAGGAGGAGGGAGGTCTGGTTTAAGGCAGCAGAGGTACTGGGTATAAGTGTAAATGAGATGAGTCGCTTGAGAGAGGAGGTGAATAGACGACTTGAGGATGAGAAACCACAGGTAGGAGAGCCGACCAGGGCACTGAAGGAATATACTCAGGAGGGCATTAATGTTTTAAGGGAGGCACTTGGAGAGAGGGTTTTGTACAAGGATTCTGGTGTGATTGAAGGAGTGAAGACAATTGCTACGCCAGAGGGAATAGGATTTTTGAAAGAGGTGCTACAGAATGGGAATCTAACGCTCCGGATATATGCAGCAGGAGCGCTCCTTCGTCTCGGAGATACATCAGGGATTGAGATTCTTAAGTATGCAATCTCGGACAGGGTACAGAACTGGCAGATTAAACTCTACGGAGGGGAGGTGCTTGCTGAGAAAGGGTATTCAGAAGGCATGTCTGTGATAGAAAGGTATCTTGATGATGACCAGCCATGGTACATAAGAGCTGATGCAGGAAGGAGTGCAGGGGTTGTGAATACAGAAAGGATGAAGGAGAGGCTCACTGAGATGTTATCTGATACCAACCTGTATGTTCGTTTGGGTACAGCAGAGGGCCTTGCACGAATGGGAAACGCTGATGGGCTTAATTACCTAAGGGATGCTCTTGGAAGCGACTCTACTACCATTCAACACACTGCGGCAGAGGCGCTTGCTCGGCTTGGCGATGCATCAGTGCGCGCATATTTTCGGAAAGAGATGGCTTCAGATGATAAATTTGTTAAACTTAAGGCAGCCAAGAATCTTGCACTGACCGGAGATTATGCTGGAATAGATTTCATTGAGGCTCTGTTAAAGGATGATGAGGAATTAAGGTTCTATGCAGCCCAAGCCCTTATAGAGATAGGAGCCAGGAAAGGACATAATTAAGGTAAAATAAGATTCTAATGTCCGTCATTCTATATATACTCTTCCTTCTCCTCCTTGTGCCAATCCTTGTGCGCTCAATTATTAAATCTGCGTATAAAAAGGGGATGGAACCCGATAATGCTCTGAATATACTAATCTTATCCAGTATCTCATTTTTTGTGGATGCCAGGATATTGTTTGTGTTACTCAATTATTCCTTAAAGGAGATTGATTTATCTAATGCGCTAATGTTCTGGGACGGAGGATTCTCTATCCATGGGGGAATGATTCTTGCTGGAATTGTTGCTTCCTTATACCTTAAGTTTAATATCACATCTATCTATAAGTTTGGTGACATTGTTGCTCCACTTCTTGCCTTATCCATATCTGTGGCGAGAATTGGATGCTTTTTAAGAGGATGCTGTTTTGGGAGAGTGACTTCTCTACCCTGGGCTATAACCTATGCTTTCCCAAGCCCTGCCTATGTGTACCAGTATTCTAAGGGGTTAATTGGTTCTGAACAACGGTATACCCTCCCTGTCCATCCAACGCAACTCTATGAAGCAGGATTCACCCTTTTGCTTTCTTTCTGGCTTTTTCATATGAGTAAAAAGGAACCAACACGAGGAAAAGTTATGTGGACCTACATTTTGGGATACGCCATGATAAGATTATTTAACGATAGGATCCGCGGCGACGTTCACCATGATGTCTTTGGTATTTTTAGCCCCATTGATATGCTTAATATTACTTTAATACTTATTGCATCAATTTTCCTATTCTTTGTAGGTCATTCACGGTATTGATATTCACGAAGGACTGCATTTGCGGATCAAATTGCTCAATCTCCTTCAGAGTAATTATTTTTAGTTTTACTAATTTATAAAAATCATAAATCCTGAAATTCTTCTGCTTGAACATCTCTTCAATAAAGGGAATGCAATTTTTAGAATAGACCGCATGCAATGCCTCAAAATCGCCATCGTGCTGTGGCACCACAACATCAAATTGCTCTGAAAAGCCAATCTGGTATTCAATCAGTTTTCTATTAAGGAATGGCATATCGCAGGCAATGACAAAGGTTTTTTCGTACTTCGCAGATCTTAAGCCGGTATAGATTCCTGAAAGCGGACTTAAAAAGTCCACAATATCTATTACAATTCTGATGTCCAGATGAGAATACTCTCTTGGATCCTTTGACACAACCATTACCTCTCTTAATATATCCTTCAGCAAATCAATCTGCCTCTCAATAATTCTCTTTCCTCCGATTTCAATAAATGCCTTATTTATCCCCATGCGGGAACTCTTACCTCCAGCAAGGATTACACCAGTGATATCATAAGGCATCAGAGAACCTTCATGATTTCCAGAACGGACTCAAAGTGTCCCAGGGACGGAAAGATATAAGCGCCTTTGACCCGTGGAAACTTCTTGACTCCCAGTAATGCCTCCTGAGCAATCTTTATTCCCTCCTTCCTCTGTTCCTCTTTCGTCCTGGCATTAGCCATACGCTTCATTATATTTTCAGGAATTTGCATCCCTGGAATCTCATTGTGGAGAAACTCGGCGTTCTTATAACTTGCAAGGGGAAGAATACCAACAATTATTGGCACCTCCATTGCCTTTTCAATTCTTTTCAAGAAATTCTCTAACAATTCAGGGTCATAGACCGGCTGTGTAAAGAAAAATTCTGCCCCCGCCTCTGTTTTCTTAAAGAATCTGTCCACCTCAACATCAATATTTATAGCGCCCGGATTAAAGCCCGCTCCTACAACAAAGGATGTCCTCTCATTCAATGGCCTGCTGGCAAAATCAAGTCCCCGATTTAGATTCTGGATAAATCTTATGAGTCCGATGGAATCAATGTCAAAAACCGCAGTTGCATCTGGATAATTCCCCATCTTCGGTGGATCGCCTGTAACAGCAAGGATGTTTCGTATCTCCAGGGCATTGGCACCAATGAGGTCCATCTGTATACCAAGGAGATTCCTGTCCCTGCAGGAATAATGAATGAGCACATCAATTCCTATGTCTTTTATAAAGGTGGCAAAAGCAAGGGCGCTCATTCTCGGAATCGCCCTGGGTCCATCTGCAATATTTACTGCATCAACGCCATTTGAGTGGAGAAATTTTACTGCCTCTATCGCCTTTTGCGGGTCAAGCCCATGGGGCGGGTCAATCTCCACACTTATGATAAATTTATTACTCCTCAGTTTTGCACCAAAGGAGGTCCTCTTCTCCAGAGGGATTGGCTCCATAATCTGAAGGGGTTTCTCATCAACAGTTACTCTTTCAAAGACCCTGGTTGGTGTGATGGATTTAATAAACTTCGCTGCCTCCCGGATGTGCTCCGGTCTGATGCCACAACAACCGCCAACAAGGGATGCACCCTTCTGGATAATCCTTCTTAAGTACTCTGCAAAATATTCTGGCGTTGCCATGTAAATTGTCATTTCGTTAACTACCTCAGGCAGACCAGCATTCGGCATAACAGATAGTTTCTTTGTCTTTATGTTTAGGACCATCCTCTCAACACAGTCAAGGATACCCCTGGGTCCGTTTCCGCAATTTGTCCCTATAAGTTCCACATCCCATCCCTCCATGATTCTTGCAACCTCTTCGGGCGTAGGTCCTGCGAACCTGTCATCCCCATAATAACGGAAGGAGACCTGCGCAGAGATTGGTATATCCTTGCTCAACTCCCTGATAGCCCTGTAGGCAATTTCGAGTTCATCAATGTGGAGAAAGGTCTCAAGAATAATAAGGTCAACACCTGCATTGAGAAGGGCTGATCCCTGTTCTAAAAAAACCTCTTTTGCCTCTTTAGGTTCCAAGATTCCGATTGGCTTAATTCGTTTTCCGGTGGGACCAATAGAACCAGCAACCCAGCATCTGTCCTTTGCTACAGACCGTGCAATCTCAACCCCACGCTGATTTATCTCCTTAACCCGCTCTTCAAGTCCGTACTTCTGGAGTTTTATGCGATTGGCACCAAAGGTGTTCGTCTCAATCAATTCTGCGCCTGCCCGGACATAGTCCTCGTGAATCTCCTTGATAAGTACAGGATTTGTAATATTCAGATTGTCATAGCACTGATTTATAAAAATCCCCCTGCGGTAGATCTCTGTCCCCATTGCTCCATCGGTAAGAATAACCCTTTCCTGAATTGCAGAAATAAATTTTTCCTTCATACTTTATGACTTTACTATTTTTAGAAAAATTTTGCAATGTAAAAATTTCCATCTTGACTTTACTTTTATTTTTTTGTATAGTGGAAGGCAACTTTTAAGATATGCAAAAAAGGCTCTGTGCCACTATTGTCCTATTCGTGCTCCTCCTGCAGGGATGCGGATCCTTTATCAGGATGGGACTTAGAAGCGCCTCTTCGGTTCTCAATGACCTGATTCGTGCGACCTATAAACATAACGACCCTGAACTCGTCAGGGAGGCAATCCCTGCATCTCTGTTGATTCTTGATGGATTGATTGAAACAGACCCCGAAAATTACGAACTCCTTGTGCTTGCATCCCAGGGCTACAGCGGGTATGCAATGGCATTTGTGGAGGACGAAGACCCTGAGCGGGCGAAGAAGTTATACCTCAGGGGCAGGGATTATGGATTAAGGGCTTTGCGATTGTGCAAGAAATTCCGAAAAGCCATGGATAACAGGGAGCCAATGGATCTTGCCCTCAAGAAACTTAATAAGGACTTTGTTCCTGCTATGTTCTGGACGGTAAGCAACTGGGCTGCATACATTTATCTCTCAAGGAGGGATACATCTGTCCTCTTTGAGATATCCGATGTGACCGCTTTAATGGAACGGTTGCGTGAATTAAATCCCGAATATTTTTATGGCGGGGTCTATCTCCTTTATGCACTTTATTATGCAAATCAACCAGCCCTTACCGGTGGTGGGCCGGAGAAGGCAAAAGAGGAGTTTGAAAAGGTCTTCAAAATAAGCAATGATAAATTTTTGCTCGCCCGTGTCCTCTTCGCAAAGTTCTACGCGGTCCCCCTTAAAGATGAAGCGCTGTTTGAGGCAGAACTAAAAAAGGTCCTTGATACACCTTCTGATGTCCTGCCGGATGCTCTATTCATGAATGAGGTCGCTAAAATCAAAGCAAAAAACCTTTTAAGGAGAAAGGGTGAACTTTTCTTTTGATTTCAAAGTGAGGGAAAAATGAATATAAATAAAAGTTTGCGAATATCATCTGTTTTATTTTTTTTATTTGTCCTTAAGTTGCCAGCAGAGGAGGCAAAGCCAAAGTATATCATCAAACTCGCTGCGATAGCGCCCGAAGGAACTCAATGGTCTGATGTTGGCAAGGAATTTGCAGACCTCGTTTATAAAAACACCGGCGGCCAGGTAAAGGTGGTATTTTACCTCGGCGGTGTAATGGGCGATGAACCGGATGTTATACGAAAAATCAAACTCGGGCAATTGCAAGGCGGAATATTTACAGCTGTAGGACTTGAAAAGATTGTGCCTGAAATCCGTGTCTTAACCTTGCCGAATCTCTTCAGAAGTTATGGCGAGGTTGATTTTGTCCTTGAAAAATTGACTCCAAAATTCAAAGCGCTCTTTGAGGAGCGTGGTTTTATACTCTTTGGCTGGGTTGAGGTGGGCTTCGCATACTTCTTCAGCACAAAGTACATCATGACAACGGAGGACCTGAGGAAGACAAAAATCTGGACCTGGTCCGGCTATCCACTTATTGAGGCAGTGGCAAAAATCATGGAATATGGCACAACTGTTTCCCTGGGTTTTCCTGATGTTCTTATGGGTCTCAAGACCGGGCTTATTGAGACATTCTTCTCTCCCCTTTATGCTGCTGTCGCAACCCAGTGGTATCAGTATGCAAAATATGTAAATATTGCTCCGGTTGCTTATACACCTGGCGGTGCACTCCTTGACAAGAAAACTTTCAAATCAATGCCAGAAAACTTCCAGAAGGTATATGTTGATGCAGCAAATCTAACCATTGCAAAGTGTTCAGACATTATAAGAAAGGAGCATATGAATGCCCTTGAGGGAATGAAAAAGCGCGGCATTCAGGTTCTTGACCCATCCCCCGATATCCGGCTGGAAAATGAGAAAAAGGCAATAGAAATATATTCAAAAATCGGAGAGCAGTTCTATCCAAAATGGCTCTTTGATGAGGTTATGACATTGCTTGATGATTACAGAAACCGACAGAAATAATCTGGATGAAGCCCCTGAGGTTCATTGACAAGATAATTGATTTAATAGAGACCTGGTTTATTATCTCCTCCGTAATCTTAATGCTCTTCTTTTCATTCCTTCAAGTAATACTGAGAAATCTCTTCTCCACTGGCATTCCAGGAACAGATGAACTCTTAAGGCATATGGTTTTCTGGACAGGGCTTGCGGGGGCAAGTTTGCTGACGAAGGATGGGAGGCATATCAAGATTGATGCCCTTGCAAAGGCACTGCCTGAGCGTCTGGAGGGTTTGAGGGTACTTATAATAAATCTGCTCAGCGCAGGAATTTCCATAATCCTCTTCAGGACATCCCTGACATTTCTTGGAATTGAAAGGGAGTTTGGTGAGTCAGCCACACTATTTATCTTCCACATTCCTATATGGATTTTACAGATAGTTATACCACTTACATTCCTGATGATGAGTTTCAGATTCCTGTTAAAGGTTCTGGAGAGAACTCTGGAGTATTTTAAATGACCCCTGTCCTGTTCCTAATTTTTCTTTTTGTACTCCTTCTCTTCGGTATGCCACTTTATATAACAGTGGCGGGCTTTACAATGGTCTGCTACTACTATTTCGCTAATATCCCTCTTACCATTATTATGGAGGAGATGTACCGAATGGCAAACACACCAGTGCTCATTGCCCTTCCGCTATTCACACTATCCGGCTATCTCCTCGCAGAGAGCAGGGCACCGGAGCGCCTTGTCAGGTTCACCAATGCACTGCTTGGATGGATACCTGGAGGACTCTCGCTTGTGGTGCTTGTGGCCTGTGCAATATTCACTGCCCTGACCGGCGCTTCCGGCGTTACCATTATTGCCCTTGGCGGACTGCTTATGCCAGCGCTCATAAGGGAAAAATATCCTGAACGATATTCGCTGGGATTGCTGACCTGCTGTGGAAGTTTGGGGCTTCTCTTCCCTCCAAGTTTGCCAATGATTGTTTATGGAATCGTAGCACAGGTTAGCATTGAAAAACTCTTCATTGCAGGAATAATCCCGGGGATTGTAATTATCATAATTCTTTCAATTTATGGAATAATTACAGGCCTGCGGTCAGAGAAAAATCGTGAAGTATTTTCATTTACAAAGCTCTTTTCAGCTACCCGGGAGATTGTCTGGGAAATACCCATCCCATTGATTATTCTCGGCGGAATCTATGGAGGGATTCTTACAGCAACAGAGACCTCAGCGGTAACATGCTTCTATATTTTCCTTGTGGAGGTATGTATTAACAGGGATATAAAATTCAGAGAACTTCCGAGAATAATAAGGGAGTGCATTCTTGTTATTGGCGGAATTCTCATTATTCTTGGGATGGCTCTTGGGTTCACGAATTTCCTTATTGACCAGCGGGTTCCAATGAAACTCTTTGAACTTGTCAGTACCTTTATAGAGAGCAAACTCACATTTCTCATGCTCCTCAATCTATTTTTAATTATAGTCGGCTGCATGATGGACATATTCTCTGCAACAATAGTCGTGGTCCCGATAATTGTCCCCATTGCAGTATCCTACGGCGTTGATCCAATCCATCTGGGAATAATATTTCTGACAAACCTTGAGATCGGGTATCTCACGCCTCCTGTTGGCATAAATCTATTTATCTCCAGTTTTTATTTCAAAAAACCGGTCGTTGAACTCTATAGGGCAGTTCTTCCATTTATCCTTATCTTAGGGATAGCACTCCTGATTATCACCTATGTGCCTGAGTTAAGCACCTTCCTCCTCAAGTATTCCCATCTGAAGTAGGGCAGGGAAGCATCCCAAATTTCATTATAAAGTTAAGATTACACTCATTATGAGAGGCAGGGTGATGCTTCTCGGAAGTTCATGTGATGGCGATGCAAGCACTTAACCATATCATCACGAAATCTGGTCTCGTAGGGCATAATTGCCTTGAAAACAGGCACCCAGATAAGATAAAATAATAAAGATGAAGGCACTCTTTATTGCAGATGCTCACCTCAAAGGGAGAGAGGATAAATATCAACATAAACTCGTGAGATTATTGACGGAAGCGATGGAAGAGGATATTGATTCACTCTTCATCCTCGGTGACCTCTTTGAGTTCTGGGCCGGCGACCATCCCATCCTCAGGAGGGAATACAGTGAGATTCTTAACTGCCTTGAAAATTTCAAAAAAAGGGGAAAGCGAATTGTT
>FWPU01003054.1_pt1 | contig 43729 bp, 44 predicted proteins | sample 2228361 | NCBI WGS metagenome assembly FWPU01 (sample SAMEA103939777, study PRJEB20133) | metagenome | reverse complement strand
CCCGCCTCCCGACGGGATGAGAGACCTCAGGAGTCCCCGAAACCGGCTCGCTAGAGCTGCCCTTTGGCCTGGGCCGCCGATTTGCGAACCTGGCGGTCGATGTCTTCGCGGGCCACCGCCGCCAGCGCCTCGGCTGCTCTCGCATCGCCAATAGCGCCCAGCGCCATAGCCGAGGCTTCGCGCACCACGGCTTCGCGGTCCTTCAGGGCAGCGATCAGCGGTTCAACAGCCCGTTTGTCTCCAATCGCGCCCAACGCGCTGGCCGCGCCCCAGCGCACAACCCAGTGTCCCCCTCTCAAGGCCGCGATCAAAGGCTCGACAGCGGGCGCACCCACCTTGACCAGGGCCTTAATAGCCAGCTTCCTGACGGTCTGGTCTGGGTCGCCGAGCGCATCGACCAGAGGCACGATCACCTGGCTGTCGCCATATTCCCCCAGCAGGTTCACGACGGACTGGCGCACACCCGCAAAGTCATCCTTGAGCGCATCCTTGATCTGGTCGATGACCGCTCCGTCCCCGATCTGCCAGAGCGCCTCCACAGCAGCCCGCCGGACGTAGGGGTTGGGGTCCCGCAGAACGTTGCCCAGGGGCTTCAAGGCGCGTTCATCGCCCAGCCTTCCCAACGCCTCAGCCGCAGCCCGCCTGACGAACTCATTGTCATCATTCAGAGCGGCAATGAGCGGCTCAATGACCGCCGGGTCGCCGGTTTCCTCCAGCGCTCTGACAACCGCCCAGCGCACGTTGCCATCGGTTACGGACAGCGCATTGATCAGCCCTTCGATATCGCCCTTTTCTTTCAACCAGTCTACGTCGGGCGCCTTGAGTTTGGTCATTCTCTGTCCTCCTTAAATCGTGCGGCCCACAGCCGTGCTATGCCGCCTCATCTGCCGGTCCGGCCAGAGGCAGCGTAAGCTTGAAGGTCGTTCCTTGACCTTCCACACTGCTCACGCTGATCAAGCCGCCAAAGTGTTCTACAAGTTGTTTGACGATGCTCAGGCCCAAGCCCGTGCCCATGATCCCGGATTGGCGAGCGTTGCGCGCCCGGAAGAAATCCGTCCATAGCCGGGGCAGGTCTTCTTTGGGGATGCCGATTCCCGTGTCGGAGATGCTGACGACCGCGCCATTGGGCCGCTCGACGACGGCCACGCACACCCGTCCCCCTGGTGGTGTGTACTTGATGGCGTTGCCGATCAGGTTGGTGAAAACACGCTCCAGCCCTTCCTCAGTGGCTCGCACAGACAGCACCTCAAACGGGATATCGTGCTCCAGCGTGACCTGCTTTGCCTCCGCTTCAGGCGCCAGCCGATCTATCACCTGCTTGAGGGCAGGCTGGAGGGGCAACCGTTTGAGTGGGGCATCCAGATCAACCGTCTTGCTGGCCGCCAGCGCCAGCAGGTCGTTGATAAGCTCCATCAGCAGATCCAGCCGCCCGTTCACCCGTCCAAGCAGGTCGCGCTGCTCCGGGCTGAGATCGCCCGTCAGGCCGCGCAGCAGCGTCCGTAGCAGGCTCTGCGCCCCGGCCACCGGGGCACGCAGCTCGTGCGTCACCATCTGCACAAACTGGGCACGTGCCCGGTCTGCCTTCTGTAGGTTCTCATAGGCAGCCACGTCCTCCAGGGCGGTCGCGCCCTGCCGCGCAATGGCCATCACGTAGTCAGCGTCGGGTCTGGCGAAGTGACGGGGTCGGTCCGCATACACGTGCACGACGCCGAGTGGCTTTCCCCGCCCCCTCACCGGTGCGGCCAGCATGCTGCGGATTCCCTCCTCCGCAACCTGACGAGGGTACTGGATGCGCGAATCGCGGGTCGCATCAGGGATGATGACGGGGCGGCCAGCCATGACATCACTGTCCATGACGCTGCGCGTCAGGTCAACCGGCCCTTTGCCCAGGTATGCCTGGCTGAGGCCGCAGGCAGCACGCAGCACAAGCTCCTCGCCAGTCTCGTCCAGCAGACGGATGGAGGCCCCCCGCACGCCGAGCGCCTTGGTGATGCTGTGCACCAGCCGTTGGAGCAGGGCACCCGGCTCCAGCATAGATGACACATCCTCGGTGACCCGCAGCAGCAGGGCGATCCGCTTCTCGCGCTCGTGCAGGAGGGCGACAGAATCTGAGGTGAGGTAGACGATGCCAAGCGCGGCAGCCGTGACAAGCAACAACTGCCCGCCGATGAAAGCTGGGTCGGTGTATGCCCTCGGCTCTAGGAAAGGAACCGTCGCATAGTGTGGGATAACCCCTCCGGCTTCAAGCGCGGCAACCAGCCCCAACGCACCGACTGCCAGCCCGGTGTAGGCATAAGGCAGCCAGCCTGCCAGCAGGATGGCGACACCGAGCACATTGACCACCAGAAACACGATAGCCGGGCTGGTGATACCGCCTGTCAGGTGCAGGACGGCGGTCAGGCTGAGCCAGTCGAGCGCAATTTGCAGGACCACCAGGCGACGTATGCGCCTCAGGCACAGCACCGGATCGAATGTCTCAGCCCGCTGTGCCAGCCAAGCTAGGCTGGCGTTGTAGAGCAGGATGGCTGCCCCGGTGAGGTAAAGGCCGCCTTCCGGGAGCGCCGTGCCCAGCGCGCGGACACCAAAGGCCGCTGTGAGGAGCACCGCTACTCCGGCAAGCCAACGCACGCCGATCAGGCGCGTGCTGCTGCGGCGGGCGTCGCACATCAGCGATATGTCGAGCGGACTGGGTTCAAGGGGTTGCACGGCCATCCGGCTTTCGCCTCCTGCAACTCACCCAGGTGGACAGGGACGCCGCTGACTACTGCTTGGCAAGCAGCGACTCAACCTTCTGAACCAGATCGTCAGGATCAAGCGGCTTGTCCACGAACGCCTCAACTGGCAGGTAGTCCTCATCGGGGCCAAAGCGCAGCGGAGTCGTGCTGTGGATGGCGGTGAGCATCAGGATCGGGATATGACGGTAGGGCGCAAACTCCGAAGTGGGGTCGGGGCTGCGCAACTTAAGCGCTAGCTGGAACCCTTCCGTCGTCGAGTCCATCATCACATCCAGGATGATCAGGTCCGGGTTTTCGCTTTTCAGCTTCTCCAGACCCTCCGAGCCGTTGCTGGCCTCAATCACCGTATGCCCTGCGCCTTCAAGGCACAGGCGTGCGGCCAGCACCATGTCGGGATCGTCATCGACGATCAGAATCTTAGCCATGGAACACATCCTCCCTTGCACTCTTAAATAAACTTGACATGGATCTGGTGCGTGGAGCAGGAGATGCAGGGGCCATACGCCCAAACGAGCATCTCCAGCCTGCCTCCTGTTCCTTCCGGCCACGATGCCCGGTCAGCGGTTGCCGATCCCTTTAGGGCGCGGCCCGAGGCTGACAACCAGCCCTGGCTAGCCATCCGACAGGGCTTCAGGCTCCCGCTGGTAGTCGCTGCGCAGCACCGATTCGATATCCGCCTCATCTCCGTAAGCGACCAGGAGGGTATCACGGTCGAGGGCGGCCAGTTCCCATTCGTCGCTGCTCATCGACAGGCTCCCCTGACGGCAGCTCTTGACACACTGGGCGCAGAAGGTGCAGCGGTCAACATGATACAGCATCACAAAGCGCTTGCTGGCCTTATCGAGTACGATCATCTCGATGGCCCCCGCTGGGCAGTCCTTGGCACACAGGCCACAGCCCGTACACGGCTCCGGGTTCCAGTGCAACAGGCCCCTCAATCGCTCTGAAGGCTCGCGTCGCTCGAAGGGATACCGCTCGGTAGCGGGCCGCCGGAACAACGAACGGGATACATCGCTCAGCATAACGGCAAATTTCATGATGCCACCCCTCGCCAGATGATCAGGACGAGCCACTGCAGGAGAACGAGCAACGCGCCATAGCGCCACCACAGGCCAACCGTCTGGTCGATGCGCAACCTGGTCAGCAGGGATTGCAGCCCGACGATCACCAGCAACAGGGCCAACACCTTCACCAGCCACAGCAGCGGGTTTGCAGCTCCGCCCAGATAGAAGGCGGCGATGAGAGTCAGACCGATCACCAGCTCGATATCTTTGCCTAGCCGGAAGAGGGCCAGCCCCCGCCCACTGTATTCTGTCAGCGCCCCCGCCACGATCTCCGTCTCGGCCTCGGGCGTGTCAAAGGGAGGCAGCTCCAGTTTGCCCATCAGCCCGATAACGGCCACCAGGAAGCCAAGCGGCTGGGTCAGGATCAGCCAGCGCTCGGTGGCATAGCTGGCGATCTCTCCGATCTGCCAGCTTCCGGCCACAATGGCCGGGCCGAGCAGCGCCAGCAGGAAGGGCGCCTCGTAGGAGAATAGCTGTGTCAGCGTGCGGGTCGCGCCGATCAGCGAGAAGCGATCCAGAGTGTTCGAACCGGCCAGTCCCATGCACAGCGTCGGCAGGCTCAACAGGTAGAGCGTCACAATGAGATCGCCGGCAAAGCTGTGAGCGGGCGGAATGCCGGCGATCGGTACATAGAGCGCCGCCGTCAGTGCCCCTGCCAGGGCGAAGATCGGGAGGCCGATGAACAGGCGAGGGTCAACGCCCTCCGGCACCACCTCCTCTTTAGCCAGCAGCTTGACCATGTCCGCGAGAGGCTGGAACCAGCGCGGGCCGACCCGGTTTTGTAGCTGGGCGAGCAGCTTGCGGTCAACCCACTCGAAAGCCATCCCGGCTGCCATCAGGAACAGCCCGCCGGGGAAAAACAGCAAAGCCACGAGGTTACGGATGACGTTCATGGTAGACCTCGATCCCATATCGTCTGAGCGCGTCCCACGTCCAAACCTGCTTGTCGCCCTGCCCCCGGTCAAGGATCACCATCCGGTCATTGCAGGAGAAGCAGGGATCGATGCCAACCAGGATCATGGGGACATCCGCCAGTTGGTGGCCCACCGCCAGCTTGATCACTGACGATAGATTACAGATGGTCGGCGTCCGCACCTTGATCCGGCTCGGCGTATCGGTGCCGTTGCTCTGGATGAAATAGAAGAGTTCACCACGCGGAGCCTCGACGCGGCTGACTGTCTCGCCCTCTTTAACCCGGCGCGGCATCCGCGTCTCGATCTCGCCCGGCGGCAGGTTGTCCAGGATGGCCCGGATCATGCGGTAGCAGTCCAGCAGTTCCCTGGTTCGTACCACAAAGCGCGCTTCCAGGTCACCCGCCGTCTCGACCACCCGCTCGACCGGGAACTGGTCGTACAGCAGATAGGGTGCATCCACCCGCACGTCGCGCGTCACGCCGGAAGCACGTGCGGTTGGCCCCACCGCCCCCAGCAGCTCGGCCTGCTGGCGGGTCATCAGCCCGACGCCGCGTGTGCGTTGCAGGAACATCGCATCCTTGGTGACCACCTCGTGATAGTGGCGTGTTCGTTCCTCCAGGAAGTCAATCCCCCGGCGGATGGCATCGGATTGGGCCTCGTCGATGTCAAACTTGACGCCGCCCAGCACGTTGGCCGAATAGTTGACGCGGTTGCCCGTCAGCCCTTCCAGCAGGTCCATAATCGTCTCGCGGTCGCGCCAGCTGTACATGAACAGCGTATCAAAGCCTGCCTCATGGGCTGCTACGCCGATCCACAGCAGGTGGCTGTGAATCCGCTCCAGTTCAGCCACCAGTTGCCGGATGGCCTGGGCGCGGGGCGGCACCTCCACCCCCGCCAGCTTCTCGACGCCTAGGCAGTAGGCGGTGGCGTGGATGTGCGAGCAGATGCCGCAGATGCGCTCCAGCAGGTACAGGTTCTGCACCCAGTTGCGCGTCTCGGTCCCCTTCTCAATGCCCCGGTGAGCATAGCCCAATCGGACATCCGCCCCGACCACGATCTCGCCGTCAACGGTCAGCCGGAAGTGGCCGGGTTCCTTGAGGGCGGGATGCTGTGGCCCTATCGGGACGATAAAGCGTTCAGCCTGTCGTTCGGTCTGCATCGATCCACCTCGTCTATGCTTGCGGCGGCACGGATTCCGGGTCGAAGTCCTTGCGCAGCGGATAGACGCCCTCCGGCCAGTCGTCCGGCAGGTAGAGACGCTGCGGGTTGCGCAGGCCGACGATCTCCACCCCCAGCATCTCTTTCAGCTCACGCTCAAACACTTCGGCGCTGGGGATAAAATCCGACAGCGTGGGGACGGAAGGCTGCTCGCGCGGGGTGCGCACGCGCAGCGTGATCACCGCCGCGCCGGTGCAGAAGTGATACAGCACTTCCAGCTCGCCTGCTTCGGGGCCTCGGTCGAGGCCGGTGATCGCCGTCAGGTAGCCCAGGCGCAGAACACGCAGCCCTACCGTTGCGGGCACCAGGTCCTCGGGCTTCTTGAGATACACGTCCAGCCGGTTCGGCTCCGGGGCTGTGATCTCGCTCGCCCACTCCTCCACCATGAGGCGGGCTTTCTCTAGGGCGGTATCTACGTCCATCAGGCTTCTCCACCTTCGCTTGTCGCTCCCTGCCCGTCAGGGGATACGGTCGTCGGTTCCACCGGCACAGGGCCTTGCAGGCTCGTCAGCAGCTTGATCACCCCATCGATAATTGCCTCCGGGCGGGGTGGGCAGCCGGGCACATAGGCATCTACCGGGATCACCTGGTCAATGCCCCCGTTGATGTTATAGCACCCCCGGAAAGCGCCCCCGGACAGAGCGCATGAGCCGACCGCGACCACGAATTTCGGCTCATGCATCTGCTCGTAGACCCGCAGCAACCGCTCACGCGCTTGGCGTGTCACCGGGCCGGTGCAGATCAGCACGTCAGCATGCCTGGGGCTGCCTTTGAGCTTGATGCCAAACCGCTCCAGGTCATAGCGAGGCGTCAGCGTAGCCAGGATTTCGATATCGCATCCGTTGCATGACCCGCTGTTGAAGTGAACGACCCAGGGCGAGTTGATCCGGGCCCAGTTCTTGATCTGGCCCAGCACATCTTCCCAGGGTTTCGGCAGAGTATCCATCCGGTGTTTCCTCTTTTCGTTGTTCCATTAACATGCCGTGCGCTTATCCGAGGATCAGCGCGATGAGCGCCAGCATCAGCCCCGCCAGGTAGAAGCCTAGGATGGGGGTGAAGGTGCCGCTGCCCAGCATCAGCACACCCAGGTGCAGCACGGCAAAAAAGAGCGCCACCACGAAGAAGGGGCGGTAGCCGGGCGCAGCCAATCGCGTGGGCGGGGCTTCCCCGCTGGCATAGGTGCTGGACTTGAGCGGCGTGACGTTAGCCGGGCCAGCCAGCACACGCCCCAGCCCGTACAAGGCCCCCACCAGGAGCAGGTATATCACGAAGGCAACTGGCGGAGAGAGAAGGAAGTTGCTCATACGAATTCCCCTTCCAGTCCTGAGAGACTCTTATCTGCCAAAGGCACTGAGCAGCGCCTGACCCGCCGGGCCAGTCAGCCAGCTCATCAACCCCGGCCACACCCCGATGGCGACCACCGCCAGCCCCATCAGGATCAGGGGCGCATTCATCGCAGCCGGGAGCGTGTGGCCGCTCTGGACGGCAGCCGATGGCTGCCGGCGGTACACGGCATTGACCAGCGGCGCATAGTAGGCAAGCGACAGCACACTGTTGAGTGCAGCGAACACGACCACCAGCCCGATCACCAGGTTGTGGGTCTGGAAGCCTGCGGCGAAGATCTGCCACTTTGACATAAATCCGGCCAGCGGCGGCAGGCCGCCTAGCCCAAGCACCGCCACGCTCAGCGCCAGCGCAGCCAGCGGATAGCGCCGGGCTGCGCCGGACAGGTCCTCGACCGTCAGCGGTGCGTGGCTGCCTGCGGCGGTGTGCAGTGCGTAGAGCAGTGCCCCGGCAGCCAGAAAGGCTAGCCCTTTCATCAGCCCGTGATTGAACAGGTGGAACAGGCCGCCCTGCGCCCCGGCTGCTTCGCCCGCATAGGCGGCGATGCCCAGCCCGACCAGCATATAGCCCACCTGACTCAGGCTGGAATAGGCCAGCAGCCGCTTCACCTGCTTCTGGCGCAGCGCGAGCAGGTTCCCGGCGAGCATATTCAACGCGCCAGCGCCCATGAGCAGCGCGCCCCAGGCGTGCGTGACACCGGAAAGCGCCCCCAGCGCCCGCAGCATCGCCACCAGCCCGGCCTCGATGACGACGCCGGAGAGCATGGCGCTGATGCCGCTTGGCGCCATCGAGTGTGCGTCGGGCAGCCAGGTGTGCAGGGGAACCAGCGCTGCCTTAACGCCAAACCCGATCACAAAGAGCGCCCCGGCAGCTAGCAGCCCCGGCGTTGCCGGAGCCGACTGAATTGCCGCCAGCTCCAGCGTCCCCGTATAGGCAAGCGTCAAGCCAATGCCCAGCAGCACCAGCACCGAACCGGCTGCACTCTGAACCAGATACTTGAGACCCGCTTCGAGCGAGGTGGGCTGTTCGCGGTAGAAAGCGACCAGCAGGTAAGAAGTAACAGCCATCGTCTCAAACCAGACCCACAGGTTAAACAGGTCTCCGGCGCAGCCCAGGCCAATCATGACGCCGACCATCGCAACCAGCATCGCGTAGTATTTCTCTTGGCCGCTCTCACCAGCCATATACGGCCCGGAGTACAGCGTGACCAGCGTCCCAAGCCCCAGCGCCGTCGCTGCCAGCAGCAGGCTCAGACCGTCCAGCCGGAGCGGGATGTCACCAAGCGCGAAGGTGATTGCGCCCTGCCGGGCCAGATCGCCCGCTGCCAGCCCAAACGGAATCCACGCGCCCACCAGGGCGGCCAAGCTCACCCACTTGGCGAACCCCTGGCGTTCACCGCCCCGGCCCACATGGCCGCTCAGATAGACAATGGGCGAGGCCAGCAGGGGAACCCCGATGAGCCAGACGAATGCCGGTGCGTCCATGTCATGCTCCCCAGATCACGATAGCCAGGACGAGGACAAGCCCGCCCACAATGCCAACTACATTCCAGTTCAGTTGCCCGGTCTGTGTGGTGCGCAGGGCTGAGGCGCTGTTGTTCGTCAGGGTGATAATCTGGCGGTTCAGCCATTCGAAGCCCAATCCCCCGGCAGCGAACTCGCCCAGTGGTTCCAGCGCGCGCGCCCGCCCCGCCAGCACACCACGCAGGAACCAGATCGCCAATCCCAGCGCCACCACCGCCAGCGCTATCCACGTCGCCGGGGCCAGGACAATCTCGGCAACAACCTCGGTGGTCGGGAGCACGTGCAGCTCATGGAACGGCAAGGTTCCCGCCAGCAAGCGGCCAAATGGCCCGGCCAGGAGCCACGTAGTCAGTGTGCCCGCGGCTAGCAGACCCAGCGATACGCGCATGGCCGCCGGTGCATCGTGCGCCTGGGTCTCGCCGCGCGGCTCGCCATAGAACACCAGCCACACCATGCGCAGGCTGTATAGGGCCGTCAGCCCCGCCCCGATCAGCATCAGGACATAGGCCCACAGCGGGCCGTGCGCCAGACCGTTCTCAAGCACCAGCTCCTTGCTGAAAAAGCCGTTGGCAATCGGCAGGCCAGCCAGCGCGAGCGCGCCGATCACAAACGCAGCCCGCACAAAAGGCATCTGCCTACCCAGGCCGCCCATTTCCCGCATATCCCGTGTGCCGACGGCGTGGATCACCGCGCCCGCTCCAAGGAAGAGCAGCGCCTTGAACACGGCGTGGCTCAGCAGGTGGAACTGGCTGGCGAAGATGGCGCCGGTGCCGACCGCGTAGACCATGTAGCCAAGCTGGCTTATGGTTGAGTAAGCCAGAGTACGCTTCAGGTCGCTGGCAACCAGCGCCATCAACGCCGCCAGCAGAGCGGAAAGGAGACCCACGATGATAACGGTTGTTGTCCACCCCGGGACAGCCTCAAAGGCTGGGAAGAAGCGGGCGAGAAGGTACACGCCGGCGTTGACCATCGTCGCCGCGTGGATCAGCGCGCTGACCGGCGTGGGCGCTTCCATGGCGTCGGGCAGCCAAGTCTGGAACGGCACCTGCGCTGACTTGGCCGCTGCGGCTGCGATGAAGCCAAACGCCACCAGGGCCAGCACCCCGCCGGGCAGTGACCCGGCTTCAGCCAGAAACGTGTTGATCTCGTAGCTGCCGAGGTAGCCATAGGCGATCAGCGCGCCCACCAGCAGCCCAACACCCCCGAGCTGGGTGACGATCAGCGCCTTGATGCCGCCTGCCACCGCCTTGGGGTCGTCGTTGTGGAAGGCGATTAACGCATAGGAGCAGAAGGCCGTCACTTCCCAGAACAGGAACATGAACAGCATACTGCCGGAGAGAACCAGCCCCGCCATCCCACCAATGAAGAACAGCACCAGCGCGTAATAGCGGCCAAGCTGGGCCTCGCCGCGCATGTAGTCCATTGAGAAGATGACGGCCAGGCTGCCGATAATAGCCGCCACAGCCGCCAGGAACACGCCCAGCCCGTCGGGGACGAGCGTGAAATCACCAAAGATGCCCCCCACCGGGATGCGCAACGTGGCCGTGTCGGCAGCCGAGATTAGCAGGATCGCCGACACTCCCCCGGCCAGAACGGAGAACACGGTTGCCGTCCCGTGCTGGAGCCGGGGATGCTCATCCCCTACCAGCCACACGCACAGCGCGCCAAGCCAGGGCAGGCCAATTGTGCCTATCATCAACCAGGTGGCCATCGCTTACCCTCGCAGCTTCGAGAGATCCCTGACATCCAGGGTGCCCATTCGGCGCTGTATCTGGACGGCCAGTGCCAGACCCACGACCATGACGACAGTATCAGCAACGATCACCGTGACGGCCAGGCTCTGGCTGAGGTTCACCTGCCCGCTGGCCTTGCCAGCCATCACCAGCCCAAGCACAGCCGCTTTCACCAGAATCTGCAACGCGACAACCAGCTTGATCAGGTTGCGGCTGATCAGGAGGCCATAAAACCCGGCGCTCAGCAATCCAATGACGCCGATCAGGGCGATGTTGTGGGGTGAGAGGTTCATACGATCTCCTTTTCACGCTCAAGGCTACGCTGCTCCATGTCGAGCAGCTCACGGTCCCGCGCGGCGGCTATCTCTTCTGCCACCGATTTCTCCAGCGGAGCCTTGGCCTCGGCTAGCAGTCCCAGCAGCCCCAGCACACCAGCGAAGATGAGCACCCCCTGAACCAGAACATCCAGGCCGCGCCGCTGCCAGAGCATGGTTGAGAAGCTCACCTCTGCCGTGGGCTGCGCGGCTGGCCCCAACGGGAGGGACAGCCAGCCCAACATGGCTGCCGCACCGATGACCAGCGTCCACGCCAGCGCTTTCGGGACGACCGGCTGCTGGTGGCCCGTTTCCTCGCCCGCCACGCTGATCGCGAACACGAACAGGATCGTCACCAGCCCAGCGCCAACGCTGAGTTCGATGACGGCTACCTGCCGGGCGCCCATCAGGTAGAAGATGATAGACACAATGGCGCTGGTACCGGCCAGCCACAGGGCCGACTCGATCAGGCGTCTGGCCCGTATCGCCAGGAAGGAACAGACAATAGCGGCGATGACCAAGCCCCCGATTAGCATGAAATCCTCCTGAAAGTGCCCGTTGTAAAGCAACCCGGCGCTGCTGGCGCGCGGCCACTGCCCAGACTATTCCCGTCTGCTGGCCCCGGCCCCGATGGCTCCCGCGCTCATGGGGCTGCCGGGCCGCGAGGCGCGCACCAGCGCCTGCCCTTCTTCATATTCTTTCACCGAGACGCCGTAGTATTCAGCCATCGCTGCCGCATCGCTGATATCGATGCCAGCCGCCGCCGCAAACTCAATATCTCCCTCCAGGTTGAATCGCCCGTCATAGCGGTTGCCATCGGGCAATGTGGCCCCGCGCAGTCGATGCGTCTGCGTGAGTTGTTCCTCTTTCAGGTTACGCACGCCGCGTAGATTCGCCCTAAAGAGGATTGCCCCTGCCAGGTTGGCCCGGCTGAGGTCGGCGGCCTGCAGGTTGGCCAGGCTCAAATTGGCCCCTTGCAGGTTGGCCAAGCTGAGGTTCGCCCCGTCCATTTGCGCGTGTTGTAGATCGGCGTTCTCCAGGTTGGCTTTGTACAGGTCTGCTCCCTCCAGATGGACGTACTGGAGGCTGGCTCCCCTCAGCGAGCCGTCGCTTAGCCATCCGCGTGCCCGTAGCTCTTCAATGGCTTGCAGCACATGCTTGCTATCCGGGCTGTGCAGCTTCCGAATAAGCTGCATCACGGCACTTGCTCGCATTGTAGCCTCCTTGCCCCGGTCTCCTCAGCCGGGGCCGTTCAGAGAGACGTTCTTACCTGCTATCACCCTGAATGCGGGGCCTCAGAGAGTTTAGCCCCGTTATACCCAGCATAGAATGGGGAGGTGACAAATCAGGATGAAATACAGTGACAAGTTGGTGACAAAAAGTACAAATGGAACGCCATTTGTCATGTCGGTAGGGGGTGGATAGGCCGCCCTGTGGAGCGCCTCAGATGGAACTTTCGGGGCATCTCACGAACTATCGTGCCATCCCGCGCCGCTTTGTCACAGCCGACTGTTTATCATATAAATAGGCTTGATGAGCTTTCCGGGATCGCCGGGCGGGCAGGGAACCGGAGCCTCATCCGGAACGTTACTTTTTCAACGCGATGAGTGGGTATCCCAGGATGGAAGATATGGCACGGGTAGCGGCAAAAATCCTGATCGGGGTAATGCTTGTGCTGACTGTGGTGCTCCCCGCCGGCATGGTATCCGCAGAGGGGGCAACAGCAGAGGTCGTCTACCAATCGGCCCCGGTTTTTCCTGTACAGGCCGAGGCCAATGTCCCGCTCTCACAAGAGACAATCCACATCGTGCAGCCGGGTGAGACGTTGTTTCGCATCAGCATACACTACGGCGTCCCGATGTCGTCCATTATTTCTGCCAATAACCTCATTAATCCGTCGCGTATCTACGCGGGCCAGCGCCTCATCATCCCAACCGGGAGCGGAAGCACGCCCGGTGCCCCCGCGCCGGGAACATCGGTGAGGCATGTGGTACAGCAGGGCGAAATCCTGTCGCGTATCGCGAGCCAGTACGGCGTGTCGATGTGGGCCATCGCGCAGGCCAACAACATCAGCAACCCATCGATGCTCTACGCCGGGCAGGTGCTGGTTATCCCCGGCTCGTCGGCCCCTTCGACCGGCGGCCCGGCGCAGACCGTGACCTACACTGTGCAGCGCGGTGACACGCTGTACCGCATCGCTGTCCGCCACGGCGTGTCAGTCAGCGATGTGATGGCCTTCAACAATATTGCAAACGCCAACCACATTGAGGTTGGGCAGCAGCTCACAATCCCGCTGACGCCCGGCAGCGCACCGCCCCCGCCCCAGAACAATGCGCCCCCCACACCTTCATCTGCGGGCAAGCTGATCCTGGTCGATCTGTCGGCGCAACGCACCTACGCTTACGAGAACGGCGTCCTGCTGCGGGAGTTTGTGGTCTCGACCGGCCTACCCGGCACGCCTACCGTCACCGGGGACTACGCCATCTACGTCAAATACCGCTATGCGCGGATGATCGGGCCGGGTTACGACCTGCCGAATGTGCCCTACGTGATGTACTTCTATCGGGGCTATGGGCTGCACGGCACCTACTGGCACAACAACTTTGGCCGCCCGATGAGTCACGGGTGCGTCAACCTGCGTACATCCGATGCAGAGTGGTTGTTCAACTGGGCGCCTGTGGGGACTACCGTGCGGGTGATCTACTAGGCAAGCCCCGCTCCTGCTCTCACCTGCGCGGGGAGATAAGCGCACCCAGCCGATCTGTCACCGGAAGAGCAGGGGTGATGCCCGCCATCACCCCTGTTTTTGACTCGTCTGCTCCCTGCGCAGGTGACCAGCCGATCCGTCACCGGAAGAGCAGGGGTGATGCCCGCCATCACCCCTGTTTTTGACTCGTCTGCTCCCTGCGCAGGTGAGCCAGCCATCCGGCGATGCGCTGCTCATAACCTAGCTGCCCCGGCCTGTACCAGCGCACTCCCACCAGTTCGGCAGGCAGGTACTGCTGTTCGGTGTAATGATCGGGGAAGCTGTGAGGGTACACGTAGTCCGGGTGATCGGCAGCGCGGTCGTGCGGGCTGGTGCGCAGATGGGGCGGCACGCTGGTGTCGGCTCCCTGCTCAACGGCCTCGATGGCCTGAAAGACTGCCCCCACGCTGTTGCTCTTGGGTGCGGTGGCGAGGTAGAGCGTCGCCAGGGCGAGGTGATATAGGCCCTCAGGCAGTCCCACCCATTCAAACGCCTGGGCGCACGCGCTGGCGATGATCACCCCCTGCGGGTCGGCCAGGCCGATGTCCTCGGCGGCCAGGATCAGGATGCGCCGCATGATAAAGCGCGGGTCCTCGCCCGCCGTAATCATTTTAGCCAGCCAGAACAACGCAGCGTCAGGGTCGGAGCCTCGCACCGACTTGATAAAAGCGCTGATCGTATCGTAGTGCTCATCAGCGCCCTTATCGTAGCGCACTGCACGCCGCTGGATGCTCTCCTGCGCGACGGCCAAATCGATGCGGATGACACCATCTGCGCCAGGGGGCGTCGTCAGCGCGGCTAGCTCCAGAGCATTAAGCGCACTCCGCGCGTCACCGTCGGCAACGCGCACGATGTGCTCCATCGCTTCCGGCACGACAACAAGCGGCATCGAGCCGAGGCCGCGCTCCCTGTCGGTCAAGGCCTGATCGAGGATGGCGCGGATATGCTCGCTGGAGAGGGGCCGGAGTTCGAACACGCGCGAGCGGCTGAGCAGGGGACGGATCACCTCAAAGTAAGGGTTCTCGGTCGTCGCGCCGACCAGGATAACCGTTCCCTGTTCAACGTGCGGCAGGAGGGCATCCTGCTGGGCCTTGTTCCAGCGATGGATCTCGTCAATGAACAGGACTGTCCGGGTGCCGTGCAGCGTGTGGCGCTCTTTGGCCGCCTCGATCACCTGCCGCAGGTCGTTAATGCCCGCCAAGACGGCGCTCAGCGTCTCGAAGTGACTGGCGGTGGTGTTGGCGATGATATTGGCCAGCGTTGTCTTGCCGCTGCCCGCTGGCCCCCACAGGATGATCGATGTGAGCCGGTCAGCCTCGATGGAACGGCGCAGTAGCGTCCCCTCGCCGACGATGTGCTCCTGCCCCACAAACTCATCAAACGTGCGCGGGCGCATCCGGTAAGCCAGCGGCGCTTCGCGTTCGATCTGCTCCCGGCGGCTGTACTCAAACAGGTCCATGCTCGCTGCCTTCCCGAACTCAAGAGCAACTCGGTCATCCAGAACCCGATCATGCCACCGTTGCCCGGCTCGCGCCAGATGAACTGCTGCCCGGCGGCTGGTACAATCAGAGGCGATCTGACAGCGAGCACCTGGGCAGCGATCCGCTTGCGATGTCATCTCATCAGCCTGTTCCGGTCCGGGGAGAACAAACAGCATGGAACTCAAGCGCGAGGAGAGAACACCGGAACGTGTCCTCGTCATTGTGGCCCACCATGACGATATCGAGTTTGGCATGGCCGGGAGTGTCGCTCGATGGAGAGAGCACGGCGCACAGGTGGTCTACTGCGTGATCACCGACGGCTCGGCTGGCAGCAACGACCCCCAAGTCAACCCGGCAGAGCTGGCCCGAAGGCGCGCCGAGGAGCAGCTCGCGGCAGCAGCTACGGTCGGCGTGACGGATGTGCGTTTTCTGGGCTACAAAGACGGCGTGCTCCAACCTACGCTTGAGGTGCGCCGCGACCTGACACGACTGATCCGCGAGGTGCGTCCTGACCGTGTGGTGACGATGGACCCGACCGCGATCTTCATCAATGGTACTTACATCAACCACCCTGACCACCGGGCAGCGGGCGAGGCAGCCGTCTACGCGACCTTTCCCAGCGCAGGCACCCGGCCAATCTTTCCTGAGCTGCTGGCCGAGGGCCTCGAGCCGCACGACGTTCGGGAGCTATACCTGGGTCTGACGCTTGAGCCGAATCTGGCGGTTGACATCACCCCCTACATTGACCGTAAGGTCGAGGCCCTGCTGTGCCATCGCTCGCAGGTCGGCCCGGAAGCATCCGACCTGATCCGGGCATGGGACGCCGAATCGGGCAGGCAGGCGGGAGTCGAATACGCCGAACTGTACCGCACGATCCGGCTCGTGGAGGATGAGGCACAGCCGATGCGCGATTAGGGCGCCCGCCCCTACCGGTCGAGAGTCCGCAGGATGGCACGCACCGGACTCCCGCAGGCATCCTCCATCTTCAGGGGCAACGCAACAAGCTCGTACTCACCGTCCGGCACATCTCGGAGCAGCAGCGACTCGAGGTGGGCCATGCCGTGCGTGTGCAGGCGGTGGTGGCAGGGCAGGTCGCGGCTATCGAAGCGATCCACTGACGGCATGTCAACCCCCAGCAACACAGCGCCGCTCGATGCCAGCCAGTCGATCAGCTCCACCGTAGGGTAGGGAAAGTCCTCGGGCCACTCGTCATCCGGCAGGTCGCTGGCCCAGGTGTGAAGCAGGAGCCGTTCCGTGCCCGTCAGATCATGCCCCTCGAAGTCGGCGGGGGTGATGCCGCCGTGCTGCCGGGCGATGGTCACGACCTGCGCTGGGCCGATGTAGTTCTCCAGCGGCAGGTCAGCCGGGTGCTTCCCGTCTGGGGAGGTAATGCAGGGAGCGTCGGCGTGCGTGCCGGTGTGGGCGCTCATGGTAAGCGTAGTCAGGTTGACCGAGTCGCCTCGGTCCAGGCTCGCCACCGCCCTGGCCGAGAAGCGGGCATCGCCCGGCCACACGGCCAGCGTGGATGAGATCGTGCGGCTGATATCGTAGATCATGGCCTCTCCCTTGACGCTGGTATGGCATTTCTGCGCTCATGTGACAAACGACTGCTGTTCGGCGTGTCTCCTCCATGCCCCGGTCTGGAGGATGTCAGCTATCGCGTCCAGCGCGGCGTGGATTTCGGCATCGCTGTTGTAGAAATGTGGGGAGATGCGGATGCCCGCGCCAGCGCGGTAGTCGATAATGATGTCGCGGGCGAGCAGCTCGCGCGAGACCTCGTAGGCGTGCGGCGGGTCTACCGTCACCGTGCCGCCGCGCCGATCAGGACAGCGCGGCGTGTGGACCGGATAACCGGCTGCGTCGGCCCGCTCGACGATCAGCGCCGTCTGGCGCATTGACTTGCGACGGATGTTCTCGACTCCAACCTGAGCAATAATCTCGACGCCCGGCCCGGCGGCGTAGAACACGGGGATAGCGGGGGTGCCGCTCAGGAAGCGGAAGGCATCCTCGCGGAAGTCAATGTCGCCCACTTCAAAAGCGAAGGGACGTCGGTGGGCCATCCAGCCGGTCAGCCGGGGTCTGGCTGTCCTGAGGTGATCCTCACGCGCATACAGGAAGGCGCCGCCCGGCCCGCCGCACATCCACTTGAGCACCCCGCCCAGATAGAAATCGACATCCAGAGCCTGCACGTCAAAGGGGACGATGCCACAGGCATGGTAGCCATCCACAATGACCACCGCACCGACGTGGTGTGCCTTACGGACGATAGCCTCTATGTCAAGCACGTAAGCGCTGCGAAACAGCACATGGCTCACCACTACCAGCTTTGTCCGCTCGTCGATAGCCTCAACGATCTGCTCATCGGGGACGGTGATGCCGCCGTCTTGGCTCTCGACCACATGCAGCCCCACGTGCGAGGGGAGCATCCCACGCAGCACGTAGTAGACCGATGGGAAGATTCCACCCTCGGCCACCACTCTGTTGCGCGGACCGTCGAAATCAAAGAGGGAGAGCAGAACGCCTGTCGCCAGGGAGATGTTGGGCTGCATGCAGACGGTGTTGGGCGGCGCGCCGATAATCGCGCCGATCTTATTGCCCAACTCGACGCTCATATCCCACCAGCCTTCGCCCCAGGCGCGCACGCCGCGCTCTGCCCAGGTGTTGGCGAAGGCGCGCAGGGAGTCGTACACGCCGCGAGGCATGGCGCCCAGGGAATTGCTGACGAGATAATTCGTCCGGCTGAGGATGGGGAATTCCTCACGCCATCTGAGCAGGGGATCAGGGTGACTGGCCATAGCAAACGCTCCGGTATGTGCGGTCAAAATCGTCATATCTGGTATTATACAGGGCGGTCCGGGCGATCTCTTATTCGGAGAAGGCATTCTCTCCCCTGCTCTTGCACCCAGACCATACTAACTCCAGGAGGAGGCACGATGATCATACCCGGCTCCATCGAGCGCGTGCTGCTCGACGAGGAAACGATCCAGCAGCGCGTTAAGGCCATTGCCGCACAGATCAGCGCGGACTACCGGGACGTTAAGGATATTATCCTGGTGGGGGTCTTGAAAGGCTCCTTTATCTTCCTGGCCGACCTGGCCCGAAACCTGACCGTGCCGCACCACATCGACTTTGTGGCCCTATCCAGCTACGGTGCGCAGGGGGCGACCAGCGGCGCGGTACGGCTGATCATGGACACCCGGGCGCCTGTCACCGGGCAGCATGTGATCATCGTCGAGGATATTCTCGACACGGGCCAGACGCTTGATTACCTGCTGCGCAACTTCAAGGCCCGCCAACCCGCCTCACTGCGATCATGCGTGCTGCTGAGCAAGCCCGACCGCAGGCAGGTTGATGTGACAATTGACTACCTGGGGTTTGAGATTCCGGACGTGTGGGTGGTGGGCTACGGGCTGGATTACGCCGACCGATTCCGCACGCTGCCCTACATCGGCGCGCTTAAGAAAGAGTTTTACGAGCAGTGAGAGGCAGAAAAGTCGCACAAGCCGGGAATCAGGCGGTCTCCGCTGGCCGGACGCCGACATGCACAGCCATCGTGCCGAGCATGAAGCGGCGATAGCGCACGTCCACCAGGCCCACCTTGCGCATGATGGCGGCCAGCTCATCGGGCGTCTTAAATGCCTGAGTCGATGCGGGCAGATAGGCATATGCCGGGGCATCCCCCGCCACTAGGCGACCCAGCAAGGGGATCACGGCCCGCAGGTAGAACCGGACCAGGGGGCGCAGGGGACCGGGCGGCGGGGGTGTTGTATCCAGGCAGACGATCCGCCCGCCGGGCCGCACCACGCGCACCTGCTCGCGGAAGGCGCTCAGCACGTCGCCCACGTTGCGCATCAGGTAGCCGGATGTAACCGCGTCGAAGCTCCCAGCCGGGAAGGGCAGGGCAAGCGCGTCAGCGCATACCCAGCGCACACGCTGGCCGCCGTGCCGCCGCCGACCGACACTCATCATAGCAGGCGTGAAGTCGGCGCCTGTGACCTTGGCGCTGCTGTCCTGTGTCAGGGCTTCCAGGGCAATGTCACCCGTTCCCACACCCACGTCAAGGAGGTAGCCGCCAGTTGGCAGAGCAGCTTGCTGCACGACATAGCGCCGCCAGGCTCGGTCGCGCCCGAAGGTCATCAGGCGGTTCATCAGGTTGTAGCGGCGGGCAATCCGCCCAAACATGGAGCGGACGTACTCAACCCGCTCCCGACCATTGAGGGTTGCCACCCGGCCCTCCTCGCCAAACCTGTTCTTTGTGAAACCCGCCAGGATTGTAGTGCGCCGCCCGGACGGTAACAAGGGCAACGCCACAAAAAAGGGGCATCCGGCGGGTGGGCTTGCCGGATGCCCGGAAAGGGAGCTGGCCGCGGTCACTGCACGAACGTCAGTTCAGGAGGAATCTTGTAGAGCACATCCTCATCGTAGTTGATCTCGAAGTCACCTGAGCCAGTGACCTTGACAGTGCTGGCGATGAACTGGCCGGTGACATCGTCATCCGCCCCGCCTGCCAGCTCCAGATCAACGTTTGGCGCGTAGACCGTGCCGGTAATGATCTGCACGCCCTGGGCAGTGAACTTGATCGCTTCGCTGGAGCTGTCGTTATCCCGCGAGGAATACAGCAGCATCCCCGCCCACTCGCCGGTGGTCACGGCAGTCAGGGTCAGATCGCCGCCTGTTGCCGAGAAGCCGCCGTCCTTCATGAAGATCATGACATTTTCAGCGATCAGGTTGCCTGCTTCGATGCTGACATCGTCCGTGAAGTAGTAGAGACCGGGTTCAAGATAGATGGTCTTATCAGCGGCATTCAGCTTTAGCCCGGCGTAACATCCCGGCCCGAAGGTGCCGCTGGTCTCTGACGAGCTGAGCTTAATCTGCGGCTGGCAGTTGCCGGGGTTGGGCGGCTCAGGCAGGTTCGCCAGCGGATCGGGGACGGTCTGCTCGATGTGGTTCGGTGTGGGGCTGATGCTCTCGCCCTCATCGAAGCCGCCCGCCGTGTCAATCGGCCCCTCGGCCTGAAGGCTGGCACCGCCATCGACGGTGATCGAGGCCGAGGGGTTGGTCGAGTTGCTAAGCGCTCCGGCATTGTTGATGGTGATCGTGCCGGTGCCACCCCCGTGGATGCCTTTCACATTAACGGCGTCGTTCAGGGCAACCAGCGCATAGCCCGCAAATGCCGGGCGCTCGCGGCGGCAGTGGCCGACGGCGCGGGCGGTCACCTCGGACGGCCCCTGGTAAACAAAGTGAATCAGGTAGGTTGGGGCATCGGCCTGGATGACGACCTGAATGTACTCGCTCTTGACGCTCTCCGACGCGCTCGCCAGGTCCGCTGCGATGTCGCCGTCGGTAGGCGGGTGCTGCACCGTGACGGTGTTGGTGATCCCATCGTTATTGAAGTGGTTGTCGGCAGCGGCGGCCAGCGCGGCCTGTTCTACCAGGGCCGGGTCAGCGTCGGCGGGATCGCCAGTTTTGCACAGCTCATATGTCGCAGCCAGCACGGCGGCGTCAGCGGCATTGCGGGCGTTGCGCTCAGTCAGGAACAGCGAGCCGCCGTCCACGGCCAGCGCGGTGAAGCCAATCAGCACAACCATCAGCAGGGCGATCAGCAGGATCGCCTGCCCGGCTTGGGCCTGAGATGGCAGCCCAGCCAACCCGTCAGGCCCACGCCGTTCATCGCGTTTAACCAGGTTCATTGTGCCCCAGTCCTCTCCCTATCCCCGAAGAGTCAGTAGCTGCCGCACCCTCCCGGACCGATAATGTCCGCTTCAGTGAGCAGGCCGGTCACCGGCCCAGGGTCTCGGTATGGAACAACCATGAAGTTGTAGACCCCGTTCTTATCCCATTTGCTGGGGTCGAAGTTGAAGCACCCGGTCGGGCCGGTCGCGTCCCCGGTGCAGGTCGTGCTTCCACCGCCCGCGATGGTGCCCACGTGCGAGGCGGAAGCCCCGCTGCTGGCATATATCCAGTAGCCGTCGGCTCCGGCTGCCGGGGACCAGGTCAGCGTAACGCCGCGCACCGTGCCAGTGCAGGAGGCACCCACGTAGGTCAGGTCGTAGACCTTGAACGCGCAGCGCACATATACGCTGTTTGAAGCCGGGCCGAGCAGCGCACCCCCGCCGCCGAAGGCCTGCGCCTCATAGGTGACGCCCTTGTTCTTGTCCGTGCTAGCTTGGAGGTCGGTCCACACTTCAATGCCGCTCGGCTCGCTGCCGCTGGCCGGGGCGTTGAAGCAGGCCTCGGGGCTGCCGCCGCACTGGTTCGTCGAGCGCCCGCTGATGATGCCGACGAGCTTTTTCTGCCCGGCGTAGGTGCCGCCGTCGGGGGTGGCGTAGATGTAGTAACCCTCCACATCGGGGTCGTTCACCGGCGTCCAGCTGAGGCCCACGTAGCGCATATCGGGCTGGTTTGTCGCACAGTAGCTCCCCTCAGCCCAGTGAGACAGGGCGGGCGCATCGACGATTGACGAGGGCGTACAGTCAAGCGAGCAGCTTACGCTGTCCTCCCCGGCGTCACAGATGCCATCGCCACAGGTGGGGCCGCCCGGCGGGCAGTCTGCCGGGCAGCTTACACTGTCCTCGCCTGCCTCACAGATGCTGTCGCCGCAGGTGGGGCCGCCTGGCGGGCAGTCTGCCGGGCAGCTTGAGCTGTCCTCTCCGGCGTCGCAGGTACCGTCGCCGCAGGTAGGGCCAGCGTCATCATCCGGGGAGGCCAGAACAATGTTCTTCACCAGCGTGCGCTGGCCTTCGATGACGATAGGGAGCGTCTCAGGCAGGAAAGGAGTCAGCAGGTTCACTTCCGCATCAACGATGATGTGCAGGCGGTCGCCGTTGGCGAGCTTACTGTCCAGATAGACATCAGACGGGTTGCAGGCCACGACTGTGTCGTCGGGTTTGAGGAACTCAACCGTGACGTCGTTCACGGCGGCGAAGAAGACCCGGCCAGCGATGGCCTCCATCTGGTCGCAGTCGGTATAGTTCGGGCGGGTGCCGGAGCCACTCTCGGCATAACCGATGATGACGCCGTAGCGCAGGGCGTTGCGCACCGAAGCCGAGGCCTGCGCGTAGGTCATGAGGACGCGGCCAAAGTCGATAATCCCCATGATGAGCACCAGCAGGACGGGCAGGGCGAGAGCGAACTCGGCAAGGGACTGCCCCACCCCTCTCGAGTTTCCGTTGCGCTGCGTCCCAGTCATGTAGAGGTCCTTTTGACGGTAAAGCTGGCTCAGACAGTCAGTGATGTCCGGGTGAATATTCGGTTATGGTTCAACCACGATAATCTGTGACGCTTGGCCTCTCAGCTTGATGGGATTAACGCCCGCGATGCGGGGAATGATCGGCGTCAGCAGTTCGTAGTCATACTCAATGGTCACAGTGACCGTATCGCCGATCTCGTCACGGTCCTCAGCCGCGGGAGGGTCCACGCTGATCAGCGCCGCCGACCACTCCACAAACCCTCCACCCGCGTTGCGCGCCCGGTACAGGGCATTGTTCGGGTCAGCGCACTCCGCCCCGTCAGCCGGTTCCCAGCATCCGGGATTAATTGAGAGGTACAGCGCTGCTTCACCTGCGCCATCCTCCAGCGCGACGTAAGTGTAGTAAGCGCGTCCCAAGTCCAGCAGGCCAGAAACCAGGATGAGGAGGACGGTGAAACCAACCGTGATCTCAACCAGGCTCTGTCCCTGCTCGCCACGTGTGAGAGCTTTTCGCCTGCCAAGCATTATGATGTACCCCTGCGGTAAGCTGTTTCTCGGACAATGATTCGTTCCGGCCAGAAGAAGGCTCTATTCACCCTCTATTATAAGGACGTTCGCCGTTGATCCATGTTAGCGAATCCGGTACCAGCGTACCATTGGCCGATGGCAACTACCCCAGGCATCAAACTCCCAACCTGCGCCGCATTCAGCCTGCGCCGGTCGGTCCGGGCGCTCGTTTGGGTGCTCTCACGCAGTTGGCTATACTGGACACTGTAGCAGATAACTCCCATCTCGGACATAGGGATAAGTACGCACCCTACCCATCACAGGCCCCGTGCAGTCGGGCCAGAGGAGCAGCCTGATGTCACCCTACAGCCTCGAACGCACCGTAGCCATCGACGCCGTGCGGCTGGCGGCGCACCTGTGTCTCGCCATCCGTGAGGAAATGTACCGCAAGGATGAGCCGATGGAGAAGGCGGGGGATGAGCCGGTCACCATAGCCGACTACGGGGCGCAGGCGCTCATTTTGCAGCACATCGCAGGGCATTTCCCGGATGATGCCTCGCTTGCCGAGGAGCGAGCCGATGATTTCATCCGGCTGGCTAACGCGAAGCAGCGTGAACATGTTGCCCATCACATCAGCCGGGTTCTTGAGCGCAATGTCTCGGTGGCAGATACGGTGCGCTGGCTGGATTCGGGCCACGGGCAGGTAAATGCGCGCACTTGGGTCGTGGACCCTATCGATGGGACAAAGGGCTTCCTGCGCGGCGATCAGTTTGCCATCGCCGTCGCGCTGCTCGTGGACGGCATACCGGTGGCTGGTGCGCTGGGCTGCCCGCTGATGTCGTTCAGCTCCGGTGAGGCCGGCAGCCCGCGCGGGGTGATTGCGGCAGCGGTGCATGGCCAGGGTGCGACGCTGGAGCCGCTGAGCGGCGGCCCGGTGCGTGCCATGCGTGTGTCAGGCTGCGACTCGATGGCCGAGGCCCGCCTTGTTGAGAGCGTTGAGGTGGGGCACACCGATCATGCGTTCTCGGCCCGGCTGGTCGAGGCCGCCGGGATCGGCGGCCCGGTCGTCCGCCTCGACAGCCAGGCTAAATACGTGGCGGTGGCCGATGGACGGGCAGAGGTCTACGTCCGCCTTCCGCGCGAAGGGTACCACGAGAAGGTGTGGGACCATGCGGCAGGTGTACTGATCGTGGAAGAGGCGGGGGGGTTCGTCACGGATATCCAGGGCAATCCGATCGACTTCTCGCATGGCAAGCGGCTGGCCAGTAATTACGGCATCCTGGCGACCAACGGTGCCCTGCACGCCGAACTGCTAGCCGCCATCCGTGCGATAAGGGACTGATGCCCCTCTCCTGAAGGCTGCCAGGAGAGGCGAGGTTCCCTCTTGCCTGTACAGGCCTACACAGGAGGATCAACGTTATGCGGCTGAAGGACAGGGTAGCCATTATTACCGGGGGTGGGCAGGGCATTGGCCGGGCCGCCGTCCGGCGCTTTGCAGAGGAAGGGGCATGGGTGGCAGTAGCCGACATCCGCGAGGATACGGCGCAGGCTGCCGCGGACGCGGTCGAGGCTGCCGGGGGGCGGGCGATGGCCGTTATGGTCGATGTTTCCGACCGCCGCTCGGTTGACGCGCTGGTGCAGACGGTGCTGGCCGGGTGGGAGCGCATCGATATCCTGGTGAACAACGCGGGCATCCTGCGCGACGCCCGGCTGGTTAAACTGAGCGAGGGCGATTTTGACGCCGTGATCGCCGTCAACTTAAAAGGAGTGTTCAACTGTACGCAGGCCGTCGCGCCGCACATGATCGAGCGCGGCTATGGGCGGATCATCAACACCTCGTCGGTCGTCGGGCTGTATGGCAACTTCGGCCAGACGAATTATGTGGCGGCCAAAGCCGGGGTGATCGGCATGACCAAGGTCTGGGCGCGGGAACTGGGCCGCAAAGGGATCACGGTGAACGCCGTTGCGCCGGGCTTCATCGCAACCGAGATGACCGCCTCCGTGCCGGAGAAAGTCATGCAGGCGATGCTCGACCGGATTCCACTGGGCCGGATGGGCGAGCCGCGCGAGGTCGCCGATGTCTACCTGTGGTTGGCGTCCGATGAGGCAAGCTATGTCAACGGCGCGGTCATCAGCGTCGATGGCGGGGTTACCGTATAAGAGGCTCTGCCTGGGCAGAAGTCCCAGCGGGCAGGCCCAAATGCTATTCGAAGAACCAAGCGCGCTGATCGAGCGATGAGGGGAATGCGCTGTTGCCTCCGGGGCGCTGGCGGGCATCCAGCAGGTTCATGTGTTCGACAAGCAGGCGGCGGCTGGCCTCGACATCACCCGCTTCAATGGCGTCCACGATGCGCTCGTGATAGTTCCATACCGTCCGGTGGTAGGAGAGGTCCTGATAGAGGTTGAGGCCGAAAGCCTCGTAAGCTTCCCAGAACGCCTCCAGGGTGCCCTGCACGAAGGGGTTATCCAGCCGGGCGAAGATCGTCATGTGAAAGGTGCGGTGCTCGTCGGCGGGCACCTGGATCGGCTGGCGCTCAAGCTGCCGGACGGCGGCGGCGATCAGGCTGCGCAGTTTGCCGATGTCTTCCGCCGTCAAAAGGCCAACGGCTTCCCCCCAGAAGTGAATCTCTAGGGCATCGCGCAGCCGCGCGAGGTGGGCAAAATTCCTCTTGTCCAGCCCAATGGCATAGAGGGCGCTCAGCGTGGCGGCGGGGGCAAAGCAGTACGGCGCGACACGTGTGCCCCGCCCCGGCTTGATCTCCAGCAGGCCCAGCGCACGGGCGACCTCAAGGGCCTCCCGTGTCTTGGCAACGCTGACGTTCATCGCCTGGCTGATCTCCTGAATGGTCGGCAGTTGATCGCCGGGCTTGTAGCCATTCTCGACGATAAACCGCAGGAACTCGGAATTCAAGGATGCAACCCGCACGGCTCTCCCTCTATTGATCGGATTATCCAATCAGTTCATCTGATCAGCGGCGATTGTACTCAGGGTGGGCAGCCCCGTCAATTCGCCACCCTTCGTTCACGACGACGTTACCGGGCAGTACGTTGGTGAAGCACGTGAGCATACAAGCTTGCCTTCCGGCCTGGGAGGGGTCTGTGCTACAATCTGTCCCGTGATGATATCCCTCGAACCTCGGTCGGTACTGGTGATCAGGACGCACGCGCCGGAGGAAACCGAGCGCGTAGGTGAGCGCCTGGGAGCGCTGCTCCAGGCGGGCGACGTGATCTGTCTCTCCGGGCGGCTGGGGGCAGGCAAGACCTGCCTGACGCGCGGCCTGGCGCGGGGCTGGGGAGCCGTTGAGCGTCCGACCAGCCCAACCTTCACGCTGATCAACGAGTACCAACGCTCCCAGGACAGCCAGCGCTTCTATCACATGGACGGCTACCGGCTCTCAGGGGCCGTGGAGGCACAGACGACCGGCGTCGAGGATGTACTCGATGCGCCCGGCGTGCTCGTTGTGGAGTGGCCTGAGCGCATCGAGGAGGCCCTCCCCGCCGAGCGGCTCTGGATCGACATCCGGGATGAAGGCGGTGACGACCGTTTGCTGATCATCCAGGGAACGGGCAAGCGCCCCGCAGAACTGGTCGAGGCTCTCCGGAGCAGCGGCTGAACGGCGGGTCAGACCTCAGGCTCCACCCTGGAGCTGGCGGGCGAGTATGTCGGCGATGCGCTCAGCGGCGTGTCCGTCGCCAAAGGGTGAGACGGCGTTTGCCATGGCCCGGTAAGCATCCGGGTTGTGCAGCAGCTCCTGCGCCGCCTCAACGATGGCGGCAGTCGCCGTGCCCACCAGCCGGGCCGTGCCCGCCGCGATGGCCTCCGGGCGCTCGGTGGTGCGCCTCATGACGAGCACCGGCTTGCCCAGTGCCGGGGCTTCCTCCTGAAGGCCACCCGAATCGGTGATGATCAGTGTGGAGCGGTTCATCAGGTGGGCAAAGGCTGGGTATGGCAGTGGGTCAATTAGATGCACGCGCTCGACGTTCCCCAGAAGGCGGTAGACCGGCTCCTGGACGTTTGGGTTGAGGTGAACAGGATACACCAGCCGGACGCCGGGATTGCGTTCGGCAATCTCGCGAAGCGCGCGGCAGATCGACTCAAAATCGGGGCCGAAGCTCTCACGGCGGTGGGCCGTCACGAGGATCAGCCGTTCGCCCGGCACGCCGAGCGGCAGGTTCAGGTCAAGCTGGTAGGGCTGGGCCACCGTCCACTGGAGCGCATCGATCACCGTATTGCCTGTGACAAATATCGAGCCAGGCGGGATGTTCTCGGCCAGCAGGGCATCACGCGCCGTCTGGGTGGGCGCAAAGTGGTAGGCCGCCATGACGCTGATCAGGTGACGGTTGATCTCCTCTGGGAAAGGGTTGTAGGGATCGTAGGTGCGGAGGCCAGCCTCCACATGCCCGACCGGCACACGTAGGTAGAAGGCAGCCATCGCCGCCGTCATGGCGGTGGTGGTATCGCCCTGCACGAGGACAGCATCCGGGCCGACGGCCTGGAGGGTCTCGGTGACGCCCTGAAGCGCGCGGGCCGTCAGCCCGGCCAGGGTCTGGTCGGGCTGCATCAGATTCAGGTCATAGTCCGGGGTGATGTGAAACCACTCCAGCACCTGGTCGAGCATCTCGCGGTGCTGGGCCGTGACACATGTCACGACCTCGAATCCGGAGCGTTCGCCCAGCACGCGAACCAGGGGGGCCATTTTGATAGCCTCAGGGCGGGTCCCAAACACCAGAAGAACGCGGGGCATGGGTTCCTCAAAGCTCCGGGCGGGCGTAGCCGCTGCCACTGTGCCCGTCTCTGCTATGTGAGCGGCACAGGAGAGAGCGGCTTCTCGCCGACCACAGCGCGGATGTGGTCACCGGGGCCGAATTCCTCGTAGAGCGTCACGGTGAGGCCAGCCTGCCGCATCAGGGCAGGCTGATCGTACAGGAAATCGCCCACCCGCTCCCACAGACGCGCCCAGAATGTCCCGAAAGAGTTGCCATTGCTCGGAAGACCGATGTCGATCAGGACGACACACCCTCCAGGGGCTGTGACGCGGGCCATCTCCCGCATGGCGCATTCCCCATCCGAGAAACCAGCAAAGGCAAGAGTGCTCACAACAGCATCGAATGTCCGGTCCGGATAGGGGAGCGAGCACACGTTGCCGCAGCAGATGTAACTGCGGAGGCCGTGCTGCTGGAGTCGCCGCCGGGCGAAGCGGCACATACCCAGGGCGCGGTCGATCCCGGCGCACAGGTCGGTCTGTCCAGCGAGCCGCACCAGCAGCTTCCCCGGCCCGAACCCTACTTCCAAGACCTGACCGCCGGCTGGCACATAATCCAGTGCCCGCCTGACCAGCCTCCACCAGATGCCGAAGGAGAGCCAATCGATGGCATTGTACAGCCCTGGCAGTGTGTCGTAGACCACGTTGTTAAAGAAATTCAGCCATCGGTCCTGGCATGTGCTGCGTGTGGTGCTGCTCATGGCTTCCTTGTTTTCAGGCTTTGCCGGTAGCGACGGCCCGCGCCTTGTCGATCCGTTCAACCAGAGGTGGATGGCTGTAGAGCAGGATAACTTCCCAGCGCTCAGGATCGTACTCGGCCAAGTTCTGGTTGGCTAGACGGATCATCGCGTCGGCGAAGGAGCGCGGCTTCCCGGTCAGGTCCAGCGCGAAGCTGTCGGCCATGCTCTCGCGCCAGCGTGAGAAGGCGTTGCCCAGCGGCATCGCAATCAACCCGACGCCGCCCACCGTCAGCCCCAGAAGGGGCAGCCCGGCGGGGTCGGCCACGCCCGCCAGCCCAAGGGCGCCGACCCCCCAGCGCAGCACAAAGCTAGCTGCCCACAGGCTCAGGAGTGTGAGCGCCGAGTTGACCAGGATGAGCAGGAGCATATCGCGGTGGACGATGTGTGCCAGCTCGTGCGCCAGGATGGTCTCAATCTCGTCCGGCGCGAACGTATCAAGCAGGGTATCACCCAGGACGATGCGGCGCGTGGCTCCCAATCCCATCACGGCAGCATTGGCGCTCTTGGTACGGGTGCTCATGTCAAAGCGGTACACCCCCTTGACCTCGATGCCCACGCGCCCGGCCAAGTTGACCAGGCGCTGGGTCAGGTCTTCATCATCCAGGGGGGTGAACTTGAAAAACAGCGGTGCGATCAGCACCGGCGCCGCCGTCGAAAGCACAACGGTGAAGAAAAGCATTACACCGGCTGCGTAAAGCCACCACAGGTCAGGGGCGGCGCGCAGCATCCAGTAGACGATCTCAAGCAGCAGGATACCCAGCCCCCCTGAGAGGGCAAGCGACTTAACCTGGTCGCCGACCCAGCCCCGAAGCGTCTGGTTGCTCTGCTCGTAACGATGGGGCAGGATGTAGCCGCTGTAATAAGAGAGCGGCAGGCTGAGGATGATATAGGGGGTGAAGAAGACAACCGCGTAGAGCAGCAGAACGATGGGGGGGCTGCTCGTTAGGCCAGACACCCACTCACGCAGGGCAATGTGCCAGCCGGTGGCAAGCCACAGCGCAAGGTAAAGCCCGCCCAGGGCAAGGTCAACCAGTAGGAGCCGTCGCTGAAGGCGGCTGTATGCCTTGGCCTTCCGCTGGCGCTCTTCATCCAGCACAACCGATGTCTGTTCTTCGCTCATGCCACCCCATCTCTATGGTGGTTTGCTCCGCCGGATTGTAGCTTAGTGCCCGGCGTGGTACAAACCATCAGCAGATAATGGAAACAACTGGCACACTGGAGGGGCGATGTACGTTGATGCCGTCACGACGGCTGCCGTGGCCGATGAGCTGAGCCACATGATCGTCGGCGGGCGGGTGCAGACCGTGCTTGAGGTTGACGAGCAGTCCATCGGGCTGGAGGTATACGCGCAGCACAGGCGGCACTACCTGCTCATGACCATCGACCCGCAGGCTGCCCGCTGCCACCTGGTGCCGGATCGCCTGCGGCGGGGCGTGCAGACCCCTTCGCCGCTTGGCCTGCTGATGAGAAAGTATGTGGACGGCGCGCGGCTGGTGGCCGTGCGCCAGCCGCCTTGGGAGCGCATTCTGCACCTAGACTTCTCAGGCGAGCGGGGCGAGACGCGCCTGATCGTCGAGACGATGGACAGGCGCAGCAACGTCATCCTCACCGTGCAGGGGGACATCCTGGACAGCCTCAAGCGGGTTGGCCCCGACCAGAACCGCTACCGGACTATCCTGCCCGGCAGGCCCTACGTTCCGCCGCCCCCGCAGCAGAAGACCCGCCCTGAGCAGGTCACGCTGCGCCTGATCGATGAGGTCCTGAAGCAGGACCCGGATCGGCCTGCCTGGCGGGCGCTGGTCGAGAACGTGGCCGGGATCAGCCCCCTCTTTGCGCGGGAGGTGGTCTATTTCGCCTCAGGTGACCCGGAGGCGCAGGCCTTTGATGTGAGCGCGGGTATGATCCACGCCGCCTTCTCCCAGCGCGTGGCGGCTGTGCTGGCTGGCAACTGGGAGCCGTGCATCGTGCCAGCGCCGGGGGGAGAAGGTTACCTCGCCTTTGCGGCCTATCCCCTGACCCACCTGGAGGGCTGGCAGCCTGTTAGCAGCATCAGCGAAGCGATGTTCCGCTACTTTGGGGCGCCGGTTGGGGTGGACGCTTATCAGGCCGCGAAGCAGCCCGTCCGGGCGCAGATCAATGAGGCCCTCAACCGGTTGCGGCGCAGGCTGGCTTCCCTCGAAAGGCAGGAGTCGGGCGAAGAGGAGCTTGAGCGGCTGCGCAAGCAGGGAGAGCTGATCCTGGCGTACGGCCCGGCTGCCGCGCCCGGACAGGCCATCCTGCGCGCCCAGTATGAGCCGGATGGGCCGTTTTACGAGATCGAGCTGGACCCGGCGCTCACCTATGTCGAAAATGCCCGGCGCTACTTTGAGCGGTACGAGAAAGCCAAGCGGGCGGCGGAGGACATCCCTAGGCTGCGGCAAGAGACGCTGCACGAGATCGGCTATTTGGAACAGCTCTCGACTGACCTGACGCTGGCCGAAAGCTGGCCGGAGATTGAAGCGGTGCGCGATGCGCTCCAGGAGTCGGGATACTGGCGGGGCGCAGCGCGAACAGGCCCGCGCGGGGGCGGGCCGGGCATCAGGCGGTTCGTATCACCAGACGGGTTTGTGATCCTCGTGGGGCGCAACGCCCGCCAGAACCATACGCTGATTACGGAGCGCTCATCGGGCGACGACTTGTGGCTGCACGCGCGGGGGATTCCGGGGAGCCACGTCATCGTCAAGAATGACGGCCGCCCCATCCCTGACCGGGTTATCGAACAGGCAGCCAAGCTGGCGGCTTACTACTCAGCCGGGCGTGACGACACAAACGTTGAGGTGGATGTCACGGAGCGAAGATACGTGCGCCCGGTCAAGGCAGGCAGGCCCGGCATGGTCACTTACCGCAACGAAAGATCGCTGCGCGTCCGGCCTGAGCCGTTCCCTGACTCCTGAGCGTAAACCGCTTCGAGGCGGGGGATAACCATCGACCAGTCATACCGCTCGCGCACCAGCGCCGCTGCGTTCTCGCCAAGCCTGCGGCGGCGGTCCTCGTCGCGCAGCAGCGTGACGACCGCCTGGGCAAAATCGGCGGGCGTGTCGGCCAGCAGGAGATGTCTGCCGTTCACGGCGTCAAGGCCCTCCGCGCCAAGTCGGGTGCTGACAACCGCCCGCCCCATCGCCATCGCCTCCAGTAGCTTGAGGCGTGTGCCGCTCCCCATCCGCAGAGGCGCGACGTACACATCAGCCGCCCTGATGTACGGCCGGATATCTGAAACCTGCCCGGTCAGCGTGATGGCCGGATCGCCGCGCAGCGCATCCAGGCGGGGATGCGGCTTCTGCCCGACGATGGCGAAGTGCGCGCCCGGCACCGCCTGCCGGATGCGCGGCATAATCTTCCCGGCGAACCACAGCACGGCGTCAACGTTGGGGCGGAAGTCCATCTTGCCAGTGAAGACCAGCGCCGGGTGTGGGAGTTTGGCTTTCTCCAGCCCGGCTTTGGCATAGGCGCTCACGTCGATAGCATTCGGAATGACGGAGATCGGCGTGGGCTGGCGGAGCTGCGCCAGCTTATGCGCGTCGGACCGGGAGCAGGCCAGCACGTGGTCAACCGTCAGGCAGACAAGCGATTCAAACCGCTCAAGACGGCCCGCCTGGATGGCCGAGTAAAGGGCGGTGGGCAGACGGCGGAGACTGCGCAGGTCCTGCTGAGCGATGCGCTGCTGAAGGGCGAATTCGGCGTTGTGAGCGTCGTAGATCAGCAGGGTGTCAGGGCACTGCTCCAGGATGAGGGGCCAGATGGGGCGTAGGTAGGTTGTCATCTCGAGGCCCTCGAAGTGGATCACATCGAAGGTCTGGCTGGACAGCAGTTCGCGCAGCGCGCTGAGGAACTCAGGCGACCACAGGCGGCGTGCCATATCAGCGTACCCCAGGATCAGATCGCGCAGGCGCTGACCGCGCGTGCGGGGAGCCGGGGCAGGGAGGGTGATCAGCGGGCTGCACAGCCTGGCGAGCGGCGTTTCCACGGGGGGCGGCTGACTAGGCTCGACGAACGATAGCAGGGCGACGCGGTACCCGCGCTGCGCCAGGCCGTTGATCAGCCCAAAGTTGCGGATTGCCGTGCCCTGATACGGCGGGTAGGGGAGCTGGGGCGTCAGAAAAATTACCCGTTTGCCTGTGCTGTTCATGAGCTGACTTCCAGTGTGCGCTCGTAGACGGCCAGAGTTCGCCGCGCGGTCTCGCGCCAGCTGAACTGGCCGGCCCGCTCCAGCCCGCGCTGGCGCAGGCCATCAGCCAGAGCGGGATCGTTGATCACACGGTGGAGGGCGTCGGTGATACTGGCCGGATCGTCCGGATCGACGAGGAGGGCGGCCTCCCCGACCACCTCCGGGAGGGAAGCGCGGTCTGAGACAACGACAGGCGTGCCGCAGGCCATCGCTTCCAGCGGCGGGAGGCCGAACCCCTCGTAGAACGAGGGGAGGCAGAAGACCTGTGCGGCTGAGTAGATAGCGGGGAGGTCTGAGTGGCCCACGTTTTCGAGCCACAGCACTTGATCGGTCAGGCCCAAGCTGGCGGACAGAGCAAAAATCTCCTCGTAGAGCCAGCCGCGTTGCCCGACGACAACCAGAGGGGGCGCGCTGGGCAGCACTGCACGCAGGTCCGCATAGGCCCGCAGCAGGCCGCCCAGGTTCTTACGCGGCTCGAACGTCCCCACGAACAGGATATAGGTGGGAGGCAGGCTGTAGACTGCCCGCACCCGCTCGATCGCGGATGACGCGGCGGGGCGAAACGGCGCGGCAGCGGCTTCAGGCACCACCGTCACCCTGTCCGGGGCAACGTGCAGCAGGTCGATCACATCCGCACGGGTCGCCTCCGAAACGGCGATGATGTGATCGGCGCGGCGGACAGCGGCGCTGATCTGACCATTGTAGTAGCGGCGGCTGGCCGGGGTCAGGAATTCCGGGTAGTGCAGGAACGCCAGATCGTGGATGGTGATCACCGAGCGGTACGCGCCGTCATAAGGAGGGATGAAGTCGGGGCTGTGGAGCAGGTCGAGCCGGTGCGGCAGTAGTTCGGCTGCCAGGGTGAGCCGCTCCAGGCGGTGGTGGGCAGGCGTCCAGCAGAGGACGCGCCGCTGATTCTCCCCAACCGCCAGACAGCGGCTGTCTTTGCGGCTGTGAAGGATGAGATAGTCATTCCGTGCGTCGATAGCCGCCAGTTCGCGGATGAGGTGCTGGGTGTACTGGGCAATGCCGCCCTGTGTGTAATACGTCAAGCGGGCATCGATGCCGATGCGGGCCATGAGTGTCCCCGGTCTAGTGGTCAGGCTCTTATGCTAATCCAATCCTGCCGTTCGATCAACCCGCACCCCGGGCAGGCCCCAGCCCGTTGGTAGGGAGAAGCTGTTTTCGGAGGGCGTGCCCTTTGCTATTCTGGCCGCTGTAGGTGAAACTAGGGCGTATTCTCACACAAGGGAGCAGACACATGGGGCTTCTAGACGAGATCTTTGAGCAGCCTGCCGTACTCAGCCGCCTGCTGAACGAACAGATGGACAGTATCCGGCATATTGCCGAAGTCATTCGCCAGCGAAGGATCGAATACGTGTTTATTGCGGCGCGGGGAACGTCCGACCATGCGGCACTGTACGCCAAGTATCTGTGGGGTGCGTTTAACGGGCTGCCCGTGGCCCTGGCAACACCCTCGCTGTTTACGATCTACCAGCGCCCGCCCCGGCTCAAGAACGCGCTGGTCATGGGCATTTCCCAGTCGGGTCAGTCACCCGATATTAACGGCGTGGTCGCGGAAGGACGGCGGCAGGGCGCGCTGACGTTGGCCGTCACCAACAACGCCTCCTCCCCGCTCGCCATGAATGCCGAGCACGTCCTTGACATCAATGCCGGGCAGGAGAAGGCCGTGGCCGCCACCAAGACGTACACGGCCCAGTTGATGACTCTCGCCATGCTTTCTACCGCTCTCAACGATGAGCGCGAAGAACGGATAGCGGCCCTCCGGCGTGTCCCGGAAGCTGCCCGGCTGGCGCTCGAAGCGAACGCCGACGCGATGCACCGGGTGGAACGCTATCGCTACATGCTGCGCTGTGTGGTGCTGGGGCGGGGCTTTAACTACGCCACAGCCTTCGAGTGGGCGCTGAAGCTCAAGGAGCTGACGTATATCATTGCGGAGCCGTACTCCACCGCCGATTTCCAGCATGGGCCGATTGCGATGATCGAGCCTGGCTTCCCCGTGCTGGCGATTGCGCCCCGGGGCGCTGTCCTGACCGACATTCGCGATCTGCTCGGCAGGCTGATCGACGAGAAAAAGGCTGAACTGGTCGTCATCTCGGATGACGACGATACCCTATCGCTGTCTCACACCTCGTTCCGCCTGCCCGGTGGTGTGCCGGAATGGCTGACTCCGCTGGTCAGCATCATCCCCGGCCAGCTGTTCTGCTATCATCTGGCAATGGCGAAGGGCCACGATCCGGACTCGCCGCGCGGCCTGACCAAGGTAACCAGCACAATCTGAGTGCTGCATTATCACAGCCGCGTGCAGCGCCCCCCAGGCGCTCCGATCGTCGAACACGCAGGCCGGGAAACTGATCTATACTGGATGGGGAAGAGCAGCTTTGGGTGCCGGGAGCAGCCCCCCGCTCTTAATTGGCTGGTGCCGTTGGGCCTGGTTTTTTCCCCGTGATAGGTCCAAGAGGAGGAGACATGGATAATCTTATAGGGAAAACGTTGGGACCTTACACCATCCGCCGGGCGCTTGGGCGCGGCGGCATGGCCACCGTCTTTCTGGCTTATCACCCCCAGACGAACCGCGAGGTCGCCCTGAAGGTGCTGCCGCGCGAATTCCTGCATGACGAGATGTTCCGCATCCGCTTTGAGCGCGAAGCAAAGACCATTGCCGCGTTGGAGCACCCGGCTATCGTGCCCGTCTATGACTTCGGCGAAGCCGACGGCCAGCCCTACATCGTCATGCGCTACATGCCGGGCGGCTCGCTGGCTGAGCGCATCCGTCAGGGGCCACTGCCTCTTGAGCAGGTGGTCAAGGTCTTCGAGCGGGTCGGGTCAGCCCTCGACGCGGCCCATGCCAAGGGCATCATTCACCGCGATGTTAAACCAGCCAACATCCTCTTTGACGCCTACAATGAGGCGTACCTGTCCGACTTCGGCATTGCTAAGCTGGCCCAGTCCACCATCGAGCTGACGGGCAGCGGTATGGTGGGGACACCGGCCTATATCGCCCCGGAGATGGCCGAGCCGGGCAACATCATGCCAGCCATTGATGTCTACGCACTGGGCGTGACCCTCTTCCAGGCATTGACGGGCACCTTGCCTTACAGCGCCGATACGCCGATGGGCTTGCTGCTGGCGCACATCAGCCAGCCTGTACCCGACATCACGACGCTGCGGCCAGACCTGCCCGCACACCTCCAGCATGTCATTGAGCGGGCGATGGCCAAAGACCCCAGCGACCGCTACCCCACGGCTGCCAAGATGCTCGCCGACCTTGACGCGGCTACAAGCGTCGCTTTGCGCCCTGCGCCTGCCTTACCCGAACAGGAGGACCTCGGCGCTACCCTCGTCGAACCCGAGGAGCCTTGGCTTGAGGCTGGGTCTCCCGGCCCGGTAGAAGCTACACCGCCTGCCGTAAAGCTGGGGGCTGCCGGAACGGTAGCCGCCCCGTCCGCGCGCCCGGCTAAGAAGCGGGCCATCCCGGTCTGGGGATTTGCCGCTGGCGGGGTGCTCGGGGTTGCGCTGTGTGTGGGGCTGGTTGCCGGTGGCATCGCCCTCTTTGCCCCCGGTAGGGACGGCCAAACCACCCCGACGGCAGACGCTAGCCCCGGAGCCACTGGGCAGCCTCTGGCGGAGGCCACGATTGCGCCAACCGCCACAAGCCCGGCCCAACCAACGCCAGAGCCAACCATCACCCCCACTCAGGCCCCAACCGCGACCGCCACCTCACCGTTCCCGCCGGTCGAGGTGCAGCCGTATTGCAGCTTCTACAACCAGTCGCCCGTGTACGTGGACGCGGGCCATCCCGTCATGCTCATCTGGTCATGGACGGCCACCGAGGCAGCCTTGGTGAACGACCACATCGAGGCGGGCATCTACACCATCACCCTGGACGGCCAGCCCGTTGAGGCGGTGCGGCGCAGCGACATATACCAGAACGACGAGGGCTACTATGTGGTCACCTGGTATGCCGAGCCGGTCATCTTAAGCCCTGGCACCCACACGGCTGCTCGTGGTCTGGTGTGGACGCGCCCGATCACGGATGGGTGGAATACCTTCGGGCCGGGTGGGGAGATCGAGACCGAATATGACGAATGTACCATCATCGTCCGGTGAGCCTGCCGGGCCACGCCCGGCCAGCCGACGCCTGGTTCTCCAACTGCTGGCTACTCTCTTCGGCGCCGCGGCGTGTAATATGCCCGGCATCCGCCCGGTCACGCCCAGCCCCCCATCGGGCGATGAATGGGAGCAGGCCGATCCCCCGCCCCCCTCGCCTGCGGCGACTGTCGCCGCCCCGCCCTCTCAGACGGAGGTCCCCCTAACCCAGCCCTCAACTCCTACTCCCGCCAGCAGCGCTCCGCCGGTGATCGTCGATGCTCACGAGGATATCGCCTGGAACTGGCTGGAGTTCGGGCGCGACCCGGCCCGCAGCGCGCTCGAGATCCGCGCCGAGGAAGCGGGGACAGCCGTGCAGCAGGGATTCGGCGGGCGCACTACCGGCCTGCCGCAGTGGCTCGAGGGCCGGATCGCTGTCATCTTTGCCACCCTTTTCGTCATGCCTGAGCGACACTCCTATGGGAGCTGGATGACCCAGACCTACGCCGATGCGGGCGAGGCCCATCGCAAGGCGAGTCAGCAGCTTGACCGCTACAGGGAGCTGGCCGGGCGCGAGACGCAGGTCCGGATAATTGAGACCCTCGAAGACTTGGATGAAGTCCTCGCCACCTGGCAGGTGCCCACCACCAGCCCGTCTGTAGGGCTGGTGCTCCTGATGGAGGGGGCCGACCCTATTCAGGAACCGGATGAGGTTCGCCAGTGGTATGATCGGGGCCTGCGCATCGTCGGCCCCGCCTGGGTGCGAACACGCTATGCTGGCGGGACGGGAGAACCCGGCCCGCTGACCGAAGCCGGGCGCGCTCTGCTGGCTGCGATGGCCGGGCTGGGCATGATTCTCGACCTCAGCCACATGGCCGAGGAGGCCTACCTAGAGGCAGTGGACATCTACCAGGGAGCCGTGATCGCCAGTCACTCCAACCCACGCGCCTTCTTGCCCACCGACCGGGGCCTGTCCGACGAGATGATCCGCCGTCTGGCCGCCCGGGATGGCGTGGTCGGCATCATGCCCTACAACCGCTACCTGAAGCCCGGTTGGGATGTTGGCCAAGGCCGGGAGAGCGTTCCGGTCAGTACGGTGGTCGAGGCGATTGACTGGGTTGTGCAGCTGACCGGGAGCGTTGGCCACACTGGGATTGGCTCCGACTTTGACGGGGGATTTGGTGTCGAGGCTATCCCGGCAGGCATGGATACAATAGCTGACCTGCCCATGATAGCCGAGGCGCTGGGCAGCCGGGGCTACAGCGATGAGGACATCGCCCTCATCATGGGGGGCAACTGGCTCCGCATCCTGCGCAACCGGTTGCCCCACCGCTCGCATGATATGCCAGTTGGGCGTTAAGCATCTCGCCAGAAGGGCGAAACGCTCAAGAGCTGAACCGCAGCCGGACGGTCTTGCCAAGCCCGATCACCGCGCCCGGACGCAGCGGCGTATCCTGGCTGCTGGATACTGGCACCTCGTCAACGGTCGTCCCGTTTGTGCTGTTGGCGTCCCGGATGGTGAACTGCCCCTGCCGGTAGAAGATCGTGGCATGAGTCCGCGAGACGCTCGAAATCTCGATGTTCAGGTTATTGCCCTTCCGCCCGATGGTGTAGGGTACCGTTGTGATGAGGTATTCGGTGCCGTCGTAAGCCCCCTCCGGCGATAGTTCGACAATCAGGCGAGCATGAGGTATCTGGACGCCCGGCACAGCCCCCGGGGGCGCAGGCGCCGTCGCCGCCGGGGGTGCGGTAGGAAGCACCGAGGCGGGGGGCGGCGCAGGGCGAGCTTCCCGGCGCATCCTGGGAGGCGCAGGCTCCACGCCGCCAGCCCCCCCGCGCTGCCGGGCGCTCTGTTCTCTCTGGCGGCGCTTGTCCAACTGCATGGCGTCCCGGCCCCAGTCATCCAAGCCGCTGCCCCGACGCAGCATGGTGTTCTCGACCAGGATGCTGGGCGCCCTTTCCTTCCGCGGATCCAGCACCAGGAACTTCACGAGGAGTCCGGCTGCGACCACGGCCACAGCCCCGAAGATTCCGAGCAACACCAGACTAGCCCGCACACCGCGCCCCAGCCGGCTAAACAGCCCCAGCTTATATACCGCCTCTTCGTATGTCGCCTCACCCAGCACCGTCCCGTCATCGCTGACCGCCGTCACCACAACGGTATAGGTGCCGTTGGGGATATCGGCCAGCGGGATGGTGATCACCGAGCTAGACGGGACCGTCGCCCGGCTCCCCGGCACGACCGTGTTGGTCGCCTGATTGTTCAGCCAGACCTGGTAATTGGCTATTCCCTCGATGTTGGTGGCCCGGACCTCAACCACGAACTCCGGCACTTCCCTGTCAAGCTGAACGGACGTGATCTTCAGCTCCCCCTCGGCGATTTCGGGGTTGTAGCGGAACACGTAGGTTGTGCTGAACAGCTCCTCGCCCGCCTCGCTCCTGCCGATGATCGTGACCTGATACTCATTGCCGCTTTCGAAGTTCGCGGCGGCCACCTCAAGGTTTTCGGTTGCCTCAGTGGTAAAGGGCGGGGCCGGGATGTTGTTCCGGACATCGAGTACCTGTAGTTCGAAGTTCGTGACACGCTCAGCATTGGTCATCACCAGGTTGAAGACGACGTTGCCCTTGCTTGTGTAGGAGATGCTGCTCACTGTGGCCGAGGGGGGAGCGACATAGGCCCGGCTGGCGACGAAGTTCACCGGCGCCGACTCGATCTCGGTCCCGTCTGCCATGTGGACGATGAGCCGGGCGGTGTTCTCGCCTGCCGCGGGGTAGACATCGGTGCGCGCCACCCACTGGTTGCTGAGGCCGGTGATGATCCGCTGAAAGAGCAGCGCCAGGCTGTTGATCTCACCCACTTCCGAGAAGCCGCCGGTGGTGCTGGCCATCTCGCGCAGTTCGGCCTCGTTGATTGCCCCTTCCCCTTCGGTGGATAGGCCGATTGTGTGGATCGGCACACGTGAAGTCCGCTGAGTGGCGAGGGAAATGACTTCTTCATAAGTATGCTGGCTACACGGCGTGCCCGCCGCCGTCATATCGTTGCCATCGGTGAAGAGGATCACCCCCCGACGCCCCAGCGGGGCCGCGTTCAAGATCTCGATGGCCCGATAGGCAGCGTCATACAGGCAGGTGCCGCCTCCGGCAATAGATCGGATCGTGTCAATCTTCTCCGCCACCTGGCGCCGGTCGTCGCTGAAATCCTGTATCAGGTTAATAGTGTCGCTGAACTGGATGACGGCAAAGACCGCCTCCTCCGGCGCATTTTCGACGGCCTGGATGGCTGCCTGGCGCATCTGGGGCATGGCGCCGCCCATGCTCCCGCTTGCATCCAGCACCAGCACAATATAGGCATCAGAGGTCGGCTGCTCAAAGGCTGCCGCATAACGGTTGCCATCTCCCAGCTCAACCGTCACCGACTCGATCTGAGGCTCAGGGATGACCTGCCCTGAGGCATCCAGGACGCTGAAGTAGAAGCTCATCGACACCGCGTCGATGCCTTCAGAGATCTCGGGGTAGTTAATCAGAATCTGCGAGGGGGACTGGGCCAGCACAGCCAAGGGCAGGACCAGCGCCAGCAGGCCGAGAACTACAATGACGGCTCCTATCCGCTTCATGCTAGACATGTTTTGCCTCGCCAACCTTCACCTCGTGCTCTGTCCGGTAAGTTCGCTGAGTTTGGGCCTTTCCCCTTTCATCCCTGCGCCCTGTGGTGGCTGCGGATTTCCCTCTCCCGGCGTCGTGGTCAGGGTGGGGGGTGAAGGCAGAACCCACTTACTAGTATAGACAAACATCGCCAGAAGGATAGTGCCGCCGCAACCCGGCAGCCCGCGCGGCCTCTTTCGAGATCATGGGGCGGGCGCGCGCTGCCTGTAAGCTAACTGTCAGGCAAATGCCAGTTCCCCGCCATTGATGTGACTAGCGTAATCCACCGGCCTCAATATAATGCAGGCTAGCGACGCTAGCGAGCAGCAAAGGAGGTTCTACGTGGCAGAGCGTATCGAAGTTAACTACGAGTCGCTTGAGCGCATCCGCAACTCGTTTGCTCAGCAGGGTCAGGACGTTCAGACCATGACCCAGAAGATCAAGAGTCAGGTGGATGCGCTACGGGGAGGCGGCTGGATGGGGCAGGGAGCCAACGCGTTCTACGGCGAGATGGACAACGACATCTTCCCCGCCCTTGAGCGTCTCAGGAAGGCGCTTGAGGAGGCCGACCGGGTCGTTGCTGCCATCATGGCGGAATTCAGGAACGCTGAGGAAGAAACCCGTTCCGTCTGGGAGCCTTTCTGACAGGCTCGTAGTAGCGTGAGCAGATAACTGTACTCGGTCATTGCGCCAAGGAGGTTACAATGAGTCCCGATGTCCAAATGGACTATGATGCAATGGAGGACATGGCGAGCACTTTCGGCCAGAGCGCCCAGCAGCTCGACGAAACGATCATGGTCTTCACCGGGGTCGCGGCGGAGATGGAAAACGGAGCCTTGATCGGCGAGGCCGGGGACGAGTTTGTGGACGCCATCCGTAGCAAGCTGAATCCCTCCCTTGGACGCCTGCGCGACAAGATGGAGGAACTCCAGAAGGATATCTCAGCTGCCGTTGCCTACATGCGCGATGGGGTCGAGACCGCGCGGAGCCGCTTCCTGTAACAGGCACAGGCAAGTTTTCAAGGAGGATAGACAATGGTTGGCTCAGTTATGAAAATGCTCGCGGGGCCTGTCCAGGATGTTATTGGCCGGATCACGCAGCAGATTAACGAGCTTCAGGGCGTCCAGGGCCAGTTTGGCAACTTCGCCTCAACCCTTCAGGGGGCCTGGGTGGGCGAGGACGCGGATGCCTTCGTGGCGGAGGTGCAGAGCCGCCTCATCCCGGAGATCATGGACCTCATCGCCGCCATTGCAGGCATGCCCGGTGGCCTCAACAACGCTGTGGACCTTATTCGCGGCGCGGACAGCAAGAGCCGCGGGATGGTCGGCCAGCTTGGCGACCTGTTCGGCAGCATCTTCTAATGAGGGCACATCGGTCGATACAATTTTAGGAAAAGGGGGGATTGACGATGGCCGAAGTCAGAATGGATTATGGTGCCGTCGGGCAGGTCGCCAGCGGCTTCCAGAATACGAGCGAAATCTTGAAGAGAGTCAGCATGATCCTTGAGGCCGCCATCAACGTGTTGCGGGTGACCGCCTGGATCAGCTTCGGGGCTACCGAGTTTGCCCGGCGCTACCTCGAGAACATCAAGCCCCGCGTGGACCGGCTGGCTGCCACCTGTGAGGAGTTCAGTGTCGACTTGGGGGGGGCCATTGCTGACCACCAGGGGGCCGATCAGGAAGCTGCGCCCGACTTCCAGTAGAGCCTGACGCGCCCGGCGTTTCGCGGAAGTGTCTTATAAACTTCTCCGCGTGAAACACGATAACACACCGGTATCCGGGGCGTTCCCGGATGCCGGTGTGTCGGCTTGCGGTCTGGCTCAACCCACAAAAGCTGCCAGCAGCAACCCGAACACGTTGATAGCGGACAGGCCGAGGTGTTTGACAATACGGTCTTGCTCTCCCAGCGCCAGGGTGGCCAAAAGAATCGAGGAGGCCAGCAGAAGCAGGACGAAGAGAAGACTTATGTAAAAGACCTTGTTCCGAATCGCCTCGCGATGAGTATTGAGAGCAATTGCCAAGATCTTACTCAAGGCTTCCCACCTCCCGTACGAAGTAATCTTCAAGGCTTCCACGTTCGGGAGTCACCTCGTGGATCACCGCCCCCGCCTGCACACAGGCACTACAGATCTCGTTGGCCGCAGCGGTATCCTTTGCCCGAACATACAAAAGCCCTCCAGCCTCGCGCGTCTCGGCACCAAGCTGCCGCAGCTGATCCACCAGCTGCGGACTATACGCACTTACAGAAACACGTACGGCACTGACCTGCTCTTGAAGGATGTCGGCAACCGTGCCCTCTTTCACGAGACGACCACGGTTCAGGATCGCCACGCGGTCGCAAATAATCTCTACATCGGCCAGGATGTGGGAGCAGAAGAAAATCGTCCGTTTCTCTTCCCGAAGCCTCATTATCAATCCACGCATATCTCGGCGGCCAATAGGGTCCAGGCCGGACATCGGTTCGTCCATGAGAAGAAGACGAGGATTGGTAAGCAGTGCCTGAGCCAGCCCGATCCGTGTCACCATTCCCTTCGAATAATTGCCGACACGCACCTTCCGGGCGTGCTGCAATCCGACCAACTCAAGCAACTCGTCGGCCCGGCGTTTCCGCTCCCTTAACGATAAACCCGCCAACCGCCCATAAAAGAGGAGAAACTCGTAACCCGTCAAAAAACGGTAAAAATACGGGTTCTCGGGCACGTAGCCGATTTGGAGCCTTTGAATAGCTTGGCTGAGTTCGTGTCCCAGCAAATATGCAGTACCTTTCGTCGGATAAATGATTCGGAGCAGTATTTTGATGGTAGTGGTCTTGCCCGCACCATTGGGACCAAGGAAGCCGAAAATCTCACCCTCTTCGACATCCAGGTTCAAATTGTCCAACGCAACAATTGGTTTGCCAAACGGGCCAGTGGAATATGTCTTGGAAAGCCCACGGATACTCAGGATGGCCATCGATGTTGCCTCCTTCGTTAGCGATCCTCCCCAGCTACCTGGCACATGCCTCTTATGGGCGCGTGCACCACAGGTTGTCTCAAACCCTTTCAAGTCGGCCCATCCCAAGATTGAGGAGGGTTCGGATGGGATAAACCTAGTCTTTCCAACCCGCTTTGTATGTCCCCCAGTCTTCAGGGAGATAAGGCTTCCGCGCAATTTGCAGCTTTTGACGCAGTTCCACCAGCCTAACCCCCCGCGCCCCAGCCGGAAACCGTGACCCGTAAGAGCAACTATTCACTCATCCAAGCGTAACGAGCAGTGCAACCACAAACGTAGCTTATAAAATTGCGGTGAAATTGCTACAGCACCTGCTACCCACCTAGGACCCGACAGTTCCGGTGCCGTAATACAACCACCACCTTTATCGGCCAGCGCTGAGCGGACGCCCATCAGGCCTGCCTCCCTTCCGCCCCTATTGCCACTCCCCTGTGTACGACAGCAGTCGACCAGTGGCTTGCTCAAGCTGAGGGTTAGGTTATGGGGAGTGACGCAAGTGTGTCAAGATGTAACGG
>FWPU01003053.1_pt1 | contig 43744 bp, 41 predicted proteins | sample 2228361 | NCBI WGS metagenome assembly FWPU01 (sample SAMEA103939777, study PRJEB20133) | metagenome | reverse complement strand
ATGGTGGCGGGTCTTACGGACCACATCTGGAGCTTGGAGGAGCTGTTGACCCATGTTCCTGTTCCTATCAACGATTCATAGGGAGACTACCCGTGAAGCGTTGCTCCAGAAACGGCTCTATGACCTGACGGTTGCCCCTCCAGAAACGGTAGATGCGGAACTGGCGCGCTCGCAGGCGCACCCCCCATTCGTGTTAGAGGTCTATACCGCGCAGAGGGAACGGCGCATTATCGAGGGAGTGGTGAACGACCTACCCTCCGCACAACTCCTGCATTTTACTTTTGCAGACCTCACCGATTTGCATCTCGCCCGACGCCTCCTGACCAACCTAACCCGCACCACTGCGCGCCTCTCGGGGCTGGAGTATCTACACGAGCTGGTGCGCCAGCTGGCGCAAACTTTGAATGCCCGCTATGCCTATATCGGCAAATTGGTTGCCCCAGAAACCGTTCAGGGAATCGCCTTTTGGAGCAACGACCACTTCCAAGAACCGTTCACCTATGCTTTGAGCGGCACCCCCTGTGAGAATGTGATTGCCAGTTCGGCATGTCTCTATCCGCGCGAGGTTCAGCGGTTGTTCCCCCAGGACATAGACTTAGTGCGCCTGCAAGCTGAGAGCTACTTAGGAACCCCGTTGCGCACGCGCGAAGGGCGCACTATCGGAATCTTGTGGGTGTGCGATACGCTCCCGATGCCGAATGTGCCAGCCCTCACCGAAATCCTCCAGATAGTGGCAGAGCGTGCCAGTGCCGAGCTGGAAAGGCTCGAACTGGATGAGGAGCTGCGCACCGTGCGCGAACAGCTCATCCAAGCGCAAAGGATGGAGAGCATCGGGCAGATGGCAGGAGGGATTGCCCATGATTTCAATAATCTGCTGACTGCCCTGCTGGGCAATATCGAGCTTGCCCAATCGGTGCTGAGCGAAGATAGCCCTGCCCAGCGATTTCTTGAAGAAGCCATCAAAGCAATAGACAAAGCGTCCCAGTTCACCCGCCAACTGCTCACCTTCGCCCGACGCCAACCGCTCCATCTCCAACCCGTCAATCTCAACAGTGTCGTGAACGAGGCACTTGCACTTGCCCAACGCTGGCTTCCCACCAACATCACAGTCAAAACCGATCTAGCAGAAGTTCTCTGGTACATCTCTGCAGACCCTGCCTTGCTGAACCAAGTGTTGCAGAACCTTATCCTGAATGCTCGCGACGCCATGCCTCGCGGAGGCACACTTACGATAGAGACTCGCAACACGGTTTTAGACATAGACTATGTACGCCTCCACTATGAAGTGGTGCCCGGCGACTATGTGATGCTCATGGTCTCAGATACGGGGGAAGGGATGACGCCCGAAGTGAGAAAACGCATCTTCGAACCGTTTTTCACCACCCGCGCAGGGCAACAGCGAACGGGTTTGGGGCTTGCGATTGTGTACTCCATCGTCAAGCAGCTGGGCGGACATATCTGGGTCTATTCCGAGGTGGGCAAGGGCACTACTTTCAAGCTCTACTTCCCACGAGCGGGTGTGGAAGAGGTACTGGCGGCCGCAACCGCCCCGCGCACCGAACCCCTGCCTGGCACAGAGACCATCTTACTGGTCGAGGACGAGGAAGAGGTGCGTGCGGTCGCCAGCGAGGCGTTGCGCTTGCTGGGCTATCAGGTTTTGTCTGCCAGTTCCCCTACAGAAGCCCTGCAGATAGCCGAATCCTATACGGACACTATCCACCTGTTGCTTACCGATGTGGTGTTGCCCGTGATGAGTGGTCGCGAGTTAGCCGAGCTGGTGATGCGTCTCCACCCTGAAATTCGGGTACTCTATGTGTCGGGCTACACCGAGAACACAATTGTTCACTACGGTGTCTTGGAGGAGGGTATCCACTTCTTGCCAAAACCCTACACCCCCTCCCAGTTAGCCCACAAAGTGCGTCAGGTACTGGATGAGTCGCCATGAAAATCATCGTTGGAGTCGATAGCAGTGGCTATTACGAGAGCGCGCTCGCGTGGTTGAAAGCGTTGCGCTTTAAGCAAGCCGAAATCTTACTGTGCCATGTGGCGGAACCGATACGCCCTCCATTAGTAGGGGTGATTGCCCCCTTTCCCGAAGAGGTGCTAATTGAGAGTGCGCAAGCGCAAGAGCAGTCTGCCCAAGCACGGCTCGAATCGGCACGCTTGGAGTTGGAATCGGCAGGGCTTTCCGCTGAGACGGTTCTCCTGCGTGGACATGCAGGTACGCAGATACTCCAGTTTGCTGAAGAGACAGGTGCCGACCTCATCGCGTTGGGTGGTTCCTCTAAAAGCACACTTCAAGCATTCTTTGTAGGGAGCGTGATGCGCACCCTGATAACCCATGCAGGTCAGAGCCTGCTGGTCGCCTACGAACCGCCCAAGAACTTGGAGACGCTTACCGTGATGATTGCCACCGACCATTCCGACTACAATGCCCACTGCCTACAGAAACTGGTGGCGTTCGCCCCGCAGGGGATTCGGAAGATAGAGATTGCCACCGCCTACGAGCTGGACGAGGACACGCTCAAACTGCTCACTCGAGGTAACCCTGCCCTCCAACAGGGCGGTGCAGAGTGGATTATGGAGCATCTGCACGAGCGCAATCGCCAAGTGTGTGAGCAGTTGCGTCCACTGGGGGCAGGCTGTGGCTCAGTGGTGGTGGAGGGACCAACCATCCCCGCTTTGCGCGAGGCACTGCGGGAAACAGCCGCAGAGCTGATGATTGTCGGTGCGAAAGGGCACTCGCTGATAGAACGGCTCTCGCTGGGAAGCGTCTCCTACCATTTCGCCACTGCAGAGCGTGTGAACCTGCTGATTCTGCGCGCGTAGCGGGGGGCACTATGATGCCCAGAAATGCATCTGCCCGTAGTTATCGCCTTGTCATCGGTGTGATGGGCAGTTCGACCTGCACGCCCGAACAGTATGAGAAAGCGCGAGCGGTTGGCAGGCTAATTGCCGAGCGGGGTGCTGTTGTGCTCTGTGGGGGCATGACGGGCGTGATGACCGCCGTCGCTCAAGGTGCGACTGAGGCGGGCGGGCTGACGATAGGCATTTTGCCTGGTGCAAACGCCCACGAGTCGCCCCCGAACCCTTACATTCAGATTGCGCTCTTTTCGGGCATGCGTGAGGGACGCAACTACCTGAATGTGGCGTTCAGCGATGGGCTGATTGCAGTCGGTGGGGGCTACGGCACACTCTCAGAAATTGCGCTTGCCCTGCGCATGGGCAAGCCTATCGTGCTGATGGACAGCTGGGAGTTCCATAAGCAAGGCGAACCGCTTCAGGTTCCTACTGCCGATACGCCCGAAGAAGCAATAGCGCGTCTGTGGGCACTCATGGGACTGTAGCACGGGCGTCTCGCCCGTGTGCTCCTTGGGCAAGATGCCCAAGCCACTTTTTTTCTCGAACACTCTCCTGCAGGGTTGCATTTGCTGTCAGGATGGGGTACACTTACTCTTGCCTACCTCTCACAGGGAAGGAGAACGAGTAGAGGCGCGGGCGAACAAGAGTAGCCAGCCTGCGAAATTGGTTCTGTATGGTGGGGGCGTTGTGCCCCTCCACCAATTTCGGAGGTGGGTTGGCACCGAACAGGCTGGTGAAAGGGTTCCCCGCCGAAATCGTTGGGAGCCAATCCCCCAACGGTTGGGCTGAACGGGAATACCGTTCAGACTGTCATCCTCATTTGGGGATGGAGCGCTACTCGGGAAATGGGATTGCTGTTGCGCCCCCATTCCCCCATGCGCTCGCCTCGCTCGGAACCGCTTTTAGGAGCCAAACGATGCGAATCGGACTGATCGGCTATGGGCGTATGGGTCAAGCGATAGAGCGCGTTGCTGTAGCACGGGGACACCTCATAGAAGGTGTCATTCGTAGCGAGACCCCTCCTGAAACGCGACTCACCCTCGCACGCGCCTGCGATGTGCTGGTGGATTTCTCGCATGCCGACGCTGTGCCCGCCCATATTGAGCTGGCGCTGGAAACAGGGCGACCGTTGGTGATCGGCACCACGGGCTGGGATGCCTTGCGTCCCGCGCTTGCCGAACAGGTGCGCCAAGCAGGGGGCGCAATCATCTATGCGCCTAACTTTTCGGTGGCAGTTCAGCTCTTCATTCGCCATGCAGTTGCGCTCGCCACCCACTTGCTGAAACTGGAAGGCTGGGATGTGGCGATAGAGGAGATTCACCACCGAGCGAAAGCCGACGCCCCCAGCGGAACCGCACGCAAGATTGCCGACCAGATTGCCCACCACAGTCAGCGGGAATGGAGCTTCGGTGTACCCGAACGAGGACGCCTGCCCGAAGGTCAGTTCACCGTGAGCGCGCTTCGTATCGGCAGTGAGTTCGGCACCCACCGTATCTTGCTGGACGGACCCTACGACTGGATGGAACTCACCCACCGCGCTAAGGGGCGTGAGGGTTTCGCCTATGGCGCAGTCCGCTCCGCTGAGTGGCTCCTCCACCGAAACCGAAAGGGCTTCTTCCACCTTGAAGAGGTACTGGATGAGATTCTCAACACTACAGGGAGGATAGATTGAGATGATGCGAACGATGCCGTTCCGAGGGCTGGGCGTGGCGATGGTCACGCCGTTTCGCTCCGATGGTTCTGTGGACGAACCCCGATTACGCCAACTAATAGACCGCATGATTGAGGGAGGCGTGGATGCGCTCCTTCCTGCAGGCACGACGGGCGAGGGTGCAACCCTAACCCACGAAGAACACCGCCGAGTGATGGACATCGTGCTGGAACAGGCGAACGGGCGCGTACCCGTCATTCCAGGTGCAGGCTCCAACGCCACCCACGAAGCCGTCGAACTCTCCCAACACGCCAAGCGCGCAGGCGCCACTGCCGTGCTTTCCGTGACCCCCTATTACAACAAGCCCGAACCCGAAGGACTCCTGCGCCACTATGCCACGATCGCCGAAAAGGCAGATATTCCGATTATCCTCTACAATGTGCCCTCTCGCACAGGGCGCAACTACCCAGCCGAAGTGGTGCTCCGAATCGCCCAAGAGGTGCCCTCGCTCGTGGGGGTCAAGGAATCGAGTGGGAATATCACCCAAGCGCTTGAGATACTGGCGAACCGCCCCCCTGGCTTTGCGGTCTATGCAGGGGATGACATCTTCGCTGTGCCCACCATTCTGATGGGGGGCGATGGGGTAATCTCGGTGATTGGCAACCAACTGCCCGAATGGACCGCAAAGATGGTGCATTCTGCAATAGAAGGCGATATCGAGACGGCGCGCACCTACCACTTCCGCCTCCAGAACCTGATGCAGGCAAACTTTTTGGAGACGAACCCCGTGCCCGTGAAATGCGCCATGGCGATGATGGGACTTATCGAGGAGGCGTACCGATTGCCGTTAGTGCCCGCATCGGAGCGCACGCGCCAACGCCTGCGCGAAATTCTCTCTGCTATGGGGGTGGAACTGAAGACATAATCGAGCAGGTATAATCTACCCCACTGTAGCCCTTCTGGGCTGAGGGAAATCGGGAACATGGCAATTGCAGTGGTATTCCCCGGACAAGGTGTTCAGCGCCCCGGTATGGGGCGCGAACTCTATGAGCGGAGCCAATCCGCTCGACGCGTGTTCGAAATCGCAACCGAGCTGTCGGGTCGCTCATTCACTCAACTCTGTTTCGAAACTGATGAGGAGACCCTGAAGCGCACCGAGAACGCCCAACCTGCTCTGCTCACGGTTTGCTACGCGGGGTGGGAAGCCCTGCGTGAGGCAGTTCCCGGTTTTACGCCCGCATTTGTAGCGGGGCATAGCGTGGGGGAATATCCCGCGCTTGCGGCGTCGGGTGTGTGGACGCTTGAAGAGACCTACCACTGGGTGGAAGAGCGCGCCAAAGCGATGCACAAGTTGGCACATCGCATTCCCGGCACGATGGTGGCGGTCATCGGATTAGAAACCGAGAAGGTGGAGCAGGCATGCCAACAGGCACAGGAAGAGACGGGAGAGGTGGTCGTGCCCGCTAACTACAACGCGCCTGGGCAAATCGTGATTTCGGGCACGATACGCGCTATCGAACGCGCCTCCGAACTCCTGCGCGAACTGGGCGCACGGCGTCTTATCCCGCTTGCAGTGGCGGGAGCATTCCACTCTCCGTTGATGCAAGACGCTGCTGAACTAATGACGCACGCCTATCAAGAGGCGAACTTTATGCGCCCCACCATCCCCTTCTTCTCCACCATCGAAGTGCGCCCCTTAGACGACCCCGACGAGATACGCGCCGTAATGGGACGCCAAATCGCCAGCCCCGTGCGCTGGTATCAAAGCGTGCTGGCTCTGCACGCGCTGGGCGTGGATACCTTTATCGAGGTAGGCGTGGGCGATGTGCTAACAGGTCTCATCAAACGCATTCTGCCCTCGGCGCGCCTTCTGCGTGTGGTAGACTCTAAGACGCTGGACGAGACCGTACAGGCGCTGGAGCAATTAGCATGAGGATTTCGTTAGAAGGTCGGGTCGCTTTGGTGACGGGAGCAGGACGCGGAATCGGCAAGGCGGTCGCCTTAGCCCTTGCACAGGCGGGGGCAAAAGTGGCGGTGCTTAGCAGAACTGAGCAGAATGCGCACGAGGTCGCCCATGCCATCGAGACGCAAGGCGGAGTGGCACTCCCGCTTGCCCTCGATATCGCCGACCCTACCTCGGCAGAGACCGCTGTCGAGCAGACCCTCAAACAGTTCGAACGGCTGGATATCCTCGTGAATAACGCAGGGATTACGCGCGATACCCTTATCCTGCGCATGAAAGATGACGACTGGGACAGTGTGCTTCAGGTGAACCTTAAAGGAGCGTTTCTCTGTACCCGTGCATCGCTCAAGCCGATGATGCGCCAGCGATGGGGACGCATCATCAACATCACTTCTGTCGTGGGGCTAACGGGCAATCCGGGACAGGCGAACTACGCCTCGGCAAAGGCGGGATTGATCGCCCTCACCAAAACGACCGCCCTCGAAATGGGCGCACGCGGGATTACCTGCAACGCAATCGCACCCGGACTCATCGAAACCGACATGACCCAGAGCCTACCCGACCAACTCAAAGAGTACGCCCTCCAGCGCATTCCATTAGGACGCTTCGGTAGCCCAGACGAAGTGGCGCATGGGGTACTCTTTCTCTGTAGCGAGTTTGCCTCGTATATCACGGGGCAAGTGCTCATCATCGACGGTGGACTAACCGTCGGAATCTAACACTAAAGCAGGAGGTAAAGCGTCATGACTCAACAGGAAATCTTTGAGCGTGTCCAGAAGGTTATCATCGAACAGTTGGACAAACGCCCAGAGGAAATCACGCTCGATGCGAGCTTCATCGATGACCTTGGTGCCGACTCGCTCGACCTTGTAGAACTGGTGATGGCGTTTGAAGAGGAGTTCGAGGTCTCTATCCCCGAATCGGAGGCGGAGCAGGTTCGCACAGTGGGCGATGCGGTGCGGATGCTGATGGAGAAGCTCTCGGCAGAGGTAGACTAACCCACGATGCGCAGGCGAGTCGTCATCACAGGCATAGGGCTTATCACCCCTCTCGGAATCGGCACCAATGCCTTCTGGGAGGGGTTGACCACGCCTCGCCGTGTGATCGGTCCGATAACCCATTTCGACGCGTCAGGTTTCTCAACGCGCATCGCCGCAGAGGTCAAGGACTTTGACCCCACGCAGTACATGGAGCGTAAGGACGCTCGTCGCGCTGCGCGATTCATCCAGTTCGCTGTCGCTTGCACGCGCATGGCGATGGAAGATGCTCAACTCACGATTACCCCTGAGAACACCGAGCGCATCGGAGTGCTTATTGGCTCGGGTATCGGTGGAGTGGACTATATGGACCGCGAGATGCGCGTGCTGGTTCAGCAAGGTCCCGACCGACTCAGCCCGTTCCTGGGCGCTATGATGATTGCCGATATGGCATCGGGCTTTGTGTCGATTCAGTTCGGCATAAAGGGACCGAACCTCTGTGTGGTGACGGCATGTTCTACAGGGGCAGACGCCATCGGCACTGCGATGCGTACCATTCAGTATGGCGACGCCGATGTGATGATAACGGGCGGGAGTGAAGCGGCGATTGTACCTGTGGGAATTGGGGCGTTCTGCGCAGCGCGTGCGATGTCCACCCGCAACGAGGACCCCGAACACGCCAGCCGACCCTTCGACGCCGAGCGCGATGGCTTCGTGATGGGCGAAGGATGCGGAATCCTCGTCTTGGAAGCCTTAGAACACGCCCAAGCCCGTGGGGCGCGCATCTATGCCGAACTGATGGGCTACGGCATGTCGGCTGATGCCTACCATATCACCCAGCCTGACCCTGAAGGCGACGGCGCGATGCGCGCCATGCGCAACGCCCTCAAAGACGCAGGACTTCAGCCCACTGATATCGACTACATCAACGCTCACGGCACCTCCACCCGCTACAACGACGCTAAAGAGACCCTCGCCATCAAACGGCTCTTTGGGGAGCATGCCTACAAACTGGCTGTGAGTTCCACCAAGTCGGTCACGGGGCACTTGCTGGGCGCAGCGGGCGCAGTAGAGGCGTGCGCCTGCATCCTGGCAATCCAACACCAAACGCTCCCACCCACCATCAACTACGAGTATCCCGACCCCGAATGCGACCTTGATTATGTACCGAACACCCCCCGCCCTGCGAAGGTCCGCTACACCATGTCCAACTCCTTCGGCTTTGGTGGGCACAATAGCGTGCTGGTCATCGGTGCGTTTGAGAGGTGATAAGGGTTTGCTCAGCGAGAGCGTGATTCGCGCCCTGCGAGAGGCGCTACGGGTCAATCCAGAGGATATTGAGGTGCGATTGCACCTTGCGCACCTACTGGAGCAGGGTGAACAGTATTCGGAAGCACTGGAAGAATACCGCCAAGTGCTGGCTCGTGAACCCCTGCACTGCGAGGCGTGGTTAGGAGCCATCCGAATGCTGTTCGCCACGGGGCAGGAAGGACAAGCGCAGCGTCAACTGGATGGCTTTATGCGCGTCTATCCCGATGATTTGGAGGCAGAGCTGTTGCGCGAATCGCGTCGCCTTCAGCAACCCGTCTTCCAAACCGAAACTGCTCCAGAACCAGAGCCGATGCCGAACCTCCCTTGCGATACCGAGTGGACACCTCCTCAGGTGAATCGGATGTTCCGTGCTGAGCGCACTCAGGTCTCCTTTGCAGATGTTGGGGGAATGGAGGCGCTCAAAGAGCAGATTCGCCTGATGATTATCTACCCCCTACAGCGCCCCGATCTGTATCAGGCGTATGGCAAGCGGATAGGGGGCGGAGTGCTGATGTATGGACCTCCTGGCTGTGGCAAGACCCTCCTTGCTCGCGCCATCGCCACCGAATGCGAGCTGCCTCTCCTCTACATCGGCATTAGCGACATTCTGTCGCCGTGGGTGGGAGTCAGTGAGCGACTCTTGCATGAAGCCTTCGAGTCGGCACGCGACCAAGCACCTTGCGTAGTCTTCATAGACGAGCTGGATGCGCTGGGCGTCAAACGCACGGAAGCGATGCACCACTCGCGTGTGTTGGTGAGCCAGCTCTTAGAGGAGCTGGATGGTTTCGTGAGTCGCAACGAGCGCCTACTCGTGTTAGGTGCAACCAATAGTCCGTGGCATGTAGACCCTGCCCTGTTGCGTCCTCGTCGGTTCGATCGCGTGCTCTTCGTGCCCCCTCCTGACCTGCAGGCGCGCGTGGAGATTCTCAAAATTCACACTCGTAACCGTCCGCTGGAACCGCGCTTTGATTTTGTGAAGGTGGCAAGCGCACTGCGCCACTTTACTGGGGCTGATATCGAAGCGCTCTGTGAGCGTGCAGCCGAGGAAGCCATCCAGAAGGCGTTGCGCACAGGTAAGCAGGAACCTCTGACCACCGAAATGTTCCTGCGCTTAGCCAAGACCATTACGCCTATCACCCTCGAATGGGCACGCACCGCACGCAACTATGCCACCTATGCCAACGAGACGGGGCTATACGACCCCGTTGCGGAATGGCTCCAGCAAGAGCGATTGCGATGAAGTCGATACGCTCGCCTTATACCTCTGCTCCTCAAGTGAGGCTCTACAGCGACCGAGCCGTGTTCTGGTTTACTTGGTTAGGCGTGTTGCCAGGTATCATCCTCGCCTATCTGAATGCCCGTCGCGCAGAGGATGAGCCGTTGCGTCTAAAAGTGCTAACAGGGGCGCTGGCGTGGCTCGCTGTGTATGCGCTTGCGTTAGGACTGGTAGCACTCTATCCCGATAGCGCGCGCTGGCTTCGCTTGCTGGGCTTCGCTGCCACCTATGCACTTGCGCTCTTCTTGCAGACCCAGACCGCCCCTATGGTACGGACGCATCTGCGCATGGGCGGGATGCTGGCACCTGTGTGGCTCCCGCTGGGATTGGCACTCGTATGGCTCCCTCTGTTCTGGCTCGTATTGGGCATAATTCTGTATCTGATTCGGGGAGAGCTTCCCCCTTCAGGAGACTGAAAGTGCAGAACGAGCAATCGGTTTCAGCATGGATAGAGCAGGGTCGGCAGTTGATTGAATCGGGGAATGCGCGCGCCGCAATCCCCTTCCTACACCGCGCACTCTCAGCAGACCCCGAAAGTGGCTACGCCCATGCCCTACTTGCGCTTGCCCTTATCGAGACCAACCAACTCAAGGATGCGGAACGCGAAGCGCGAATCGCTGTTCAGTACGAGCCAGAAGAGCCGTTTTGTCACTTGGTGCTGGGTTTGGCACTGATGAATTTGGAACGATTCAATCAAGCCGAGCAGGCGTTCCGCCATACCCTCCAGCTTGACCCGCACTCCGATTCTGCCTATGCATGGCTGGCACAGATAGCCATCACGCGTGCTCGCTGGTCTGAAGCCGAACACTACGCCCGCCAAGCCCTCCAGTTAGACCCAGAAAACGACACTGCTCTCAAAGCGCTAGCGATGAGCGCGTGGTTCAACGGTCGCACCGACGAGGCGGAACGCTTGGCTCGTGAGGGCTTACAACGCGACCCTGAAAATGCCGACTACCACTGGATACTGGCGATGGCTGCTGCAAGACGCAACGACGCCAAGAAAGCCCGCCAACACAGCTTAGATGCCCTTGCCATCGATCCAACTCATGAGGGGGCAAAAGAGACTCTTATCTGGGCAGTGGGAATCCGAGCCAAGATTATGGTGCCCGCTTTGCGCTTCAACTTCTTGCTCATGCGCCTGCCCCCAGTGAGCCAGATAGTCGCCCTAATCGCCTTCTACCTTAGTATACGCATCCTACGCAACATCGGGCGCGAGCTGTTGGCGAATCCCGACACGCGCTGGCTCTCTGTGCTGTTGATAGGGGTCGCAGCGGTGATGGGGCTATTTTGGCTCTATCTGATTATTGTGCCCCCACTGTTCCGATGGTGGCTCCGCTACTCGCGCGACGCGCGTATCCGTGAGGCGGCACGGCAGTAGTGCCACCTGAATCGGTAGGGACACTGGCGATGAACTGGCTCCTCGCTCTCGTGTTGGCGGGGGCGGTGGCGTTGATTGCCTACCGAATGCGCCTGCTCACTTGGGACGGCGCACTGAGCGCAACAGGGGTTGGGGCGAGCCTGTTTGGAATCGGGGGCATGACGGCAAGCGTTCCGCTTCTGGTGTTCTTTTTCACCTCCAGCTTGCTCCCAAAGGCATTAGGGCGTGCTGGCAAGGGCGAACGGCGCAACTGGCTCCAAGTGATAGCAAACGGGGGCATCCCGATGCTCTGTGCCTGGTTGGTGGTGCTCATGCCTGAGCGCGCTGAGACCGCTTGGCTGGCGTACACCGCAAGCCTCGCCTGTGCCACAGGCGACACATGGGCGACCGAAATCGGCATCCGCTTCGGACGCCAACCCCGACTCATCACCACAGGTCAGCCCGTACCACCGGGCACATCGGGCGGGGTGACCTTCGCAGGAACGCTGGGCGGACTAACAGGCGCAGGACTGCTGAGCACAATAGCGATGGCGGTGTTCGGCTTTGAAGCGTGGCAGGGCGCGCTCTGCTTTGGGGTGGGACTATCGGGTGTGGTGCTGGATAGCCTGCTGGGCGCAACCCTCCAGGCGAAATACCGCTGTGAACACTGTGGCAAAACGGTGGAGACCCTCTACCACTGCCAGACCCAAGTAAGTCTGATACACGGTCTGCGCTGGCTGGACAACAACGGCGTGAACCTGCTCAGCACCGCATGGGCGGGTGTAGCGGGCTGGGTGCTCAGTGGGGTTTTATCGTAGCACGGGCAATACGCCCACGCGACTTAGGCTCCCACGAGCCGTTTGAGAATGTGGTGTCCCTCTTCAGCCAGATGGCGTGCCGACTCGGGGGTACGGGCTTCCGCATAGATGCGCACAACAGGCTCCGTACCCGAGGCGCGCATCAGCACCCAGGTGCCATCTTCTAAAATATGCTTGATGCCGTCGAGCGTCTCACGCCGAGCAACGGGCACATCCAGCACCTTGCTCAACCCCAGACCTTTGAGTTGTTCGCGAAGGTCGGGCATCTGCTCCCGCTCGAAGTGGGCGTCGATACGGTGATAGTAGTAGGGCCCAGTAATGGTAAACACCTCTTCCACCAGTTCCGAGAGGGTGCGCCCGCTGGTCGCCATCGCTTCCAACAACATCAGCCCCATCATCACACCATCACGCTCGACCATATACTGCGTGATGCCAATCCCCCCACTCTCTTCGCCCCCCATCAACACATCCCCTTGCAACATATGTTCTACGATGAACTTGAAGCCGATTGGGGTGATAGCAAGGGGCAGCTGATAATGCTCACAAAGGCGGTCAATCATCTGGCTCACCGAGAAGGTCTTCACCACTTTCCCCTTCCACCCACGCTTTTCCACAAGGTGGCGCAGGGTAATTGCAAAGATTCGGTGGCTATCTACAAAGTTGCCATGTTCATCGACTGCACCCACGCGGTCACCATCACCGTCGATCGCAATCCCGATATGTGCATTCAGGTGGCGCACTGCATGGATGAGAGGCTGAAGGTTCTCTTTGATCGGTTCGGGGTTCGTACCGCCAAAGTAGGGGTTGCGTTCCTCGCGGAGGGCGTGCACTTCCAGTCCCAGTCGGGAGATGAGCGATTTGAGATAGCCTGCCCCCGAGCCGTGCATCGCATCCGTCACGACTCGATAGGGCGCCTCATACAGCTCGTCCACACGGATGAACTGATGCACATACTCCAGATAGTCGGGCACTGGGTCCAGCGTATGGATGTCGCCTTGCGTATCGGGCGGTTCGGTGTAGCGGGTGTAATCGGATAGAAGTGTGTTTAGGTGGCGTTCGATGCTGTTGGTGATGTCGGTGAGCGCTGCGCCCCCATAGTGAGGTTTGAACTTGATGCCGTGAAAGATGGGCGGATTGTGGCTTGCAGTGAACATGACTGCCCCTTGCAGGTGGCGTTTAATCACCGCGTACGCCGCCGCAGGCGACGACACAGGCTTCGGCACAAGGTAAACAGGAATACCGTAAGCACTTAGCACTCGGGCAGAGGCGCTGGCAAACACCTCCGATTGCGCCCTGCAGTCATAGGCGACCAGCACACCCTCGCCGGGAGGCTGTACATCCTTCAAGTGACGCGCAATCGCATGCGAAACCAAACGCACATTCGCCACCGTGAAATCGTCCGCAATCACACCACGCCAACCTTCGGTCCCGAACTTGATAACAGGCACACCCATAGCCTCATAAGTGTACCTCAAGTGAATGCCTTTGGCACGAAACTTGCTGTACCCCTCTCATGCGACCTGAACGGGGGTTCTCTATGCAATCTTACATCAATCAGTTGGAGTTATTGGAAACGGAGCCTGAAAACTGCTCTGAGTTGGAGTTGGAACTGGAACAAGGGCTGAGCGGAACCACAGTAGAAAGCATGTTCGGCTGGCTTCTGCGTCGCCCCTTGCTTCATCCCGATGAAGAGCACGAACTACTTGAACGCGCCCAAGCAGGAGACGAAGAAGCGCAGACGCGCCTGATAGAATCGAACCTGCGCCTCGTAATTAGCGTCGCCCGACGCTATGCGCGCCCAGGTCTGCCCCTCGAAGACCTGGTTCAGGAGGGAGCTATCGGTCTCATCAAAGCCATTCAGAACTTCGATCTCTCTCGCGGGCTACGGTTCAGCACCTATGCGATTCATTGGATACGCCAAGCGGTAGGACGCGCCGCCGACGCCCAAACGAATCTTATCCGTCTCCCCAACCATGCTATCGACTCGCTCCGAAAAATCAGCCGAATGCGCGCAGAACTCAGCCTTCGGCTTGGACGCGAACCGACCCACGAAGAGATTGCCCACGAGTTGGGAATGCCTGTCAGCAAGGTGGACAGCCTCCTTCAGTATTCCCACGCAAACTACTCGCTCGACCAGAAGCCCAACGAGAACAGCTCGGTTCCTCTGGGCAATCTGCTTGCCAACCAAGAGGAAGCCGACCCTGAAGCGGTTGCGATAGAGCGGGTCTGGATTTCCGAGATTTTCGATGTGATCGACCAAGAGCTGACGCCAGGAGAGCGGTGGGCAATCTACCGCATGCTGGGCATGGATGTGAGCGACCGTCCCCCTAACAGCCCTACACCCCTTTCGCGTGAGCGAATACGCCAGTTAGAGCGTCAGGCGCTTACCAAACTGCGCACCGTGGTCCGAGAACGCCTGCTCGCCGATAAGTAGACATCCTATGAAGCAGGGGATCGGGTAAGGGTCTATTACTAAGGCTTACCCTGGAGCACGGGCATCCTGCCCATAAGCCACCTCGTCGCACGGGCGTCCTCGCCCGTGCAGTCTCTTCTTGTTAAGCAGGAATAAGCGAGAGTCCCTAATCACACACAAACTGCTCTCTGTGTCTCTCTCTGTTCAATTCCCCCATCTCCTCTGATAAACCAATCGAAATGAAGGTCAACTCTGCGAATCTATAAGAAGTCGGTTTAAGGAAAAGCAGGAAATCCATCGCATGGCACAGAAATTGCTGTAAGCCTTTTCAAGGGGTATGCATTTGAAGTGATTGAAGGAGGCACGGATGGACGGATGGCGCGTTTTACTGGTGGAGGACGAAAGATTGCTGGACCGTGTGGAAACGGAAGCCCTACGGACAGCAAGCCTCACCTGTGAGGTAGCGCACACAGGCAAGGAGGCACTGGAATGGCTTCAGTCGCGTTCGTATGACCTTGTGCTATTAGACCTATACTTACCCGACATAACGGGTGATGAGGTTCTGCGCCAAATACGGGCGCAGTTTCCTCAACTTCCCGTGGTGCTGCTTACCGCCTACTCGGCAGAAGAGGAGATAGCAGGAATACGCCCTTATGCCCCTGACGCATTCCTCTCCAAGCCGTTCGACTTGGATACCCTACTGGCGACGGTATGGAATCTTCTTCGCAGACACCCACGCGAACTATCCACGCATGCGGTCGTCTCGATGCCAAGCCAGCACGAGTCGGCTCTCGTGCTTTCACTTCCCTCAGGAGGAGACCTCATCACCCTCTTAGGTTCGGAGGTGAAGTTCGTGGGGCGTGTGGTGGCGCGAGATGATTACCTTCTGAGTGTGCGCACCGACTTGGTGGAGAACGCCCCTTCTAAAGGCACGCTTTGGGTCGAGTGGGTCGGTGGGGATGCGCTCTACCGCTTCCGAAGCCGAATTGCACGGCAGGTGGTTCACGAGGATACGCTTGGGTGGTACTTGCATCTTCCACGCCTCATTCACCGTGTGCAACGGCGTCGGCATCCGCGCCTCTCGGCAGAAGGGCAGGTGATGTTGGCAGTTGCAGGGCGCGTTCAGCGATCGGTGAAGGGTCAGCTCTTAGACCTCAGTTGTGAGGGGATTGGCGTTTCTGTACCGATTAGCCTGCATCGGGGAGCAAGCGTGTTGGTTTCGGTCGAGTGGCACTCCCCAGAGGGATTGGAGAGCTTCCAAAGCGAGGGTACGGTACGCCATGTGGTCGCATACGCTGAGGGAGGGGTTCCCCGCTATCAAGTGGGCATCCAGCTGGTTCAAGTTCCACGAAAGGTGCAACGACTGTTAGAAAAATGCCACTACGCTCGGCTTGGTGCATGAATGGGCACGATGAGAAACGAGGTATCGCCTGAACCTCCTGCTCATAAGGCGTGTTGTAGGTAATTCAACGGGGAATTCCGTAGTTTTACTTTATTTGACAAATCCCCGTAATTTTGCAGAGAAAGAGGGTTAATTTCATGCCGACAATCCCCTTCGGACGCACCTCATGCCTCCTCGATGGAGCGGGGCAGGCAGGCGTCCACAAAAACACTCAAATCAGGGAGGATGGAACGATGAGTCTACGCATCAACACGAACATGTCAGCGCTGAATGCGCTGCGGAATGTGCAGAACAACGCCGATAACTTCGCGCGTTCGATTGAGCGTCTCGCTTCGGGCTTACGCGTTAACCGCGGTGCCGACGACCCAGCCGGTTTGATTCGCTCGGAAGACCTGCGCGCCCAGATTGTAGGACTGGAACAGGCTATCGCCAACTCGCAAGACGCCGCGAACCTTGTGAAGACTGCAGAAGGAGCCTTAGAGGAAATTCACACCCTCTTGCGCAGTATGCGCCAACTTGCGGTTCACGCCGCAAACACAGGGACCAACGACCTGACCGCCCTACAAGCGGACCAGAACCAGATACGCTCTGCGATAGAGAGTATCAACCGTATTGCCGCACAAACCCAGTTCGGCACGAAGAAAATCCTTGACGGCACCGCTGGCGTCAGCACCTCCGTGATTAACAGCAGCCTCGTCGGAGGCGCATTCTTCGGAGGTGTGTTCAACGGACAAGCCGTGGCTTCGGGGGTAGTTACCATCAATGTGACCCAGACCGCTGTTCGTGCGAACATCGCAGGAACAAAAGCCTACACCTCGACGAACAGCATAGTTGGTGCAGGCAGTATTGTAATTAATGGCGTTACCATTACCTCTTCAGGCACCGACACGGTGCAGTCGTTTGTGGACAAAATCAATGCTGTCTCGTCCGTTACAGGGGTCGTCGCTCAGATACGCGAGGCAGGTGCAAACGACTATCGAATCGACCTGCGTGCTGTCCAATATGGCTCCAACTTTAACTTCACCCTCGATGACCGTAGTGCCTTAGTGCTCAGCGCAGCGGGTTCCCAAACGACCACGAACGGGCGCGATGCAGTGGCGGCTGTCTCGGTCATGACTGCCTCAGGTGCCCAAACCGTGAACTTTACAGGAGGACGCGGGGTTGGTGAATCGGGTCTGAGGCTCTCCGATACCTACGGCAATGTCCTTCTGTTGACCGAGAACGGCAACCTCACTACGGGTGCTCAGGAGGTCGCTCGGATTACTGCTGGTCAGCTTCAGTTCCAGGTTGGAGCGAACGCAGGGCAAACCGTTCAGCTTTCGCTGAACAACATGTCCGCAAGCCAGCTGGGCACAGGAGTGGTGTCGGGCAAGAGCCTTGCCGACATCGATGTGACCCAAGCAGGAGGAGCGGACGAGGCTCTGCGGATTATCGACGCGGCCATTGCTCAGGTCTCCAAGCTGCGCGGGGATATGGGCGCGTTCCAAAAGAATGTGCTGGAGAGCAACATGCGCTCGCTCTCCGTAGCGAAGGAGAACCTGACCGCAACCGAGTCGGCTATCCGCGATGTGAACTTCGCCGAGGAAATCAGCCGATTCACCAAGTTCCAGATTCTCCAGCAAGCGGGTATGTCGGTGCTCGGTCAGGCGAACTTCGCACCACAGTCGGTGCTTCAGCTCATCCGATAAGCATCGGCGTCGGGTATACTTCGACCCGTCAAGGGGGGGCATGGGCGCCCCCTCTTGTTTTTATGTAAGGAGGAAGAAGCGATGAAAAAAGTACGCTACGCTATCTTAGGCGCAGGCATGCAAGGTCCTGCGGTGGCTTACGATTTAGGGCGTTTCGGAAATGCAGAGCAGATCGAGTTAGCCGATATCGATTTAGAGCGTGCCACCCAAAAGGCGGAGTGGGTGAACCAACTACTGGGACAAGAGCTGGTGTTTCCCCATCGGGTCGATGCGCGCGAGGAACGCCAAGTGCGCGACTTTTTCGAGCGTGCCGATGTGGTGGTAAGCGCAGTGCCTTGGCAGATGAACATGCGCCTCATCCAAATAGCCCTCGACGCTAAGCGCAGCTTTATCGACATGGGCAACGACCCCGAATGGTTCTGGTTTGAGTTCCGCAAGCGGGACGAGGAGGCAAAACAGGCGGGGATTGCGCTCGTGCCCGACTGTGGGCTTGCGCCCGGCATGGTCAACCACTTGGGACTCTACTGCATGGAGAAGATGGACACCTGTCACGAAATCCGCCTGCGCTGTGGGGGACTGCCTCAAAATCCTGTACCTCCGCTCGGCTACAAGCTCGTGTTCAACATGATAGGTGTCATTTCGGAATATTCGGGTGAGGCACTCACCCTGCACGAGGGCAAGCCCACCTATGTGCCCACTTTGGAGGATATAGAATGCCTCGAAATCGAGGGATTGGGCATGCTGGAAGCGGCGCCCACCTCTGGAGGCACCTCCACCGCCCCCTATACGCTTCAGGGCAAGGTCTGTGAGTATGATTACAAGACCCTGCGCTATCCTGGACACTGGGAGATTATGCGCGCCCTGCGCGACCTGGGATTCTTCGACGAGGAACCCATCACGATAGAGGGACATAAAATCGTACCGCGCCAAGTAACTGCCACCATCATCCCACCTCGCATTCAGTTCCCAGAGGAGAAAGACCTTGTAGTGGTCTATGTCTATGCTTCAGGTATGAAAGATGGCTCACCCTACGAGATTAGCCTCCAGTTCGTGGACTATCACGATGATAATACGGGCTTTACTGCGATGGAGCGATGTACGGGCTTCTCCGCCTCAATTATCGCGATTGGGGTTGCTAACGGCACCGTTCCGCGTGGGGTAATCCCCTATGAGCAGTCGATGACAGGGCACGCCTTTGTAGCCGAGTTCCTGAAGCGGGGATTTGTGGTGCGGGAAACGGTGAGCCACAACTTGCGAGCCTGAAGCGATTTGGCTGCCGGGGGTGGATTCGAACCACCACTACCAGATCCAGAGTCTGGCGTCCTGCCGTTAGACGACCCGGCACCACTTACGATTATACCCGATAGGGCATTTAAATCAAGGGGTCTGGTTATCGCTTTTGCGCTATTAGTACTCCATTGCGCAGGGGCAGGAGGCTGATGATAGAGTTCCATCTCTACAGCCCAAACGGCATGCCCCCGCCCAGACTCTTGATAAGGTCAGGGCTTTGACTGCCTATCGAGAAATATTTCCGAATGCCGTATTGCTGACACACTTTCGTGAGTTCCTCATCGGCACTGGCGAACTTCGCATCCAGCTCGGGCTGTGCCGAACCGAGCAAGCCAGTGAGGCTCCCTAAGTCGGCTTCTATCAAGCCCTGTTCTATCTGGGTGATCGTGGTGATATACTGGCTCAGCCCAGCGTAGTAAGTGTCGGCAAGCACCTTACATTCAGGTGGGGGTTGTTTGCTTCGGAAGAACTGCAGGAGTTGTGCCCACTCGCGCTGGCGTTGCTGGTAGCTCTGGCGCAGTTTTTCGCGCTCTTGTTCGTATTTTGCCTCCAGTTGGTCTAAATCGCCCTGCGCTGCGCCCATCGCTACCTGCGCCCGTAGGGTCATCACCTGAACCAGCATCGACATCACGGGGGCGATATTGCGCTCTTTGCGCTGGCGCTCCTGCTCGGTGCGTCGCAGATGCTCTAACCAATCGACGATATGCTGAGGCGGAGGGGTATGCTTGGGCGTTTCGGTCTCCAGCATGCTGGGACCTTCCACACGGGGCGGTTGCGCCTCTAATAGGCTGGGGGCTTCGGGCTTTGGTGCCTGAGCCTCCAGTACGCTGGGCGCTTCGGGCTTCTTGATGCGTGCCTGTGTGAGCAAACCCGATTGCACCCCTACCCAAACCGCAAGCCCCAACAGAACTAACAGCCCGACCCCAATCCCCAGCCATTTTGCCCATGAGCTGGAGCCTGAACCAGACGAGCGGACAGGGGGAGCGGGCATGCCAGTCGTGGTCGTCGGAACAATCCGCTGACCGCACCCCATGCAGAAGTTGGCATTCTCAGGCAGAGCCTGACCACACTGCGGACATTTCACTGGATTGCGCCTCCTAAACCGTTAGACAATCGGATTATACCCCTTGTTCCTATAGAAGCGCTCGCTTCTCTGAAGCCGAGAAGAGCACGCGCTCATGCTCTTCCACGATGCGCGCCAGTTCTTCCCCATCGTTGAGCTCACGCACTGCTTGTTTCAATAGCTCCAAAAAGTGGCGGTAGCACACCTCCCACTGCTGGAGGCACTGATTGAGTTGCTCCTGCATATGAGGTGGCAAGGGGTCGTACAGCGGTCGCCAGTCGAGGCGTGCGAGTGCTTGCTGGAAGGGTTGAAGCTCTTCCTGACGCTGTTCTAAGGCAAATCGGTAGATCGCCCAGCAGGCACGCGTGCGCGCCTCTGCCTCGTAGAATTCACGCCAGGCGCGTTCAGCACTTTCAGAAGGAGTTTCTCCCATCTCCTCAGTCGTTACTTCTTGAAGCGAGTTTGAGGCGGTAGGGGAGGCGCGCTTCGCGCTTTCTTTCTGCCTTCCAAGGTGCTGACGAACCGCCTGGGTAATTTCTGCGTTCAGCTGGTGCTGTACGGGCAAGCTTCGCCCATAGAGGTAGCCCCTTAGCACCGCAATCGCCACGGTCGGCACCCATAGCAACGCAGTCATCACGATTACCAGCCCTTGTAGGGGTTCGTTCGAACGGAGTTGCGCCACCGTGCCAATCAATATCAGCAACAGCGTAAACAGAGTGATTGGAAGTGCCATCAAGCCGATACCCACCACCCAAGCAGAGGCGCGCGATTTGCCCTCATCCCAGCGGAACAGGTGATAAAGCTCGCCCACAGTTGCGCTCGCACCCCACAAGGCGGGCACCCAGAGCAGATGGAGAATCACCCCGCCCAGCATCGCCAGCCAGAACTCTAACTGGTCCACAGCCGATACATCACCTCTTAGTGCTACCAACAGAAGCAACCCTGTGAACATACCCCCTACCACAACCAGCGCCCACCATAAGGGAGAAGGAAGCAGAGAGGTTTTCACAGAAGGCAAGTTGCGCTCGTGGGCGACCTCCGACTCGGTGCGGGGCGGTGGCTCCTCTAATCGTTCGGGTGAAGGGGATGGGGTATCCAGGTGTCCAGTAGGCTCGGATAGAGGAGCAGGTAGGGTTTGAGACTGAACCTCTGGGGTGGTAGGTGTAGAATCTTCGGAAGTGGGCGACCCGATTCCAAGCATCGGGTCGCCCCGGCGGTTCAACCCTATTCGTGCGCCTTTCACATGGGCGTCCTGCAGGGCTTGCAGGTAGTCTTCCAGGCGCTTTTCGATAATCGGTTGCCACTTCTCGTAGATGGCGCGCATCGCTTGGTGAAGCTGTGCCTCCTCCGCTCTTAGATTGCGGTTGTGCTCGGCATCCAGTGGGCGTTGTTGGGCATATCGTTCGTAGGCTTCCTGCTTAGCCTGGTGATAGTTCTGATACGCGATTCGGGCGTCCTCGTAAGCACTCACCAACAGCTCTGCTTTCGCGGAGTTCACCTTGCGAAGCAGTTCGTACAGACTGTGCCATTGGCTATCACGAAACGGCACATCCCGAAAGATGGGTTCTGGCGGGATGAACCGACCATTTTCACCTGCAACCGAGGTGGACATCTGATGAACCCCCTCGCCCTCCCATTTCACAAGGAGAGCTTACGAAGCTAACGGTACTATTTTACCTTCCAGCGAATCGTGCGGGTGCTGTCGGGGTTTATCTCGAACTCCAGTCGCCAGCAGTGCGCAACAAGCCCTTCATAGGGGAAGCCTTCCAATCGCTCGCCCCACTCTACCACTACGATGCCTCCAAACTCAAACAGCTCCTCGATACCTAAGGGCGCAAGCTGATGAGGTGCCTCGATGCGGTAGAGGTCGAGATGGAACAGAGGAAGCCCTTTAAGGGCGGGTGGGTGTTGGATGGTGTACTGGTGGACAAGGGTGAAGGTGGGGCTACGAATTGGCTCGGTGATGCCTAAGGCGCGCGCCAGTCCGCGTACGAAAGTGGTCTTGCCTGCGCCTAAGGTTCCATAGAGAAGAATCAGCGTGTCGGGCTGAAGGTAGTGCGTGAGTTGCTCTGCGACCTGCTCGGTCTCCTCTGCCGAGCAGGTACGCCACTCAGTCGGTCTCTTCCTCATAGCGTTCGTAGCGGATGAGGAAGTGCGCAGGGTCAACCGGTAGTTGATGTTCGCGAATGAGTTGCAGAATGCGGGTGTTTGTCTGCTCTACCATCGCCTCTATCTCCTTGTTCATCTGTTCGATGCGCTCCAGTAGGCGCAGAATGATGTCGACCCCTGCGAGGTTCACCCCCAGTTGTTGGGTGAAGTGCTGGATGCGTCGGAGCCGTTCGATATCGGCTTCCGAGTAGAGCCGTTTGCTTCTGCCCACTCGGTGCGGTCGGATAAGCCCCAGCCGTTCGTAGAGGCGCAGGGTTTGGGGATGAAGCCCACACAAGCGCGCGGCGATACTAATCAGGTAGACAGGCTCATCAGAAGGTGGGTCTTTGCGCTTCATGCTTTCACCTCCGAGGTTTGGCGTAGCTGTCGGAGCTGTTCCAGCAGTTCACGCTCGCGCGTGGAGAGGGTCTTAGGCACAATAATGCGCACACGGGCATACAGGTCGCCCCGCTTGCCTTGCCCCGTTGGCAAGCCTTTGCCTGCAATGCGGAACCGTGCCCCGCTTTGGGTGCCGGGCGGTATCTTCATTTTGACCTTGCCGTTGGGGGTGGCGACACTTACCTCGCCTCCCAGAATGGCGGTGAGGTAGTCCACATCCACATCGGTGTAGAGGTCGTTGCCTTTGCGCTCGAATCGTGGGTCGGTACGGATTTTGATACGCAGGTAGAGGTCGCCTCGTCGCCCATCGGCACCAGGTAGACCTTCACCTGCGAGGCGCAAGCGTTGCCCCTCGGCAATACCTGGCGGGATTTTGACGGTGAGGGTGCGCGGACGTCGTATGAACCCCTGCCCTGCACAGGTAGAGCAGATGGCGTTCACCCATCCTGTGCCTTCACATTCGTCGCACGGTGTTTCGATGCCCAACACGCTGAACCGCTTGCGCCCCCGACCTCCACACGCCCTGCACTGCTGAGTCACCTCATGCAGTTCGCCTGTGCCTTTACAGCGCGGGCACACATCCTCCATACTGAGTTGGATGGTGCGAGTGGCGCCGTTGATGGCGTTTTCGAGGTCGATTTCCAGCACATGCTCCACATCGCGTGGGGGTGCGTGGAAGCCCATTCCGCGTCCGAAGGGGCCCCCTCGAAGAAGGTTCTCGATGAACTCGGTGAAGCTCTCGAAGCCGAACGGCGCGCCCCCACCAAATCCGCCCGGTTCGCCCATATCGCCATACTGTTCACGCATACGCTGGTAGGCTTGCCACTGCTCTCCGTAGCGGTCGTAGGCGGCGCGCTTTTCGGGGTCCGAAAGCACTTGATATGCCTCGTTGATTTCCTTGAAACGCTCTTCGGCTTGCTTGTCGCCAGGGTTCACATCGGGGTGGTATTGCCGTGCGAGCTTTCGGTACGCCGCCTTGATTTCCTTCTCGGTGGCGTTGCGTGGCACTCCCAAGATAGCGTAGTAGTCTTTAAAGTCTCGCACGACAGTTCACCTCCTAATGGTTTCTTGCACGGGCGGGACGCCCGTGCTACTTTTTGTGGCTTGGGCGTCTCGCCCAGGCACACGGGCGGGACACCCGTGCTACAAATGTGGCTTGGGCATCCTGCCCATTTCGCTCGCGGGCGGGACGCCCGTGCTACGCGGGTCGTTAGCGCTCTTCGCGATACTCGGCGTCGATGACATCGTCTCCGCCTGAACTGCTGGTTCCGCTTTCGGTGTGGGTGGTAGTTTCGGTGCGTTCGGCAGAGACTCGCTGGTAGAGTTGCTCGGTGATGCGGTAGGAGAGGCTCTCCAGCTCATTCATGAGCGACTGCACGCGCTCGTGTTCTTGGTTCTGGATAGCGGAGCGCAGGTCGCGGATGACGCTCTCCACCCGCTCGCGGTCGCTGGACGAGACTTTATCGCCGTGCTCTTTGAGGAGCTTCTCCACATCGTACGCCATGCGGTCGGCTCGGTTGAGCATTTCGGCGCGTTCGCGTGCGATGCGGTCTTGCTCGGCGTGCGCCTCCGCCTCGCGCATCATGCGCTCCACCTCCTCGCGGGTGAGGTTCGTGGAGCCAGTAATGCGGATGCTCTGCTGGCGCCCTGTGCCGAGGTCCTTCGCCGAGACCTGCAGGATACCGTTGGCATCAATATCGAAGGTCACCTCGATTTGCGGGATGCCAGCGGGTGCGGGTGGGATGCCATCGAGGTGGAACACGCCCAGCAGTTTGTTGTCGCGCGCCATCGGTCGCTCGCCCTGATAGACGCGCACCTCAACGCTGGTCTGCCCGTCCGCTGCGGTGGTGAAGATTTCGGACTTGCGGGTAGGAATGGTGGTGTTGCGCGGAATCAGCACGGTGAAGATACCACCCTTCGTCTCGATACCAAGCGAGAGCGGGGTGACATCCAGTAGCACGATATCCTTGACCTCGCCCGAGAGCACGCCCGCCTGAATCGCTGCGCCTACAGCGACCACCTCATCAGGGTTGACGCCCTTATGAGGCTCTTTGCCCGTGAGTTGGCGCACCATCTCCTGCACGCGCGGGATGCGTGTAGAGCCACCCACCAGCACGACCTCGTCCACATCGGTGGGCTTCAACCCTGCATCCTCCAGCGCGCGAAACATCGGTCCCTTCAGGCGTTCAAACAGGTCGGCACAGAGTTCCTCGAACTTGGCGCGTGTGAGCGTCATGTCGAGGTGCTTGGGACCGCTGGCGTCCGCCGTGATGAACGGCAGGTTGATAGTGGTGGTCATGACGCTGGAGAGTTCGATTTTGGCACGCTCTGCCGCTTCTCTGAGGCGCTGAAGCGCTTGGCGGTCTTGGCGCAGGTCGATGCCGTGCTCACGCTTGAACTCGTCTGCAAGATAGTCGACGATGCGCTGGTCGAAGTCGTCGCCGCCGAGGTGGGTATCACCTGCGGTGGACTTGACCTCGAACACGCCATCGCCGACCTCGAGGATGGACACATCGAAGGTTCCGCCACCCAAGTCGAACACGAGGATGGTCTCGTTGCTCTTCTTATCCAGTCCGTAGGCGAGTGCGGCGGCGGTCGGCTCGTTGATGATGCGCAGAACCTTCAGCCCCGCAATTTCGCCTGCGTTCTTGGTGGCGGTGCGTTGGGCATCGTTGAAGTAAGCAGGCACGGTAATCACCGCAGCGGTCACGGGTTCGCCCAAATAGGCTTCCGCATCCGCTTTGAGCTTCTGCAGAATCATCGCGGAAATCTCCTCAGGGCGATAGGTCTTATCCACAGCGGGGATATAGACCGCTGCGTCTCCTTTGGAGTCGGCTACGACCTTGTAGGGCACACGCTTGCGCTCCTCTTCTACTTCATCGTAGCGTCGCCCCATAAAACGCTTGATAGAGAAAATCGTATTTTCGGGGTTTACAATTGCTTGGCGCTTAGCGGGTGCGCCTACCAGTCGCTCGCCCGTTTTGGTGAAGCCGACGACCGAGGGGCACAAGCGTCCCCCTTCTGCGGTCGGAATCACAACAGGCTCGCCACCTTCTAAGACAGCTATCACCGAGTTGGTCGTCCCTAAGTCAATCCCTACAACCTTACCCATGGCTATCCTCCGTTATATTGATATTGGCGTTTTACGCTCTGCTACTCTATAGGATTGTACCCCACTTGCGGGCGAAAAGTTCCCATAAGTTGAGCCACTCTTATGCACTTGACTTATACATGGGATTATCAAGTTTCTCCCCCTCGCACCGCATCGACAATCGCCTTCAGATTGCGGTAGCACCGTTCTGCGCTCTCAATCGGTGGTCGGAAGTAGCGCTCCTGCTCCACGATGAGCCAGTCCCAGTGGTGCAGGAATGCCCGCTCCACTATGGGGCGCATAGGAATAGCCCCCTCCCCGACCTCGATATCGTGCATTTCGGGCTTACTCAGGTAGTCTTTGAGGTGGATACAGCGGATGCGGTCGGCATACTGAGTGCAGAACTCGACAGCACTCACACCTCCATACTCCACCCAATAGGTGTCGGGTTCCAAGTTGAAGTAGCGCGGGTCTGTGTTCTCCAGCAGGATGTCAACCCCACGCTTCTCGTTTAGAGGGGTGAACTCATAACCGTGTAGGTGATACAAGTAGTGCAGACCGTACTGGGCAAGTTGCTCGCCTGCACGATTGAACCGTTCGGCTAACCGTTTCCAATCGTCAGCCGTACGCCGTTGCGATTCGTCGATCCAGAAGGTAATCACATAGGGGCAATCGAGGGCGTGACAGTAGTCGACAGCACCTTGTAGGTTCTGTTCGAGCGTTTCGAGGCTATAGCCCAATCCCGCTACTGCCAGTCCCGTCTCTTGGAGTAGCTGCAGTAGAGTGGGGTTAGGTGTGCCCAGCTCTCCGCCTGTCTCGATGCCCTCATAGCCCATCTGGGCGACTCGGCGTAGGGTGCCTGCAAAATCGTGTGGAAGCACATCCCTTAGTGTGTACAATTGGAGTCCTATTCTTGGCATATGGGGAGTATTCGGCTTGTCAGCGCCAATTTCCTGTAGTGCTTTGCCTCTTCATAGCGCCCCTGACGATACAGATACGCATAGATATGCTCACAGGCGTACAGCACACTGTCGGAGTCCATCTGCATCACTCGTTCTAACACGGCTATACCTTCCTCTTGATTGAGTTTCAGTAGGATGACTCCTAACAGGTATTGGGCTTCCACAAGGTTTGGGTTTTGGACAATTAGATGTTTCAACACGGCAAGAGCCTCTCGTGGAGATTGATAGTGGTATTTCAACTGCGCCAGTTCGAAGAGCTGTTCTGGTTTGAGGTTAGGCTGCTGTTCTAACTGGCGAATGCGCTCGCGCGCCTGCTGAGCAGTCTTGTATATCTCCACCCAATCGGCAAGAACCGCATCCTGCCAGTATTTATCGAACTGTTCTGCATATAGTTTTGCTCGCTCGCCCAGAAACCACGATTCAGCGGTCTCCTCTAGCGGCTGGAGCAGAGTCAGAGCCGACTCCAGTATCTTTGAGGGTTCATCTTTGGGGTTCACCAAGCCTAAGGCAACGAGACGATCCAGCAGGGAGGGATGCGTATCGTCCACCCCTGTTTCCTGACAGAGCATCGGAAAGAGGTGGAAGGAGCCTGAAATGAGATGCTCGCCCCTCAGCACATGCTGACTGAACTCAGTAAAGGGGCGTGAGGTCGGCTGAGGTGCATCCTTCGCTCGCTCCAGCATTCTATCCAAAAACTCGTCCGCAAAGTAGTTGCCCACCACATAGACCTGAATAAGTGTGGAACCTGCTTGGCGTGGGTTGGTAAGCCTTACCGCACAGCGGTCGGCTTCATATTCGTGTGCACGCCGAAGCACGAAAGTGTAGGCACTAAAGTACGGCTCGTACCACGCAAAAAATCGATCCCAGAAGCGAGTGCTCCAGTGCTCACGCTCCTCTAACTCGTCTAAAAAGCGAGACCAGATGCTCACGAGACGGTAAACCCAACTGCTGAAGCGACCGTGCTTCCCTGCCAAATGCCCCATCTCATGGGCAATCACAGCACGCAACTGTTCAGGTGAGGTTCCTTGCATAAGCGGTAGCCCTACAAGGAGATAGTTGCGGTACCATCCCAGCAAACCCAGTCGTGGTACCTGGATAATCCCAGCGTTGAAACTCGGAGTGAGCACCACCTCATGGATGCGAGGTGCACCTAATGCCCGACGCATACTCTCCAGCATCTGGAACAGACGAGGCGAGTCTTTAGGAGTAATTCGAATACCAGAGGGCGCTTCAAAGCGCACCCAAAGTGAACGCAGGATCATTCCTGCAAAGACCACACTCCCAACGATTACTGGAAAGAGCAACCGTGCGTGAGATTTCGGACCAGGAGTTTGTAGGATTCGCACTATCAGGTAAAGAGCAAGTGTCGTCAGAGCCACGGCTACCACCAGCGCCATGCCTACTACCAGATAGATCAGCATAGCCAAAAGGAACACCCGCACCCGATAACCGAAGGGGTGCGCACGAGCATACACCTCCAACTGGCGCACGATCTGCTCATACTGAGCATGTTCCATCGATTGCCTCCCTATGGGAAATAGTTATCAGTGGGTGGTAGAAAATCCTGCAAGGGGTTGCGTGTTGTTCCCTATAGTTTCCGCACTGCAGGCAGTGCAAGCAAGCAGAGTGCGAAGCAAGCGCACACGCTCACACTCACCATCACAGCGGTCGGTGCTCCCCACATCTGGGCTAACTTGCCTATCAGCAGAGCCGAGAAGGGCGCAGGTCCGTTTATCGCCCAACTGTGAAGCGAGACCACTCGCCCCCGCAAATAGTCGGGAGAAGCCATCTGAAGGGCGGTGTTGGTGGAAACTAACTGCATCACGCCAAACATGCCCGCCAGCATCAGCAAAACTTTGGCAATCAGGGGATTGTTCACCCACGCAAAGCCCATCACGCTCCATGCAAAGCCGTTCGCAGCGAGTGCTACCAGCCAGCCCAACGAAACTTCTCCTGAAAGCCGAGCGACCAGCAATAACCCTATCAGCGAGCCGATGCCCGCAAAGGTATACAACTGTCCCAGCCCAGCCTTGCCTACCCCCAGCACATCCTCGGCAAACACGGGCATCAGCACCAAATACGATAGCCCAAAAGTGCTTAGCACCATCACATTCACCCACAATGCCAGAAGCCCACGGCGTGCAACGATAAAACGCACCCCCTCCCCCAGCGAGTGCCAGAGGCTCTTCGATTCGACACCCTCCGCGCTGTTCTGAATGCGGATGGTCAACAGCGCAAGCAGGATGGCAGAGAAGCTCAACCCGTTCACCAGAAAACAAGGCGCAGGACCGAACCACTCCAGCAATAGCCCCCCAATCGCAGGACCCAGAATGCGCGCCGTGTGGAACGCAGAGGCGTTCAGGGCAATCCCGTTGCCCAAATGCTCGCGCGGAACCAAGTGCGCCACCAGCGATTGACGCGTCGGCAAGTCAACCGCCAGCACCAACCCATTAATCAGCACCAGCACCAAGATATACTCGTACCGTATCAGCCCTGTGTAAGTAAGAAGGGCAAGGATAAGTGCCGTGCAAGCGAAGGTGCTTTGCGTTATCAGCAGGATTTGCCGGCGGTTCCAGTGGTCGGAAAGCGCGCCTCCGAACGGTGCGAAAAAGAGCATCGGCAGACCCTGCACAAAGCTCACAACACCCAAGAGGAACTCAGAACGGGTGAGGTCGTACACCAGCCAGCTTTGTGCCACATTTTGAACCCACGAGCCGACAAACGAGAGAAACGCCCCTATCCAATACCGACGAAACTGGGGCGAACGCATCGCAATAAACGTCCGATTGCCCATAGCCTTTTGCCCGATTATAGGGTATACTACCATGTGGAGGCTCAGAAGACGATGCCGATACTGGGATACATGGGAACGCAGGAGTGGCTTATACTGCTGGTGATTGTGTTGGTGCTTTTTGGGGCATCGCGTTTGCCAGCGCTGGCGCGCTCGATAGGCGAAGCGCTCACCGAGTTTCGTCGTGCAACGCGCTCTGCGGAAGACGAGGCAGAGCAAACCAACAGGTAAGCACCGTTGGCACGGGCAAGTAGCGGTTCGGCTGTGCGCAGTCCGCTCCTGCCTGTTTTGATTGGGTGGCAGGGCATCCGCCTGTGGGTGCCCCAAGAGTGGTATCTGAAGGGCTACACGGGGGATTGGAACGAAGGCTACCTGCAAATCGGCTCCCCAGGCACCACGGAAATCGACCTCAAGTGGGTTCGCTCTAAGCGACGCACGGACCTGCAGTTTGTGCTTCAGCAGTTCCTGAAGCGGATGGAGCGTGCCAAGCGCAAAGTGCGCCCGCCCTTCACAGGCACAATCCACCCCCTAAATGAACACCAACTGGAGTTCCGCTGGACGGCAGACGAACGCGCGCTGGGTCAAATCCAACACTACCCCTCAAGTGGAACCATCGTGCTGATTCAGATGCGCACGAAGTCTGAGCATAAGGCACTCCATTCGCTTGGGCGGGCAATCTTCGAGAGCCTGCAAGTGGAGCCAGACCCCAATGGCTGGGTCGTGTGGAGCCTCTACGGACTATGCACCGCCGTACCCGAACGGTTCCGCTTGGAGAGGGCACACTTACTTACAGGGCAGACGCGACTCTTTTTCCGCCACCGTCGGGAACATCTGCTCATCGAGCGCATCGCCCGCGCCGAGCAACTGCTTAAGGGCTACTCTTTCGAGGAGTGGGTCGAACTCTGGCTCAAGTGGGAGCGCTATCGCGGGAAACGGCTTTTTGAGCCGAGCCATCATGTTCTCCGATTGCAGGCACGCTTGCCATTCGGAAGTGCGATAGCAGAGGCTATCCGAAGCGGTTTTCGATTGCATCTGCCTGCGTGGCGCGTCTACGCAATCGCTTGGCATGTGCCTGAGCAGAACACCCTCTTCCACATTCAGTATCAGACACCTCGCAAAACATCCCTATTAGAGGAGGTGTATGCGCGCACCCGATGCCCCTAATGCGCCTCTTCCGCAAACCCAAAACCACCCCGCTCGACCGCCAGCAGGTGCTACGACTCTATCCGATACGCAATCCTGTCGTGCAGTACGAAGAACGCGAAGACGGTACCTGCTTGCTGAAAGTGCCTATGCGCCCGCGCGGATTTTTGCGCTGGGTCAGTAGGATATTCAAACTGCCCGGCGAACATAAAATCGAACTGGACGAAACAGGAAGCACGGTCTGGCGGATGTGCGACGGTCAGCACACCGTGGACTCGATCGTGCAGAGGTTGGTGCGCCAGTACAAACTGGAGCGACGCGAGGCGGAAGTTTCGCTCTTTGCGTTTTTAAATACGCTCTCACGGCGAGGATTCATCGCCTACCGCAAGAAACGACTATGAACACGACACAGCAAGCAACGGGCAGAGGAGCCATTCGGAAGCAGGTTCAGCTTCCGCTTTCGGTGGCGTTTCGTATAGCCTTGTTGAACATTCGGGTACGGTTCCTGCGTGCCCTGATTACCGCAGCGGGCATTATGCTGGGGATTGCTTTCTTCTCTGCCGTGCGCTCTACCGCACTCTACGCCCCTCCTTTAGACCCCAACGACCCCGTTGCCCTTGAGACCGCCACACGCCAAACTTGGCTCGTGGTGATGAGCTTGCTGATGTCGACCGTGGGTATCTCGAACTCGATGCTGATGGCTGTTACAGAGCGCTACAAGGAAATCGGCACGATGAAGTGCCTCGGTGCTCTTGACTCGTTCATCGTGAAGCTCTTCTTCTTGGAAGCGGGTCTTTTAGGGGTAGTTGCCTCATTTATCGGTTTTATAGTGGGATGGGGGTTGGTGTTTCTGATTAATCTCTTCCGTATCGGAGGAGAGGTCTGGAGCCGAGTGGGCGTCTTGGATTGGCTGGGACTGTTGGGGCAAGCGATGTCAATCGGGGTATTCCTCACAGTTGTTGCGACCATCCTGCCTGCTATTCGTGCTGCGAAGATGCCTCCTGCTGCTGCTCTGAGGGTAGAGGTTTAACCGTATCAGCAGGAATCCTTCCAGAATAGGCGTATAATTACGCCAGTGTCTGGACATAATCCCAATAAACCAATACAGTCACCTGACTACGATGCGATATGGAAGGAGGTGGTACAAAACCTCTTTCGCGACTGTCTTGCCTTGCTGTTCCCTGAGGTAGAGCGTGCTGTCGACTGGGCACACAAACCCGAATTTCTGAATATAGAACTACCCAAACTCCTTCCGCGAGTCAGAAGAGGAATGCCGCGCCCAGACCTCGTGGTGAAGATTCGGCTTCAAAGCGGGCGGGATGCTCTCATCGTAGTGCACATAGAGATTCAGGTAAGTCCGGACCCCCAGTTTGCTGAGAGGATGTTCACCTACTTTTACCATCTTCGAGAACGCTATCAGCTTCCTGTGTTGAGCCTTGCGATATTAGCCGATACGAATCCCAGATGGCACCCAACAGTCTACGAGTACGAGCTAATCGGCACCACGCTAAGGTTCGGGTTCAATACAGTGAAGCTGATAAACCTGAATGAACAACAACTCCAGGAGAACCGAAACCCACTGGCACTTTTCATCAGGGCGCATTTGGCATCTTTACTATATCGTGGGCGTTATGAACTCCTTGCAGAAGAGAAGAAGCGACTGTTTCGCCAGATGATAGAGGGTGGGTATAATCAAGAACAGATTCGCTACCTGTATCAGGAGGTGGACGCACTGATGAATCTTCCTATCGATTTCGAGCGTGAGGTCGAGGCTGTTATCGAGGAGATTAAGCGCAAGCGTCGTCGGAAGTGGATAGGTTCCCATGAACGCTTAGCCGTGGAGCGTGGACTGCGTCAGGGGTTCCAAGAGGGAATCGAAAAAGGGCTTCAAGAGGGGCGACAACAAGGGCTCCAGCAGGGGCTCCAGCAGGGGCTCCAGCAAGGGCTCCAGCAAGGGCTCCAGCAAGGGCTCCAGCAAGGGCTCCAGCAAGGGCTCCAGCAAGGACTTATCCAATCTATCTTGCGTATCTTGTCGAAGCGTTTTGGGCAGGTACCAAGCGGGGTTGAGGAGCGCCTCAGTGTAATCCAAGATTCGGAAACCCTTCTGCTGTTGAATGAGCAGGCTCTCGAAGTCGAGAGCATCGAGCGCTTTCTTGAACTGGTTGACGGGCATCTGCAAAGCCATTCTGAGGAGGGCTAAGAACCATAACGCCCTGCAGGAGAAAGCCCCTGCGGGGTGTATCTATTTTACGGAGATAGCAATGCAGGAACAGGGAAAGAGCACGGCGACGGTGCAAACCACACCGAACGGTGTTAGCGAGTTCGTAGTGCGTGTGCGCGATGTGGTCAAAGAGTACCAGATGGGCAAACTCACCGTGCGCGCACTGGATGGGGTCACCCTCGATATCTATCGGGGCGAATACCTCTCGATTATGGGACCCTCAGGCTCAGGTAAAAGCACGCTCTTCAATATGATTGGGGGGCTGGACAAGCCAACCTCTGGCTCCGTGTTCATCGATGATGTGGACATGGCGCAGTTAGACCCGCAAGAGCTTGCCTTCTTACGGTGCCATCGTATTGGCTACATCTTCCAGACCTTCAACCTCATCCCCGTGATGACCGCCTTGGAAAATGTGACCCTGCCGATGGTGTTTGCAGGCGTCCCAGCGGATGAAGCACGGGAACGAGGCGTAGAGTTGCTCACCCTTGTAGGGTTAGGGGGACGCCTCCATCATAAGCCGACCGAACTCTCTGGTGGACAGCAACAGCGCGTGGCAATCGCACGCGCCCTTGCTAATAACCCCTCCATCATCCTGGCAGATGAGCCAACGGGCAACCTCGACCTACGCACAGGGAAGGAGATTATTGAGCTGCTTAAAACGCTGAACAAAGAGCGCGGGGTCACAATCATCTCGGCAACTCACGACCTGAAAATGCTGGACATCTCGGACCGTATCGTCTGGATACGCGACGGCAAGATCGAGCGAATCGAACTCCGTTCCGAACTCGAGCTCAAGGTCGGAGAGGTGGAGGGCGAAGCAGGCTGATGCGAGACATTATCGATTCGTTTCTGGACTACCTTCAGCGAGAGCGCCAACTCTCGCCCCGTACACTTTCTGCATACGCAGTCGACCTGAACCAGTTTGTAGACTATCTGGAGCATTCAGGGCGCATGAACCCTGCCGAGTGGGATACAGGATTGTGGGAAGGGTTTCTCTATTACCTCCGCCGACACTCTAAAAGCGAGGCGAGCATCGCCCGCAAACTGAGCGCTACACGCACCTTTCTGCGCTATCTCTACCGAAGGGGCATCCTCGACACCGAACCCCCCGAACCCTTGATGAATCCGCGCTCGCGTCGCGCCCTTCCTACCGTGTTGAGTGTAAGCGAACTGCGTCGCCTGCTCCTTCAGCCCCAGATCGATACGCCTCTTGGTCTGCGTGACCGCACCATGCTGGAACTCATGGCGTCCACAGGGCTACGCGTCTCCGAGATGCTGGGGCTTAAAATCGAAGACCTCAACCTTTCAGACCGTCTGCTTCGAGTGGAGGGAAAACGAGGGCGCGAACGACTCCTCCCCCTAACTGAACAAACCACGGGCTGGCTCCAGCGGTATCTCAGCGAGGCGCGTCCCAAGCTCGTGAACCGAAAGCACCCTACGTCCAACCTGTTCCTCAACGATCGGGGAACGCCCCTGAGCCGAGTGGCATTTTGGGAGAAGGTCAAGACCTATGCTCTTGGCGCAGGGATTACGAAGCCCATCTCACCTCATACCTTGCGCCACTCGTTCGCAGTGCATCTGCTGAGGGGCGGTGCCGACCTCCGCGCCGTGCAGGAACTGTTAGGACATAGCAACATCGCCACCACTCAAATCTACACACAGGTCAACATAGAACACTTGCGGGAGGTCTATAATAAGGCACACCCTCGGCACTAAGGCACAGGAGGCGCGCTTATCGAAGCAGGTCGCTGACCGCTATCTCGGCTTCGGGTTTGGCAAGAGGGCTTACCTTCTCTTCGGGGCGCAGAATCTCGCGTACTTTATAACCGTAGCCGAAAACAGCCTCCTCCAACGGAATAGGATAGCGGTAGACCTCCAGCACACGCTCCTTTAGATTCACAATCCAGTACTCTGGAATGCCTGCACGGGCATACAGGCTCATTTTGTAGGTGCGGTCGTACTGAAGCGTGGCATCCGAAATCTCCACCACCAACACTGCAGAACGCGGATGCTCCTCTTGGTAGTCTTCTGGGCTTCCGCTTACGACCGCAATATCGGGTTCTGGTTCGCTTTCGCCCAAAGCGAGAGGTCCTTGAAGGCGAACCCAATAGCCCTCTCCAAAGAGGCGATTGAACAGCCGTTGAATGGAGCCACCAGAGGCGAAGTGGCGCGGACTTACAGGAGACATCTCAATCACCTCCCCCTCGATAAGCTCCACTCGCTTGCCCTCAAAGAGACCCAGCTCCGCCATGCGGTGGTACATATCCCGCGTAACTCTGAGACGCAGCGGAGATTTCTGTTCAGCGATTGCCATCCTCTCACCATCACCGATTTTACCTAAAAACACTGCGACCATTCGAGCCACCAGCCACATCGGGCATCGGGTTCCAGCGTGTTATTACGCAGGTGACGGGTGCGATACCGAAGGCTCACAAGGCTCTGGGGGCTTATTTGGCGTGCGATACGCATCTCGAACTCATAGCCCCGCTCGCCGAGATATTGAGGATGAAACCGTCTCCGATTCGTGCCTTCCACCGTAAGGAGCCACTCTTTGTGGGTATAGTCCAAGCGTGCATAAAGCCCTATCTGGTTTGCCCCGAACGGATGCCCCATCGAGAGTCCCTTGAAGGTGTAGGCATAGCGCGGGTCGTGTCCCGAGTCACCATAGACCCCACCTTTTGGAGTGCCATCGGTGCGAACGACCTCCACGATGAGCCGTGTTTCAGGGGTAGGCTGGAGCCGAGTGCCCACAAGGAGTGCGGTCTTGCGCGGGGTGCTGGCGCCGCGACCACCCCAGAAATCTGGTGCGCGCATATCGTCGATTAACCAGAAGAGGTAGAGCGCCTCTTGGGCGTTCCACTGATACTGGACGCCCACTTCCGCCAAATAGTTCAGCCACCCCGATTGACGCTGTGCGTTGGAAAGCCATTTCTGGTAGAGGTAGTAGGGCACAAGTTGGCTGGTGATACCGTCTGGAAGGCTCAGGGCTTTGAATGCTTCCGAAAGGGAGACACTCCATCGATCGCCTAAGTTGCGCTGAAAACGCCGACCACCCCACCATACGGTGCGTCCTTCCTGCCGAAACTCCGATAGGAACTGTTCGAACTGCCAAGTGCCCAGCAGGGGGATACGCAGGGGGAAGCCCACCTGTAGGTAGGGAACGGGCGGAATCTCATCGTTGACAAGGAGTGCTCCACTGTAGCCCCCTTGCCATCGGAGGGGGGCACGCGCTATTTGCCAGTGCCATTCTCCTGTACGCCAAGCGAAGCGCGTTAGTGGAACGGTGTCGAATGCTGAGGGGTTTATGCCCTCACGACGGGGTGCATCGCTTGCGGAAACCTCCAGCAGGGCTTGCTCGCCTAATGCCCAGAGCGCAGTCAAGCGGTAGGTTCCTTTAGCGGGCGTTGCCCAATCGCTCTTTGCGGGATACGCCACTCCCTCCGCAGAGATGATGACTCCACCCTGTTGAGCAGGCAACCGCTCTTCCAGCCCCAGTTTCCAGCGTGCAATCCGATGGAGTGGCGATGAGGGGTCTTCTTGAAACATGGCTTGCCACTCCCCGAGGCTTCGAGGTATGCGTGCCAGCATGGAAGGAGAAGATTTCAAGCGCAAGGCGAGGTCATAGAGGGGGTCATGGCGTGGGGGAAGAGAAAGAGGTAGAGGTAGGGTTTGCTCCTTGTGGAAAGAGCCGATGGGAGCGGAAAAAGCGAAAGTCGAGGCGTTAAGAGACACCCAGAACGCAAGAGCTAACCCCATAGGAAGCGGTCTCATCCCCACCTCACCTCAGGAGTAGGGGCAATCCGACCAGTTGCCAGTTCCATCAGAAAGGCGCGCGCACGATCGGGCTGGTTCTTCTCGCACAACTCCATCAAGTGGGTGAGCTGCTGCAGAAGCCAGTCCCAATCGGGTACATAAGGGGTGCGCACAAGCCGTATCTTGGGATGCGGAGTGGGGATAAGCTCTTCCTCGTCGTAGTTCAGCTCCTCATGCAGCTTCTCGCCCGGACGCACGCCTGTAAACACTATCTCGACATCCTTACCGGGTATCAATCCGTAGAGGCGAATGAGGTCTTTTGCGAGGTCGACGATACGCACCGGTTTGCCCATATCCAACAGGAACACATCTCCATTACCTCGGAAAGCCCCCACACGCAGAATCAGGTGAACTGCCTCGCTCAGGCTCATAAAGTAGCGTTGCATCTCAGGGTGGGTGAGCCTTACAGGACCGCCCCGTTCGATCTGCATCTGAAGCGTGGGCACCAGACTGCCCCGACTACCCAGCACATTGCCGAAGCGCACAATCGCGAACTCGGTATTGGACTGGCGTGCGAGGGATGCGACTATCATCTCACCCACGCGCTTCGTGGCGCCCATAATGCTCACGGGTTTGACCGCCTTATCGGTGGAGACATAGACAAACTTCTGTACGCCATGGCGTGCTGCCGATTCCGCCATCACCCAAGTGCCCAGCACATTGTTTTTGATGGCTTCGATGCTGTTCGATTCCATCAAGGGCACATGCTTGTGCGCCGCTGCGTGGAAGACCAAGGTCGGTTGCTCAGCGCGCATCAGCGGTTCAATCCGAGAGGCATCTCTCACATCGGCAATTATGCAGAGAGGTTCATAGTTAAGCTCCACGCTCAGTTCCTGCTGGATCTGATAGATGCTATTCTCGCCCTTCCCCAGTAGAATGAGTGAGGCGGGACCGAACTGCGCAACTTGGCGCGCCAGTTCGCTCCCGATGGAACCCCCTGCCCCCGTAATCAGCACTCGTTGCCCTTCCACATATTCCGAGATGACCCTTAGGTCAAAACGCACTGGCTCGCGTGGAAGCAGGTCTTCAATATTCACATTCCGAAGCTGGTGGAGTTGAACTCCCTTTTCGAATACCGCAGGAATGGACGGCACAATTTGGATTCGGGCTGAGGTTTTACTGCAAATCTCGAAGAGGCGTCGTATCGTATCGCCCTCTGCAGAGGGGATGGCAATAATAATCTCCTGGATTCCATACTCTGCCGCGATATACGGAATGTCTTGGGTGGTGCCAAGACAGGGGTAGCCGTGTATGCGCATGTGCTGTTTGGCGGGGTTGTCGTCCACAAAGCCGACGATGCGATAGGGCGATTGGGGGTTGCGCAGGATTTCGCGCATCACCATCTCCCCCGCATCGCCTCCGCCCACAATCAGCGTGCGCTGTTTCTCGGTTTGCAAAGTGGATTGCGCTGAAAGCCAGTCCAGTACGCGTCGCCCCACGCGCGGAATTGCCAGAAATAACCCCGAAAGCAACACAAACAACACTGGCTCTGCAAGAGAAAAGGGGCGTTTGAGAACCCAAGACCCCCACCCAAATAACCCAAGCGCAATCAGCCCTATCAATGCGTTTACCTGAAGGAGGTTAATCGCATCGCCTAAGCTGGTATACCGTGCATGCACGCGATACAACCCTCTCGCAAACAGCAGAGCCACACCCAGCAAGCACAAAATAGGAGCACTGTATTCAAGGAAATGGCGGTCCAGCACTGTGAAACGAAAGTTGCCGATGAGACCTACCGTCAGCACCAGCGCCATCGAAAGCATCAGGACATCGAACATCACCGCCTTGATAAAATCGCCCCAACGCTTTCTTGGGATCCTCCCTAACTTATGAATCATCTCCCTGACTTGCAAGGAATCCCTCCATAGATTCGGTTTGCCCAGCACCGTCGGGCATCTTGATTATACCCAGCCCAAGTCTCTTTCCTTGACCTTAGAACGCCTAACAAAAACGCCAATCCACCCTGAGGCTGTTCGAAAAGTCCATTCGTAGCACGGGCATCCTGCCCATCAGCATCATCGTAGCACGGGCGTCCTCGCCCGTGCGCATGCTTGGGCGAGACGCCCAAGCCACTTTTGTTATTAGACGCTTCGGAGGTGCTCTGCGGTTTCTTCAGGGAGGGTGTCGTTGATAAAAGTGCCTGCCCCCGCCTCGGAACCCGCAAGGTACTTGAGTTTATCACGGGTGCGATAGGGTGGATAGAACTCGATATGGAACTGCCATTCGGGATAATCACCCCCATCCGTAGGGCGCGGATGGTGCACCATAATATAGGGCATCGAGAACCCCCACAGGCGGTCATAACGGCACACCGTACTGCTTAGGATTTCTGCTAAGGAGGTCATCTCGTGGTCTGTCAGGTCGGCTAAGTCCCGACGGGGAGCCAAAGGCACAAGATAGAGTTCGTAGGGATAGCGGGCAAAGAAGGGCACGAACGCCACCCAATCTGAGTTCTGCTCCACCACACGCTTTCCCTCCGCCAGCTCGAACTCCACAATATCCCTTAGCAGTTGCCGACCAGTCTGCCGATAATGGCTTTGTTGTGCGGATAACTCGCGCTGAAGTTTGGGCGGAATAAAGGGATAGGCGTAGATTTGCCCGTGCGGGTGGCTTAGTGTGACTCCAATCTCGCGCCCCTTATTCTCGAAGATGAACACATAGTGCACCTCGGGGCGGGAACCCAGTTCAAGGTAGCGGTCGCGCCATACCCACAGCAGCTGCTCCACCCGTTCCACAGGCAGGTCGGCAAGCGTAGCGTTGTGGTCGGGAGTGTACAATACCACTTCGCACACCCCTTCTGCAGGGCGCACGGGCGAGAAGGGGGTATCCTCAGTCGCTGGCTCTGGTGGAGTGCGCATAAGCGCAGGAAAGCGGTTCTCGAACACCACGATCTCGTAGTCGGGGTCGGGTACTTCGGTCTCTATTCCCCCCGGAAGCGTCGGACACAAGGGACAATATTCAGCAGGAGGGTGAAAAGTGCGCTCCTGACGATGAGTCGCCATAATCACCCACTCCTGCAGAAGCGGATGCCAACGAAGTTCGGACATCGTTCCTAACCGAACCACTCAAAGTAGAACGGGTCGAGGTCCACTTGAACGCTCTTGACTTGGGTATAAAGGTCGAGCAGGCAGTGAAGTCCCAGCTCGCGCCCGAACCCGCTCTGCTTGTAGCCACCGTAGGGTGCGTGTGGAGGAATCATATTGTAGCAGTTGACCCACACCTTGCCCGCCTGTATTTGGTGCGCCACGCGGAGCGCTTTGCCGATGTCTTGCGTCCAGATGCCCGCTGCTAAGCCATAGTCGGTCATGTTGGCTAACTGCACCGCTTCTTCCTCGCCCTCGAACGGCATGACCATCGCCACAGGTCCGAATATCTCCTCGCATGCAACGCGCATCGTCGGCTCCACATTCTCCAGCACAGTGGGCTGGAAGAAGAAGCCCTTATCGAACGGTGGTTCGGTGATACGGTTGCCTCCTGTAAGCACACGCGCCCCATCCTGCTTCGCAAGGGCGACATAGGTCTCCACCTTCTCTAACTGTTCGCGCTTGTGGAGCGTGCCAAACTCGGTGGAGGGGTCTTGGGGGTTGCCCACTTGGAGTCGGCTTGCGCGCTGAACAAAGGCGTCGCGGAACCGCTCGAACAGAGGGCGTTCTATAAGCAGGCGCGTGCCTGCGGTACACATCTGCCCCTGAGCGAAATAGTTCGCCAAGAGGGCATAAGCAAGCGCGCGGTCGAAATCGGCATCCGCAAACACAATAAAGGGCGATTTGCCTCCCAACTCCAACGAGACGGATGCCACATGGGTTGCCGACTTCTGCATCACACGCACACCGACCGCTGTGGAGCCTGTGAACGAGACCTTATTCACCTTCGGGTGAGCAGTGAGCATATCCCCCACCGTGCCCGGTGTCGGGTCGGTCAGCACATTGAAGACGCCAAGGGGTAGTCCCGCTTCCCGCATGAGCTCTGCCAGCATGAGGGCGGTGAGGGGTGTGGTGGGGGCGGGTTTGAGCACCATCGTGTTGCCTGCCACCAGCGCAGGGGCAATCTTAATCACCGCCAGCCACAGGGGAAAGTTCCACGGGGTAATCGCCGCCACCACACCGTACGGCTCACGGCGCGTGTAGCTGAGATACATTCCAGGCACAGGGAGCGTCTCACCGTGGATGGCAGGAGCAATCCCAGCAAAGTAGTCGAACACACTCACCGAGGCGGGGATGTCGTGCGCCATCGTTTCACGAATCACACGCCCCGTTTCCTGCGACTCGACCAGTGCAAACTCCTCAAAGCGTGCCTGAAGTGCTCGTGCAACTGCCCGTAAGATTTCGCCCCGCTCTTCATAGGAGCGACTTGCCCAGTCGGGAAACGCCGAAACCGCTGATTGGACTGCGCTCTCGACCTCGCGCTCTCCTGCAACCGAGCAAAGCGCAATCACTTCTCCATTGGCGGGGTTGCGTACCTCGTACTGTTCGGAAGTCATTACCCATTCGCCATTGATAAATAGCCCATAAGTTCGCATCGTTGCCTCCATCCGAAACGGGTTCTCTTGAGTTGCAAAGAGATATTCTCCTGATGAACAGGGGAACGATTCGTTCCCCCTATTCGGGCTGAAAGGAGCCATTCCTGCTTCTCTCTTGGCAAAACGGAAGCAAAGAGTTAGGTATAATCCGCACCAACAGGGCAACTGTCATCAAGGCGGGAGTGTGATGGAGCATCGTAAACAAAGACTCCCACGCCGAGCACGGCTTTGGATGGGATTAGTAATAGGACTCCTCGTGATTGGAGGCTGGTGGTGGGGCTATCAGGCGTCTAATCGCTCAGCAATACCCTCTCTGCGCATCGGTTCGACCAACACCGCATCGGTTGTGCTGGAGATTCTGGAGAGCGCTCAAGTTGGAGTCGATAGGGTAAAGCAAAGCGACCAGCGCGCTTCCCTTCTTGCGCGTATAGCGTTCTTGCAGGCACACATCGGACACAGAGAAAAAGCAGAGCAGACCTTCGCGGAGGCAATTCAAATCGCGCAAAAGGTAGAGGAACTGCGCTCTCGCTCTGATGTACTGGTGCAGATAGCGATTGCCCAAGTGAAGGCGGGATACAAAGAGCAGGGTCTGCACACTCTCGAGCAAGCGGTTCTCTCAAGGAAGCAGGCTCGCGATGATGTACGGGTAACGGGTGGTGAATTGCGATGGATAGCCCACACGCTTGCGAGACTCCAACTGTATGAGCCCGCCATGCAAACCGCTCAGCAAATCGTTTTGGACGACCTGCGTGCCATCACGATAGAAGACATCACTGTCGAGAAAATCTCCCAGATGGTTCAAGAGGGGCAGATAGAGCAGGGATTGCGATTAGCCCTCGAAATCCAATCTCCATTTGCTCGCAGGGTCGCTTTATTGCATGCCGTTTCCGCTTTAGCAGAATCGGGCAAGATTGACCAAGCCCTTCAGGTCGCCTCAACAATCCCAGAGGATGGGTATAGGGCAACTGCTTTAGCAGAAATCGCCAAGGCACAGGCGAAAGCAGGAGTGGAGAAAGCTGCCCAACGGACTTTCGAGCAGGCAATTCAATTAGCACAGAAAATCCATTTTGAGGGAATAAGGTACACCAGCTTCGGATCAATTGCGATAGCGCAGAGCGAAGCGGGATATATCGAGCAGGCGCTTCGTACATTAGAACAGATAAAGCGAGACAGTGCTCGTGCATTTTGCTCAGTGGAGGTAATGGAACGGCTCATTCAAAAGGGACATAAAGAGCCAGCAGAGCAGGTTCTCCAGCAAGTGATTCAACTTTCTGCGCGACTAAGCGACCCTCCGACACGCCTCGACCTCCTGAAGAGAGTTGCGATGCTTCAAGCAAGTGCAGGCTATGGGGAACAGGCACTTCAAACCGCGCAAGAGATCGAACAGAAGTTAGGGATTGAATCGTATGCCCTCGTATTAGCAGAGATTGCGATTGCGCAGGCGCAAATAGGTCAGATAGACCAAGCACTCCAAAATGCCGAGCAAGTAGCAGAGTTGCATAGGCAGATTCTGCGCGACGCTTCCAAGCGACAGAGCGCATCACAGAGGTTTTTCGATACGATTCGCGGGAGAAGAAGGGCACCCGTGATGATTTTCGACCCGTTTCGTGGGAAACATTACGAGATAACCCCCTTCGGTCGCGAGGATGTGTGGCGAGCGATAGCGAAGGCTCAGGCGCGTGCTGGGCAAGTCGAACAGGCGATTAGCACAGCCGAACGAGTCTTCAACGACCCATATGCCTATAAAAATGCCCTTTTAGACATCGCAGAGACCCTGCTCAAGGTCTCTCTTGCGCCCTGATTATGACACACTCTATAGGGAGGCATATGCAGATGCAGAACGATGCAGGAATATTGAGGGTAACGCTCGCTCTCTGGGTATTTGTCGCCATCGTTGGAGTCGCTACTAAGAGCGCCTCGGCACAGACCTTGACTTGGCTCGGCACGCTCGGGGGCGACTGGAGCGAGGCTTTTGATGTCTCGGCGGATGGGAAGTTGGTCGTGGGATGCGCTAAGAACGCCAGCGGTTGGGTGAGAGCCTTTCGTTGGGTACAAGGTCAAGGGATGGAAGACCTCAACTAAACCTACGCCTCCTTGCTGACCGATGGCTCTGTGCTTGAAGTGGCGCGTGCCATCTCGCCGGACGGACGCTATATTGTGGGCAGGGGCTATAATCGTCGCACGGAGCGCAGTGAGGCGTTCTTGTTGGATACGAGGTGCGTTCTTGACGGGGATGTGAACGGCGATGGTGTGGTAAACAGAGAGAACCCTAAACACACCCCCCTGAAACACCTCTCCCCACCCAAAACCCTACTCCGCCCCCCATCTACAGCCCTCACAAACCCTACCCGAACCCCCGCATCACCCCACCTCCCCCACATCTCCACACCAACCAACCCCCCAGCGACAGCCATACACTGCTCCCAGTCCCAAAGACCACCCAACACCCCCAACGCGCACGCCCCCCTCACAGCAGAACCGCCAACCACCACCACTCCACCAACCCCACACTCTGCCACCTACGCCACACCCCCAACCCTACCCGAAACCGACTCCGACGCCCAACCTGCCAGCCCTTCAACCACC
>FWPU01003051.1_pt1 | contig 43749 bp, 30 predicted proteins | sample 2228361 | NCBI WGS metagenome assembly FWPU01 (sample SAMEA103939777, study PRJEB20133) | metagenome | reverse complement strand
CTGCCCGAGGAAGCTACGCCCCGGAACGGACCCACCGAATCAGTAACTCGCGATGACGGAACAGGCTGTTAGCGTCCGTCCTGTGCGGTGCGCGCGGCCCGCGTCCTTGTGATTTCCTGCCGTGCCCCGCGCGCCAGGGATCGCCGACTCACTGCGATCAACGACCCACCCACCGCATGGTCCCCCTCGGCGCGGCCGTCTGCGCCATGGCGAGCGGGGAAAGCAGGAGTATCGCAGCGATCGAAGCGCAGCGCCACTGCGCAGTGTAATGCGTGCCGGGCTGGAGACTGTGCTATCGTGCTGCGCGCTTGCCCGATACACGCCCCGCGTGCGGCGTAGCCCTTCCGGATGTGCAGCCAGCCGGGTTCCTAGCGCGAGAGGGCAAACAGGAGTGCCACGGTTACGCGTTTGGTCTTACCCTGCTCACCGTCTTCGCTGAGGGCGACTCAGAAAGCATCACGACTTAGCGGATTGAATATACTGGACCTTTCGGGGAGGCACGATGTCATGATCCCGCCGAACATCTTCTCCACCTGCACCCCGCGCCCCGACGTGCTCAGCGGCGCCACGCGCGACGAGCAGTTCATGGCGGACTTGTCCCAGGTAGTCAACGGGACCGCGCTGCCCGACTATCTGGATCCCCGGCTGTTTTTTGGCAACAGCTTCCCGACGCGCGGCCTGCGCGAGTTGCTGAAAGCGGTGTGCCTGCGCATCACCGGCAAAGGCGGCGAGGTCTCGCCCATCATTCGCCTGGGCACGCAGTACGGCGGAGGTAAGACTCACGGCCTCATCGCCCTGGTCCACGCTGCTCGGGGAAGGATGCAAGAGATCCCCAACGTCGCCGATTTCGTGGATCCTGAGCTGCTGCCCAAAGACCCGGTGAAGGTCGCCGCGTTGGATGGGGAAAACAGCGACCCTGCCAACGGCCGCTTGCTGGAACCCGGACTGCGAGCCTTCAGTCTTTGGGGCGAGCTTGCTTACCAGTTAGGCGGCGCCGCGGCTTACGAACTCGTTCGTAAGTCGGATGAACGGCACATCGCCCCTGGGGCGGAAGTTTTGCGCGAGATGTTCGGCAACCGCCCCACGCTCATTCTGCTCGACGAAATCTCCGTCTATCTGCGGAAGGTCGAGCGGGCGTTCCCCGACGCCGGCCGCCAGTTCACCGCGTTCGTCCACGCCCTCTTTAAGGCCGTGGCCTCCACGCCCCAGGTCGCGCTGGTCTACACCCTGGCCATCGGCAAGGAGGACAAGGCCCAGGACGCCTATCGCGAAGAAAACGAGCGTGCCGCCGCAGCCCTGGCGGAGGCCGAGAGCGTCGCCGCACGGGGCTCCACGACTCTCAACCCCACCGCCGAAGATGAGACCGCCGATGTGCTTCGCGCTCGCCTGTTTCAAAAAGTGGACCGCCAGGCCGCGAGGGATGTCGTCGAGGCTTACGCCCGTGTCTGGACCGGCAACAGGGAGGCTCTGCCGGCCGATGCCGTCACGCCCGAGCTCAGGGAACAGTTCGAGCGCACCTATCCGCTGCACCCGAAGCTCCTCGAGCTGCTCACCGAGAAGACGTCGTCTCTGTCGAACTTCCAGCGCACGCGCGGCATGCTCCGCCTGCTGGCGCGCACCGTCCATCTGTTGTGGCGAAGCCAGCCCCCAGACGCCTACTCCATCCACATCCACCACCTGGATCCCGGCTTCGAACCCATTCGCACCGAGATTCTCGAAAAGATCGGCATGCGCCAGTTCGCGGCAGCCATCAAAGCCGACGTCGCTGCCGTGCCCGGAGACGAACCCGCTCTGGCCCAGCGTCTGGATGCCCAGAAATTCCCCAGCCTGCCGCCCGTCACCTCGTATGCGGCTCGCACCATTCTCTGGCACTCTCTGGCCTTCGGCGATGCGGCGCGTGGCGTCTCCCCCGAGCAGCTTCGGCTGGCGGTCTGCTCTCCGGCCCTGGAGCCGGCTTTCATCGAGCAGGCGACCAGGGCTTTCCAGGCCGAAGCTCTCTACCTGGATGATCGCCCCGGCGCCCCGCTCCGATTCATGGCCGAGGCCAACTTGAACCAGGTCATCGCCCGCTTCATGCGCGACGTGGATTCCGGCGAGGTGCGCGCCTATTTGCGTGAACGCATTGACAAGCTCTTCAACCTTCCCCGCGGTGAGTTCAACGCGATCCTGTTCCCCGCCGGACCCTGGGAGGCGCCCGACGACCTGGCTGATCCGCGCCCCTTGCTCGTCGTGCTCAACTACGAAGCAACCGCTGTCCCCGCCGAACTTCGTGAGCCGCCCCCGGAGGTCGCAGACATCTTCGAACACAAAGGCGCCGACCGCAAGCGCCGGGAACTGAAAAACAACCTGGTCTTTGTGGCGGCTGCTCAAAACGGCATCGCCAACATGCAAACCCTGGCCCGCCGTAAGCTGGCGCTCGCCGAGCTCAGGAAGCCCTCCAATCAGCAGGATCTGGCCGACTACCAGATTCAGAAGATCAACGCCGAGTTCCACGAACTGGATCTGAAGCTGGCGCAGGCCATCCTACAGTGCTACCGGCACGTCTTTTATCCCGCCGCCTCTCCCATGCCTGGAACCCAGCTCCCCATCGGGCATACTACGATCGAGCTGACGAACCCTGACAACCCGGGCAACGGCCAGATGCACGTCGAACGCGTGCTCTACGAACAGAGGAAACTCCTCACGGCCCGTGACGCGCCGGATTCGCCCGCCTTCGTCGCCAAAGAAACCGGCCTCCTGGGTCGCGGGGAAATGACGCTCCAGCAGTTGCGCCTGGAATATCGCAAAGCCCCGAAGCTTTCCATCCTGCTGCACGACACGCCGCTGCTGCAGTGCGTGCGCGACGGCATCGCTCAAGGCCGCTTCATCTACCGCGAGGGAAATCAGGTCTGGGGCCCGGGCGACCCCAGCCCCGCCATCCAGATCTCCGATAACACCTTCATCCACACGATGGAAGACGCCAAAGCCAAGAACCTCTGGCCGCGTGCCGAACCCCTGCGCATCAGCTTCCTGGCCATCCCGACCACCATCGAGAAGGGTCAGGCGGCGGAAATCACCGTCAAAGTCTCCGGCGGCGTGCCGCCTTACACCTACACCGCGAGCGATCCGCGCCTCAACGCCAGCGCCACCCACGAAACCCAGCGTTCGGCCAAGGTGCGACCCGAGGCCACCACCAATTACCAGATCGAGGTGACCGACAGCCGTGGCGCGCGCCAGCAAGCCACCGCGATGGTCGCTGTGCGCGAGGGCGGCGTCATCACCCCGCTGGACCTCAGGCCCGAGCCGCCCATCCCGCCGCCCCCTACCCAATTCGTCGCCGAAGGTCCACTCGCTGCCGCCCTCGGCGACCTGTGGGAAAAAGCGCGCCACGCCAAGTGCGCGAGCATTCAGCGCCTGAAGATCCGGATGTTTGACTCCGTCGCTACCTGGCGCGTCCATCAGGCCATGGCCACTCTCTCCGGCGGCAAGGTCACGGCGCAGATCGAAGCCACCCTGGCCGCCGAAGGCGTCGAGCGCTTGCACGTGGCCTACAGGGGCTTAGTGGAGAAGGCCAACGCCGTGAAAGGGTTCCTTGACCCACAACTGCGCGCGGCCGACGACAGCGACTTCACCGCCGCGTATGAGATCGCTTTCGATCCCCCGCTGCGGCTGGAAGGCGACGTCCCCGAGCGCTTCGCCAGCGAGATCACACGTTACGGCGGCGGCGATGCCTACGTCGAGGCAGAAGCCGGACCCGCCTGAGCCGATAACAGGAAAGAGGAGGAGCCCCCATGAGAGCATCCGCCGCCGCAGCCACAGCGCTGAAACCGCTCTATGAACTTCGCCTGAGCGTGCGATCCTCGATGGACTGGGCGCTCTCCATCTACCAGTTGCCCTCGCCGGCCACGCCGCGCCTGAAAGAGCCCGAACACATCGGGACGCTGCGGGGCGCTGCCCTGCGACTGGTCGAGGTGCGCGTCTTGAAGCGGCTCGCCAGGGAGAAGATCCAGTTGGGCGCCTTAAAGCCCGGCAAGACGCGCGCCTGGCCGCTCGATGAGGAAGCCGCGCTGCACCTGGGGCTGCTGTTTCGAGCGCTGGCCCCCATGAGGAATACGGACCGCATCCGCGAGGTGGCTGACGGCATCGAGGCCATGGGCAGGGAAGAGGCCGGCTACTGGATGAGCATGGCCATGCACCGGCCCCACCCGCGTCGGGTGCTGGCCGCCCTGCGCATGTTGTTGACCTCGGGCTGAGGAGGGTAAAGTTAGCAGGATGGTGCGCGTCGAGGTTGCGCCGGCGATTTTGAATTGGGCGATCACCCGATCGGGGCGGCCGAGGGCCGAGTTCGAGCGGGCTTTTCCGAAGCTGCACGTTTGGCTTGCCGGCCAGGCAAAGCCCACTCTCAGGCAGTTGGAAGAGTTTGCCAGGACAGCCCACGCGCCGGTAGGATACCTGTTCCTTTCTGAACCGCCGCAAGAGCGTCTTCCGCTCGCCGACCTCCGGAGCGCACCCCGTGAAGCCACGGAACGACCCAGTGCGGATCTGCTCGAAACCATCTACACGTGCCAACTGCGGCAAGATTGGTACCGGGAGTTTCTCCGTGAGAGCGGCGCCCAGCCGCTGGACTTCGTGGGCTCTGTGAAGCCCGGGCAGGACATCCGGGAGGTTGCCGCTGCTATCAGACGCGGGCTAGCCTTCGACATCGAGCAGCGGGCGCGGTTGAAGACTTGGTCGGACGCCCTCCGGCAGTTCCGCCTACAGGCCGAGAAGCTGGGCATTCTCGTGATGGCGAGCGGCATCGTGGGGAATAACACCAGGCGCCCGTTAAGGCCTGAGGAGTTTCGCGGCTTCACTCTGGCCGACGAGCTGGCTCCGCTGATTTTCATCAATGCTGCCGACACGAAGGCCGCGCAAATGTTTACGCTAGCGCACGAGCTGGCGCACGTCTGGCTCGGCAAGTCCGTACTTTCCGATGCCGACGCGCGTTCCGAGCCCTCGCCTGAACTCGAGCGCTGGTGCAATCAGGTGGCCGCGGAGTTACTAGTCCCAATGGCAGCCTTGCGGGATGAGTTGGCCGGCGCCAGAGCGCCCCTCGAAGAAGCGCAGAGGCTGGCGCACCGTTTCAAGGTAAGCACGCTGGTGATCCTGCGGCGGATGCACGACGCCGGAGCGCTGAAGCGCGATGAGTTCGAGCAGGAGTACCGAGCCCAGTTGGATCGCCTGCGTTCGCACCCGCAGCGTTCCGAGGACGGAGGGGATTTCTATGCCACCCTCGAGGTGCGCGTGGGGCGGCGATTTGCACGCGCCGTGGTGGCAAGTACTCTCGAAGGACGCACGCTGTTCAGGGACGCCTACCGGCTTTTAGGTATCAGCAGGGAGGCGACCTTCCGTAAGGTTGCAGAGAAGTTGGGCTTCGCACCGTGATGGCCTACCTACTGGACGCGAATGTTTTCATCGAGGCAAAGAATCGCCATTACGGATTTGATTTTTGCCCTGCATTCTGGGACTGGCTCGCGGAAGCACACGAAGCCGATAAGGTTTTCAGCATCAAGAAAGTGCGTGAGGAGCTGGAAGCTGGAAAAGATGATCTCGCCCGGTGGGCGAAAGCCCGGGCTCGCGGCTTCTTTCTTGAACCCGATTCGAAGGTCGTTGCCAGCCTCGAGACCGTTGCCAACTGGGTTAATAACCAGGGCTACTCTTCCGCGGCGATTAAGGCCTTTCTCGGCAGCGCGGATTACTACTTGATCGCCCACGCCCACGCGCACGGGCATACAGTAGTCACGCACGAGGTGGCGAGCGATCCGCATAACCCGAGCCTAAGGCGCGTGAAAATTCCAGACGTAGCTCGGGCATCGGGCGTAGAGTGCATCACTCCGTTCGAAATGCTCCGGCGGGAGGGAGCCAGGTTCGTGCTGAAAAGGGGTCCATGGAATGACGGGAATGTCGAGTGACAGGAATCCAGATGCCGACCGAAGGTTGATCGAGAAGTGGTTGCCGATCGCGGCGCTGAGCGAAGAGTGTATCCGCGAGCGGCGGTCTATGACCGCGCTTCCACCGACGTACTATCTCCACGTCTGGTTTGCGCGGCGGCCGCTGGTGGCCAGCCGGGCGGCGATTCTGGGCAGCCTGTTGCCGGCCGATGCCGACCGTGCCAAGTTCCTCTGGACCCTGGGGATTCACAAAGATCCGGTGGCAACCAAAGCTCAGATCGTCCGCGCAAAAGCGGAGGGAATCGATCTAGGAAATAACCCATACGGGTACCCCCGGGCGTTCCAATTCCTACCACCACGTGACGACCAGATTGGCCAACTGACCCTGTTAGATCCTGCGGCCGGAGGGGGCAGCATCCCGTTCGAAGCCCTGCGCGTCGGACTCAACTGCGTTGCAAACGACCTGAACCAAGTGGCCGCGCTCCTGCTGCACGCGACGGTTCGACTTCCGGCGCTTTATGGTTGGGCACTCCACCGGCGTTACTTGCAGCTTTCTGCGGAGTTCCAACGAAGGGCCCAATCGCACTTCGAAGGGATCTTTCCCGCTGAGGCTGCCGACGTGCGGACGGTGGACGGCTACCTCTGGGCGCGGACGGTGACCTGCCCCTACTGTGGTGGACTCGTGCCGCTGTCACCCAACTGGCGCCTGGACGCCGAGGGCACGGGTGTGCGTCTCATCCCCGAGGGCAAGCGCATCCGCTTCGAGATCGTGCACAAAGCCAGCGAGCATTCGCCGGGCACCGTCAAGGACGGCGTGGGGAAGTGCCCCTTTCCAGAGTGCGGGCGCGAGATACCGGCGGAGGACATCAAGCGCCAGGCGCAAGCCGGGCGCATGGGCCACCAGCTTTACTGCGTCGTCTACAAAAAAGAAGTCGTGGTCGGCAGGTTGAAAAATGGCAAGCCCAAAACCAGGCTCGTCCGCGGCTTTCGCGCTCCGCGCCCCGAGGATGACGTCGAAGCGCTTGTGCGGCAGCGGCTGGCCGAGAAGATGCCGCTCTGGCAGGCGCGCAACATCGTGCCGGATGAGGAGTTTCCCGCGGACGCGAACGACGATCGCCCGCGGCAGTATGGCGCGCCCCTGTGGCGCGATCTTTTCAACCCCCGCCAGCTCTACGGCCACTGCACCTCGGTCGAGGTCTTCCAGGACATGGTCGAGGAGCTGGCGCGCGAGAACGGCGGCCGGCTCAGCGATCTCGACCGCGCCGCCATGGTCTATCTTGCGCTGGCTATAGACAAGCTCGTGAACTACAACGCCATTCAGACCCGGTGGATTTCACAGCGAGGAGTGGTTGCAGGAGTCTTTGACCGCCACGACTTCAGCTTCAAGTGGTCCTATGCCGAGATGGCCCCAACCATCACCGGTCTTGGCTACGACTGGGCGCTGGAGCAAACCGGCAAAGCGCTTGGGGAACTCATCGAACTGCTCGGCTACCATTCAGAGGCAAAGGGCAACGCGGAGCTTTTCGCCAACCCACCGCGGCCCCGCCCAGAAGTGAAAATCCTGTGCGAGTCCGCCGATGCACTCTCGCTGCCGGACCATTCCGTGGACTGCATCGTGATTGACCCGCCTTACTACGACAACGTGATGTACGCCGAGCTCTCCGACTTCTTTTACGTCTGGCTGAAGCGCACCGCCGGACTTCTGTACCCCGAACTGTTCACCTCGCACCTTACCGATAAAGACCGCGAGGCGGTGGCCAACCCGGCCAAATTCGCAGGACGAAAGGGCGCAAAGCAACTGGCGCATCTGGATTACCAGCAACGCATGGCGCGCATCTTCGCCGAGATGCGGCGTGTGCTCAAGCCCGGCGGCATCATGACCGTGATGTTCACCCATAAGGCCAAGGACGCCTGGGACGCGCTGGCCACCGGTCTGATCGAGGCCGGATTCGTGATCACGGCTTCCTGGCCGGTGCACACCGAGGCCGAGGGCAGTCTGCACATCCGGGAGAAGTCGGCGGCCAGGACCACGATCTTTCTGGTGTGCCGGCTCCGCGACAAAGCAGGGGAGCGCCAGGAGGAGGTCTTCTGGGAGGACGTCGAGCCCGAGGTTCGCAAGGTGGTGCGCAACAAGGTGGAGGAGTTCCAGGAGGCAGGGCTAGCCGGCATTGATCTGTATCTGGCGTGCTTCGGCCCGGCGCTCGAAGTCTTCTCGCGGCAGTGGCCGCTGGTGCGCGGGACGGCGCGTCAGCAGCCCAAGGGCTACCAGGACGATCTGTTCGGGCCGTGGGATCCTTATCGGGTCACGCCCGAAGATGCGCTGGAAGCAGCGCGCCGCGAGGTCAAGCAGTGGCGGCTGGAGCAGTTGGCCACCGTCAAGCGCCAGGCCGAGCTCGACAAGCTGACGGAATGGTACGTGCTGGCCTGGGATGCCTTTCGGGCGCCGAAGTTTCCCGCCGATGAAGCGCTCAAACTGGCCCGCGTTGTGGGGCTGGAATTCGATGTTGAAGTCAAGAACGTGGTTTGCGGAGTTTCCGGCGAAGACGTGACGCTGTGGGACAGCCGGACGCGAGTGACGAAGAACAGGCTGACAGTAGGACCTGAAGCCCCGCTGTTGGACCGACTGCACGAGGCTGCCTATATAGCCCGGTTTCAGAACACCGAGGCCGCGCGGAACCGGCTGGAATCGCTCGGACTGCTGGATGATCCCCGGCTGCTGAAGGCGTTGGAGACCCTGCTGAACGTCCTGCCGCCGGTGGTACCGCGCACCAAGAAGAAGCCGGATCCGACGCTGGAAGGCGCGGCCAGCGATTTCGAGGCGCTCGAAAAGCTGCGGCGGCTGGCGTTCGCCGACAAGGTGCCCGAGCCGAAGCCGCACGAGCAGTTCGCCCTGGAGTTCGAGGGAGAGATCGAGCTGGAGCAGGAAGAGCCGGATGCCGCTGTTGACTGAGACCCGCTGGAAATACCGGTACTCGCACGAAGACGGGGACCTGATCGAGCTCTTCTACAATCCGGCGCTCGCTTGCGCGGTCGAGTATTGCCGCACCACCGGCTACTTCACTGCCGACGCGCTGGCTCTGGCGGCGCGCGGCTTGCAGGGCCTGTTCGCCAACGAAGGCCGAATGCGGCTGGTCGTGGGCTGCACGCTGGAGCCGCCCGAACAGGAGGCGATCGCCGAGGGCTATGACCTCCGGGCCGCCATCGAACAGCAGTTGGCTGCGGCGGACCTGACGCCCCCGGATGAACAGGCGCGCCAGGGCCTGGAGCTGCTGGCCTGGATGGTGGCGCACGGCTATCTGGATGTGAAGGTCGCCGTGCCGGTGGATCCAACAGGACGGCCGATCCGCGTGCCGGGAATCTACCACGCCAAATTCGGGATCATCGTGGACGCCGAGGGCAATACGCTGGCGTTTTCCGGCAGCATCAACGAAACCGCCGGCGGCTGGAAGAACAACTGCGAGAGCTTCCACGTGCACTGCTCGTGGCGAGGCGAAGCCGAAAAGGCTCACGTGGACGAGGAGCTGGAGGCTTTCGCCAAGCTGTGGGAAGACCGCTCGGTCGGGGCCCGGGTGTTCGACTTTCCGGAGGCCGCGCGGCGAAAGCTGCTGGAATACCTGCCCAGAGAGGACCGCCCGGTTACGCCGCGAATTCCACCGCGCGCCCAGGATTCTCAGCAGGCATACCGGTTGACGGACGAGGAGTTCCGGCGCTGCGTGTGGACCTTTCTGAAAGTGGCGCCGCAGCTTCGCCACGGCATCCGGACGGCAGAGGCGACCAGCGCGGTCGAGCCGTGGCCGCACCAGGTGCGCACCTACGTCCGTTTCCTGGAACGCTGGCCGTGCCGCATGCTGATCGCCGACGAGGTCGGCCTGGGAAAGACCATCACGGCGGGACTCATCTTACGGCAGGCGCTGCTGGCCGGATTGGCGAAACGTACGCTGATTCTTGCCCCCAAGAGCCTGCTGGTGCAGTGGCAGAACGAGCTCTACGAGAAATTCAATCTCAACGTGCCGATCTATGACGGCGCCGCGCTTCGCTGGCGGCAGGCTTACGGCTGGCCGGGACCGCTGGAGCGCGATGTGCGCCGCGACGAATGGCAGAAAGAACCCGTGGTGCTGGCCTCCAGCTTTCTGATGCGCCGCAAGGAACGCGTCGCCGAGTTGCTGAGCGCCGAACCCTGGGACATGGTCGTACTGGACGAAGCGCACCACGCCAGACGGCGCGGGGCCGGCACGCCGCAGGAAAAGGGCCCGAACGCCTTGCTCAGCCTGATGCGCCAGTTGGCGCGGCGCTGCGCGAGCCTGTTGCTGCTGACAGCGACTCCCATGCAGGTGCACCCGGTGGAGCTGTGGGATTTGATGGACCTGCTCGGGTTGCCGCCCAAGTGGGCCGCCGAGCCGCACGCCTTCCTGAAGTACTTCAGCGCTATCAGCGCCAATCCGTCGGGCGAGACCCTGGACTGGCTCACGGAGTGGTTCCGGGATTGCGAAAGCTACTTTGGCGCGCTGACGGACGCCGAGATCGCGGAGCTGACGCCTGCGCTTTCGGAAATTAAGAGGACCAAGCTGCTGCGCGCGTTGCGGGATCCCGCGCAGGCCACTCGGCGCATGCTCGATCCGGAATTGCGCCGCGCTTTGCTGGAGGTCTTGAGAGCCTGCTCGCCGCTGCGCTGGCGTATGGTGCGGCACACGCGCGAGCTGCTGCGCTGTTACCGGCGCGCCGGCAAGCTGAGCTTGCCCATCCCCGAGCGCCGGGTCGTGGACATCCCTGTCGAGATGTCGCCGGCCGAGAGGTCGCTCTACGCTCAGGTGGAGGACTACATTTCGGAGACCTATTCCAGGGCTGATCCGGATAAACGCACGGCTGTCGGCTTTGTCATGACCGTGTATCGGCAACGTCTGGCGAGCAGCTTCGAAGCCTTGAAGCGGACGCTGAACGCGCGGCTGGAGAAGCTAGCGCTGAGCGAGGAAGACGTTTCGCAGGACGAAACCGCCGACGAGGTGATGGCCCCGGAAGAGGCCGCCGAGTTTGCCGCGTGCACGGCGGAGTTCGAGGAGCGGGACCGAATCCTGGAACTGCTGCGCGCCATCGCGAAGCTGAACACGGACACCAAGGCGCGCCGTCTGAAGGCGGAGCTGGCCGGCGTACTCAGGTCGGGTTCGGAATCCGCGATCGTCTTCACCCAATACACGGACACGATGGAGTACCTCAGGGAATTCCTGGCGCAAGAACTACCGGACGTGCCGGTGGCAAGTTATTCCGGCGCGGGAGGAGCCTGGCGGGACGGCAGCGGGCGCTGGGTTTCTTGTAGTAAGGAAGAGATCAAACGGCGCCTGAAGACCGGCCGTGTGCGGCTGCTGGTATGCTCGGATGCGGCCGGAGAGGGTTTGAACCTCCAGGCTGCCGGCGTGCTCGCCAACTACGACCTGCCGTGGAATCCGATGAAGGTGGAGCAGCGAATCGGCCGCATTGATCGGCTTGGGCAAGCGCGTCCGCAGGTGCACATTCTCAACTTCGCTTACAAGGACACGGTGGAGGCTGACGTCTACTTCGCCCTGGGCGCCCGCATCCAGCTCTTCCAGGGCATTGTGGGCCGACTGCAACCCATTCTCTCCAGGTTGCCCAAGCGCTTCGAGGAACTGGCCCTGACGGGGGGCGGCGCCCGTGAAGCCGCGCGGCAGCGCCTCCTGGCCGAAATGGAGCAAGAGGTCTCGCGCGCCGCCGAGACGCCGCTCGACCTAGATGTGGCGGCGCGAGCCGAGCTGAGCATTCCGCCGCTTCCCGAACCGCCCTACGACCTGGACAAGCTCGATCAAGCGATGGCCCGGGACGCTTGCCGCCCCGTGGATCTGGAGTGGTCGCCGCTGGATGCCCGCAGCTACTCGGCGCGCTTGCCTGGCATGAAGGAACCCATCCGCGTGACCACCTCGGGTGAAGTATTCGAGGAGTCCGGCGACAACCACCAGTTCTTTTCTCCCGGCGGTTGGCTTTACGAGAAGCTTCAGGCATCCGCAGGCCAGCTCGCAGGGAGCCAGGAGCAACCAGGAGTCTGCTGGCTGCTGCGCGACGCCGCGGGTCGTCCTGCCGCCTTCGTGGTGAATACAACCGCAGGTTTCTGCCGCGCAGACACGCTCGATCATCTCATCGTGCTGCTCGAGCGCCCAGCTCGGCCCGCCCCATTTCCATCCGCCGAATGGCCGGGATATGAAGCCCTGGCAGTGGTTTGAGGTGGGAACCGCCCCGCAGCCCCGTCGCGATCTGTTCTATCTACAGTTCCGCCCGCCCTTCGGCGCCGATGCGGTTGCGCGGTTCAGGCAGGTTGTGGGCTATGCCGGTAGGTTTCCCAGCCGAGATAGTTGTCGAAGGCTTCGCTCAGGGCGTCGGCGCACTCGGAGGGGTTGATCGCTACGTGGTGCTCGAAGCCCTTCTTGCAAATGTGTCGCATCAACTGCTGTAAGTTCGGGACTTCCACCACCGCGCGGCTCCCGAAGGTGAGCAACGGATCATCGGTGAGCTTGCCCTCGCCCACATAGGCGCGCACCAGGCCTGCGCGCTCGTCGGTGCTGATGCGCGCGAAGGTGACCGGTCCGGCGGGCGCTCGACCTTCCAGCGCGCCGTAGGTGTTCTCCACTCCCAGGGTGGAACCCAGGATCGGGGCGGCGCCGATTTTCACGTCGGGCAGAAACGTCCTGGCCCAGTTGCCGCAATGGAAAAAGACGCACTTGTTCGGATCTTTGCCGTAATTGTTGTTCCAGTCGGCCAGAGCGCTGGGTTTGCCGGAGGCCAATTGCAAGGCATACATGGCGACCGCGCCCGGCACGTCCACTTCGCAGGCGCTGGGCATCAGCTTTTCGCTCATCATGCTCATGACGGTGCAGCAATTGACGCCGTAATTGCGCTGGAGCGAGCTCCAACACTGGAGAGCGGTGGCGTGAATGTCGTACCGCGCCATCCAATCCTCCAGCACCAGCGCCAGCTTGGCCATGCGAACCAGCGAGCCGTCGGGAACCGCGGACGGATCGGCGTAACTGCGGATTTGCTCCAGTTTGCCGGCCACCCGCGGGTCATCGTCGGGGATGCGGTTGGCGTCGCCCAGAACCTCCGAGAGGTCCAGCGTGCTCACGCTGATGCCGGAGGCCTCCAGCAGCTTTTCGCTGTACCGGGTGGTGTTGAAGGCGTTGGGACGCGCGCCCACGGCGCCGATGCGCGCTCGGCGCAGGCCGCGCACGACACGGCAAACTGCGAGAAACGCGGCCAGGTCCTGGCGGAAGGTCTCGCTGAGCAGCTCGTCAGTGTGGTAGGTAGTGACCGTGTAGCGGAAGCCGTACTGCCGCAGGTTATTACACACGGAGATCTTTCCGCAGAAGGCGTCACGGCGGCGTTCTACGTTGAGCTGATCGAGATCGTCCGGGTAGGCCTGCACCAGGATCGGCACGTCCAGGCCGGAGAGACGCAACGTATCGGCGACGGCTTTTTCATCCCCGAAGTTCGGCAGAGTGACCAGCACGCCGGCGATCCGGTCACGATGGGCGCGGAACAATTCGGCGCAGCGCTTGGCGTCCGACCAGGTCTCGACCGATCCGAGTTTGGTGTCGGTTTCCGAGAGCATGACAGGCTCCACGCCCATTTCGGCAAACAGCTTCAGCACGTCCCGCCGCGCCTCGGTGACCAGACGATCCGGAAAGAAATCGCGATTGCCGATGATCACTGCCAGTGTCATTGTCATGGTGTGAGCTCCTGAGGTCCTTTCTTTTCCACCCGCATTCAGGTTTTTACCGCCGCTCGGTTGGCGGCTTCGCTGCCGGCGGCCGCGCGACTCCTGGCGGAGTCCTGCGCCCTGCCTTCCAGCAGTCTCTCGGCTGTGGCGCGATCGGTGATCAGCACGTTGATCCATCTGCCGGCCAGCGCGCCGCGGATGGCCGCCGTCTTCCGCTTGCCTCCCGCCACCCCGATGACGCGGGGAACTTTTCTCAACTGGGCCAATTCCATGCTGATGACGCGATCGTTCAGGGGAGTGATCACCGGTCGGCCCTCCGCGTCGAAGAATCGTAAGCAGATGTCACCCACCGCGCCCTTGCTGCTGAGCAGCTTGAGCTCTTCGCGGGAAAACACATTGCCGCTGGCGGCCAGCATCTTGGAGGGTTCCACCGCCCCGATGCCCACCAGGGCCAGGGTCACCGAATCGAAGGTGGCCAGGGCGTTCTGCACGAACGGATCTTCGAGCAGGATGCGCCGCGCGTGTGCCGAGCCGGTCACGCCGGGTGCGGGCAGAAGGGTGATTTCGGCCCCGATCAAATCGGCCAGGCGGCGCGTCAGGTTGTTGGCGTGCATCGGGGCTCCCGGATTACCGACGCCGCCCAGGATTTGCACCACGCGCGTGCCGGGCGCGCGCCGGGTGGGACGCATGGCTTCCACCATCGCCAGCAGCGCCGCGCTCCAACACGAGATGCCGATCACGTCGCCCGGTTTGATGGTGTTCTCCACCGTGAAGGCGGCTGCGGCGCCCAGATCGCGGACGATCTGCTCCTCGTCATCCACGCAGTCCACGACCACGGCGTCCTGTAAACCGTAAGTGGATTGCAGAGCCTCCTCCAGTTCGGGGTGAGTCCCGGAAGGCACGCTCACAATGATGCGCACAATGCCTTCTTTTTCGGCCCGCCTGAGCACCCGTGACACGGTGGACTGGTGGATATTCAGGCGCTCCATGATCTCGGTCTGCGTCAGCCCCTGCTGGTAATACATGCGAGCCACCTTGGCCATCAAGCGGAGTTCATCAATCCGAGCCATCGCCTACGATTGTACGGCGGCCGGATCCACAGCGCCGCAGGCGTCTTTCGGCGTGCGGAGCAAGGCCCTGGCTACGGCCTCGCGCCAGCCTGCGTAGCGCGCTTCACGTTCTGCTTCCGTGGCGCGCGGTTCGAACCGATCCTCCGCGCGCGGCAGCGCTTCGACTTCCTCCAGGGAACTCCAAAAGCCGACCGCCAGCCCGGCCAGCCATGCCGCTCCAATAGCCGACAGATCCATCGAGCGATGGCGAAGTACGGGGCGTCCCAAGATGTCGGCCTGAAGCTGCATCAAGAAATCGTTCTGACTGGCGCCGCCGTCGGCCATCAGCTCCGGTAGCTCCAACGGCGCGTCCTCGCGCATGGCTTCGAAAACATCGCGCACCTGGAAGGCGATGGATTCCAGCGTGGCCCGCGCGACCTGCGCGGCGGTAGTGCCGCGAGTCAGTCCCGTGATCAACCCGCGAGCCGAAGCGTCCCAGTAAGGAGCTCCCAGCCCCACGAAAGCCGGCACCAGGTAGACGCCGCCGGAGTCGGGCGCTTGCAAGGCCAACTCCGCTGCGGCGCGCGCCGGATTCTCCAGCCCCAGGAACTCCCCGAGCCACTGCACCGCGCCGCCGGTGACCAGGATGTTGCCTTCTAAAGCGTAAGCCGCGTGCGGCCCGCGCCACCAGGCGATGGTGGTCGAGAGACCGCGCTGGGAAAACACAGGAGCGTCGGTCAGCGTCATGAGCGAGGAGCCGGTTCCGTAGGTCGCTTTGACGGCGCCGGGGCGAAAGGCGGCGTGGCCGAACAGCGCAGCGTGAGAATCGCCGATCAGGCTGCCGATGGGCAGGCCCCCGGGCAGCGGTCCGATTGCCACCGTCTCGCCGAAGATCGTGCTGGAGGGGTGCACCTTAGGCAGCGCCTGACGCGGAACGCCGAAGAGGCTGAGCAGCTCTGCGTCCCAATCCAGACGCCTCAAGTCCAAGAGCTGGGTGCGCGAGGCGTTGCTGGCGTCGGTGGCATGTACCGATCCGCCGGTCAGGTTCCAGAGCACCCAGCTATCCACCGTGCCGGCGCACAGCTCGCCGGCTTCGGCTCTCTGCTGCCCGTCGGGGATGTGATCCAGCAGCCAGCGAATCTTGCTGGCGGAAAACAGCGGGTCTATGGCCAGCCCGGTGCGCTCGCGCAGCAAGGGGTCCAGCCCCCGCGCGCGCAGATCCTCACAAAATTGGGCGGAACGGCGGCATTGCCAGACCACACAGGGCGCCGCCGGGCGGCCGGTTCTCCGATCCCACACCACGACGGACTCGCGCTGGTTGGTGAGGCCCACGGCGGCCACTCGGCCGCCAGCCTGTTCGAGGCACTCTGCGATGGCCTCCGCGACGCTAGCCCAAAGCGCATCGGCATCCTGCTCCACCCAACCGGGCTGCGGAAAGCGAATGGCCAGGGGGCGCGACGCCCGGGCCATCACGCCTCCGGAACGATCCAGCGCCAGAACCTTCGTGTTGGTCGTGCCTTGATCAATGGCCAGAACGAACTCATCTTGCATGCGAGACCCTCCGACCCAGCAATTCGAGCGCAGCACGGTGAATGCCCTCTGCCGTCAGCCCGAAATGATTGAACAACCAGTGCGTGGAACCTGTGGGAGCGAAGACGCCGGGCACGCCCAGGATCCTCATGGGCACAGGCTTGTGAGTGACCACCACCTCGGCGACGGCGCTTCCCAAACCGCCGTGTATGGAGTGTTCCTCGATGGTCACGATGCCGCCGGTTTGCTCGGCCGCCGCCAGGATGGCTTCTTGATCGAGGGGCTTGAGCGTGGCCACGTTCAGCACGCGAGCTTCGATGCCATCGTGTTGCAGCAAAGCGGCGGCCTCCAGGGCGGGCGCCACCATGGTCCCGTTGGCGATCAAGGTCAGGTCGTTGCCCGGCTTGAGCAACGCGGCGCGTCCGATCGAAAAGCGGTAGTCGCGGGGATGCACCGTCGGCACGGGCATCCGGCTCAGACGCAGAAACACCGGGCCCGGCAGAGCCGCGGCCGCGCGGACCGCCTGCGCCGTCTCCAGGGGATCGGCGGGAACGACAATCGTGAGGTTCGGGATGACCCGGGTCCATGTCAGGTCTTCGATGGAGTGATGCGTCGGCCCCAGGGCTCCGTAGGCCAGGCCGCTGGACATACCGCACACTTTGACATTGCTCTGGGCGTAGCCCAAATCAATCTTGAACTGCTCCAGGGCGCGTCCGGTCAAAAAGGCAGAAGCGCCGCACACGAAAGGGATTTTGCCTCCGTTGGCCATGCCCGCCGCAATGCCGATGATGTTTTGCTCCGCGATGCCCACGTTCACGAGCCGTTGCGGGAACCGTTCACGGATACGCCGAAGGTTGGAAGAACCGACGGAGTCGTTGGTCAGCGCCACCACCCGGTCATCGGAGGCCATCAGCTCTTCCAGCGTCTCCGCGAAGGCGATGCGGCAATCGGCAAGCCGGCTCATTCCGGGCCTCCTCCCAGTTCCCTCAGCGCCAGCTCCAGCTCCTGCCGCGAGGGGACGCGATGATGCCACTCGGCGCGGTCCTGCATGAAGGAAACCCCCTTGCCTTTGTGCGTGTGGGCGATGACGCAGTTGGGTTTGGAAGCCTCCAGCGGCAGGCGCTGGAACAAAGTCAGCAGCGCGGCGTGGTCATGTCCGTCTACCTCCACTACCGCCCAACCGAAGGACCGCCACTTTTCCGCTAACGGTTCCAGCCTTATCGTGCGTTCGGTGGCGTCGCCCTGTTGAATCCGATTGCGGTCAATGATGAGTGTCAAATTGTCCAAACCGTAGTGCGCGGCCGCCATGGCCGCCTCCCAGTTACTGCCCTCCTGTAATTCGCCGTCACCGGTGAGTACATACGTCCGCCAGCCGGCTCCGTCCATCTTCGCGGCCAGAGCCGCGCCCACCGCGATGGGCAAGCCGTGACCCAGAGAACCGGTGCTGGCCTCGACGCCCGGCACGCGGATGCGATCCGGATGACCGCTCAATGGGGACAGCGGTTGCGCGAAGCTGTCCAGATCTTCCAGTGGCAGGAAGCCCGCCGCAGCCAGCGTGGCGTAAAGCGACGCCGCGCAGTGCCCTTTGCTCAGGATGAAACGGTCGCGGTGCGGCCACGTTGGGTTGCGAGGGTCCAGCCTGAGAACGGCAAAGTAGAGAACCGTGAGGATGTCGGCGGAGGAGAGGTCGCCGCCGGGATGGCCCAGACCGGCGGCGTGGACCATCTGAAGGCTACGGCGGCGGATCCAGTCGGCCTGGCGTTGCAAGGACGAGCGGTGCTCTTGCTGGGGCAGCAGGCCGGGCGGGGCGTTGTGCATATTCATGCGCATCTATTCTTCCATGCAAAACCAATCTACCATCCCTCCCTACCCCTGTCAACCTCCGAATCCCGCGCCTCCGGCGACTTCTTGCCGCTTCCCGGCCAGGCCAAGCATCCCGGATTCGAGGAGCGTCCGGCTGGGTTGGCGAGCCGCGTCGCGCTCAGTCACAATGATCAAGAAGGGGTTTTACGCCGGCGGTTGGAGACGTGAACCTTCGGGGAGGGAGAGCTATGAAGGTCGGTCCTACCGGACCTGGGCTGCCGGACGCAGCGCGCCTGCTTATTGAGTCTCTGGATCGTCTTCCGGACGGGGTTGTGGTTGTGAATGCGCAGGGGCAGCCGCAATTCGCCAATCCGGCGGCCCGATGCCTGCTCGGACCGGCCGTCGAGCACGCCAACGTTGCCGAGTGGCCCGCGCGGTGCGGTCTGTTCGAGGCCGACGGGGAGAGCTTGTTGGCAGCGGAGAAGCTGGCCATCTCACAGCTTCCGACCGTCGGGGCCGGTGACGGAGTTGAGATCTGTGTTCGGCGCGCGGATTTAGCGGAGGCTCTTTGGGTCTCCATGAGCGCGGCGCCACTGGGCGCCGGCGACGGCTTCGTCTTGCTTCTGCGAGATTGCACGCCACGGCGGCGCGCCGAGCAAGAGCTTCTCGACCGTGCTCAGCGGGCCGAAGAGAACGTGCGTAAGTTTTTCCGGGCCATCGAACAGAGTCCTGCTGTTGTGATGATCACCGACGCCGACGGCGCCATCGAGTATGTCAACCCCAAATTCACGCAACTTACCGGTTACAGCTTCGAGGAGGTGCGGGGTCGCAACCCGCGCATCCTGAAATCCGGTTACACGCCGCGCGAGATTTACCAGCAGCTTTGGGACACCGTCATGGCGGGCCGCGAGTGGTGCGGAGAGTTCTTGAACCGCAAGAAGAACGGCGAACTGTACTGGGAGTCCGCTTCGATTTCTCCCGTCATCGCCGCCGATGGGACGATCACCCACTTTATCGCGGTGAAGGAGGACATCACGGCGCGCAAGCAATTCGAGCAGGCGCTCCAGCAGGCGAACGCCACGCTGCGCGCGGTGATCGAAACGGCGCCGCTGGGCATCTGTACGCTGGACGTCGAGGGTCGCGTCACGAGCTGGAATCCCGCTGCGGAGCGCATGCTCGGCTGGAGCGAGCAAGACGTTGTGGGGCATCCTCTCCCCTTGCGAGCCGAGAGTCAACAGGCGGATCTGCGTCCCGTCATGGATGCCATTCGCAGCGGCGACGCGCTGGCCGGCTTCGAGACGCGGGCGGTGAGAAAAGACGGCGCGCGCATCGAGGTGGCGATTTGGAGCGCGCCGCTACACAATGCCAAAGGCGGGATCACGGGCGCGGTAGTTCTGCTGGCCGACATCACCCAGCGCAAGTGGTTAGAGGAGCAGTTGCGTCAGGCCCAGAAGATGGAGGCCATCGGGCGTCTGGCGGGCGGCGTCGCCCACGATTTCAACAACCTGCTCACCGTGATCACGGGCTACGGGGAGCTGGCGCTTTCGCGTTGCGAGGGAAGCTTGCGAGAGGATCTGGACGCCATCATGGAAGCCGCTTATCGCGCTACCACGCTGACGCGGCAGCTATTGGCGCTCAGCCGCCGCCAGATCAGCCAACCTCGGGTGGTGGATCTCAATGGCGTCATCCACGGCATGGAGCGGCTGTTGCGGCGCGCGCTGGGGGAAGACGTGACGCTGGAGTTGTCTTTGCCGAGCACGCTGTGGTCCGTGAAGGCAGATCCTGCTCACCTGGAGCAGGTCCTGTTGAACCTCGCCGTGAATGCGCGCGACGCCATGCCGCAAGGAGGGCGGCTCATCATAGCGACCGCCAATTGCAAGGCCCAGGAGGCGGCCGCTCTCCGGCTCCCGCCTGGCCAATACGTGCGCCTCACGGTTCGGGATACCGGCGACGGGATGGATCCCGAGGCCTGCCGCCGCATTTTCGAGCCCTTCTTCAGCACCAAACCGCGCGATAAGGGCACCGGGTTGGGTCTCTCGATTGTTTACAGTATCGTCAAGCAGTGCGGCGGTGAGATCTTCGTGGACAGCCAGCGCGGGGAAGGTACGGTCTTCACGATTTATTTACCTCGCGCTTCCGGCATCCCGCAACCTCCGGTCGCTCGTCGGCCGGCAGCTCCCAAGGTGGCTAACCGCGAGACCATCCTCCTGGTGGAGGATGAGGAAGCCGTGCGCCGGCTCGTCCGTGACACCTTGGTGCGGCACGGCTACACCGTGCTCGACGCTGCCGACGGCGTGCAGGCTCTCCATCTTTTCGAACAGCACGGCTCGCGGATTGATCTGCTGCTGACCGACGTGGTGATGCCGCAAATGAGCGGCCGCGAGCTGGCCCTTCGACTGACTTCGCGCCGGCCGGACTTGAAGGTCATGTACATGTCCGGTTACACCGGTGACGTCATCGCCGACCACGGCGTGTTGGAGCCAGGCGTGATTCTACTCCCGAAACCCTTCAGCGGTCCGGTGCTGCTGCGGCGTCTCCGCGAAGCCCTGGATAACCGCACCGAGCGCAGGTAACTCCGGCGCCGCCGGCCTCACTCCGGCATGCGTGCGTCCGGCCAGTGATCCGAGCGAAACGGAGAGGCCGGAAGACCCTCAGCGTTAAACAACGAACACTCCGGGTTGTTCGCCCAAGCGTAACGCACGGCCACCGGATCCCGAACGGCGTCGCTCCACACCAGGAGGGTATCGCCGTCAATCTGCGCCTGCGCCGGGTGGAAGACACGATCGGCCGCGGCCAGCGTGAAGCCTTTCAGCGTGCCCTCGCGGGCGCGCAGGCCGCCGCCCACATGGTCGAACCACAGGCGCAGCCGGTTGCCGTCGCGCGTCGCCTGGCGAAACACGGGACCCGAGTAGACCAGCTTTTCGCCGTACACGAGCGCGCGCGCTGCCAACCCGAGGCGCCATCCTACGTCCTGTTTGTTCTTGGGGTGAATGTCTTCGGCGTCGCCGATGTCAATGATCACCGCCATGGCCGTGTTTCGCAGCTCGAGCGTTTTCAGTTGCGCTTCCTGGATCAACGGCCAATGTCCGTTCGGCGGCGCTTTAGCGTAGTTGGCGAGCTGCACGTAGAGGAAGGGGAAGTCGCCCTGTCCCCAGGCCTGACGCCAATCGCGGATCAGAGCCTCGAAGAGCTGCCGATACACGAACCCGTGCCCCCGGCCTGCGTTGCTTTCGCCCTGGTACCAGATGACGCCCCGAATCGCGTAAGGGGTCAGAGGCGCGATCATGCCGTTGAATAGCGACGAAGGCGTGTACTGATGACCCGGTCCCACCGGGGGACTCGGTTTCGGCGGCGCCTGGCGTCCTTCGCGCTTGGCCTCCGCCGCCCGCTGTTCCCACTGCTTCAGGCTCTCCTCGTAGCGCCGTTTCCGCTCGGGCCAATTCGCCAGCACGCGATCCCAGTCGGTAAGGAAGCTCTGCAGAGTGGGCTCGGAAACCAGCGTTCCGCGGCTCACCCAGGATTCCGCAGGCGTTCCTCCCCAGGCCGACTGGATGATTCCGATCGGCACACCCAACTTCTCGTGCAAATGGCGCGCGAAGAAGTAACCCACCGCAGAGAAGCTTCGGACGCTTTCCGGAGTGCACACCTGCCAGGCGCCCTCTACATCTTCTAGCGGCTGATCGGCCGCTTTCAGCGCCACTTTGAAGAGCCGGATTCGGGGATAGTTCGCGGCCGCGGCTTCTTTCTCCGGGTCTCGCGAGCGTTCCACCGGCCAGTACATGTTGGACTGACCGGAACCCACCCACACCTCGCCCACCATGACATCGCGCACCACAACCGTGTTGCGGCCCGTGATGGTCAGCTCATGAGGCCCGCCGGCCGGCATCGGACGTAACCATGTTTCCCAGCGTCCCAACACGTCGGCCGTGGTGGAAACCGATTGTCCCGCCAGGCGCACGGTGATCGCTTCGCCGGGATCCGCCCAGCCGTAGATTCGAACCGGCGCCTCGCGTTGAAGCATCATGTGATCGCCGATCAGGCTGGGAAGACGGATCTCAGCCCGGAGCCAATGAACCGCCGGCCACAATAAGACCGCGCTGAGGATGAACCTTCGCATGTTGATCTCCTGTGAGCAGCCTATTCTACAGCGGCCGCAGGCGAAGCGGCCGAGCGCAGCGAAGCCAGCAGTTCGGCGAAGCGCCCCTCGATGATCGCCGAGCGGATCTCCCGCATCAGATCTACGTACCGACGGAGATTGTGCAGCGTGGCCAGCACCGCGAAAAGGATCTCTCCGGCCTGGAATAAGTGCCGCAGATAGGCGCGGGAAAAGTTCCGGCAGGCGTAACAGCCGCAGTTCTCATCGATCGGGGCCGGGTCGTCCTGATAGCGCGCCTGCTTGATCACCACTCGTCCCGTCCTGGTGAACAGACAGCCGTTGCGTGCGTTGCGCGTGGGCAGGACGCAATCCATCATGTCCACGCCCCGCGCCACATATTCGGGCAGTTCCTCGGGCAGCCCCACGCCCATCACGTAGCGAGGCCGATGACGCGGCAGAAGCGGGGCCGTTGCTTCGACCATCTCCAGGCTCAGGGCGCGCGGCTCGCCGACGCTCAGTCCGCCGATGGCGTAACCTTCCGCCTCCAGCTCGAGCAATTCCAGAGCGCACTGCCGCCGCAGGTCGGAATACATCGAACCCTGCACGATCGGAAACAGCGCGCCCGCTTGCGGCTCCTCCTCCACGCGCCTGCGGTAATGCGCAAAGGCCGCGCGCGCCCAGCGCACCGTGCGCTCCGCCGCCTCGCGGGCCGCTTCATGACTGGCCGGGTAGGGCAGGCACTCGTCCAGCACCATGAGGATGTCACTGCCTAACGCGAGCTGCACGTCCACCGTGGATTCGGGCGTGAACAGGTGCGCCTCGCCGTCCAGATGCGAGCGAAACAGCACGCCCTCTTCGGTGATCTTGCGCAGATCCGCCAGGCTGAAGACCTGGTAGCCGCCCGAATCCGTCAGGATGGCACGCGGCCATCCCATGAAGCGGTGCAGGCCGCCCAGCCGCCGCACCACCTCGTGCCCGGGGCGCAAATAGAGATGGTAGGTGTTGGCCAGCAGCAGGCGAACGTCCAGCTCTTCCATCAGCTCACGCGGCGTGACGCCTTTCACGCTGCCCTGCGTGCCCACCGGCATGAACACCGGCGTCTCGACCACGCCGTGTCGCGTGTGCAGCAACCCCGCCCGCGCCCCTGTGCGAGGGCATTCCGCTACAATCTCGAATCGCAAGCCCGGCAATCCACCATTGTAGAATCCGGGGTTTCGAAGAGGCCGCTCGATGGGGGCCGCGCCGTGGCTTCGTCGTTTCCCGCGGTTCGACGCCCGCGCTTGCGCCTAACGCTCAGGGAATATGGACGTAGACCCGCCCGGTCGCCACCGGCTCGCGCGCCTTGCTCAGATCGTTGCCGGCCAGGATTACTTCGTCGGGACCCACGCCGCGCAATCCCACGAAGACCTGTGCGCCCTGTTCGGCGCGACTGCCGCGGATGAAAACCCGGCGTGTTCCGTCCAGCCCGATGACGGCCAGCTTGCCTTCGGGCGCCGCCTGCCGGCCGCTGAAATTGGCGATCTCCAAACCCTCCACACGGGCGGCGTAAATAGCGTGTCGCTCCTGAGGCTGTTCGCGAGTGTCCCAGATGATTCGAAGGTCCTGCAAGGCAAGGTCACGCACGTTGGCGAAAACCAGGGCCGCGGGCGCCGGGGCGTAATCCTGCTCCGGGCCCACCGGACGGACTCGGCTGGAGCCGCGCGGTTTACCGGCTTTCTCGATGGCTTCGAAACCCGTCACGCGCATCAGGATGTTGCGAAACGTCAGGCTTTCCAGAGGATGGCCGGGCATGCCGCCCGCGAGAATCCTGCCTCGCGTCCGGATCGTGATGTCGCTGAAAACGATGTCCCGCACGCGGCTTGGACGCGAGTCCTCGTAGCGCTTCTCCAGGTCAATGTAAATCGGATACTCGATCCATGTGCGCGTCACGCCGGTTTTCTGGTGGTAGTAGTCCGGCGATGTTTCGATCGTGATATTGGAGAACCTGATGCTTTCGAAAACGCCGCCGTCTTTAGCGTAGATCGCCAGGCCGACGCGCGTGCCGCGAATGACGCAATTGGAAAACAGGATGTGGCGGAAGTCTCCGTGGCTCTCCGTGCCCAGTTTCAACGCCGCATCGTCGCTGACCAGGGTGCAGTTGGCGACCGTCACGTTCTCGCAGGGCGGCGGGGGCTGCCCCGCGCGCCCGGTGGTCTTCAGAACGATCGAGTCGTCCCCGGCTTCGATGTAACAATCCGAGATGAAAACGTTTCGGCTGGAATCCGGATCTATGCCGTCCGTGTTCGGTCCCCGCAGGTGGTTGACGATGGAGATGCCTCGGATTCTCACCTCATCGCACTCCAGGGGGTGAATGGTCCAGGCGGGAGCGTTGAGGATGGTCACATCCTGGATGCGCACGTTGCGGCAGCGGACGAACTCCAGCAAAGTCCCGGGACGTCGCTCGCGGGGCTTGAAATCCGGAGTCCAGAAGGCCTGGCCGTTGCCGTTGATGGTTCCCCCGCCTTCCACGGCCACATTCTCGGCCTCCCGCGCGTAGATCAGGTGCGGCGGATCGTAGTCCGCCATGTTCCGGCTGCCCCACAGAGTCGCGCCACGCCCCAGGTGCAGCGTCACGTTGCTCTTGAGGACGAGCGTGCCGCTCAGGTAGTTGCCCGGCGGAAAGTAGACCACGCCTCCGCCGACGCTCGCGGCTGCCTCGATGGCTCTTTGAATCGCCGCGGCGTCGTTCGTCTTGCCGTCCGCTCGCACGCCGTAATCGCGGACATTGAACACAGGACCGGCCGGTTGGGCCGTCGCGGCGACCACGCAGGTCATCATCACGAACCTCAGGCGCATCGTCATCGCAGATCGCCTCCTGAGCCGATGGCTACTATAGCAGGGAAGCCGCCGCACCGGCCGCTCGCTCCGTGCTCGCAGCCAGGCGCCCGCTGCCCGCTACCTCTTGATCCTCAGCGCAATGACGCCGGCGTGCGGATCCGGAGCCTCGCGCGGGGTTTCGATTCGGACGCGATCCCCGACCTGCCGGAAGGAAAGCCTCTGTCGGCCTGCGAGCAGGATCGCCTCACGCACTTTTCCCGCCAGCCCGGTGATCTCCAGACCGTCGGGTGGCCAGTCGAAAACGTGCAGGTAAACAGTGTCGCCCTTCGCGGTGGTCTTGCCGAAGCTCAGGTTCTGAAGCGGCCCGTAGGTGGTTCCGTAGATGGCTTCGCCGTTGACCTCCAGCCATTTTCCGATGGCCAATAGCCGCTCTGTGAATTCCGGCTGGATTTCGCCTTCGGCCGTAGGTCCCACGTTCAACAACAAATTACCGCCCTTGCCGGCCACCTCGATCAGCGCGCGGATGAGCTGGGTGGCGGACTTGTAATTCGTGTCGTATTTGTTGTAAGCCCACGTGCGGTTGATCGTCATGCAAGTCTCCCAGAGGCGGAATTCGCCGGGCTTGGGTAGCGGATCGAGCGGGAGTTCGCCGGTGTAGGAAGTGTCGGCAATGCGCATGCCGGTGCGCGGAATCACCTGGGGAATGAATTGTTCGGGCGTTTCGTAATCTCCCGGCAGGCCGATGCGGTTATTGATCAAACAGGCGGGCTGTAACTCACGGATCAATTTGTGAAAGCGATGCGGGTCGTACTTACGCTGGTCTCGCAGCCCGTCGAACCAGATGATCGCGACGTCGCCGTAGCGGGTTAGCAGCTCAGTAAGTTGAAGCTGCATGTAATCCAGGTAGAGCGCCCATTCAGGCCGCGTTGGTTCCCCCTGCCAGTTTTCTCTGGCCGGGCGGCGGGTGTCTCGATAACCGGGATGGTTCATGTCGGGCGGTGAGTAGTAAAACCCGAGGGGCATGTTTTCGGCCTTGCAGGCCGCTGCGAGTTCCGCAAGAATGTCCTTCTTGTACGGAGTATTGGTAATTTTGTAATCCGTATAAGCGGAATCGAACATGCAAAAGCCGTCGTGATGCTTGGTGGTGAATACCATGTAGCGCTGGCCGGCCGCCCTGGCCAGTCGCACCCACGCGCGGGGGTCGAACTTGACGGGGTTGAAACGCTGAGGCAGGGCCCGGTATTCTTCCTCGGAAATGGCTGGATAGTTCTTGCTCCCAGGGACCATGATGGGCCAGGAGGCTTCCACGCTGGCCAGCGAGTACGGGCCCCAGTGGATGAACATGCCGAACTTCGCTTCCCGGAACCAGGCTGTGCGGTCCGGGGCGGCGGCTTCAACAAGGCTTGCGATCGCGCAGCAAATCAGAAGGCGCCCGACGGCGGTGAAAAGGGCACGCATATGCCCGTCACATTACCACCCTGCGGAGGCGGCGTAGCACACCAAGCGAGCAGTGCGGCGCGGCCGGGGGCGAACGCGCTGGACCCCGAGGCGCCTTGACGCCCTCCATGCCTCGGCCCCCGGCCGCAGCCGCCGCGTCCGCATGGGAGCCGACGGACGCAAGCCCCAATCTCCGATCTAGCGCCCCTTCCCCACAGCGTGGTCAGGCGGACCCGGTTGGTCATCCAGGCGGACTCGCGTGGCCACCACGGCTCCGTCCGTGCGGACGTAGGCCCAGACGTCCACTTCGTCGCCGGGCTTCAGATCCGCCGGCCCCGAGATCTTCTCGAAGCGTGTTTCCTGCGTGACCTGGATATCCAGCGGGAATCTCTCCAATCGAAAACCGGTGGCCGTGACCAGCGCGATGCGGCCGTGGATTTGAAGGGTAGCGCTCGCGGTCTCCTCGGCCTCGCCCGGGAAGCCAAAGCCGCTGACAAACTGGTTCGCCTGCTCGCGGGTCAGCACGAAGACGCCCGACCATGCTGCCCCGCCCAGGCCGAAAGGCAGGCGAGCAGTCCCGTCGCCGTTACGGTCCGTGCCCAGGTCGCCGATGAACTGGCAACCGGTGGGCGCGGCGCCCAGGGAACAAAAGTAGACCGCGTAAGTCGCCGACGGCGCGGCCCCCTCAAGCTTAACTTCGACTTCCCGCTTGCGCCGCACCTCGACGCTTCCCGATTCAAGGGGATCCTTCGCGCCCGACGTGAAGAATACGCCCAGCCGGGCGGCGTTCATCTCGGCGACGCGCACCAGCGCGGCTTCGAAGATCTTCTCCCCACGACCCGGCTCGTCGGCCACGCACGGGTTGCATAGAACGCCCAACCAGACGGGCCACACGATCGCGCGAGACCTGAATCGCATGGGACCTCCGGGACGCGGGCACGTTACGGCGTGCAATTCTCGGGCCGCAGGCAAAAGGGCTTTCTTTCCTGCTCCCTGCCATCCGGGCTGGTTTGGAATCGGAAGGACTTTCCTGGAAAAATCCACCCGCTCGGAAAAAACTACCCTCGAGGCTGCGACCTCCGGCTGGTCATTGGCGCCTCTTCAGGCCGGCTCCACGCAGCAGCTCGGATCCTCGAATGCGATCCACGACCTGGCTGGCGCCGCGGACGCCTTCACTTACGAATCGCTTCGAGATAAAGCTCCGCGACGCGATCCCAGTGAATGACGTTGTAGAACGCCTTCACGTAGTCGGCACGGCGGTTCTGATACTTCAGGTAATAGGCGTGCTCCCAAACGTCAACGCCGAGGATCGGCGTCCGCCCGGCCGAAATCGGCGTGTCCTGATTCGGCGTCGGCTCGATGCGAAGCTGTCCCTTAGCGTCCACGGTCAACCACGCCCAGCCGCTGCCGAACACGCCCATCGCGGTGCGGCTGAATTCCTCCTGGAAGCGCGAATAGCTTCCGAAGGTCTTCTCGATGGCCCGCGCCAGTTCGCCGCGCGGCTCGCCGCCGCCTTTTCCTGACATGATCTGCCAGAACAGCGTGTGGTTAACGTGCCCGCCGCCGTTGTTGCGAATCGCGGTGCGGACTTCGGCGGGCAGCGCCTCCAGGTTGGAAACCAGTTGCTCAGCCGTCTTGCCGGCCAGTGCCGGCCGTCCGGCCACGGCGGCATTCAGGTTGCGCACATACGCGGCGTGATGGCCGGTGTGATGAATCTGCATGGTCTTGGCGTCAATGTGCGGCTCCAGTGCGTCATAGGGGTAGGGCAGGGGAGGAAGCGTGAAGGGTTCAGCTTCCGCTGCTCGCATCTGTTCCGCCAGCGCCAGACCGGCCGCCGGTGTGATCACGGCCCGCAGGAGATCTCTTCGGGTTTGCAACGTTAGTACCTCGACTTTTCTGAATTCTCTAGTTCTCATTGCTGTAGATTCAGCGGTCCACGCGATGGTTGCGGGAAATCGGCGGGACGCGGCCCTGAGGACGGCCCGCCGCCCGCGCCGACGTCCTCCTTCTGTTACACTCGGCATCGTGAAACCCCGACATTGGACTCTCATTCTTGCCGTCGTGAGCCTCTACGGCCAGCGCCCCGGGGATCTCGATTTTCTTGCCGACCACACCGACTACCGCGAAATTCGCAACATGCTTCCCTCGTATTTGAAGCGGCTGGCCGGCGAACGGCTGGCGGAGCGGCAACGGCAAATCGAGGCACTCGGCCCCGAGAATCTGGCCGAGCGCCGCCGCTACGTGCGGGAGGCGATCCTGCGCGGCATCGGCGGCCTACCCGATCGCACGCCACTCAACGCCCGCATCACGGGCGTCCTGGAACGAGAGGATCACCGGATCGAGAAAATCATCTTCGAAAGCCAGCCCGGCTTCTATGTCACGGCCAACCTCTATCTGCCGAGAACGGGCCGTCCGCCCTACCCTGCGGTGTTGTATCCGCTGGGGCATGAACCGGGCGCGAAGGCCTATCCCGTCTGGCAGCAAATGCTCGTCACACTGGCTCGGAGAGGTTATGTGGCCCTGGCCTGGGACACGCTCGGCCAGGGCGAACGCATCCAACTCTGGGATGACGACCTCCAGGCCTCGAAGGTCGGCGGCTCCACCACTGAGCACACCATGCAAGGGATCCAATGCTTGTTGGTGGGCGACAGTCTGGCGCGTTACACCATCTGGGACGGGGTGCGTGCACTGGACTACCTGCTGTCGCGTCCCGAGGTGGACCCTCAGCGCGTCGCCGTGACGGGCAACTCGGGCGGCGGCACGCACACCGCCTATCTGGCGGCCCTGGACGATCGCCTCCAGGTGGCGGCGCCGTCCTGTTATCTGACTTCGTGGCAGAAATTGCTGGAGACCATCGGGCCGCAGGACGCCGAGCAATGCTTCCCGGGATGGCTTGCCGCAGGCCTGGACCATGCCGACTTCATTCACGCTTTCGCCCCCAAGCCCTATCTGATGCTGGTCGCCATTCGCGACTTTTTCTCAATCGCGGGCGCTCGCGCCACCTTCGAAGAGGCGCGCCGGGTGTACCAGAAACTGGGCGCCCCCGATCGAATCGCCATCGTGGAGGCCGATGACGGCCACGGCTACTCCAAGCCGCGGCGTCTGGGAGCCTATCGCTGGCTGGGACGCTGGCTGAAGGGCGCCGAGGACTCTAGCGATGAAACTGATGCTCCCATCGCTCGCGAAGACGAGTTGTGGGCCACGAAGACCGGTCAGGTCGCCACTTCTCTAGGCGGCGAAACCGTTTTCACGCTGAACCGCAAACGTGCTGCGGCGCTGCGCCGGGCGGGACCTCCGGTTCCCGCGCAGACCATCGAGCGACTGCTGGGCTTTCGCAAACTCGCCGGGCCGGTACCGGTTCATCCCCTGGGCGTGATCGAGCGCTCAGGCTATCGCATCGAAAAACTGGTCTACGAGAGCGAGCCCGGCATCCAGATTCCTGCCGCACTGGCGGTTCCCGAGAGTCCCGCTGGGCCGAAATCGGCAGTCGTGCTCGTTCACAGCCAGGGGAAATCCGCCGTGCAGGCCGAACTCGACGAGCTGGTGCGCGCCGGCCTGATCGTGCTCGCCATAGATGCGCGCGGTTGGGGCGAAACCGCGCCCACGGGCGGCAAAGGTGGGGACTGGCCGCGGCATTTCGGCGATTACGACAACGCCATGACGGCCATTCTGCTCGACCGTCCGCTGGTAGGACAGCGTGCGCTGGATATCGTGCGCGGCGTTGATCTGTTAGCCGCGCGAGGGGATGTGGATGCCGGCAGGATTGCAGGCCTGGGGATCGAGGCCGGGGCCGTCCCGCTGCTGCACGCTGCGGCGCTTGACGCTCGCATCCGGAAGATTGCGCTGGATCGAACGCTGGCCTCGTATCAAATGGTGGTCGAGCAACGGATTCACCGCCGCGTCTTCGAGAGCGTGATCTTCGGGGTGTTGAAATCTTACGATTTGCCGGATCTGGCGGCCACGTTGGCGCCTCGCCGCGTGTTGGTGGTGGACGCCACGGATCCTCTTGGACAGCCGCTGCCACCGCAACAAGCCGCCGCACAGTACGCTGTGGCGTTGAAGACAGGCGCCGTGCGGTTGGTGCGGCGCAACCCGCAGGACACCCCCGCCACGCTGTATCGCGAATTCTTCCGCACGTGGTGAGAGGCCCGGGTGCTAAACTTCAATGGCGTGAGCGGTGCTCGAATCCTGTTGTCTGCTTGCTTGTTGCTGGCGGCCTGCGGTCGCGCTCAGGAATCCCTTCAAGTGACCACCGGCCTCCAGGGCATGGTGGATCGCTATCTGACGAACCTCGCGCGCCAGTGTTGGGAAGCACGTGCTGCGGAGATAGCCCGAATCCGCACGCCTGAGGACGTCGCGCGACGGCAGGCTTACATTCGTGCGAAGGTGCTGGAGGCCCTGGGCGGTTTCCCCGACAAAACGCCGCTGAACGCTCGCATCACCGGTACGCTCGAACGCGACGGCTACCGTGTGGAGAAGCTCATCTATGAGAGCCTGCCGCGTTACTACGTCACGGCCAACGTCTACGTGCCGACGCGCGGCAAGCCTCCGTTCCCCGCCGTCTTAGGTACGGCCGGACACACCGCCTCCGGCAAGGCTGCCCCGCTGTATCAGCGCGTCTGGATTTCGCTGGCCAAGCGCGGCATTCTGGTGCTGGCTTACGACCCCCCGGGCCAGGGCGAGCGTTCCGAATATTTCGATCGCGAGCTTGGCCGCCCGCGGTTCGGACCCACGACCGAGCACACCATGGCCGGCATCCAGTGCCTGCTGACGGGTACGAATTTCGCGCGCTATGAAATCTGGGACGGCGTGCGCGGGCTCGATTATTTGCTGACTCGACCGGATGTGGACCCCAAACGCATCGGCGTGACCGGCAACTCGGGGGGCGGCACTCAGACCGCTTACTTGCAGGTGGTCGAACCGCGCCTGGCGGTCGCTGCACCCTCCTGTTATCTGACTTCCTGGGAAAAGCTGTGGCCGGATCCCGGGCCGCAGGACGCAGAGCAAAATTTCGCCGGATTCTTGAAAGACGGCCTGGACTTCGCCGACTTCCTCATCGCTTTCGCGCCCAAGCCGGTCAAAATGATGACCGCCATCCGCGACTATTTCCCGATCGAAGGGGCGCGCGCTACCTTCGCCGAGGCCCGGCGGATCTATGAGATCCTGGGAGCCGCGGATCGCATTGATTTCTTCGAGTATGACGACGAGCACGGCTGGTCCAGGCCGCGCCGCGAGGCTACTTACCGCTGGCTGGAAAAGTGGCTCAACCATCGGACCGACGAAGGCGTCGAACCCGAGCTGACCGTCGAGCCCGAATCCAACTTGCGCTGCACGCCGACCGGACAACTGGCGACCTCCCTGGAAGGCGAGACGGTGCAGTCACTGAATCAGGCGCTAGCCGAGCGGTTGTATCCGGAGCGCCGGGCGGCGAAGCTGAAAGAAGCTGCGGAGCTGAGAGAGCTGGTGCGCGCTCGCCTGGGCGTCGCGAGGCTTGCGGCAGCGCCCGCGGCAGTCAAAAGGGGCGAGATCGGGCGCGACGGCTATCGCATCGAGAAAATTTCGATCGAAACAGAACCTGGCATAATTGTTCCAGCTCTGGTTTTCGTCCCGGCCGTCGGGCGCCGCCCTCTGCCCGCGGTGCTCTACGTGAACTCCGCCGGCAAGGCTGCCGGGGCTTCTCCGGGCGGCGACCTGGAGGCGCTGGCGCGCTCGGGCTATCTCGTGCTGGCGCCGGACCTCCGCGGCTGGGGCGAAAGCGGTCCCGCGCGCGGCACGGGCGGCTATTCCGGGATGTGGCAGATGACCATGCGCGCCGTGCTGGTCGGTAAGACGTTGCTCGGCATGCAGGTCTTCGACCTGCTCGCTGTTTTCGAATACCTGAGCGCGCGCCCGGACGTGGATCCCCGGCGCGTGGCGGTGCTGGGCAGAGCCAACGGCGGCGTCGCGGCGTTACTGGCCGCAGCCCTGGAGCCGCGGATTTCCCGCGTGGCTCTGGAGCGCTCCGTACTTTCCTACATGGACATCGTGCGCGCCCGCATCCACGAGAACATCGTGGAATTAGTCGTTCCCGGCGTCTTGAAGGACTTCGATCTGCCTGACCTTGCTCCGCTGATCGCTCCTCGTCCGCTGTGGCTGGTGTCCCCGCGTTCGCCCACCGGCGGCGTCGTGCCGCGCGACCATGCTGCGGCGCAATACCGCGGGGCCGGCGGGGCGTTGCGCGTCATTGAACGACCCGAGGGTTGGCCGTTCGAACGAGTGTACGCCGATTGGCTGAGGTGAACGCATGGCGGGCCCTCGGCCTGAGTCGGCCCTCATCTCGGATGCGCTCCGGAAACAAGGCGCCGTACGAGCCTGCCTGCTGTGGGCTGCGCTGACGGCGGCGCTGGCGTTCGCCGCTCAGTTCATCACCGCCCAGTTCAACTACGGAGGGCGCTGGACGGGGCTCTTCTGCACGGGAAGCCGTTTCCCCATCCCGCCCTGGCTAGCGCACGAGAACATTCACGTCTTTGCCGATTCCTACGGCTACGACGGCCAGTTTTACCATTACATCGCGCACGATCCCTTCATGCAGCACGGCACGGCTCAGTACCTCGACGGACCGCGCCTGCGCTACCGGCGCATCCTGGTTCCTTTGCTGGCCTGGTTGTTGGGCGGTGGGCGTTATGTGGACGCTGCTTACATCGCGGTCATCTTGAGCTTCGTTTTCCTGGGCGCTTATTGGGTCGGCCGGTGCTCGGTTGAGCAGGGACGCCATCCTGCTTGGGGACTGACATTTCTGGCTCTGCCCGGCACGATCGCCTCACTGGATCGCATGGTGCTGGACGGTCCGCTGACGGCGCTGGCCGCGGGCTTCGCTTTGTACTCAAACCGAGGGTCCCTGTGGAAGCTTGTCCCGGTATTGGTCGCGGCGCCGCTAGTGCGGGAAACGGGCCTGCTGCTGATCGCCGCTTCGGCGGGCTTCGAACTCTGGCGCCGCCGCTGGCGTCGCTGTGGATTCCTGGCGTGCACCGCCCTGCCCGCGCTCGCCTGGTATGCTTTCGTGCATGCGAAGACGGCTTCTCCGGGCGCACTCCTGGTCAGCGTCCCGCTGCTCGGGCTGATCCAGCGCCTCAGCGCCCCGGTGAGCTACCCCTTTGGACCGCCGGCGGCCACCGTGGCCGCGGTCCTGGATTGGTTGGCGATCGCGGGCGCCTTGACGGCCCTGGCGTTAGCCGCGGCATGTGTCTGGAAACACCGAAACCCCACCGCGTGGTCCGTGGGCCTCTTCGCGCTCTTGGTGACGACTCTGAAGGTTTACTTCTGGTTGGACATCTACGGGCACTCCCGCATCGTCTCGCCGCTGCTGGCGCTGCTGGTCCTCGGCGGCACAAACCTGCCCTGGAGCTCCCGCTGGCTCCCGGTGGCGCTCATTCTGCCGCGCGTCGGCATGGAGGTAGCCTGGCAAGGCGTCGGCGTTCTCCGCGCCGTGCTCGGCTGACCTACGATGAAAGTTTGCTCCCATGCGAAACTGGCGTGGCATTTACGTCGGCGTGGCCTTGACCACGCTGGCCACTCTTCTGTTCGAGCTGTCGCTGACGCGCATTTTTTCCGTGGTCTTTTACTATCACTTCGCCTTTCTGGCCATCTCCATCGCTCTGTTCGGACTGGGCGCCGGCGGTGTGTTCTCCTATGCCCTGGCTGCCCGGCGCAGTGACCTTTATCTCAAGCTGAGCAGCCTGGCTGCGGCGGCCGCGGTGTTGACGATCGCTGCGCTCGGGTGGCTGCTGTCGCGCGAGGACCCCGGAGGGGCTGAGCTGGGAGCTGTGTATTTCTTGAGCGCTCTGCCGTTCTTTTGCGCCGGCACGTTACTCTCGCTCGTCATTAGCGAGACCATCCAGCGCGTTCACCGCGTGTACTTTGCGGATTTGCTGGGTGCTGCCGCCGGATGTCTGGCGCTCGTCCCTCTGCTGGATCTGGTGGGCGGTCCGAACACCGTGCTGGCTGCCGCCGTCGTGTATGCGGGATCGGCGCACCTGTGGAGCCGCCTTTCGAACTCCCGCGCCGCGCAGCGTTTCACGGGCGCGCTGGCGATCGCCGTGCTGGCGCTGCTGGTGGGCAACTGGCAGGGCAGGTTCCTCGACGTACGACACGCCAAAGGTCGGGATCTTCGGCTCCAGCAGGAGCGCTTCGTCAAGTGGAACAGCTTCTCGCGCGTGGCTCTGGCGGGCGATGTCGGATCCGGCATGATTTACATTGACGCCGATGCTTCTACGGGCATTCCGGCATTCGACTTCGACCGCCTGAGCGAGGCGGATCGGCGCGAAGCCTTGAAGCTGGGTCCCAGCCTTCCTTACTGGTTGCGACCCGGCGCCAAGACCCTGGTCATCGGCGCCGGTGGCGGCTGGGACGTGGCCCGCGCTCTGGCCTCGGGCAGTCGCGACGTCACGGCGGTGGAAATCAACCCCATCATCGCCGACACGATCATGCGCGATCGCTTCGCGCACTACAGCAACAACCTCTATCGCCGCCCCGAAGTGCGGGTCTTCGTGGAGGACGCCCGCACCTTCGTGCGCCGCAGCGCCGAGAAGTATCAGGTGATCCAGGCCACGCTGGTGGATACCTGGGCGGCAACCGCCGCGGGAGCTTTTGCCCTCTCGGAGAATAATCTTTACACCGTGGAGGCCTTTCGGGAGTACCTGAAACATCTCGAGGACGACGGGCTGTTGGCCTTTACACGTTGGGGCTTGGAGCCGCCGCGCGAGTCACTGCGGGTGGTTTCCCTGGCCGCGGCGGCGCTGGCAACCCTGGGGGGCACGGAGCCATGGCGGCACATCGCCGTCATCCGCGAGGGCACCGCGGCGGAAGCCTCCGGATGGGGTGCGCTGGATCATATCCTCATCTCTCGCCGACCTCTGGCGGACGAAGATCTGGCGCGGCTCCGCCGCTTCGTTTCCGAAAGAGGCCTTCGTCTCGTCTATTTGCCGGATGAGAGACTTCCCGGCCCTTTCACGGAAATGCTGCGCAGCACGGACCGGCGCCGATTTTTCGCGCGCTACCCCTTCGACGTCTCCCCGGTCCCCGACAACCGCCCGTTCTTCTTCTACACCGTGCAGCGGCGCGACCTGTGGCGCCTCCTGAACCCTGTCGCGCCCTCCAGTGCGGATTACCAGAGCAACCGAGCTGTGCCCCTGCTGTTCGCTTCGCTGGCGGCCAGCCTGGCGGCGGTAGCGATCATTCTCATTCTGCCGCCGCTGATGTTGCGCCAGAAGATGCCCCGACAGCCGGGGATCTGGCGCCTGCTCACTTACTTCATCTTCATCGGGGCCGGTTATATCATGATTCAGGTGTCTCTGGTGCAAAAATTCGTTCTCTTACTGGGCCGTCCTACTTATGCGCTGACGATCATTATTTTTTCAATGTTACTTTCGAGCGGCCTCGGAAGTTACTTCAGTCGTCGGGTGGCGGGCGCTTGCGGCGAACGATTGAGCGCCGTCCTGGTCGCCATCACGGTGCTGGTCTGTTTCCTGGCGCTTGCGCAGGGTCCGGTGCTCGAGGCGGCATTGACCTGGCCGATGATCCTGAAGCCGGCGCTGACCGTGCTGCTGGTCGCGCCCGCAGGCTTCCTGATGGGCATGCCCTTTCCGATCGGCCTCTCGGTGCTAGAAGCCAGGAGCCCTCACGCCGTTCGTTGGGCCTGGGCCTTGAACGGAGCGGCCAGTGTGCTGGGTAGCGTGGCCGCCATCGCCCTGGCCATCCACCTGGGCATGCGAGAAACCTTGCTGGCGGGCGGCGGCATGTATCTGGCGGCCTGCGTTGCATCCCGCGGCGCACGTCAGGCTCAGCGAGAGCCCGCAGTTTCAGCGGTTGCGACAGGTTTTTAGCTACCGGATCGCGCCTGATTACTCACTGCCAGGCTTTGGGCGGCGGCAGGCAGGCGGGCCAGGGGGCAAAACCCAGGGTCTTGTCCTTTCGCTCGTACCAAAGCGCGACCTCCTCTCCCCCGGGGAAGGCCACGGTGTGGATGACACCTGAGCCGCAGTCACAACCGCACTCCCCGAAGGCACGGGCCGCCAGGGTGCCGAGCATGTACAGGAATCCGGGACCGCAGGCGCGCCAGCTCATGCGTCGAATGCGCGCCCCCTCAGGTTGGCCGTGAGGACTTGTAGGCCCCCAGTCCTCCATGAACTTCTCGAAAGTATAATCCCGGCAGGGTGAAGTTTCCGTGCAACCCCAGAGCCTGTAGGCGCTCCGATAATCTTTTTGCTTGAGATACTCCAAAAACTGGGTCACCTGCCTGCGAGCCGGATAAGTGCGGAATCCGAGATAGAAGGCGCCGCCCCCCAGCAACAAAGCGAGTAAGACCAGCAACGCCCGCTTGATGAGGCGCTCGCGTCGCTCCTCCTCGACTCCGTAACCGGCCAGGAAGTCCGACATCTTTCCGCCTCCGCTGCGGGGCGCAAGTTACTTCACGGGATAGGCCCTGTCGTACGCTGCCGTGGCCTCCTGCGTCAAATCCACGGCGCTCTTGACATACAGAACGGTCCCTGCATCTATAATGACGTCCAGGCCTTTCTCCTCCGCCAGCTTGCTGATCACCTGGCGCATGCGTTGGCCCGCCTTGGTGAGGATCTCATCGCGTTCCTCGTCTACGTCCCTTTGCAGGTCTTCACTGAGCCGTTGCAAGTCCCGCTGCTTGCGCTGCGCCTGAAGCGTCATCTCGGATTCGGCCTGCGGTGTAAGCTTGCCTGCCAGCGACTGGAGCTTCTGTTGAAGATCGTCGAGTTCGCGCCGAATCTTCTCGACCTCCGCCTGGCGCGGTTTGTACTTGGCCTCCAGCTCCGCAGAGGCTTTCTTGATTTCCGCCGTCTCCAACAAGGCCCGCTGGAAGCTCACCACACCGACCTTGGTTTGAGCCGGCAGCGAAGCCGACAAGAGTGTGAGCGTCGTGATGCCGATCCAAGTTCGCAACATGATAGACAAGTTCCCTTCGAAGAAAATCTACTCGCGCCCCGGCCGCGCAAGCCGTCCGTTCCGCCTTGCCCCGCCGCGCGGGCCCTTACTCCAGCACCGCCAGAATCTCGTCTTCGCGCAGGATGAGGTACTCCTCGCCGTCAATCTTGACGTCGGCGCCCGCGTACTTGCCGAACAGGATCCGATCCCCGGCTTTCACATCCAGGGGGACCCGCTCGCCGTTCTCCAAGAGTTTCCCATTGCCCACGCCGATCACCTCGCCCTGCTGCGGCTTCTCCTTCGCGGTGTCGGGAATGATAATGCCGCCGACTTTCTGTTCCGCTTCCTCTAACCGTCGAACCAACACGCGATCATGCAGGGGACGGATCTTCATCAAGACCTCCTCGCTTACCTTCATACCCTAACAGGCCCGTCCGGAGCAACCGACCCGCGCGACTCATCTTTCTGATGAGCCGCCTCACAGCAGCGTGCGCAGCTCGCGCCAGGGCCGGCCTTGGGCTTCCGCCACAGCCGGGTGAGTGAGATGGCCCTGGTATGTGTTCACGCCCTCGGCAATCGCGGGGTGATCCAGACAAGCCTGCTCCAGCCCCTTGTTGGCCAGCTCGATCAGATAGGGGAACGTGGCGTTAGTGAGCGCAAACGTCGAAGTGCGCGGCACAGCCGCCGGCATATTCGACACGCAATAGTGCAGGACGCCGTCCACCTCGTAAACCGGCTCGCTGTGTGTCGTGGGACGCGAAGTCTCCAAACAACCGCCCTGATCAATGGAAACGTCCACCACCACCGCGCCGCGCTTCATTCCTGCAACCATGTCCCGCCGCACCAGCTTGGGGGCCGCGGCCCCCGGGACCAGTACGCCGCCGATCACCAGGTCCGCCCGGCGCAGGGCTTCACGAATGGTCCACGGCTGGGAGGCCATGGTCACCACCTGGCTGGCGAAAATGTCGTCGAGCTGCCGCAAGCGATTCAGGTTCTTGTCAATGATGGTGACGCGTGCTCCCATGCCGAAGGCGATCCGCGCCGCGTTGCTGCCCACTACCCCACCGCCCAGCACCACGACCTCGGCCGGAGGCACGCCCGGGACGCCGCCCAGCAGCACCCCGCGCCCGCCGTTCGGCGCCTCCAGGTACACTGCGCCGATTTGTACCGCCAAACGCCCGGCCACTTCGCTCATGGGCGTCAGCAGGGGCAATGAACCATCGGCCTCGCGGATGGTTTCGTAAGCCACCGCGTTGACTCGCCGCTCGAGCAACTGCTCGGTCAGCTCCGGAAGCGGCGCCAGGTGCAAGTAGGTGAATAAGATCAAACCCGGTCGCAAGAACTCGAATTCGGCGGGCTGCGGCTCTTTGACTTTCACGACCAGATCTGCGCGGGACCATACTTCGGCCGCCGAAGCCACTAGCTCCGCACCAGCCTCCAGGTATTGCTCATCGGGAATGGCGCTGCCTTCGCCGGCGCTCCTCTGGACCAGTACCTGGTGACCCGCCTCGCGCAAAACGGCCGCGACGCCGGGAATCAGTCCCACACGTGTCTCGTGATCTTTGATCTCTTTGGGAACGCCAATGATCATCAGGGTTGCTCCGCGGCCGGCTTCCGGCTGCTTCCCGCGCCGGGTGCGAACAGGGAGGCTCGGTTGGGTCCCAAACCCAACGCGATCAGCGTCAGGGCGTTAATCTTGCCGGTGGCTTCCAGATGCTGATCCTGTTGGAACTTTCTCAGGGCCTCGACGGAGTCCGGGCCCCAGATCCCGGTGGCGGGTGCATCCAGGTATCCGCGCTCGATCAACGCCCGTTGGATCTCTGCATACCGCTCGCGCGTTGGAGCTTGCTGCGCTGCGGGCCGGCTCCTCCGGATGGCCGAACGCCGCGTGGCTCTCTTCACCGAGGCCTGTTTCGAGCCGGTCGCTTGCTTGTGTGCCGCAGCGGGACTGGTGACCTTCTTCGCTGTCCCCGTCTTGGCGGCGGGCGCCGCCTTTCGAGTGACCTGAGGAGCGGGGGATTTCCCGATCTTGCTGGATTGGCCTGGGGCCCACCCCGCAGCCAGCGCACACATAAGTCCCGCTAGCACCCGGACACTAATCACCGTGCCTTCGGCCTCCCGGCCAACTTTCTTATGCTAGCACGCACCGACGAATCCGAGAGCCTTTGGTCACGGATTCTGCGGAAGGGTGCCGGCCGCAAAGACGGGCCGCCATTCGGGCCGCCCGCCAGTGGTCGGCACAGCTCGCATGACGCGGAAGGCTACAGGATCCCCGGGTTTCAACCCGCTCTGGATCCGCAGCACATCGTCCACCGAGTTAACGGGCTGCCGGTTGATCGCCGTAATGATGTCGCGGGCCAGCAACCCGATGTCCTCGGCGAAGGAGTCCGCTTCGACCTCCGTGATCAACACGCCGCCGCGGCCCTGATAGCCGAGCCGCTCCCGATCCGCCTCGGTCAAGTTCCTGATGCTCATGCCGAACTTGGCCTGTGTACTGGCTTCAGCACCCGGCGCCTCCGGCCGCAGACGCCGCCCCGCTAACCTGGGGAACACCTCTGTGCGCTCGGCGATGATGACCTTAAAGTCCATCTTCTTGCCGTTGCGCAGTACAGTCACGGTAGCTTCGGATCCCACCGGCGTGTTAGCCACGCGGTTCACCAGATCGTCGCCGTCCTTGACCGGTTGGCCGTTGTAGGCGATGATGATGTCCTCATCCTTCAGCCCGGCTTTATCCGCCGGGCCGCCCGGAACGACGCGCTCGACGAACACTCCTTGGGTAGCGCCCCAGGCTTTGATCAGGTCCTCGCGTCCCTGCCGGAACTCGATGCCGATCGAGCCGCGCGAGACCTTGCCCGTCTTGATGATCTGGTTATAGACTCCCACGGCCAGGTTGATGGGCAGGGCGAATCCGACGCCCGCATAGCTGCCGGTGTCCGTGGCGATCGCGGTGTTGATGCCGATGACCTCTCCCCGCACGTTCACCAATGGCCCGCCGCTGTTGCCGGGATTAATGGCCGCATCCGTTTGAAGGAATCTTTGAAGCTGATGGCCTTCACCGCCCACCTGCCGGCCTTTTGCGCTGATGATGCCGGCCGTCACCGTGGCCTCCAGCCCGAACGGCGAGCCGATGGCGATCACCCAGTCGCCCACCTGGGTGGCGTCGGAGTTGCCAATCTTGGCCGGCACCAGCGGCCGACCCACGCCTTCCACCTTGATCACCGCCAGGTCGGTCTCCGGATCCGAGCCGATCAATTTCGCGTCGTATTGTTTCGGATCGCTGTGGAACTTGACCTGGATCCGGGTCGCATCCTCCACCACGTGGAGGTTCGTGAGAATGTAGCCATTCTTGTCCACCACGACTCCCGATCCCGTTCCCTGCCGGCGAAAGGGCATCTGCGGCAGATCTTCGAACGGGCTGCCGAAGAAACGACGGAACCAGTCCCATCCCTCCTGGTCCTCGTCGAAGGGCGAGCGCGGCCGCTGGCGCTGGCTTTGCTGCCGCCGGGAGGGCGGGGTACCGTAAGTGGAGGTGATGTTGACTACCGAGGGCGAAAGCTGTTTGGCCAGGTGGGTAAACGCCGTGGACAACTCCACCGGGCTGGGGATCTGCAACGGCGTGGCGTCCGCTGCGGCCTGCGATTGGCTCGCACGGACCCCATTGGAGATCAGCGTGCCGATGAGAATGCCCAGTGAGAGTGTAAACAGCAGCAAGGTGACGGAGAGCCATCTCTCCTGGCGAAGCTTAGCGAGGAATGTCATAAGCGGTTACTCCGGGAGAAGCCGTTTTTTCATTATAGGGTAATCCGGCAACCCGCAGATCGGTCCAGTGGAGCGGCGCTTTCGCTCGGCGAACCCATGACGGCGGTCGTCCGGCGAAGCGATTTGTGTCCCAATCCCTTACATATTCGGGGATGCGCCTGCCGCGCACCCGGTTTCACTGGCCTCGCTGAGTTTCCGGCGCTGCCGGCCCTCCGATGCTGCTCCCCCGGGAAATCCCCGGCGGCATTGGCGCCCGCATACCATCGCCGCCACCGAAGGCCTCAGCAGCCCCTCCCCCGACTCCCAGCCCCCTGCCTCCTCGCTCGCCGCTGGTCCCCGCTTGCAGTTCCTTGAAGACAGGCCGGAATCCTGGCAACTCCGCGTTCCGCCTCGCGACCACTGTGCCTCAACGGCCGGCGCTTCGACGGCCGGCCCCGGGTTTCAGCTCCACCTGAAGGATTCCGGCCAGGATCAGCAGCGCCCCGACCGCTTGACGCCCGCTGAATGTTTCACCGGTGAGCAAGAAGGACGTCAACCACGCGAAAACGGGCTCCAGGGCGAAGATTAACGCCGTCCGCGTAGGCGTGGTGCGCTGCTGCGCCCAAGCCTGCACGGAGAACGCCAGAGCGGTGGCCAGCAATCCCGTCACCAGCAGAGCAACCAGCACGGCCGCGCTCCAATGGATGTAGGCTGATTCGGCCCACCAGAAACAGCTCGTGGCCAGGGCAGCGGCCGTTGCGATCTGAATCAGCGTGAAGGCCTGGAAATTCAGCCGCGGCGCCCAGTGGCCGACCGCCAGGATATGGAGCGCAAAGCCCGCGGCGCAGGCTAGCGTCAGCAGGTCGCCGCGATTCATCCGCCCGAAGCCGCCCTCCAGGGTCAGCAGCGCCATCCCGCAGGTGGCGGCAGCTACTCCCAGCAGTTCCGATCCCTGAGGCGCCCTGCGATGCAAGGCAGCCCCCAGCAGGGGAACCATCACGATGGAAAGACCGGTCAGGAAGGCTGACTTGGAAGGCGTGGTGTAGCGCAGGCCGACGGTCTGAAAGAGGTAGCCCGCGAACAGGCACAGCCCGGCAGCCAGTCCGCCCGCCAGCAGCGTCGGAGTTTCCCGGAACTTGCCGGCCAGGGGGCGAAAGGCAAACCCGAGAGCTACCGCAGCCAGGTTGAATCTGAGGCTCAAGAATAGCAGCGTCGAGGCCTCTCGCAGCGCCTCCTTGACCAGGACGAAGGTCGCGCCCCAGATCAAGCTGACGCCTGCCAGCGCCAGGTCGGCTCGCCAGTCCGGCTTGATCCGGGCCTCAGGCGGCGTCAAGGTCCTCCGCCATTAGCAGGCACAAGGCCAGCAGAATCCGTTTCAGGCCCAAGTCCCGGCCTTCCGGGTCATACCACTCTGCGGGCGTGTGAGCGCCGCCGCCAGTGCCCCCGGCGCCGATGGCCACAGCCGGCAACCCCAGCGACAGGGGGATGTTGGCGTCGGTGGAGGCCGAATCCAGGCGCGAGCGAATTCCCAGGTAAGCGTCCACGGCCCTCAAATATCGGATCAGGGGCGCGTCAGGCGCCAACCGCCCGCTGGGTCGGGACCCGATCTCACGCACGCGCGCCGTCAGCCTGCCGGATCGAGCGCGCTGATTCTCGAATTCCAACGCCTGCTCCACCACCGCGCTCAGCGTCTTGATCCAGCATTCCAGCATCGGCTCGGATTCCGACCGCAAGTCCAGTTTGGCTCGCGCCAGAGCGGGGATGGAGTTGATGCTCGAGCCGCCCTCGATGATCCCGAAGTTGAAGGCGAAGCGCGGTTCCCCGCCGCCGTTGGGGCACTGGTCGGTGAACATCGTGATGGCGCGGCTCAAGGCGTGCACCGGGTTAGCTGCCCCGCCGTCGCTCCAACTGTGACCACCCGGTCCCGAGTAGCTGATCTCGAAGCGCCGGCTGGCGACTGCCTCGCATGTGATGTGGTCCGTAGCAGGCCCGTCCAGGACCACAAAGGCGCGCCACCGCCCTGCAAGAGGCGAGCTCGTGCAGAGGTGGCGCATCCCGCTCAGATTGCCTTCTCCCTCCTCGCAGACATTGGCCACCAGAACCAACCCGGCTCGTGGCTCCTCGAGGGGTGGATAGCACCGCACCGCACGTGCAACGGCCAGGAGGGCCGCCAGTCCCGCGCCGTTGTCCGCGACACCAGGGCCCCGCAGCTTGCCATCCGGCGTGACCGTGATCTCTTCCCTGTGACGCGGCGCAAGCACGGTGTCCAGATGCGCGGTCAGACCTACCAGCGGGCCGTGGCAAGGCTGCGGAAATGCGATCACGTTGCCCGCCCGGTCCAGCTCGACCTCGCAGCCCATGGCCCGAAACTGCGCGGCCATCCATTCGGCGCGCTTCTGCTCGAAGAAGGTCGGGGCCGGGATGCGACAAACCTGAAGGTGTTGCTCCTGGACCCATTGCTTCTCGCGGGTGAACCATTGCAGGCACTCGCGCACGCCCGGCCGTTCCGCCAGCTCCGCCACCCGAAGGCCGATTGAATTTGCCGTCTGCCCAGTGGCCATCTGAGTGTCAGTGTAGCAGCCCCATGGGGAGCCGCTGCGCAGGCCGTCCCGGCGGAGCTTACGAAGGCGCACCAGCAATTTCGCACGCCAACTTTATTTCCTGAGCGCCCATAAGCTTAGGGGGAAATTCGCAGGGGAGCAAATTCGCAGTTGCATCCTGCCT